>Ga0209168_10000247_pt1 | contig 59643 bp, 48 predicted proteins | sample Coa_R1_FD_187156 | JGI IMG/M metagenome (GOLD analysis project Ga0209168, IMG submission 187156) | Surface soil microbial communities from Centralia Pennsylvania, which are recovering from an underground coalmine fire - Coalmine... | ecosystem: Environmental > Terrestrial > Soil > Unclassified ...
ATCATCATTGCGGCACACTGTCCGTGTTTCGCCGTTACGCTCAGCCTGACCTGCAAACCGACATAAATCTTCTCACTTCCATTCTGGCGACCAGCCTGGCCGATGCTCTGCATCGCGTCACCAGTTCGAGTAAAGAAATTCCAATCGCGACCGAAGGTTCCGCGTTCCTGCAGGCGCGCGCTGGCTGATTTCCACAGAGCCGAACCCATTCCGCTATTGCTCGCCAGCGAAGCGGTCTTTAGATTTATTTCTTTTCGCGTTCGGAGGAAGCTTGCCTGATGACCGCTCGAGTACCGCGTTCTCAAGTACATTTTCTTTCTTTGCCGACTGCTATCTTTTGCGTGCAATGCGAGTTGATCGGTGCGAACACCACGCCGGCGTGCTTGGCCTGCGGGAGTAAAGCTGTCCTCAGCCTGTCACGTTTGTTTGGCGGCTCTTTGCGCGCACAACCCCTGGCGCGAGTGATTGAAGATGACGAACTCAACCGTTTGGTGCGCGAGTTGCTTTCGAGCGTGCCTGAGATGGAATATTCCGCTCCCGACGCTAACGATGTTTCGGACTGGCATCATGCTCCCTCTCTTACATCTTCGTCGAATGAGCGCGGAATTTATGGATCGAAGATTGATCTCGAGCCAGCGATCGGCGTAATCACCGAGCGCGCCCAGGCGTTGACCGGCGCGACTGGCGCCGCCATCGCGCTGCGCAGCGGGAGCGAAGTGATCTGCCGGGCACGAGCGGGACGGACCGCGCCTGATGTTGGCATCCGGTTACAGACTGACTCTGGGATCTCAGCCGAGTGCTTGCGCAGCGGCGAAATCGTTCTTTGCAATGATGCGGAGGATGATCCTCAGGTGGATCTTGCAAGCTGTCGCCGCCTCGGTGTGCGTTCGATTCTGGCGGCGCCGTTGCGGCATTTACATCGGACACTGGGTATCTTCGAAGTGCTCTCGGCCTCGCCTAAAGCATTTACTCCGCAACACGCCAGTACCATGCAACTGCTTGCAAGCATGATGGTTGCAGCTATTTCCCGAGTTTCGCATCTGGGCGAAACCGCCGTCCGCGAGTGAGGCTACGCCCCTCCTGGGCAGCGATTAATACGTGGAGGCTCCGCTTTCGCTGGGGTAAGATGAAGCTAGTTGAAAAGCGCCCCGGAGCCAGCCTGGTGGATACTACCCAGAAGAACGCAATTTATAGCCGGGAACGGCGACGCGCAGTTCGCAATGCCGTACACACTCCTGCCTATGCCAGCCTGAACGGCAGCGCCCAAGCTGTCTCGCTTGAGCTTTGTGAAATCCTTAACATCAGTGAGTCCGGCACCTGCATTCAGGCGCCGGAGCCGATGAAGGTGAACCGGTTGCTGCCGCTGGCGCTTGATCTCTCCGAAACCGGAGACCGCATTTACACCATGGGCCATGTGGTGTGGTCCGAAAGTAGTGGGCGGGCGGGCATTCGTTTTCCGGAACTGCCGGAAAATTCTTTGCAGCAACTGCGGCGCTGGCTGCAGGCGAATGATGCCGCGGGCGGCCTGAACGTGGCGGTCGCCCCCGACGCCCACATTCAAACTGAAAGCTCTGCCTGCGTGCCGCGGACAATGCTTGCGCGACCGGGATCAGCCGCAGGCTATAGTTCGCTGATCGCTGAATGGGCGGAGATCGAAAAAGATGTCGAACTCTTTGGCCCTGACCTGAGCCCAGCGCTACAGCTTATTGCAGAGCGCTCGTTGGTGTTGACCTGGGCCACTGGCTCGGCGATTGCCCTGCGCAGCGAGATCAACGCTGCAGAGTTGATTTGCCAGGCTCGGGCGGGAAATGATTCTCCAGAGTTGGGCGCTCGGCTCGACACCGACTCGGGTTTTTCCGCGGAGTGCGTTCGCAGCGGCAGCACTCTCATTTGCGATGACTCGGAAACCGACCCCCGTGTAGATCACGAGAGTTGCCGGATGTTAGGCATTCGGTCAATCATCGCTTCGCCAATTACTGTCAATAAAAACCAGAACATCGGCATTCTGGAAGTGTTCTCGCCCGAGGTCGCCGCTTTCTGGGACAATGATGCTCGCACTTTAGAACGGCTCGCGCGCATTATCGCCAATTCAATTATTCGTGCCAGGCAGCCGATTGCAAAAGCTCCGGTCACGGAGCAGTCCGAAGCAAAGCAGGAAAACAAACTTCAACTGACACCGGACAAGTCTCTGGAGAGCGGACTCATCACATCCGGCCTGTCGTCTCGGGCGCGCCTGGCAATCCTGTTTTCGTGTGGAATTCTGGCCGTAATATTCGCCGTTTGGTTGGTTGCTCCGTGGATTTCAGACGCGATGAATAAATTCACCTCGCCTCCTGCTTCGCAGGCGGCGGAAGTGAAGCCCGCGAGCATCGATTATGTCGGAATGACGGTGGCTGATCTCAAGAAGATTGCGCTACAGAACGACTCCGCAGCCCAGTACTCCCTCGGGATGAAATATGCGAGCGGCGACGGCACTCCCAAGGACTACCATGCCGCGCTGGGCTGGTTTCTTAAGGCTGCCGACAACGGCAATCCGCGGGCCGCGGTTAAAATTGCGAGCTGTTTCTGGGCAGGAAAAGGGACGCAGCAGGATTTCGGCAGGGCCTATTTCTGGGGACTGCTGGCGCAAGCCGCGGGAGACGAAACCGGTCGCGTTATCGTCATCAACAGCGCTCCGCATTTGAGCGATCATCACCGCTCTGCTGAGCAGCAGGAAGCTGACTCATGGCTGCGCTCGCACCACATGGGCTCAACAACGACCAGCGCATCGCGGTAGCAACCCTCATGCAATCAATTTAAAATACGCACAGAGGTTTCAGTTGTCATCCCTTCGCGAAATTCTGAATCAAAACGTCCGCGAGGGTGAACTGTACGAACCCATCGAACGCAATCGCCTGCGCTGCTACGCCTGTGGACATTGTTGTCCCATCGCAGACGGACAGGCTGGGGTCTGTAAAGTTCGCTTCAACCAGGGCGGGAAGCTCTACGTGCCCTGGGGCTATGTGGGCGGAGTGCAATGCGATCCCATCGAGAAAAAGCCATTTTTCCATGCCTATCCAGGGGCTCTCGCTTATAGCTTTGGCATGTTGGGATGCGATCTTCATTGCTCCTATTGCCAAAACTGGGTGACTTCGCAGGCATTGCGTGACCCGCATGCAGTTTCAGCTCCGCTGCAGGCCTCGCCCGAGTTGCTGGTGCGCGATGCGATTCGACAAGGCGCGAAGGTTTTGGTCAGCACGTATAACGAGCCGCTAATCACGGCCGAGTGGGCGGTCGAAATCTTCAAAGAAGCCAAAGCTGCCGGATTGAAGACGGCATTTGTGTCAAACGGAAACGGAACTCCGCGGGTGCTTGAGTATATCTGTCCATGGATTGATTTCTACAAGGTCGATCTCAAAAGTTTCGATGACCAGCATTATCGTCAGCTGGGCGGCCGCATCGGCCCCATTCTCGATACCATTCGCTGGCTGCACGAGAACGGCGTTTGGCTGGAGATTGTGACGTTATTGATTCGCGGCTTCAATGATGGTGACGATGAACTGAAGAAGCTGGCGGAATTTCTGGCAAGCGTTTCAACAGACATTCCGTGGCACGTGACCGCCTTCCATAGTGATTACAAAATGGGGGATACGCCAGACACACGCGCAGAGGATTTGCAGCGCGCGGCGCAAATCGGCAAGACCGCGGGATTGCAATTTGTGTACGCGGGGAATCTCCCCGGCAGAGTGGGCGATCTCGAAGACACGTTTTGCCGCCGGTGCCGATCGAGATTGATTCACCGCTACGGTTACTTCATTGAAGATTATCGACTGACTGCAAACGGCTGCTGTCCGGATTGCGGAGATGTTGTGCCGGGAAGATGGGCAGAAAAATTCGAAGGTCAGATTGCGGACCGGCCGTTTATTCCGGGGCGCAGAACGGATTTCGTTAGTCTGAGCTAGACAGTTTGCGATTGCTTGCCATTTTGACGTGCTTCTGCTTCTCTTCTGAACGATATTTGGCCACGCCGGCATAGAGCGCTTCGGCGATCTGCTGCCGGTATTCAGCACTCTGCAGGTTGTCTTCATCAGCCGGGCTGCTGACGAACGAAATTTCCGCGAGGATAGCGGGCATTTGAGTTCCGGTTAACACCACGTACTGTGCTTCTTTTACTCCGCGATTTCGAATTTCGGGATTGCGCTCGGCCAACCCACCATATAAAGCATGCTGTATGTCGTCGGCAAGACGATGTGAGTTGGTGACCTTTTCGCGAATGTCCACTCCTGTCCAGTTCACGTTCTTTAGCGCAGGATCATCGTCTAAGGTGCGTGCCTTGATCGATGAATACGTTGTCGTGTAATAAGTTTCAACGCCGCGGGCCGTCGCTAGATCGCTGTAATTTGCGTGTACGGAAAGGAACAGATTCGCGCTGGCCAAATTCGCAATTTCGGCACGTTTTTCGAGCGGCAGATACTCATCATCTTGCCGTGTATAAATCACGTCCGCCCCCAACCTCTGCTCGATCAGTTTTCCGAGACGCTCCACCACATCGAGCACCAGGTCTTTTTCCAAAAGGCCTTTGCGACCAACGGTACCGAGGTCCCACCCGCCATGGCCAGCATCAAGCACCACACGAAATTCAGACGCCGCTGACGAATCCGAATGAATTGTTTTCTTCTTCGGAGCAATCGTCAGTGATGGCGAAGGCTTGCTCAGGTTTGCGGGGAGCGGCGCGACCTTGTGAACATCAATCGTAAGCCGGTAGGGATTCGGATCGAGTTTGACTGATACTTCCGACAGGCCTTTTGTCTCAAGCACCACGCGTGTGACGCCCGGACTCGGTTGCGCCATACGAACGCGCTTCAAAAATGAATCATCAACCGAGATACTCTGGTTGAGCAGGCCGGCAGCCATCTTCGTATCTTGTAAATCAAAGTAAACTCGCGGGGGATTATCGAGAGTATGCGACTCGTATTGGATCTGGTCCTGCAGATCGACGACCACAGTGCTCGAAGTCGGAGATGACCAGTGGCGGATGCCGGTGACCTCAGGCGTGGCTCCAGGCTTCAGAGGAATTTGATTCGTCGGCTGCGGCTGTGCCGTTTGTGCCAAACTTGTCGTCTGCCGCATGGGTAAGGTGCTGGCGCTGGTAGTGAGTTGAACGGCATGATGGAACCAGGCCCAGCCGAGACCGACAGCGACGAGGATTAACCCCGCGACGAGCAGAATACTTCTCGGGGACCGCTTCTCTTCGGGAAAGTTAAGACGGGGTCGGAGGATTGGTATCAGTTCCGCTTCCGCAGTTTCAGTTTTTGAGGGCTGAACCGCAGGTTTCTGCTCCTCAATGCGATTTGATCTTGCTGGAGCTGAAACAGGCGCACTCGCGGGAGCAGCAGCAGAAAATGCCGCCGGCATCGAGATCGGGCTTGCATCCGCAGGTAAAGTGACGGTTGCGGATTTCACCACCGGCGCGATAGGCGGATCGACGACGGGCGCGGCTGAACTAATCGTGATTTTCTCTACCTCACCCGGCTGCGAAACTGCGCCCGGCGGTTGAGGCAGGATCTTTTGCGCCAGTTGCGCCAGGCGGTCTTCTTCTTCCGGATGAATCGCCGCAAGGATCAACTCCCCCAGCAGATTCAGGCTTTTGACGTCTGCATCATTGAAACCATGAGTCTTGGACGAGAATGCCTCAATTAAGCCGACCACGCGTCCCTTGGCATTAAGTGGAACGGCGACCATGGAACGAGCGCCCAGGGTCCGGCAGGCTTGGGCGTTAACACGAGAATCGATTTCCGAATCGTCGCAACGGACCGTCTGCCCATTTCGCAGGCAGGCTCCCGAAAAACCAGAATTGGGGTCGAGCCGGATGCCAGGATCGGGCGCGATTTTGCCGGCCGATGCCCGGCAAATTACCGCGTTTTGCTTGACCAGCGCTATCGCTACGCCATTTGCGCCCGTGATTGAAATGGCACGCATGGCGACGAGCCGGAGCACTTCATCGAGCCCGAAGTACTCGTCGTCGGGGATTTCAGCCCCTACCCCTTCAGCACGCCGTTTAGCTGTCTGTTCGTGGATACAGGCGAATGCCAGGAGCACCTGGAGCGCGTCCTGACCGGCGCGAGCTGGGGCATCGGCTTCAGCCGCGAACGGCACTAATTGCGAAGCTCCCCATTCTGATCCAGCATTGTTGGGAGTTGCACTCATTGTTTAGTTGAACGCACCTCTTGACTGCCAGGTTCCTGGTCGAGTCGGCTGGACTGGTCCCAGCTGCGGCTGGATATGCCTTACGAATAAGTTACAGCGGTTCGGCCGCAATCGCAATAACTCTCTATAGTACTAATTCCACCCTTGGTGTTGTTCTTTAGTAAGCATCTAAACCAATGCGCTGATAGAATGCTCTTCTCAGGTTTATGGCCCAGGAAAAGAAGTCGCGTTGGAAGGTTCCTCTCGGTTTAATGGCTACAGGGGTCGCAGGCGCTGCGGTTCTCGTACTACGCGGCTGTTGGCATAGAAAAATGAGCTGGCCAGTCCGCTATCAGCAGCATTCGTATCAGGTATGTCTCGGTTGTGGAATCAAAAGACTGTTTGATGAGAAGTCGTTTTGTGCATACGGGCCATATAGTTACGACTTGAATAAGCTGGTTTCCTGGGACCTGGATCAGCAAGCAAAGGAAGCCGGCGACGAATCAGTTCGGCAGCGGCCGGCGTAAAAAGTTCTAATTACGACTGCGAGTTCTACTTCCTCGGTGTTGGTTCTCCAATAAAGGAATATTCATTCAAAGGTCCAAAGCGGCGCCGTTCCGCATACATCCGCCAGCGTCGCCATACAATCCGCAAACTCGCCATGATGGGGATCGAGAGATAAACCCCGAGGACGCCAGCAATTTCTCCTCCCGCAAGTACGCCAAAAATTGCCGCCAGAGGATGAAGTTCCATGCTCTTGCCCATTACGCGCGGACTGACAACATAGTCCTGGATCAAGCGCCAGGCGATCAGGAAAATCAGAAGAATCAACCAATGTGAATAACCGGTAAGGAGCGCCACGCCAAGGATCAATGAAGCTGCGACTAGCGGGCCTACGACCGGAATGAATTCAAGAATGCCTCCCGCAGTTCCGAGCATTAAGGCATAAGGCACGCGCATCCCGCCGAGAACCGAAGCGTACGCCACCCACGTCAGTGCCGCCAGGGTGAGCTGGGCGCGGATGAAGTCCGCCAGCATCTGATTCATGTCACTGATTACGCCTTGCAGGAATTCTCGCTGCGGCTTGGTGTGGACCACTGATAGAGCCAGCTGACTGAAAGTTTGTGCGTCCTTGAGGAAGAATGCCGCCAGAATAGGAACCAGAATCAGAAGCCATGAATCCTGCGCCAACTCGGCCACGTGCAATCCAATTTTTTGCGCCACTCGCAACAAGTCCCCGCGATGAGAAGCCAGGAACGTGCTCAGCTGGCGGCTGGTGTTGGCGCTGAGATGATGTTCCACCCCGATTTCTTCCGCTATCTGTCCGCTGCTGACTTTTTCGAGAAGCGAGGGCAATGAGTCGGTGAGCTTCTGCGTTTCGCGCCCGATGTTGGGGCCGACAAAGAAAAAGAAAGTCGCCAACAGTATCACGATCAGGGCATAAATCGCGGCGATTGCAATTCCGCGACTCTTGGTCCATTTTTGAATTCGTGAGACGGCGGGATCAACCAGGTATGCGAAGAACACCGCAAACAGGAACGCGATTAGAGTGCGGCGGGCGACGTAGAGAAAACCCAGCCCAAGGGCGAACAGGAGCACCGTAAAAAGCACGCGCGTCGTGCGACCGTCAATGAGCGCCATAGGTGCCTGATTCCTGCGCGCCGGCTAATACCCTTGAAATTTAACGCTCCCTAAGAGCTCGATCGCGGGCGGCGCTCCGGATCTAGTCACGTACCACTTCGATGCCGTTGTCGCCCAGCAGGCGAACAATTTTAAAATTATCGTCGAGCCACATCGCCCAATCGCCGGTCTCCGAACGCAGCATAAAACGGCTCAAATCGTGTTCCGAGCCACGGACCGTGACCTTGTCTTTTCCGGTGAACTCGATGCTGACCAGCAAGGAAGTGCGGGCGTGCGGGTTTAAAGTCCCGAATTGCGCTTTCTGATTCGGAGGGCAACCGAGCCCTGCTTTCTCCTGCTTGCATACTGTCGCGAGAAATTTCCAGGCCAGAACCTCACGTTGAATGAAGAAATAATCGTCCAGAATCGAGGTCGAAGCTGGCAGCAGAAAGTTTTGGTCATGCAGTTTTCCATCAGGCCCGCTCGAAAATCGCTCAATCAAAAAATTATCATTCGGGTCGACCGTCGCTTGCAGCTTCTCTGGAATGATTTCTTTCCACTCATAGTGACGAAGGTTGACCGAACCGGTCAAATCCAGTTCTGAAGATTGGACCGCCTTCTGCTCGCCCTGTTCGGCCTTGAACTCGGATGAAACAACGCTCCCATCGCCGTCCTGCTTTATGGAAAAAGTCTCAGTGGCTACCCGATGCGCGCCATTGAATACGCCAAATGAGCCTGAGTCCACAAGTTTCGCAGGAGTGTCGTTCTCCTTCGCGAACCCTTGCCTCGGCGCCATCTGAATTCCAAACAGCACTAGAGCAATTATGCAAGACGATGCTGACCGATAAAACTTCACTTGGAGACTCCTACGGATCCAGCCCTAGCCGGGTCATGATTTCATCGACGATGGAAGTAATTTCCCGTCCCGCAGTTTGAATGCAGAATGCAGCATTCATGTATGCAGGCCTGCGCCGCTCATACAGCGCTGAAAAGCCGTTACGGTCGCTCAGCAGTGGACGATCTACACCAGGTTGCTGGCAACGGCGAAACAGCTCCTCTGCGGGTGCATCGAGAAACACCGCCGGAATCCCATTTTCGCGCAGAAGCTGCTGGTTTGTATTGTCGATGAATGCTCCCCCACCTAACGAAAGTACTGAGGCGTTGACCTGAGAGGAACAGACGAATTCCCACAAAACCTGGTGTTCGAGGGCACGAAAGGCCTTTTCTCCGCTGTTTTGGAAGATCTCGGCTATAGTGCGACCGTCGCGCGCCTGGATAAGATCGTCGAGGTCGACAAACTCCCAACCCAGTTGGCTGGCGAGGGCGCGACCCACAGTAGTTTTGCCGGCGCCCATGAAGCCGACTAACGATATAGCGCGGAAGCGGCGGCTTGTAGTTCGCGGACTTGGGGAAGCAGTTTCGTCCGTCATTGGCGGCAATTTAGCCTGCTCGAAAAGCTGGACTAATTCTGGCGCTTCCTGAGGCGGATTTTACCACTGAAGGAGAAGAGCTTGACCGATGACGCCGCCTTGCCGATTGTGCCGGAAAGCGAGTTTGCCCCTCGCACCAGAAAAGGCGCGTGCTTTGGATCAAGAGAAAAGTCGCTTTGCACGAGGCCATTAGTCGACCGGGCGAGTACCTCGATCGAAGCGTATGCCGGCGCAACCGCCTCAATGTTTCCGGTATGGCTGGTGAATGCGTATTCGCCCTCACCGCTGAAGTCGCCTTCATACTCAATTTTGCCACTGTTGGAGTTAACCGCGACGGTGTCGCCGGTGACGCCGTTCATCAGAACATCGCCACCGACGGACATGACTTCAATATCTCCGTGCACGTTACTGAGATTCACGGTTCCATTAAGTGTGCGCACGTGAACATGGCCGCCGGCGCAATCGATTACCTCGATGGCGCCTTCGTTGCCTGCAACAGTCACATCACCGCGCAATTTCTCAGCATGCACGCGTCCGTTTTCAGAGCGAAGAGTAAGATTTGCGTCTGGCGGCACCGAAATTTCGTACTCGACCACTCCATTACTGGAATTGGATCCCGGGAGTAAATGGGACACAACATCAACTCGGTTGTGGCTTTTGCTCTGGTCGAGTTCAACTTTATCGGAATGAAGAATCGCGCTGACTACCACCTCGTGGGGAGCGCCCGCCCGAACCACGACCGGGCCGTAAGGATTATTAATTGAAATTGTGGGGTGCTTACCGACTTTGAAATGCAAGTCCTTGCGGACGTTCTCGGCACAGAGTGAAACTCCTACCAGCATCAGCACCATTGCAGCGGTGGCGAGACATTTTCCCCACGACATATTTCTCTCCCGACTATTGCTCGTCTTCATTGTTCTGATCTACTGCCAGACGATACACCATCTGCTTTTGTTCGTAAGCATTCATCAGCATTTGCTGGGAATAAATGTCGTTCGGGTCATTCTTCACTGCTTCCTGGGCATCGTGAATAAATGAATTGGCTTGTGCCAGATCATTTCGGTAGGCAGCCACTTGCGCCGGAGGCCGGGATGCCACTGTATTCATGACGTCCTTGTCCTCGGCCGAAACTACCGGCGCGGCTGGAGAGGCAGGCACACGTTGTTTGGCTACCGGCTGGTTATCTCCTACCTTCGCAGGCTGGTAAAGCTTGACGCCAGCCGCGATCAACAAGGCTGCTGCGACCGGTACCAGCCACGCAGTGCGCCAGCGATTAAAGAAACCGGGGTGTGAAGGGCGTGATGGCTCTCGGATCAACCCTTCCCTGCGTAATTGTGCTTCCAGTGAATTCCAGATTCGGACGCTCGGTTCATCCATCGCGCGCAACGATGACGCTTGGGAAGAGATCAGGCTTAAATCCGCCAGCAGACCGGAACATGCCGAGCACGAATTCAAATGCGCTCGTTGCTCAGAAGTGGCGTCACCTTCCAGGTAATCCGACAGGGCATTTTCAAATTGCAGGCAATTCATACAGCCTCTCCCCGAACCATGCGCCTGATCACGATCGCTTTGCAAGCTTTTCAGCTCTGTTTACGCGAAGCAAATCACGCAGCTTTATGCGCGCCTTATGCAATTGCGACTTGCTGTTGCCAATCGAGCAGCCGATCATGGCTGCAATCTCGTTGTGCTCGTAACCCTCTACGTCGTGCAGTACAAAGATCGTACGATAACCCGGAGGTAGCTCGTCAACCGCTCTCTGCAAATGCAGTCGATCGATCGAGCCTGCCAGGCGCGAATCGGCGGCGCCTAGCTCCTTCCGGACTGTGCCCTCTTCTTCGCCCTCGGTGGTCTCGTCGATCGGCACCAATGGGAGGTTCTTCTTGCGTAGTTGCATCAGAACAACGTTTACCGCCATACGATGCAACCAGGTCGAAAAAGCCGATTCTCCCCGAAACGTGCCAATCTTACGAAACAACTGCAGGAAAGCTTCCTGCGTCAGATCCTCCGCCGCAGCGGTGTTCCCAGTCATGCGCAAACACAACGAATAGACGCGGCGCTTATGCAGGTCGTAGAGAAACTCGAAGGCTCCTGCATCTCCTTGCTTGGCCCGTTCGATGGCCTCTTGCTCGCTAAGCTTATTGCGCTGTGGTCGTTTCGCGTCCGTCAAATCGTCTTTTCCGGCCGCAATAGATGTGATGCGGCATAAAGTTCTTTTCGTTGTACTGCTTGCGGCTGGGTAGCGGGACCTAAAGTTACCCTAGTCCGCAGCCTAAAGGGTACCGGAGGTTGGGTCAACTGCGCCAATTTTCCGCGATTCAGATCGGATTGTCTGAGCTGAACACTCTATGAAATTCCGGACATCAGGCGTTTCGTGGGTTTAATGAGTAAAGCCAGGATCACTGCCGCGATTATAGGAACAACACCGCTGATCCCGAACAATTTGGGCAATGGCATTGACTCGAAGAGCGAGCCCGCCCGGCCCGCCATCCAGTCGCCAATACTGAGGGAAAGAAACCAGACGCCCATCACAAATCCCGCCGCACGCACCGGCGCGAGCTTGGTCATCGCGCTCAGCCCGACCGGGCTCAGACACATTTCGCCAACCACGCTCAGGAAGTAACAAGAATTCAACCAGTTGGGTGAAACTCCCATGTGCGCCGCCGCGGGAACTAGCACAAGAAAACTCAATCCTACAAAAAGCAATCCCACAGAAAATTTCGCGGGACTGGATGGCTCGCGCTTACCCAGCCGAACCCACAACCAGGCAAATAGCGGTGCCAACATTAGGACGAATAGAGGCTGCACCCACTGAAACCAACTGGCAGGGAATTCGTAACCGAGAACATGGCGGTTGGTGTTCCGTTCAGCAAACAAATTAAGCGACGATCCGGCCTGTTCATAGGCTCCCCAAAAAACACAAGAGGCCAGGAAAAGCACAAAGATTGCGGCGGCCCGTTTTCGTTCTTCCGTGGACCAGCCTTTGCCGAAGATCATCCATGCGAACACCCCAATTGAGACGGCCAGCAAGAACCACCCCAATGCGTCGGAGACGGACTCGGCGGTGATGTGGATAGCGCCTCTCGAATTCAACGCCCCAAGAACGACGAGCGCAAGAACCGCCGCGCCGGTGAGGAATCCAGCGTTGCGCTTTTGAGCACTGGCCTTTTCAGGATTTCCAGAGCGAGTGGGATGACGTCCGGCTTCGCCGAGGTATTTCTTGGTAATTAAATATTGGACAACTCCAATCAACATACCGATCGCAGATGTTGCGAAACCCAGGCGCCAGTTCACCTTTTCGCCGACCCAGCCCACGATCAAGGGTGAGAAAGCCCCCAGGTTGATGCCCATGTAGAAAATTGAGAAGCCGGCATCGCGGCGGTTATCACCCGGCCTGTAGAGTTGTCCGACGATCGTACTGACATTGGGCTTCAACAGCCCAGTCCCGAAAATCAGCAGCGCCAGGCCGCTGTAGAACGCGGTCATGCTGGGCGACGCCAGGCAGAAATTTCCTCCAGCGATCAGGATGCCCCCAAGGAGCACCGCCCGTTGTTGGCCGATTACTCGGTCCGCCACCCAGCCTCCAGGCAAGCTAAACAGATAAACCATTGCCGTGTAGAAGCCGTAGATCGCGCCCGACTTCATTACCGAGAAGTTGAGTCCGCCGGTTTGGAGGCCGGCAGTCATGTAAAGGATGAGCAGGGCGCGGGTTCCGTAGTAGCTATAGCGCTCCCACATCTCGGTGAAGAAAAGTGTGGCGAGACCACGCGGGTGGCCGAAGAAGCTAGTGTCAGAATGTTGTGGCAGGGCGTCGGCGATGATTGGTTCCATTCGCGAATCCGTCTGCAGGAAGATACCAGAGATGCAAAGATCGCGCATTTTCTTTGGGAACCAGCAGTAAGTACACGAACTACCGGATTACCTAAGTGAATCGTACATCGGCGATCTTTTTCCGAGCTTGGCTGGCAGTCACAATGATTGGTGATGCGAACTGAATGGCTAAGGAGATTGACAATGCGAGTGAGCTATCTCGTGGCTGTGCTTTTACTGGCGACGATGGTCCATGCCAAAGAGCCGAAGCATTATCAGAGTGGCCGACTGATGAGAATGGATTCGGTAAAGTGCGGGACCGATGAGAAGAATGGGAAAAGTCTTGCAGGCGAGATGATCGGAACCGATTCTTCGCACATGAAGACGCACGAGCTTCTCTGCCAGCAATACATTTTGGAAACCAGCAGTCTGGTATACACCATTCGTCCCAAGGACGATAAACATCCGGCGTTGCTTCCGATCGGTGAAAACGCTCAATTCCGCTTGGATAAAGATAAAATGTTGCTTCGCGTTGAAGATATGGATGACAAAGAACGCGAGTACATCGTGGTCTCAATCGTGCCCAAGGGCCAGCCAGAATCCGCACACAATTCGACTCCGGACCGCTGAGAGGCACAGCCTTGGATTGGAGATTGAATTGGAGTGGCCGTCCAGCTCTCGTCCAGACTTAACGATCACCTTAAGCCCAATACCATTAACAACCTAAGGTAAGGCTGCTGCCCAAAAACCCAACCACCCCAAGCTGCCACGCATCCTACATGCGACCTGCTGCCCTGTTCTAAAGCTGGGGAGAGGCGCGAGCAGAACTAATACTAATTTTCACAAGGAGAGTAACTAATGAAAAAGATCATGTGGTTGGCGATGGCAGGGCTGCTGATCGCAGCTCCTTCATGGCTCGCGGCGCAGGAAGGTGGGGCGAATTATGACCACGGCAGCGTGGGAATTTTTGCGGACTACATGCGCTTCTCGCCGGGGGTCCATACAACGAATTTTGTGGGATTCGGTGCGCGGGCTGGTTTTCATGTAAGCCAGCATGTTGCGCTGGAAGGCGAAATGAACTATGACTTCGAACGTAACTTCACGAACATTTGCGAGAACTGCGTCGGTGGCAGCACCAGTTTTACTACGACTCGACTGCGACCTCTGACCGGCCTGTTTGGGCCAAAGTTTGAAACTCCCGGACCTTTTAAATTCTTTGTCACGGGAAAAGTCGGGTTTGTCAACTTCACCACCAGCGGCGCGGCGGTGACACCGGGAACAGTGGGCAACGCGATTAGCGGAGTCGGCGGCAGCGGCACCCATTTCGCCGTTTATCCCGGCGGAGGAATTGAAGGCTTCTGGGGGCCATTTGGGCTTCGAGCGGAAGTCGGAGATGAAATTTATGTGAGTAACGGCACTTACAACAACTTGAGGATAACCTTTGGACCGCAACTCCGGTTCTAATTATCCTGGGAGCGCAAATGAGAGCAGCCCGCAAGGGCTGCTTTTTATTGCAAAACCACCACCATTTTGTGTTTGCTGCAGTTAACCGAAAGCACCCGCTCGGTGTTCGGAGCGAGATCGACGTCGAGTGTCTCGATCTGATCATAATTATTTGCTGGAGAAAGAACGCGAATTTGAAGTGAGTGCTTCCCAGCAGGGAACTGGAAACTGGTGACCTGGTCCATTTCTAGCGTTCGCAACAATAAATGCTTCTGATCATCTCCGCGCAAGTTCTGATCGGAAATAAGTTTGTCGTCAAACCAGAGGGAAGCTTTTGCCTGCGCGAAGTGGTGCCGGATATCGACTTCTACTTTGGCCGATGGGGCTGGCGCCGCGGCCGTGCCATCCACGGTCCTTGCGCGGACGCGGGTTCTGCTCGGCCTGACTTTTTCTAGTGCATGATTAATTTGGGTGTGAGCGGTAGGAATCGGACCGGGACGGATGGGATGCAGGCGCACTTCTGCGATCACGTCTGCGGGAAGCGGCACGTTGCGCACTTTCGTCATTCGCCATGCGAAAAGCAAACCAGCGCTCGCGACAAAGAAAATCGCCGCCGGTAGCGAGTACCGCATGTACGCTTTCGCAGCGAACGCCCCTTTTTTACCGCCATGCGCCGCGTCCGTATGCAGCGAGGGAGTCATGAACGATGCGGTGTCAGTTGGACTAGAACCGGATTCGCGAAATTTTTGGATCGCGCGGGCCAATACAGCGCCGCTTGGATAGCGGTCTTCAGGATGTTTTGCGATGGCACGCGAGACGATTGCATCCAGCTCCGGCGATACTTCAGTCTGAAAACTGGTGACCGGGACCGGCTCGATATTCATAACCTTAAAAACCACGGTCTTGGCGCTATTGCCCTGAAATGGACGAAAACCCGTGATCATGCTGTAGAGCACGACCCCCAGTGAGAACAGGTCCGAACGGGCATCACCCTGCTTGCCGCTCATTTGCTCCGGCGCCATATAGGCGGGGCTACCTACAACCTCACCGACCTGGCTAATTTCCTGGCGTAGCCAGGCAACTCCAAAGTCCGCAATTTTGGCATGGCCGTCTTCGGTAATCAAAATATTTGCCGGCTTGATGTCGCGGTGCACTACTCCCTGGTTATGTGCGTAGTCGAGAGCTTCTGCGATCTCTTGCGCATACTCTAGCGCCAGCGGCAGGCTTAACTTGCGATTGCGTGCCAGTACCTTACTAAGTGGCTCGCCAGTGACGTATTCCATCACCAAGTATGGTTCCTCAGTTTCGGGATCTTGACCAGCGTCGAAGATGGTCACAATGCCAGGGTGCGAAAGACGTCCCGCAGCTCGCACTTCACGCAGAAAACGCGTGCGATATTCCTGTTCGTCGCCGAATTCCTGACCCGTCAGTGAAATGGTTTTAATCGCGACTTGGCGCCCGATTTGAGGGTCATAGGCGCGGTACACTACACCCATGGCGCCACGACCAATTTCGGCTTCAATCAGATAGCGGCCCAGGCTTTGGTGAAGAGTGCTCACACGTAGCTGAATCTTAGAATTCTCTACTGGTAGAGTCAGCATGGAATCCGCCGCATGTAGATTACATCAGTAACTAAGCCGGGAAGTGACCGGGGTTACTGATAACCACTTTTGGTTAATCCTAAGCAAATATTTACTGGGAAGTCTCGGGCGACCTGCGCCGCAGCTCAACTGCGCCGCCCTGGGGAGGCAGCGAGAACGGGAACTCAATCAAAAAATTACCTACCGGTAGCCGCAAAATGAATTGCTCTGGTTTCCGCCAGGGACCAATCCAACGGTCTTTTACGCTGAAGAACACCCAGCCGCTGATTGCGGGTTTTGCAGGGCCCAGCACCGTGTGGCGCAAGGACTGGGTGCTTACGAAATCCATCATTTCGGTATAGTCTTTCAGCCGCGCTTGTAATTCCGCTTCCTTTTGCTCTTTCTGTTCAGAATGTTTGCGCAGCTCATGGCGCTCCACCTCGTCTGTCAAGCTGTCGACATCCTCCTGCAGGTGTTGGACAATGTCATTGGGTTCAAGCGAGGTCTTCACCACTTGCCTATGCTTGGAAAATTCCAGGGCGAATCGCCGCTCGTGAATTTCGAATTGGCTAGCGCCCTTGTAGCTGAAAGCCAGGAAGACGGTCAGCATCGGGGTCGCGCGGTGCGGTATTTTCTCTAGTTCCTTGGGATCCACCCCCAGACTAATTTCAAAGATTGGTGAAGATAACCGGTAATAGGTGCGGCCATCGTCTCCTTGACGAACGCTACAGTTTGGCGCATCGGTAGCCCAGCGCACCACCGGAACTGCAGGTCGATCGTCGCCGTGCAGAGCGCAACTGAAGAGTAATGCGAGGGCAACGAGAATTGTGGATCTCACGATGAGAGTATAAGTTAACCGCGCAAACGCGGGATGGCCCGCCACTCTGACCTATGTACCAAGTTGTAAACCTATCAAATTAGGCTTGCATCAAAGGTTTTGTAAGGAGCAAGACATGCAAGCCGCTGTTCTTTCCCGTATTACTCTACTCTCTCTTTTTCTGTTTTTTGTGATAGCCCAGTGTTCTGCACAAGACCATTCGCGTTTCAACGTGAGTGCTGGTGCAGGTATCTCGATTCCTACCTCAGACGCCAGCGCAAATCTCAATACCGGGTGGAATTTCGTTTTTCGTGGGGGTGTAAACGTCAGTCGCAGTTTTCTGGCTGACCTCGATTTCTCTTATAACCACTTTGGTCTAACCAATGTTGCGCTGGCAAATTTTGGAGAACCTGGTGGATATGCCGACGTATGGTCACTCACCTTCGCACCAGAGATCCGCATGGCTCCCGGCAAATTAATTGATCCATACATTATTGCGGGAGCTGGTTTGTACCACCGTAGTCTCAGCCTAACTCAGCCGGCTAATTTGCAAACGATCTTCTGCGATCCGTTTTTTGGATACTGTTATCCAGCCACAGTCGCAACCAACGTGGTAGTCGCCTCATTCAGCACCTTCAAACCCGGCTTTAACCTCGGTGGAGGCCTGGACTTTAGGCTAGGCGCACATCTCAAAGCCTTTACTGAGACGCGGTACAACGAGATGTTTACCAATCACGGCGCTAATCTTACATATGTTCCTGTGACGTTTGGCTTGAGATGGTAGGCGAAATCCTGTAGATCCCTTAGAAGGGGCAACGCGCAGGCGGAAAGACTCTTCTCTTTCGTATCACTTCTGTCCGGAGTTGCTCCATGTTTTCTGGGTTCCATAGAGTAGTGTCGTTGAGTGTACTCTGCATTGCAGTAGCGAGCAGTTCAGCTTTTGCCGTCCCGCCCTGTCCACTTAGTCAAGTGAGCCCGTCGGTAACAGTTTGTACTCCACTGCCAAATGCCTTGGTGCAGAGCCAAGTGAACGTGGTTGCGGGCAGCACTGATTCCAACACTGTAACGACCATGCAGGTTTATCTCGATAACAAGTTGGCGTACCAGATTAACGCATCAACCGTGAACACGTTCCTAAGCCTTCCAGTTGGATATCACCTCATCACTGTTCAAGGATGGGACACCACCGGCGCCACATTTAAAACTAACGTTCCCGTTGCCATGCAACCGCCCTGCGCTTTGAACTCCAGCAATCAGACCGTAACGATCTGCTCGCTCGCGAGCGGATCAATCGTAAGCCAGCCTTTTCATGTGGTCGCCGCGGCAACTGACTCGAACCCAGTGAAATCGATGACCCTGTTCATTGACGGTGTAGCCAAAGGCGGAGTTTCAAACTCCGCGATTCTTGATCTATATGTGAAAAATGTGACGCTAGGGCCGCATTCAGTCGCTGTTCAGGCTCAGGACAGCACCGGGGCCTTGTTCAAACAGAAGTTGAATATCACGGTGACAGCCGCATCGAACGGCTTGTCAAAGATCAAACATATTATTTTTACACTTCAGGAGAACCGGTCATTCGACAGTTACTTTGGCATGCTAGGCCATTACAAAGCTTCAGAAGGTTTGGCGAACAATATAGATGGACTGAACCTGAACACGACCTTGCCTAACACTCAAGGCCAGCCTGTCCATCCATTTCATTACCAGACGGTGTGCACCGAAAACCTCAGCCCCGCGTGGAATGAATCTCACGCAGATGTGGACGGAGGCTTGATGGATGGATTCATGCGCACCTCGACATCGGTTACTTCCAGTATCGATCCAACCGGGACTCGCGCAATGGGCTACTACGATCAAAGCGACTTACCGTACTATTACGAAGCTGCGGCCAGGTTTGCGACTAGCGATCGCTTCTTTTCTCCTGCGCTCACTAACACCGTGCCGAACCGGTTTTATTTGTTTACTGCAACTTCGTTCGGAAACGCGTTTCCTGTAAATCCGCCTTCCGGAGGATTTACCCAGCCGACAATTTTTGCGCGCCTCGATCAGGCGGGCGTGAGCTGGCGCTACTATTATCAGGACGCCGCATCATCCGCGTTGATTCAGCAGTTTTCGATCTATCAAACCGATGCGGCAAAGGTCGTTCCGATTGCGAACTGGGCCAATGATGTGCAGAACGAGAGCACTTTACCTTCTGTGATCTTTATAGAGCGCGCCTCGCAGTCCGGCCGTGATGAGCATCCCGGGGCAAATGTTCAAAGCGGAGCCGCTGACATGGCGAGCATTATCAATGCACTGATCGAGAGCCCATCGTGGCAGGATTCCGCCTTCATATTGGCGTATGACGAAGGTGGTGGATTGTACGATCATGTGCTCCCAGCTCGAGAAGTCCAACCCGATTCGCTGAGCCCAAAGCTGGCGTCCACCGACAAGCCAGGTGCTTTCAACCAAACTGGATTTCGCGTCCCCATCATCGTTTTCTCCCCGTGGGCCAAGCCCAGTTTCGTTTCCCATACCACACGCGACTACACATCGATTCTGCGGCTGATCGAGGACAGGTTCAATGTTACGCCGCTTACATTGCGCGACACCAATGCCGACAACATGATGGAATTCTTCAATTTCTCGGGTGCGCCACCACTGCTTACGCCGCCTACGCTGCCAGCTCAACCAAACAATGGGAATTGTCAGCCAAGTGCTGAGAAGGCTCCGGGATTTTAGTCGGCAAGGTCAGCTAATTCGAATCTTACGAGAACCTAAATCGCTAATAAGCTCTAGATATTTCCTCTGCTAAGGTGAATCATCGTCTCAGAATCAGATTGAGACTCCGCGTTCGAGGGAGAATGACATGGAGCTCTACGTCCGCTCGGATACAGTTATTTCCCGAGTGATTGCCGGGGAGACGCTGATTGTGCCGATCAGCAAGGGAGTGGGCGACCTCGCCTCCATTTTCAGCTTGAACCCGGTTGCGACCACGATCTGGGAGGCGATTTCGCATGCTCGCAGCAAGAGCGAAATTGTTCAAGTGATCGCGCGAGAGTTCGAAACCGAAAACGCACAACTTGAACGCGACGTGGAAGCGTTTCTGGCCGAGATGGAGTCGGTGGGCCTGGTCACTGAGGTCCGAGTGACCGCATCATCATGAACACAGCCTCTTACAGCGAATTCAGCCTCACGCTGCACAAGCATTTTGGGAATAAACGCGTCCCGCTGGAAGTCTCCCTTGAAGTCACTCGACGATGCCCACTGGATTGTCAACATTGCTACAACAATTTGCCTATGGGCGATCCCGCCGCGCGCAAGCAGGAATTAAGCAAAGAAGAGTATTTTGCGATCCTGACCGAACTCGCCGACATGGGAGTGGTTTGGCTCCTGTTTACGGGTGGCGAAATCTTCGCCCGAAAAGATTTTCTCGAGATCTACTCGTTTGCGAATCGCAAAGGCTTCCTGATCACCTTGTTTACCAATGGAATTCTGATCAATGAAAAGATCGCGGACTATCTGCGGCAGTTTCCGCCTTTTGAAATCGAAATCACGCTCTATGGTCGTACTCGCGAGACTTACGAGAAACTGACCCAGCTACCGGGTAGCTATGACAGGTGCATGCGCGGAATTCGCCTGCTGCTCGAGCGCGGGCTGCCACTCAAGCTGAAGACGGTAGCAACTTCGGTGAACCGGCATGAAATCGCAGGAATGAAGTCGTTCGCGGAGCAGGAACTCGGCGTCGACTTCAAATTTGATGGAGTCATCAACCCACGAATCGATTGTTCTTCTGCGCCTCTGGCAATCCGACTGTTGCCCGAGGAAGTAGTTGCCCTGGAACTGCACTGGCCGAAGATTGCTGCGGAGCATAAGAAAGGCCTGGCTACCTCGATGGCCGCACCTCATGTTCCGGGCGATACGGTCTATTCGTGTGGCGGCGGGTTCTCGGCATTTGCTCTCGACCCAACCGGCAAGATGAGCATCTGTGTGCTCTCTCACCAGGACACCTACGATGTTCGCAGCGGAAGCATACGCGAAGGCTGGGAGCAGTTTTTGCTCAAGGTAAGACAACGCAAACGGCAGCATATCTCGAAATGCGTGAACTGCCGAATTCGTAGCGCGTGTGGCATGTGCCCTGCCAATGGAGAGCTGGAAAATGGCGACGCCGAAGCCCCGGTAGATTTTTTATGCGAAGTCGCTCATTTGCGGGCGATGACTGCCGGATTTGAGGTTCCAGAGCACGGAAAATGTGAGTTTTGTGCAGGCGGGGACCGCTACAAGGCCGTTGTAGAATCCGCGCGCAGAATTGCTTCGCTGGAGGTAAATCCAGCCGAGTGGAGCGCGCCACATGAACTTCTGCCAGTGCTGAACGACCCGGCAACCGGTCGGGGATGTGGCGGCGGATGTGGCTCTTTTCACTAACGTGCTTCGCGGAACTGAATCACCATGGAGGGAAAATACGAAGCCAGAGAAAAAACAATACGAGCCTCCCCAGGTGACCGCGATCCAGCTTCGTCCCGAAGAAGCTGTGCTGTCATTCTGTAAGAACACCAGTTCGGCTGGTCAGTTCAGTTCCTGTCATCACACCGGCGGCAACTGCCATGGAATCGGTTCATAGCTCGCTCTACCCGACTGGTCTTATGTTGGCACGATGTCCGAATCTGAACTCTTCTAATGTCAAAGCTGTCTTTCATCAGAACTTCAGCTTTGGCGGCGTTTCTCTGCAACTTCGTGGTGACTCGCCAGCCGATGTTCACAGCGGAGATGAAATGCTGGCGTTTCGATCAGCACGCGAGTCCGATGAGGCACTCGACATCGATGTCGAAGTGCAGTGGAAGGATGAATTACCCAGGTGCGGTACAAATGTAACTTTTGAATCCGGTGCAATATGGCGTCTCTACGATTCGAGTGACAGACTTGTATTCGACTTTGCCAGCCCGCTACTTGGAAATCAGCCCTATAAGAGGATGCGCGTTGAACGCGACTTCAGCCGGGCAGAGGTGGTGTTGAGTCATGCGGCGAGCGAACGCTGTGGAAAGATCTCTCCTCTCGAATACCCCGCTTGTGAGCTGTTGATGACAAATTATTTGGCACGTCACGGCCTTGGTGTCGAGGTGCATGGCTGCGGTCTAATTGACCCGGAGACCGGCGGTCACTTATTCCTGGGGCACTCGGGAGCGGGCAAAAGTACGACGGCTCGCATATGGGACAAACTGCGCGCACCGGAAATCTTGAGCGACGATCGCATTATCCTGCGGCTACGTGAGGGCGAACTCTGGATGTATGGCACTCCATGGCATGGTGAAGCCGCGTTTGCTTCCCCAGCAACGGCAAAGCTCAGCAGGATTCATATCCTGCGGCATGCACGGGAGAATAAATTTTCCATCGTTTCGCAAGCGCGCGCAGTAGGGGAAGTCTTCGCGCGATGCTTTCCGCCGTTTTATAGCCCATCCGGACTAGCAGGCACGGTTGATTTTATAAAAAGTGCTCTCGCGATTGTGCCGTGCTATGAATTCGACTTCCTACCCGACCGGAGTTCGGTGCGCGCTGTGCTCAACTTCCATGACTAAAGATCGCGCAGAGTCGCTGGTATTCAATCTGCTTACCAACAACCTAATCTCCGCCGGCTATGGACTCCGCTTCCAGGCTGTGGGGAGAAGCATGTTGCCTACAATTCAGGATGGGGAGATCGTGCACGTGAAACCTGTGACCGCTGATATGCTCAGAATCGGCGACATTGTTTTGCTCAGGACGGACGGGCAGTTCAAAGCGCACAGAATTATTCGCAAGCGTGGTCAAGGCTTCGTTACCCGCGGGGACGCCGGTGTCGATACTGATGGCGAAATTCGTGGCGATCAGATACTGGGTCGGGTCACAGCAAAAGAAGCGATTAGCTCACCGCGCCTGGTTCGGCTGGATGGGATAAGAGCGCGATTGAAATTCTTTTCTGCGGAACTTTGTCGCCGCGGAATCAGCTTCGTGATTGCGCACAGCGACAGACTTTGAGGTTGTGCGTCGAGGCCGTGGAGAGCGCCGTTTTGCTCTACCAGCGTGCTTTTGATGTCGAGAACAGGTCGTGGGACTGCACCTGCTTGTGCCGATGCACCAGCAAATCCGTAATATCGCGCACTCCAGACTCGGCATCCAGATGCGGGGAAATCGCTTCGCATCTGCCAGGCAAGTGAGCAACTATTTTGGCCTGGTTTCAAGCGAACAATTCAGCGGCGGAAAACAGCGGCTGGGAGGGACCAGCAAATCGGGCAATTCGTTTTTGCTCCGGCGTCTCCGGACCGCCGGTTCAGGATGACATCTCGAGTTTACTGATCGGTCACGACTCATGAAGATTGTTCCCAAAATCCCAATACGCTTCACCCCTTTGACATTCGCTTAACACTCATTTCTGATATTCTCATCGGTTTTATGTAACGAGGTCAGGGTGGAAAAAAGAGGGGCCAAATATCATCGCGAGCGCCTGGGCGAGGCCCTGCGGGAAGAGATTGACACCATCGTCGAAGGTGAGCTGGCTGATCCGCGAATTGGGCTCGCGACTGTGACTTCGGTAGAACTCGCAAGCGGCGGGCGATCGGCCCGTGTGCTGGTTTCGGTAACTGGAGATGATGAAGAGTGCCAGCGCAGCATGGAAGGACTGGTTGCCGCGTCGGCCTTCATTCGTCACGAAGTGGCTGACCGCCTGCATCTCCGGCGTGCCCCGGAATTACTTTTCATCCTTGATAGATCCGATAAATTCAATGCTCGCGTCGATCAGTTATTGAAGCGGACAAAGAAGAGTTGATCAGGTTTGAAAGGGATCGGCTTTCCGCCGATCCGCACAGTCGTCTGGATGCCGGTATGGCGCGGCTGAAGGTGTGCCCTTTCAAAGCAAAGCAGAATTCCATGCTTGACCAGGTCCTAGCCGAGATCAAACGCCGCGAGCGGTTTGTGCTCACCTCGCACGACCGCGCCGACGGCGACGCCGTCGGATCGAGCCTGGCTTGTCAGCAAATTCTCCGTTCCATGGGAAAGAGAGCGGACGTAGTTTTGCGCCATGGCGTGCCTCGCGTATATCAGCAGTTGCCTTTTGCTTCGACCGTCATTCAATCTGAACGCGTCAATGGCGATTACGACGCCGCAATTCTTCTGGAGTGCGACAGCATTCAGCGCGCGCGGCTCGATGGTTTGGAAAAGCAGTTCCTGATCAACATCGATCATCACAAGAGCGGCCGGACGTTTGCTCATGTGAACTGGATCGATCCCAAAGCTGTCGCCACCGCGGAAATGGTTTTCCGAATGGCTAAGCAAGCTGGCGTCAAAGTCACTCCTGAAATCGCGACCTGCCTTTACACCGCGGTGCTTACAGACACTGGCGCATTCATGTTTGAAGGCACCAGCGAGCACACGTTCGAGCTGGCGCGCGAGCTGGTGCTCGCCGGAGCTGATCCCGCGCGCAGCGCTCGTCATGTTTACTTCGGGCACTCGACGGCAAAGATGCGACTGCTCGGCGCGGCGCTTTCCGCATTGCAACGCGAAGGACCGCTGGCATGGATTTGGGTCACGCAGGAGCAGATGGACCGCGTTGGCGCTAAAGAAGAAGACTGCGAAGGGCTGGTGAATTATGCTCTCGCGATTGGGGATGTCGAGGTCGCCGCTTTTTTCCGTGAATTGCCCGACGGGCGCTTCCGCGTGAGTCTGCGCAGCAAAGGCAAAGTTGATGTTTCGCAGATCGCAGCCGAATTAGGCGGCGGCGGCCATACCTGTGCCAGCGGTTGCTCGGTGGATGGGCCGCTGCACGCGGCTGTCGAAAGCATACTGGGCAGAATCAGGGCTATGCAAAATTTCCAGTAAGATTCCCTAGAGGGAACCACGCCGAGTGAAGAACCGCTCACGTTTTACTGACTGGATCCTGCTGCTGGCTGTTCCCGCATTCTTTTTTCTTTGGAAGCTTGCCGCCTTCGGATTGATCGGCGCCGACGAGCCCCGTTATGCGCAAGTCGCGCGCGAAATGCTAGCGCGACACGACTGGATCACGCCGACTCTGGGAGGAATTCCATGGCTGGAAAAGCCGCCGCTTTATTACTGGCAGGCAATGATTGCGTTTCGACTTTTCGGGGTGAGCGATTGGTCGTCACGGTTGCCTTCCGTCTTCGATGCCTTCGTCATGGTGCTCGCAGTTTATTGGTTCTTGCGACGATTCCGTTCGGGATCGGAACTTGACGGAGCAGTGATGCTCGGAACCTCGGCCGGCATTGTGGGGTTCGCCCGCGCGGCTTCGACCGACATGCCATTGACTGCAACATTCACTATTGCGATGTTAGCGTGGTATGCGTGGTTCGAGAAAGGCGAGAAAAAATATCTGGCTGCGTTTTATGGCTTTCTCGCATTGGCCGTGCTGGCTAAGGGGCCGGTCGCGCTGCTCTTAGCTTTCGGGATTATCGTGATTTTTGGGACGCTGCAGCGGAGCGGGCGGATCGTCCTCAGCACGCTCTGGATTCCCGGGTTGTTGCTTGGCGGCGCAATCGCCCTGCCTTGGTATGGCTTAGTGCAGTTGCGCAATCCTCAGTTCTTTCACGAATTCATCATGCAGCACAATCTGGCGCGGTTTGGAAGTAATTTGTATCACCATCCTGAGCCGTTCTGGTATTACATCCCGGTCACGTTGCTGGGCTGGGTGCCATGGTCGATCATCGCCATTGCCGCGCTGGTTGCCGCATTGCGTCAATTGCGAAATCCGGCAGCAGACGCATTGCGCGCGTTTCTTCTGATCTGGGTTGGCGTGGTCGTGGTCTTTTTCTCTATGTCACAATCCAAGCTGTCGGGGTACGTGCTCCCTGCGATTCCAGCGGGTGCGATCCTGATCAGCAGATTTATTTTCGCGCGATCTTCCGAACAGATTTCGACTTGGCTTCGGTTTCCTGTTTCAGCCGGTCAGTCACTCCTGGCAGGTGCGCTGGTTTTTGCAGCCTTGGTAGTGCAATACCTCGTACTTGAACATCGCGCTCTGTGGAAAGCAGCCCCTCTAACAGCTTCCGCCATTCTCGCAATTGCAATCTTTGTTTTTCTGATCAAGTCTGATTTGCGCGGCTTGCGACTGGCTACTCTCGTTCCGGCAATTCTGGCACTCGCGATAGCCCTGCGCTTTGGGGCTATGCCGCTGGACGAGACCCTTTCCGCGCGGCCGGTCGCCAGTGAATTAGCAAACTTTGATCCGCACCATCTTCCTATCGCGGTATTCCTGGTGCGGCGCGAGACCGAGTTTGGGCTCGCGTTCTACCGCAATCAAATAATCTCCAATTATCAGCTGCGACAGATCCCGCGCGGCGAACATATCGTCGTCGCCACCAAAGGATTCCAAAAAAGTATCGCGAAAGAGAGCGGCAGAAAAGTTACATACCTGGGGAATTTCGCCCCGCAAAAATTGGAATACTTTTACGTCGCGCTACACTGATCGGTGCCGTCCCTCATCGGACTCTGATTTTTTGTGGCACTCACGCCGGCACTGGCGTGCCGGGTGAGCACGAGATTCAGACCAAGTCCCGAAAGGTCGGCACCATGACGCGTTGCCCTTCCTTGTTCCTTCAGTTTGATACTGCCACTCCCTGCTACTAAACTCATGGGTTGCTGCGCGAAGATTCACCCGGTTTTTTCCCGCGGTGACCTCGCAGGATTACGGTGGAGATTCTCGATCTCAGGCATTTTTCGTCGGCCGATTTGCGTCCTTTGCTGGATGATGAAATCCGGGTGTGGGCGGCCCTGCTGTGCTGGGACTACACCGGCTCCGCGGAGATGATCCTGCGTTATATGGATGCCAAGTTTTTGCCGGGATACGCTGCAGTCTCGCGCGGAAATGTTTTTGGCTACTCGTTTTTCGTCTACGAGAACAATAAAGGCGTCATCGGCGACCTGTTCGTGCGCGAAGGCGAGAACGGGATCAATCGCGGAGAAGTCGAGCGGCGCCTTTTGACGCATGTCATTGAAACTTTGCAACAATCACCCGGAGTGCACCGCATCGAAGCGCAACTGCTGGCACATGAAACCGGCTCCGCAGCAGAACCCTTTGTGGACCAGGGATTCAGCCGCCATGCTCGACTGTTCATGACACTGCCATTGACTGGCGCACAAAATGGGGAAAGCAAACTCTCGGCACAATTCGAAATTCGCCGCTGGACTGAGCATGATTATCAATCTTCCGCTGGCGTTATCACTGCCGCATATCGCAATCACGTGGATTCCGAAATCAACGATCAGTACCGCACGCTCAGCGGCTCGCTGCGATTTTTGAACAACATCATTCGCTTCCCCGGATGTGGCACATTCGACCCCGAGTCGTCATTCGTCGCCGTCGATCGGGAAACGCACTCGCTCGCCGGTATTATTCTGTGCTCACGCGTGCGTCACGACGTCGGCCATGTGACTCAGGTCTGCGTGCTGCCGGATTATCGCGCGCACGGCTTAGGAAAACTGCTGATGGCGGCCACGATTCGCAATCTGAGGCAGCGAAAATTTTCAACTCTTTCTTTGACGGTGACGGAGGACAACAAACGCGCGGTCGAGTTGTATCACCACTTGGGATTTGAAACGAAGCGCGTATTCGATGCGTTTGTGTGGGAAGGGTGAAACTCTTGCGAGTGTCATCCCGAACGCGCCCGCTGAAAGCGGGCGGGAGAGGGACCTTACGTAGGATTGCAGTGCTGATGCCGTAAGTAGGATCCTGCACTCTCTGCGTATGTGCTCATCCCATTCACGTTCCTAATTCTCCACACGCATCGTAAGGTCCATCTAGGACGCGCCAAGCGCGTCCTTTCGGGATGACAATTTGGAAAATTTGAATGAGCGCAGCGTGCGGGTTTGGCTAAAAGCTAAGAGCTAGTGGCTAAAAGCTGTCTAGTGCCTTAACGCCCACATCACCCAACCGGCCACGATCAATCCGCCCATAAACATGGCGAAGCAGTAAAGGCCGTAGCGGATCTGCTCGCGAGAGGTGTCGCGCACGGTGATTCCGAAGACCACGGAGGCAAAAATCGAGAAAAGAAGAGCGGCGTTGAAGTGAGAGAGGGCCATTAAGATTTTTTACCGATTGCGATGTGATACGCATCAGCCACGCTGATGAAGTTCAGCAATCCTGCAACGATCAGGTACTTGGTCCCGTAGTCCGCTGTGGTGTGCGGAACAATGGTGTGGCCAAGGTCCATGGCGCGGCTCACAATGTACATTCCGCCCGCCCCCAGGTCACCGATGAAACCAAGAATATCCAGAATGTCCCCGCCATTGGGACGGTAAATGCGGCCGTCCATAAGCAGCCCGAGTACAAACATAACGACGATCGACGCCATCAGCAGCAGGCCGCGAATCCAGCGCTTCTGGATGAGATGACCGGCACCGGGTATGAGCCAGGCTACCGCCGGAGCGACTACCGACATCGCGCCGGAACTGCTGGACGTATTCTTAGAAATTGGGTCTCTTCTAACGGGGGTAGTTGCCATATCTTCTTGATTCGAACCTGGTGCGTTCTGATCACCAGAATTCAGATGAGTACGAGCTCTTTTTGCATTCTACCAGTTACTTCAGCGCTCTTGCTGCGGACTAGCATGTTGATCTCGCTGCGCACGCCGAACTCCGGAAAATAGGCCCCCGGCTCGATCGAAAACAAGCTGTTAGGCAGAACGCGGCGCTCGTCGTGGATTTCCAGGTCATCCATGTTGGCGCCATTGGCGTGCACCTCGGTTCCAATCGAGTGCCCGGTACGATGAACAAAATTATTGCCCAGCCCGGCTTTCTTAATTTGATTCCGGACCGCCTGGTCTACTTGATATCCGGCAATGGTTTTCCCCGAGGCGATGGATTCCTCAACAAATTTCGCGCCTGCATCGCGCGCATCGCGCACGGCTTTAAAAACTTCCTGCATGCGGTCTGATGGCGATTTGCCGACGAATCCTGTCCAGGTGATGTCGTAATAGATGGCATCGGGCAGATTTTTCTTAGCCCAGATATCAAGCAGAACAAAATCGCCTTCGCGGATTGGAGCTGAATTTGTGCTGCTCGGCCCATAATGAGGATCGCCGCTGTTTTTGTTTACCGCCACAACCGGAGCATCCGTGCACACCAGATTCTCCCGCCTAAACCCCTCCAGAATCCATTGCTGGATTTCGAACTCGTTCGTCCCGCCTTTGCGGACGCGACTGCCAATTTCCTGGAACGCAGCGGCGGTGATCTTATCTAAGGCATCGCGGGCGGCGAAGTGGGTTTTAATCTGTTCTTCGCTCAGAGTGGCTTCGAAAAGGGCGACCAGATCACCGGAGCTCACAATATTCTTTCCCAGCCCACGTATCAGTTCCAGTGTTCCGCCGTCGACCAGCGATATCGTAAAAATGCTGTTGTTCGGTGAGTATTGCATGGCGACGTCGCGATGCCCGGCCAGCATTTGCTTCAGGCCTTCAAATAATTCCTGCCAGGCTGCATAGGAACGCTTCGTACCGGGTAAAGAGTCCAAATGCCCAGCCTCGATTTTGTGGACCAACTTTTGCGGATCCCCTTCCGCTGGTATGAGATAGAACCAGCGGCGCGTGACCATCAGCTTCTCTGGCAATCGCAGCACTCGGTAGGCGATGGAATCGCGATGATGGTGATCACAAAATAGCCAGGCATCAAGGTTGCGCTCGCGAAGAGCAGATTGGATTGCAGCTAGGTCCATAAAATGCACTCAGTTCAATGAAAGGACATTGTAAACACTGACGGGCGTTTTGAACCGCCGGTTCGCGACCAGAAAACTGAAATTAGCTGAAAGAAGCCTTCCCGATGCATACTGCAACGAAATTGTTGCATTTTTTGATTCCCCCGGCGTAAGATGAAGGTGGACGCGCCCTTCGACGTCTTTTGTGCAAGCTGCCCTTACTTCCTAAGGTTCAATTAACGAGCTGTCTCAAGAAAAAGAGAAGCTGCCCGGTTGCTTCTCGACCAGCATGGAGAGACCTCTTATGTCCTGGTACGCGTATTGCCTGACTGAGCACCAGAATCAAACCAATGGAACCCGCACCCGCCGTCCTTTCATTCTCGAGGGTATTCAAGGAGTGAATGGCGCAACTATACTCAGCTATCCTAGCGGCGAATTTTCGGTAATTGTAAGCGAATTTGACCGAAGCACCGCCAATCTTGATGACAAGCACGTCCTGGAGCACGCACGTGTGGTAAGCGTTTGCTTCCGCCAAGGGACGGTGCTGCCGTTCCGTTTTGGCACGATTTTTGACAGCGACGAGTCATTGCGTCAGGCTGTCCGCAATAATCGGCGCGCATTTGGCGAGAGCGTCGCGCGGCTGAAGGGCAAAGCCGAGATGCACGTCAAGCTACTGGTCCGTAACGGCACCCTTAAGCCCTTCCAGGACATTCAGATACCAGATACCGTAGGCGGCGAGTACCTGATTAAATTGCGCGAAAAGGCGGTTGCTGATCGCGAACGCCAGACCAAAGCCAAGGCGCTTTCAGTTCAGGTCCATAGGCTATTCAGTCCCCTAGAGGAAGAAGTCAGCTGCAAGCGGGTCAATACTGACGGAATGCTCATCGATATCGCTCATCTTATTGATTCAAAATCAGTTGAGAAATACCAGAACCGCTACACCAATGCCGCTAAGCAATTTAAGGATTGTGAGATCTCGGTGAGCGGGCCTTGGCCGCCATACCACTTCGTGCCTGGCAAGCTGAGAACGGTGGCGTAAGGAGTCGAAATAAGAACAATTGCGGCCACTGATCCGAACAATCAGTGGCCGTTTGCTGTTAACGCCAGCGAAAGCAGCGCCTTTTGCTCCACCTCATGCGCCTTTGACGATCCAGTCGCAGGACTTGGGCTGGCAGAGCGCTTTACCGACATCACCGGACGCTCCCCTGCCAGGTGCTTCAAGCGCGGCAGCATGTAATTAAGCGCGCCCATGTTCGCCGGCTCTTCCTGTACCCAGACGATTTCATGCGCACCGGCGTGGCGTTGCAATTCTGCTGCAATTTCGGTCTCAGGGAAAGGATAGAGCTGCTCTACGAAGGTAATTGCGATGCCGAGGTCTTTTTTCTTTTTCCGCTCCATCCGGAGTTCGTGGCCAATCTTTCCGCTGCAGAGCAGAATGCGGCGTACGTCAGTGGCTTCCAGATCAGGCCGGACTTTTAGAAAGCTGCCGCTGGAAAATTCTTCGATCGAAGAAGATGCGTCCGGATGCCGCAGCATGCTCTTGGGCGTGAACACCACCAGCGGCTTTCGCCATGACCTGAGCGCCTGCCGACGGAGTAGATGGAAATATTGAGCGGCATTGGACGGCTGGCAAATCTGGAAATTGTCGGCGGCGGCCAGTTGCAGGAAGCGCTCAATTCGCGCGCTAGAGTGCTCTGGGCCCTGGCCTTCATACCCATGCGGCAGCAGCAGCACTAATCCTGACAGCAGGTCCCACTTGAACTCCCCAGCGACGATGAATTGGTCGATGATGGCCTGCGCCACGTTGGCAAAATCGCCGAACTGCGCCTCCCACATGACCAGCGTCTCGGGATAATCACGGCTGTAGCCGTACTCAAACCCAAGCACTCCGGATTCAGAGAGTGTCGAGTTGTAGATCGCGCACGCCGCCTGATTTTCTGCGACGTGCTGCAGCGGAACATACTCCTGCTCATTCTCGATATCGATCAGCACCGAGTGCCGCTGGTTGAATGTTCCGCGGCGGCTGTCCTGGCCGCTTAGACGCACCGGCGTGCCCGCTTTAACCAAGCTGGCAAAAGCCAAGGCTTCCGCCATGCCGTAATCGACCGCGCGCTTTCCATTCCCCATCTCGGCGCGCTGTTCTAGCAACTTGCCGACTTTCGGATGAATGTGGAAATCAGCAGGGAAGGTTGTCAGTCGCTCGGTTAAGGATCGCAACTCTTCTGCCGGGACGGCCGTTTCCACCTCATACTCTGGCTTGTGGCGCTTGCCATGATATTTGTCCCAATAATTCGGCAAGTCGCGCATCATCGGCTTCTTGCGAATGTGCGCGGCGCGTTTTTGGGCGGCTTCGATCTCTGCCTTGATCGCGTCGGCGCGCGATTTCGCATCTTCAATTCCAGCATCTTCGGCATAGATCTCCCACAGAGGAGGATGTTCCTTGATCGCTTTGTAAAGCAGCGGCTGCGTGATGGTGGGATCATCAACTTCACTATGGCCGTGACGGCGATATCCAATAAGATCGACCACCACATCGCTGCCGAATTTGTAGCGATACTCCAGTGCGATTCGTCCAATGCGTATGACCGCATCAACGTCTTCAGCATTCACGTGGAAGATTGGCACATTCTGACGGCGAGCCAATTGCGCAGCGAATCGCGAAGAATGCAGCTCGCTAGGCACGGTTGTGAATCCGATTAGATTGTTGACGATTACGTGCACAGTGCCGCCCACGCTATAGCCGCGAACTTCAGCAAGGTTCAGAGTCTCTGCGAACACCCCTTGCCCCGCGAAAGCGCCGTCGCCGTGGACAAGCAGCGGCAGAAATTGTTTTTTCCCGGCATCGCCGGCTCGATCTTGCTTCGCGCGAGTACGGCCTACAGTGACAGGATCGACTGCCTCAAGATGGCTTGGGTTCGATACCAGATGAATGTGCACCTTGTCGCCGCTGCGGGTTTCATACTGGCCGGTCGCGCCCATATGATATTTCACATCGCCGCTGCCCAGAACGCTGCGCGGATCGACATCCTCGAATCCGGCAAACACTTCTTCTGGAGCGCGTTTTGCGATGTGAGTGATTACATTCAGCCGTCCGCGATGACTCATGCCCATTACCAGTTCGACAGCGCCATGCTGGCCTGCGCCGTCGAGAATCTCATCCACGAGAGGAATGAGTGCAGTTACGCCTTCGAGTGAAAAGCGCTTGGTGCCTAGATAACGCTGCTGCAGGACTAACTCAAAGAGATCGGCACGAATCAGCAGATCAAGCGCGCGATCCTGGTCGACAGAAGGCGCAGGAGCTTCGACGCGCTCTTGAATCCAGCGGCGGCGCTCGCCATCGGTGATGTGGGCGAACTCAACTCCAACCGTGCCACAATAAAACTTGCGCGCCTCTTCGGCATATTCGCCCTCCCGCGGCAGGTCAGGATGCGGCGCCGGCTGCAAAAATCCCAAGGGATCAAGATCGGCTTCCAGATATCCCCATTGGCGGTAGAGGTCAAACACCCGTTCACGCTCGGCGCTGGGGGCTTCCATTAAGGCGGTACCGGCGCCATTGCCGGTTTTGGATTGTCGGGTAGGCATAGGAACTATTACTAGAATAAAGGATGCTGCGGCGAGCGTGCTTGATTCTTGGGTGACGTTGGTACGAAGAGGGATCAAAAACAAAACTGCCCTGAGCGGCGTGCTCAGGGCAGAATTCAAAAATTAAATGAGACCGATTATGGCCAGCGCTTGGCGTTGTCTTCCCATCCAGCGGCGCGGGCGGCGGGCTGGGGCTGGGTGACAGCCGGTTGCGGGATGCGGATGGGTTGTTGCGGGGCGGAAGCAACAGCCGGAGTCAGCGTCGGCTTAGCAACCGTATCAGAACCGATGTCCTTGTCGTCGGACAGAAGCGGAGCGGCTACCCGCAAAGCCTCGACTTCTTTTTCCAGCCGGGCCATTTCCAGTTCCTTCTGCCGGAGAACCTCGTAAACATTCTTCATATTTGGGCACCTGTGAGAGAAACTACAGCTAAAACCTTGATGGAACTTTATGCAGCTAAAGGGGATTTGTCAAGAAGTAAGCGGGTAAATGGCACTGATGTCCTATGTCGCCGGGACGCACTGTGTTCCGCATCGCACACACGCACGGGTGAACTTAGCTGGTCAAAATCACATTCTGCAAATGGTGTACTCTGGTTTACGATGCGATCGTTTTTGGCGTTATTTATTTTACTTTTGTGCGTGACTTCCGCGTGGACTCAATCGCCCCCTCCGACTGCCGACGACTACTCCGGTATGTACACCTTCCTGCGCGAAGGCGAATTCATCCAGGTCACGGTGGAAGATGAGAGCAAAGTGAGCGGATTCATCTCCCGCTTTGGCGATTCTGATACCGACAAGAACGAATTCCTCGACCAATTCTTCGAGTCGGGAAAACTCGATTCCGGCCACCTGACGTTCACAACCAAGAACGTCCATGGCACCTGGTTCACGTTTGATGGAACAGTTGGACGAGGCTCCGGGAAGAAGCCAGAAGACGAAGGCTACTACGTGATTCGCGGAACCTTGAATCGCTTCCGCAGCGATGCCGACAAGAAGAACACCACGCAAGATTCGCGGCGCGTGGAGTTTAAATCGTTCCCCAGAGATGTGACGCCGTAAGCCAGCGAAGCGGCAAGGACGCCGCCGGACCACGTGAGCGCTAACTTAAGCGGGGCGGGCTAGAAGTTGACCCTCCCGACTTTTTTCTGAGTGTAACTTCCGAGTAGCCGACTAAAGCCAGGATATCTGGAATCTATTCAGCTTTAGACGTTTTGGCAAGAACGAGATTTCCGAAACGTTTCTTCTTCGTCAGGGTAGGCCTACGCGCCGGAGAAGATCCTTAAATCGCTCATCCGAGCGGAATCGGTCAAAAATCGGGTCGACAGCGAGGTATCCCATCCAAACAGCGTGTTCGTCATAGCCGGTTTGCAGCCATTTGAATGTGTCCTCCCTCTTGTTTAACGCTGCGTAGATCTGCGCCAAGCCGTATGGGGAAACGTAACGCTTTCTTGAGATGGCTTCCAATTCGTGAGCAATTCGGAGAGCCTCGCGATTCCGTCCTGCGACTGCTAGGGCAACTGCGACTTGTGCCCTGTAGATTGGACTGTCTCCTGAGAGATCTGCCGCCTTCTTCAGTTCGTCGACAGCTTCGTTCCGCAACCCTGCCTGTATATAGTCTTCTCCGAGCAGAAGGTGAGCGGCAGCGAAGTTGGGATCGAGTTCAACGGAATCTCGATTTTGTTCGATTGCGTGGCCGTAGTCGTGTGCCAAGTAGTAGCGGAGTCCCACCCACGTGCTGATCATAAGATTGAGGGGATCGAGTTCCAGTGCCCGCTTCGCTTCGGCAAGTGCCTCGTCATGGCGGCTCCGGATAGAAAGGTAGTCTCCGTACCAGTGATGCGCGTTTGCATATTGGGGATCCAACTGCAGAGCGCGCCTGAACTCGGCTTCTGCTCCGGTCCAATCCCAACGATGGCTCATCGCAAGGCCCAAAGAGGCGTGGGCTTCCGCCGATTCCGGATTGATCTCGATCGCCTTGCGTGCCGCCGCGTAAGCTTCCGAGAGGGCCTCGGCTGGAGACTTAAATCCGTGCCACGTCAGTCCGCTGTTGCAGTCGGCCAGCCCAGAGTAGGCCGCGGCATAGGTCGGGTCGTTGTCGACCGCCTGCTGAAAATATTGCTCCGCTTTCTGCATGCTCTCGCCGGTTCGCTTATTCCAGTAGTAGCGACCCTTCAAGTACGCCTCGTATGCTGCCGGGCTAAGTTGCTGCGGAGTAGATAAGCGTTTTTCCTGTTGTTCAGTAAGGACGATGTGAATCTGGCTTGCGATGCTTCGCACGATGGAGTCCTGCACAGCCAACACATCTTTAAGTTCGCGGTCGTAACTCTCGGTCCAGATGTCCGTTTGATCCTGCGCTTGAATCAGTTCAACTGTGATCCGTACCCGCCCTGACCAGCGTCGAACACTTCCCTGGACAAGGTAATCGGCGTTCAGTTGCTTACCTATCTCCTTCGCCGACAAGGTGCTCCCTTTGTACTTTGCTACAGAACTGTGGGCAACGACCATGAGTCGATCCGGATTTAATTTCCCGGCTTGAGCGACTACGTCTTGAGTTAGGCCCTCACTAAAGAACTCTTGATCAGGATCACGACTCAAATTTTCAAACGGCAGGATGGCTAGGATTGCCTTACGCTGGAAACCCGCTGGCGGCCGGGATGCGCGCCAGTTCCACAGTGCCAGTATTGACAGAATGCACACGATCGCCAGCGAAGTCAGCCCAACAAAAAGCCAAATCCGAGCAGGCCGGCGCCCCTGACGAGCAGTCCCAGGATCCGACGACTGCCCCGCCGTGCTCTCTTGTTCTTGATCCACCCTGCCCAGGCTGCGGCCTTGCAAGTGACTGTCTGGGTCCGAAACCAAACCCGGCGGACCAGTGGCATCAATTGATGCCTCAGGTTTTGGCGTATCTACGGAGTATTCTCCTTCGGAAAAATCGACCGGCGCAATGAATCGATACCCTCGTCCCGTCACAGTCTGGATAAACCGCGGGGTTTCAGGGTCGTCCTTCAGCACCTGGCGAACTTTACGGATTGCACCCCTGATGCTGTTATCCGTATCCAGGAAAACGTCATTGCCCCAAATCCTCGCCACGATTTCGTCGCGACTGACAATTTCTCCGCAGCGCTCCAGAAGGAGGATCAGGATTTCCAGTGGAATCCTTTCCAGCTTTAGAACGTGATCATTTCGCCGAAGCCGTCTAGGACGGAGATCGAGTTCGAAGTCTTCGCCGAACCGGATCGATTGCTGCTGTCCAATTGGCTGGGAAGTCATGGCACGCCCGAGAAGTTGAACGATTTTACACCACGTCGGAAAACATCGACATAGGTGCAAACGATACTGGTGCTTAGCGCGACACAAACCATAACGCCGCGACACGCGACTCGCTATGGACACTTAAGTCCGAAATGGCAATCATGCCGCTCACGCACAACGTGTGCACTCGGAGGAACTGACAATGAAAAAAATTTATGGCAAATCCGCAACTTTCAGGCTTCTAAGTATGTTGACTGTAGGTGTCCTGTTCGGTTCGGTAGCCACAAGAGCCGACGTCGTTTCGGACTGGAACACAATTGCCGTCAATACGGCCGTCGCTAATAAGCAGAACCCATTTGCCCAGGCGCGATACGCGGCCATCGTGCAGTTAGCTGTATTTGAAGCCGTGAACGCCATTACGGGCGACTACCAGCCATATCTTGGGACGATAACGGCGCGGCCGGACGCTTCGGCCGATGCAGCAGCCATTCAGGCCGCGTATCACGTGCTTAACTTCTACTTCGGCCCCTCAGCCACGCTCGATGTCCAGTATGCCAACTCGATAGGCCAAATACGGAATGGTCAAGCCAAGATTGACGGCATCGCAACCGGTGACGCGGCCGCATCAGCGATGATCTCTCTGCGTGCTAATGATGGATCGTCCCCGCCGCAATTCAAGGTTCCCGGCCCGGTAGTCCCAGGAGAATGGCAGGCAACTCCGAGTTGTTCCCCCGCGGGCGGAATCGCTTTTCAATGGCAGAACGTAACTCCGTTCGGGATTCCCAACGCTAGCAACTTTCTGCTCGGTCCGCCACCGGCGCTCACGAGCAACGAGTACGCGAAAGCCTACAACGAGGTGATGACGGTCGGGAGCATCAACAGCACAGAGCGACCGCAAGATCGCGCAAATGTCGCTCTCTTCTTTGCGGCTTCCTCTCCAACCCAAGCGTTAAATCAGGCCGCCGTGCAAGTCGCTCAGCAACAGGGAGGGTCGCTATCCGAAAACGCTCGCGCTCTGGCTCTGATCAATATGGCGATGAGTGACAGCTTAGTCGCGTCATTCTTTAACAAGTATCACTACAATTTTTGGCGTCCAGAGACCGCAATCCATGGGGGCGACACCGACGGCAACCCGAACACTGCTGGTGATCCCAGCTGGGCACCATTTATCGTGACGCCGTGTTTCCCGAGCTATCCTTCAAATCATGGCAGTGCAGGCAATGCGGCGGCGGAAGTGCTGAGGCGTATTTACGGGGAAGCGGGCCATTCGATCACGTTGACGAATCCTACGGTGCCCAGCATCCTCCTGCAATATAGCTCGTTTAAGCAGATCACCGATGATATTTCCGACGCGCGCGTTTACGGCGGAATACATTTTCGAACCGATCAGGAGGCTGGTGCGGACCTGGGCCGGGCCGTCGGCACAGCTGTCTATAAGAACAACTTGCGTCCTGTGCACGATGGCGACTAAGTCGTCAGCGCAGGAAGACTCCCATTTGTGTCATTCGGCGGTTGAGTACCCGTCAAATAGCACAAATGGGAGATACTGCTCTTCTCACACGGTATTCTGTTCCGACCCGAAGAGCTTTCGCGTTTCTCAGTGGATAACGGGGCCAACCGGAAATAATTCTTAAGTTAGCGCTCCTGGGCACCGGCCCGCTTTTAGGTTGGCCCTTAGTTAAATCTCTAGATATTCAACGCTCTGGGTTGTCAATTCTTGAATGAGGCGGAGTGCCAGGACGATTTAGCTAAAGGCTAAAAACTAATTAGCTAACAGCTAGTAGCTTATTTCGCCGTCACCAGCGAATGCGTGATGGCATGCACTGAAAGCGCGATCCGGTTTTGCACGCCGACTTTGCGCATCAATTTGGCGACGTGGGCTTTCACCGTGCGCTCTTCAATGCCCAGTGCTGATCCGATTTCTTTGTTGGAACGGCCAGCGACCAGCATTTCCAGAACTTCTTTTTCGCGATCGGTGAAGGTGACGCGTCCGGCGGGGAAAATCCGTCCCGGTGAAGTGCTGACGCGTTCGATAAATAATGACAATACGCGGCGAGGGGCCCAGACCGATCCTTGATGCACGATGCGTAGGGCCTGCACGAATTCAGCTGCCGAGGCGGCTTCATCCACATAACCTTTGGATCCGGCGGCGATAGCTTTTAAAATTGTTTCTTCATCCATGCCGGCGCCGGTCACGATGATTCTGACATCCGGACGCGAAGCCTTTAAGCTGGCCATCACGTCGAAAAGATTTTGCCCGTTGCGGTTTCCCAAAAGGACCAGGTCTATTTCCGGCATATTGGCAAGCTCCGCCAGGCTGGCGGACACCAACTCGAAGTCCGACTCGGAATCAAACAGCGCGCGGAACCCAACAAAACGCAGCGGATCGCTTTCGACTACGGCGATGCGAATCGCGCTCTTGCTGGAGGTTGTCTTCATGGCGGTTGCAGCTTTCATAGCTATGCCTGTCCTTTGGACTTAAGGTATGGTTAGCATATCCGTATCGCGGGGCGTTGCAAGGTTCCGTAACGTTTGGCGAATTACGGGAGTAACATAGGTTGCATCCAATTTCTTGCGAGGCGTGGACTTCAAATTGACGAAAATGACGCGAATTCTTCCCGCTGTAACTTTTGTCCTGGTGGCGGCAATCCTTCTGGGAGCCCAGACGCCACCGACCTATCAACCAAAATTTAAAGGCGACCCCGCCCGATCGGATTCAGAAGCCGCCGCTTTGGGATATCTGCGCACGTTTCTGAGGGCACAAAAAATCTACAAAAAGAAAAACGATCACTTCGCGACTTCCCTAATGGATCTGGCGAAAACCGGTTCGTTCACTCGGCGCATGGCTTCGACAACCAACCGCGGCGATTACACCGTGAAGTTTACTCCGCACAAGGAAAAAGACTGGTTTGAAATTGTGATGATCCCGAAACAGCTCGATTCAACGCATCGGTCATTTTTTGCCAAAATGGATGGCACGAACCATAGAGATGACGGTGTGATTCGCGCCGATGATCAGAAGGAAGCCGATGAGCATTCGCCAATCTTGAAGCCGGACGCGAGTTGAGGGTTTGATTTCGACGGGCAACAAATGCACGCGCAGACCCCCGACCACATAGCCAGTTTTTGCGGCTCAAAAAGTCGCCTTCAACCACGCCATTTCGTTCTAAAGTGGTTTTCTCAGTGACTGCACCCCGTGCTGACTTGCGTTAAAACGCCATTCTGCGAGGCAATCTTGCAGTCATAGGGACGGCCGCTCAGGTCGAAAGACGTGTAGTGCTGCGAACTCGTTGCGGGACTGACATCGCTTGCCGTGGCCGAATTACTGACAGACGAAAACTCCGCAATTTGTCCATTGCGCAATACCAGTTTACTGGCCTGATATTTCTGTGTAGTGGCGACGGTGAAGCCGAATAAAGCACTGTCGACCGGAAACACAACGTCAACTGTGATCGGAAAACTGAAGCTCTCAGCCGTGACCAGCGTTCCTTGTTTGCTGGAAACGACAGTCAAGGAGTTCACACTGTTGTGCACGGAGGTATTCTGATTCAGCACACTGAAATTCACTGTATCGAAGTCGATTGCCTCAGCGCTCGAGAAATTTTGCTGCTGCGAAACAGAAGTCGTAACTCGGCCATGAGAGGTATTGATGTATCCGCTGATTGTGTATTTCCGCTGTTGGGAAACGCCGATGGTGCCGGTAACCGTCGACGACCCTTGAAGGTTCTCAGTCACTAATGGAGACGGACTACTCAAAGTGTTTTGAGTTACCGCGCCTGAAATTTGCGAGCTACTCGGATCGAGATAGAGCAGCAGTGAGGCCGCCGCGGTGAAATAGAAATCATCATTGAATACGCTTAGTGTGATCGTGTGCGGATTTCCATCGTTCAGCAGGCTGGCGAATGGCGTGAGATTCACGCGATAAGGAACGAAGTCCAGGGTTTGCACCGCGGGAATCGGCCTCCACTGATCGGGCAGAAATCCCGTATAGACCCATGGCGAGACCGGCGCGATGCCTGCCGGCTGGCCATCGATTGTAATTTCCGTTTCGCGAAAATCGGTGTTGCCACAGCCAAACAAATCGTTAATCCCACTGAGATCATTGGGGAAGCAGGCGAACCACTGCTCATCAGTGGACTGACTCTGCGCGATCACGTCGAGATATGCCTGCTCGGTATTCTGAGGGAGGGTGAACGTGGTTGAGAGTTGATCAGTAGGCGAGAACAGAAACGCTGGAAAATTCTGCCCGCCGGCGCTGGACTGCACCAGTGGAAGGACCTCGTCCGCAACTCGCGGAGTCGGGCTTTTACCCGGCGCGGGATAAAATTCCAAGTCCGCGCTCACCGTGAAAACACCGGTGAGCAATGTGTTGTAAGGAGGTGGACAGTCGGTCGTACAGTTCTGCAGGATCATGAAACCTGATTGTGCGCCGCTAAACAGCGCGCTATAGTCGGTCACGTCGCGCTCGATATGCCACGAATTGGCGGCCGTATGTATGGGTTCGGGTGTTGTCCCAAAATATAGGTTGGTGTTGCCCAGATAGAGTTCGGCGGTCCGGTCAAATTGGCGACCAGCGTTTTCTCCGAAATTGACTTCAAGGACGACCTTCGACCATGGGCCCGAACATCCGGACGGCGGCGTGAATTGAAAGTCTTGAGTTGTCTGAGAAAAAAATGCGAACTGGTAATTGGTAAAAAGAGGTACAGTGCAGGGCTTTGTGTGAGGGCGTTGAACGACTGGATCGGCTGTTACCGTAGTTGAAGTGCCGATTTGCCGGTTTGTGCTCTGGGCTTGACTGATAGTTCCCCACATGAGCAAAACAATCGCTATAACCAGAGACTTTTTAGAAGCCAGATTCACTGAATTCACAGCCCACACTCCTTAGGCGAGGCAGAGCTCGCTCCACGATTTGGCCCAAAACGCGGAATCCCTTATCGCACCATGCGCAAGTGAGTGTCAAGGGAAAAATGATTGAATAATAGAAAAACGATCATCCGCGTGAGATTGACTAAAGGCGCGGAGAGTTTGAACTGTTCTCAGAGATCTGAGTATTCGGGCTTACTCAGACGCGGCGAACTTCGATACCGCGTTCCGTGAAGCTTGCTACAGTTTTATCGGATGCGCGGGTATCGGTGATCAGCATGTGAATATCAGAAACTGGGCACACCAGAGCGGGCGCCACAGCCCCCAGTTTACTCGAATCTGCCACAATAATTGACTTCTTTGCCTGGCGAATCATGGCCCGAAATGTCAGCGCCTCTTCGGATTCAATGACGGTTGCTCCCCGAAGGACGTCGATTCCGCAAACGCTGACAAAAACTTTGTCCATGTAAATGTCCGCAAGGAAATTCACCGCGGCGTGCCCAACCAGAGAAAACGACCCAGCCCACTGCACGAATCCTCCCGTAACGAAGGTTCTCAAGCCCGCGCAATTGCTGAGTTCCATGGCGATGTTCACACCATTGGTTATCACCCGAATGTTGTGCCTGTTGCGCAGACTGCGGGCGACGTGGGTGGTGGTAGTACCAGCGGTAAATCCGACAGTATCGTTTTCCTGGATCAGCTCGGCGGCTGCGATCCCGATACGTCGCTTTTCGGCGGCACGATGCTGCTCCCGGTTCTGAAAAAGCGAATCGTAACGAAAGGGCTCGTATAGAAGCGGCTCAACCAGGGTCGCACCGCCTGGGGTGCGCCGCACCAGACCTTTCATTTCCAATTTCGCGAGATCGCGCCGCACACTGGCCGGCGAAGTGTGAAGACTCTTTACCAGCTCGTCAAGCGAGACGCTGCCTTTGTGCCGCAATTCACGGAGTAATCCGTCGACGCGCTTTTCACTGCGGAGCACCATTTTCGAATTGGCGATTCAGCCTCAGGACGCTGACAAGCAAACTCATTCCGGCTGGGTTCGCGAATGGAAGAGTGTACAACAGGACTGCATTCGCCCTGCTGCAATTTTGGTCATGACAAATCACTAAATTGATTGAAATTACAAAAATCACTCAATTTTGCTTGACAGTCGGTGTTGGTTCTGAGTACCGTCACGTATTGCAAACGCTAGTTGAGAAATTAGGCCCCCATCGTGTCCGCATTCAGGAGGACGTCATGAGAAGAAACTTGTCCCAATATCTGTTCGTCTGTTGCCTCACAGGCATACTCAGCCTTTCATCAGCGCTGGGACAAACCGTCACGGGATCAATCACCGGCGTAGTCACCGACCCGAGTGGCGCGGTCGTGGTGGGAGCAACCGTTACCGCCGCGAACACTGCAACTGGAGTACAAACTACGGCTCAGACGAACGGGGCTGGCAATTACACGATCCGATTCCTTCCGGTTGGAGTGTACACGTTGACGGTCGAAGCGAAGGGATTCGCTGAGCAGAAGGTTGACGCGATCACCCTGGAGATTGACCAGACTGCAAAAATCAATGTCGGCTTGAAAATTGCCACGTCCGAAACCACGGTGGTGACGGAGACGGCACATCCGATCCTTGATACCGGGGATGCCACGCTTGGTAATACGCTCTCCTCTACCGAGATCGAGAACATCCCACTGAACGGCCGCAACTTCTCAGCTCTCACCCTTTACCAGCCGGGCGCAGTGGATACCGACCCAACCGGTATGAGGGGCAACAATGCTATTGAGCGCAACACGTACAACAGCGGTGTGGCGTCAATCAACGGAAATCGCGAACAGGCGAACAATTACACGATCGAAGGTGCGGAAAATAACGAGCCGCAGAATAATCTGATCGGCTATAATCCGGCGCCCGATGCAATTCAGGAATTGCGCGTAGTTTCAGGCAATGCGAACGCCACGTATGGAAATGCCAATGGTGGCGCCGTCGTGACCATTCTGAAGTCAGGAACGAACAATTATCACGGCTCTTTATATGACTTTTTGCAGAGCCAAATACTCGACGCGAACACCTGGAAAAACGACCACCAAACACCGATTCTTCCGAAGAACCCTTATACGCAAAATATCTTCGGTGGAACGGTTGGTGGGCCGATCATAAAGAATAAGCTCTTCTTCTTTGGCGACTATGAAGGTATACGCCAGCACAAAGGCGGCAAGGCGTCAGCAAGCCTGCTCACCCCGGCTATGCTCCGTGGCGATTTTTCGGTTCTGAATAGCGCGGCAGTCCAGCTTTATGACACTCAGAACAACTTCACCCCATATGTGAATAACCAGGTACCGGTTGTGAATCCGGTGGCCCTATTTCTCGCTGCCCACCCAGAACTCTATCCAGCGCCAAATGCAACGCCATTAGATGGCCTAATTAACAGCAATTTCCAGGGACCGCAATCCACCTACGTCTCAAACAATCAGGAAGATTTCAAGGTTGACTGGACGCCAGGCACGGCAAACAGGATTAATGGATTCTACTCCCAGGGAACTGGCAGCGACTTTACCACGGCGCTGGTTCCAGTGTTCTTCCCAGCCCACAATCGTTATCCAACAAAGATTGCTGGCGCTAGTTTCATTCACACCTTCTCACCATACATTGTGAATGAACTACGGTTCGGTTTCACCCGAGTTCGTTGGTTAAATGGCGTCCCCAGTGATCCATCGGGCCAGTTTGGTCTTACCGGCGATCAAAAGGTCGGAATTCCCTTTGGCACTCAGAAGTATGTAGGGTTCACAGGGCAGAGCATCGGCGGCACCAACACCGGGACGCTAAGTGGCGCCAACTACATTGGAACCAACGCAAACCCGCAGGTTTTCACCGATAACACATTCAACTATTATGACAACCTTACTTGGCAGCACGGGCGCCATTACTTTTCCATTGGCGGCCAGGCCACCCGTTATCAACAGAACTATCTGAATGCTGGCAACGTCGGATTCCTTGGTCAGTTCACTTACAACGGTCAATTTACAGGTCTCCCGGGCGGCGCAGGATACGGAGCCGCCGACTTCGTGCTCGGCCGAATCCAAAACGTTCAACTAGCTTCGCCGCTCGGCTGGGTGGGAAACCGTCAGTGGCGTCTCGCCGGCTATCTGCAGGATGACTTCAAGTTCACGCCCCGACTCACGCTGAACCTCGGAATTCGGTATGAATACGACCAACCTTGGTATGAGCAGAACGACAAGACTGCTAACGTTCTGCCGAATAATACCGTGGAATACGCGGGTCGCATTCCCGCCGGTGCAGTTCCCGGGTCGATTCTCTGCCCAACACGAGCTTGCTACAACGCTAATTACAATCAAATCATGCCGCGCGTAGGCTTCGCATATCAGGCAATGGATAAGCTGGTAATCCGCGGCGGTTATGGCGCAACCAGCTTTTTCGAAGGATATTCCTTCAACCAGCGGTTGACATCCAGTCCGCCTTTCTCGCTCGCGATCAATAGCAGCGCCACTGTTCCATCCGGAAGTTCTGGGGGTTCGCCGTTCACGGTTGCGAACGCTTTCAGCCAGCCGCTCGGAATTAACAATTCCTTGTATTCGGTATGGCCACAAGACACGCAGCCTGCTTATATCCACCAGTTCACGCTGGTCACTGAGTACGCGCTGACTAATGAGCTATCTTTGAGCGCGGGCTATCATGGCCAAATCGGACATCATTTGGCCGACTACCGCAACGGCAATCAACTTACTACCGCCCAGGCGCGAGATCTCTCCTCAATCGGAGGGTGCGGCGCTTTAAACATTCCGGTCGCCGATCAACCGCCATACTTTAGGCTAGTCGGAGAATGCAATCCTGTTCTCATAACCGAGTCCCAGGCCCGCATGACTTACAACTCTGCTCAGGTAACGATACGTCAACGAACCCACCACGGGTTAGAGTACACGTTGAACTACACTTTTGCGAAATCTTTGACTGACTCGTCCGGAAACTATGCCGTGGGTGCCATGTCTAACAACAGCTGGAACGGGGCATCGCACCAGAATGGATACGATATCAATGCCGACTACGGTCCTGCTGCCTTTGACGTTCGCCACAATTTGAACTTCGTGGGAGTATATGACCTTCCATTCGGAAGAGGCAGAGCTTACGGTACCAATGCGAACGGTTTCCTCGATTCAGTGTTTGGAGGATGGAAGGTTGCTACTTCAGCCATCCTTTATTCGGGATTCCCCGTAACCATCTTCGGCCCAGGCAACAGCAATACCAACAGCTGGGGCTTCAGTCGCGCCAATCAGTACCGCCCCATGGTGATTCGAAACCGTTCCATCAACAACTGGTGGGGGACGGATCCGTCGGCGCAACCCTGCCAAACAGCGGGAGTAGATAATGGAACTTGTGCTTACGGATATGCAGGTTCATTCACTTTCGGAAGCGCTCACAACACAACTGAGCGTGGCCCAGGTTACCGGCAAGTGGATATGTCCCTGTTCAAGGACTTCCATGTGTGGCATGAGCAAGTAGTTGGGTTCCGTGCAGATTTCTTCAACATTTTCAACATAGCCAGTTACGGAAATCCCGATAATTCGATTTCGGACTTCTCCATTATCCCAACGAAGAACAACTTTGGTCGTATCGGCGATTTGCGCTCCCCTGAGCGACAGATACAGCTTAGCTTGCATTACAGTTTTTAGCTTCCACGGGCTGGCGGATTCTGTCCTCGGGGTGACGGCAGGCCGTCAATATGGCAGCTCAAACGGACTCAGGCAGCTCATGAGCGATCAAGTCATTCTGGAAATCTGCGCAGACTCAGTCGAGTCGGCAGTCGCGGCGCAATGCGGCGGCGCGCAGCGAATCGAGTTGTGCAGCAATCTTCTTGAAGGTGGTGTCACTCCCAGCGCCGGCTTGATCTCGACGGTTCGCCGCAAGCTGGCCATCGATCTTTATGTCATGATTCGCCCGCGCGGCGGTGATTTCTATTACACCGATGAGGAGTTTGAGACCATGAAGAAAGATGTGGTCATGGCCAAGCAACTTGGGGCAAATGGCATCGTGTTTGGAATTCTTCAAGAAGTTGGAGATGTTGATATTGCGAGGACACGCTGCCTGATTGAAATGGCGCGTCCACTCAAAACTACGTTTCATCGCGCGTTTGACATGTCGCGCGATCTAAACAACTCGCTGAAGGACGTGATTACGGCTGGCGCCGACCGCCTTTTAACGTCCGGCGGCGAGCAAAAGGTTACCGATGGCATTCCTGCGATCGCAAAATTAGTCCAAAATGCGGACCAGCGAATTTCCATTATGGTTGGCGGTGGAATTACTCAATCCAATGTGCACCACATTATCCAGGCAACCGGTGTGCACGAAATTCACGCAAGCGTTCGCGTCCCCGTACCAAGTCCAATGCAGTTCCGCAACGAAAGAATTTCGATGGGAATAGCCAAAGGGCGTGAGTATCAACGTGTGATCGTCCTTCCGGAGGAGGTGCGACGCCTGGTAGAAAGCGCTAATGACGGCGCACATCATAGTGCAAAAACGCGTTAATTTAAGACTCATGGTCTCGTTACCTGCCGCGCTTCGGCTGATAAGCGCTGTGGTCATCCTCAATTTCGCGGCACCCGCACAGAACTTCGTGGACATAAAACCGTCGCCGCAGCAGAACGAATGGCAGGACCTCGAGTTCGGGGTCATCATCCATTTCGGAACCAACACCTTTCTTGATCGCGAATGGGGCGACGGTAAGGCCAGCGCTCAGGTTTTCACTCCAACCCAATTTGATCCCGATCAGTGGATGCGGGCGATAAAAGCCGCAGGAGCAAAATACGTCGTCCTGGTCGCGAAACATCATGACGGTTTCTGTCTGTGGCCGACCGCGCAGACCGACTACAGCGTTAAGAGCAGTCCCTGGGACCACGGTCGTGGCGATGTCGTGCGCCAAGTCTCTGATGCGGCGCGAAAGTTCGGCTTGAAATTCGGAATCTATCTCTCACCGTGGGACCGGCACGAACCGAAATATCAGAATTCCACGGCCTATGACGATTACTACCTTGCGCAATTGCAGGAGCTAGCGACTAACTACGGTAGCCTGGTCGAGTTCTGGCTTGATGGGGCGGGCAGCGAAGGTCACATCTATAATTTCCCGCGGTATATCGAGAACCTGCGCGTATATCAACCGAATACGCTTGTATTTGCCGATGCGGCGCTGTTCGAGTATGGAGATATTCGCTGGGCCGGAAATGAGGACGGGATGATTCCTTACGAGAACTGGAATGTTCTCGACAGGCACGGCTACCTGCGTTGGCGTCCTGTTGAAGCGGACACGCCGCTGCACGAGGGACACTGGTTCTGGCATCCGAATGACGAGGGTACTCTCAAAACTGTCGCCGAACTGGTTTCAACTTACGAAAATTCGGTGGGCCGGGGTGGCCAGCTAATGCTTGGAATCGCTCCCGATACGCGCGGACTGTTGCCTGACGCTGATGCGAAACGACTGGAGCAATTCGGAGCCACCATCCGTGGGCGCTACACAATGAATCTGATTACGAAGGAACACATTCATAATGCCGCGACAGAACCTGCGTTCGATGACGACCCGGCCACTTTCTGGTCAGCTCCCGCGGGCTCACACCATGCGGTGCTTGAGGCTGATTTTCCCAGGGCTATTACGTTTGACCGAAGTTTGGTTATGGAATGGTTGAATGACGGACAGCACATCGAGCATTACCGCATTGAGGCCTGGGGCGGCAAAGAGTGGAAAGTAATCGTCGAAGGTCACGCGATTGGGCATAAACGAATCGACAACTTCGCTCCGGTGACCGCTTCGCGAGTCCGCTTGAACATTCTCGAATCATCGGCGGAAGCTCACATCAGGGAGTTTCAACTTTTCATGGATCGATAAAACAATGGTCAATGCCGGAGCAACTGTTACAAATTCCTCGCGCTCGCTTTGCTCGAGTACTGAGATGATGCAATTTTTTGTATTGGTAGCCAGCTTGTTGTTCAGTGCTTCAGCAGTCTGTCAGGAAGCCAGCACGACAGCTTTTGCGGAGCCATTCAAGCCTGTGCTTGATCATTTAGCCGCATTGAACCGGGAACCTCTGCCCGACTGGCGTTTTCACGACGACATTGCTCATCCGGAAGACCCTTCACTGGATGACTCGACCTGGCCTGTGATGACCGCCAATGAGTCACGAGAGGATAACGCGCCAAATCACTGGAAGGGCGTTCGCGTTTTTCGGCGCTGGATAGAAATTCCGGAGAAAATTGATGGGTACTCAGTTCGCGGCGCACGCGCGCAGCTCGACCTGAACTTTGGTAGCGATGCGCGCATGATGGTGACCATCTTCTCGAACGCCTCCCTCGTCTCCCGCGCAAGCGATGAACAGCAACAACCGATATTACTGACAGAAAATGCGCAACCTGGACAGAAATACCTCATCGCGGTTCGCATAAACGCAGAGCAAGTAGATACGGCATTATTCCGCAGCGACCTCGTAATCGAACCTCCACAAACCCGCCCCAATCCGTCGTTAATAAGAGAGGAGATCTTATCCGCGATTCCGCTCATCGCCGCTTATGCCGACGGCAAAGCGCAACGAGAGCAGCAGCTCTCCGCGGCGGTTACCGCTATCAATTTTTCGCCTCTTGAGCATGATGACCAGAGTGGGTTCGATAACTCATTGCGTTCCGCACAAAAAAACTTGGAAGCGCTGAAACCCTGGATGCAACAGTTCACAATTCGCGCGGTCGGCAACTCGCATATCGACATGGCGTGGCTATGGCCGTGGACGGAAACTGTGGAAGTGGTCCGAAATACGTTTCGCAGTGTTCTGGATCTGATGCGCGAATATCCCGACTTCAAATTCACCATGTCGTCGGCGCGGGCTTACCAGTGGATGGAAGAAAAGTATCCTGATCTGTTTGCCGAAATTCAGCAGCGGGTGAAAGAAGGCCGATGGGAGATCGTCGGCGGAATGTGGGTTGAACCCGATCTCAACATGCCGGCTGGCGAGTCTTTGGTCCGGCAGATTCTGGTGGGAAAACGCTATTTTCAGGAAAAATTCGGCGTCGACACGCGGATCGGTTGGAATCCCGACTCTTTCGGCTACAGTTGGCAGCTTCCGCAGATCTATAAGAAGTCGGGCATGGATTATTTCGTCACCCAGAAGCTGCTCTGGGCACACGAATTCACCACTTTTCCTTACAAGCTGTTCTGGTGGGAAGCGCCCGACGGCAGCAGACTGTTGACTTATTTTCCGCACGATTATGCCGGCGGCATTGAGGCGGAATCGTTGAGTAAAGACCTTTCTGTCTGGATGCCTTCTATCTATGGGCCTCAACTCCACGACACGCCGGAGATGATGCACCTTTACGGTGTTGGCGATCACGGCGGTGGCCCCACGCGCACTATGCTGGACAACGCGGACCGCCTGATGTCGCCGAATACAGTTTTCCCAAAGTTGGAGTTCAGCACTGCGGCTGCTTTCTTTGCAGATCTTGAAAAGAAGTTGCCGTCAATGAAAGTTCCCGAATGGAAGGGTGAACTCTACTTTCAATATCACCGCGGCGTTTTTACAACCCAGGCAGAAACAAAACGACGCATTCGGCGCAGCGAAGAGTCGATGTTGAATGCTGAGAAGTTTTCGTCGATAGCCTTCCTGTATGGCCGCCCCTATCCGCACGACGAGTTTCAACTGGCGTGGAAGGACTTGCTCTTTGATCACTTTCACGACATCATGCCAGGTTCAGGCATAGCGGTGAATTATCTCGACGCTAAAAGGAACCTGGAAAACGTGCAGCGCATGACCGCGGAAATCAGTCAGGGCGCACTGAGTGAACTTTCCGCGCACATCAACACTCAAGGCGACGGCATTCCGGTTGTGGTTTACAACTCATTGTCGTGGCCGCGCACCGATGTGGTAGAGATTGAATCGCAACTTCCTACGTTGGCGCAGCAGATTGAAGTCATCGATTCCGCTGGCCATAGGGCATTGTCTCAATTGCTGAGCCTCGATCCCCAGACGCATCGGGTGCGGTTATTGTTATTGGCCAGCATTCCGCCGCTTGGTTATAAGACTTATTTCGTGCGTGCAGCATCGAGCAAAGCCACTGATACTGAGTCGAAGCTCAAAGCCTCCGCTGACACGCTTCAGAACGAATTCATTTCGGTCAAAATCGATCCTGCGTCAGGTTGCATGACCAGCCTCTTCGACAAGCGAAGCCAGACGGAGGCGCTGGCCCCGGCTGAAACAGATACCGGCGGCCCCAAGAACCGCGTTTGCGGAAATCTTCTGCAAACGTTCGTTGATAAACCTAAGCAGTGGGATGCCTGGAACATCGATGCTGATTTCGAAAAACAGCACTGGGACCTCGATCACGCCGATGAAGTGACGCTTGTCGAGAGCGGCCCATTGCGGGCAGTCATTCAGGTGAAGAACCACTTTCAGAATTCCACGTTCGTGCGAGATATAACAATGTACGCGGGAGTGCCGCGCGTGGACGTTAAGACGCATGCCGACTGGCACGAGAAGCATATTTTGCTAAAAGTGGCCTTTCCGGTCAGCGCACACAATGACAAGGCCACGTTTGAGATTCCGTTCGGCTCAGTTCAGCGCCCCACAACCCGAGATACTCCGGCTGAACGGGCGCAGTTCGAAGTGCCGGCTGAACGCTGGGCGGATATCTCAGACGGAAAACATGGTTTAAGCTTGCTGAACGACTGCAAATATGGATACGACGCCAAAGGGAACGTTTTGCGGTTGTCGCTTTTGCGATCGCCAGAATGGCCTGATCCCCACGCCGATGAGGGCCAGCATGACTTCACGTATTCCCTCTATCCGCATGGGGGAAGTTGGCAAGAGGCGCAAACTACTCGCCGCGGCTACGAACTGAATTACACGCTGGTTCCCTTTAACGCGGAAAAGCACGAAGGTGCATTACCAGCTGAATACTCCTTTTTTCAGGTGCAGCCGGACAACGTAATTATCACCGCCATCAAAAAAGCCGAAGACGACGATTCGCTGATCGTTCGTTTTTATGAATGGGCCGGCAAGACCACAGACGTAAAGCTGCACGTTCCTCCCGGGGCGCAACAGGCTTCTGACGCGGATCTCATGGAGAAAGCTTCAGCAGCCTTGCCGCTCGAGAATGGAGTGGTGACGGTGCACACCGGCCCGTTCGAGATCAAAACCGTGCGACTCCGGTTCGCATCTCACCCCGTATCGGCACGCCTGCAGCCCTGATATGAAGATCGACCTTCCGTGAAGTATGTACCAGATTCAATCCGAGAACCAGTCCCCAGCCCCGCGCGGCACCCAATTCGCTGGAAGGTGAAGTCTGCCCTGACTGCCATTAAATAGATTTTTCGGTTTCATGTGCGAGATAAGTATCGGCAAGTGGTCGGCTCTGCGAGACGCTGAAATCTCGTACATTCTTCAGCAAGAATGAGTTCCCAGCATTCCGCGGAATCTTCACGTGCATGAAATCCGCGCCATCTACATCATCCAGAACGAAAGCCGGCCGATGATCTTCCTGCAATGATTTGACTTCAATATCGCGCATGTCAATGCCTTTTACGTGGCGAATGAAAAAGCCTTGGGCTGGGATTGGACCAAAGCGGTCGGGATCCGGGTAGACATTTTCGAGCTCGGGCACAACGATGGCGGAATCTTCTTGAGTGCCTCCACCACGATGTTGAATGTAAACATTCTCGAACTTAACGTCTTCAATGCAGTGGCTGGGAATGCCGCTGATGATTGCCGCCTGCTTTGATTGGGCATTCGAGACCACAATATTGCTGATTATTACGCGCCGTAACTGTCCTATTGGCACGCCTTCCGGGCCGCGCATACGGCTACCCAGGCGTAAAAAGAACGGCACGTCTGTGATGTCGCGCATCGCGATATTACTGATGGTGATGTCCTCGAGCACTCCGCCATCCACCGTTTCGAGAGCGATTCCGCGGCAGTTATCTACGACGCAGTTTGTGACGGTGATGTTCCGAAATCCACCGTTACTCTCAGTCCCAAACTTGATTCGGCCATTGCGCGGAGCTTTGTGATCCGAATCAAATCGTTTGTACGTGGCATCAAGCAGGCTGCCTTCTTCGTAGCCGCCCGTCACATAGCAATTCGCAATCGACACATTCTCGGTTGCGCGCGCGTAACCAAGAGCGAACGAGCTCTTCGGGCAGATTGCGTCATCCCAAGGCGAATTAACGCTACAGTTTGAGACCCGCACATTACGGCAGCAATCAATGTCAATTCCATCACGGTTCGTATCGATCAGCAGATTGTCAATTGTGAGATTGTCTACTCCGGTGGCCAGAATCGCAAAATGGCCTCCATGCAAAATCGAAATGTCGCGAAGCGTAACGTTGCGACAATTCTTCAGGCTGATGCTTTTGTTGCCGACGCCGGGCAGAAGCGCGGTATCTCCGCTGCCTCGGCTCAAACCCTTGCCCCAGATCAGACCGGGGCCGAGAATGGAAATGTCAGAGAGGTCCTCGCATGAAATAAGGCTATTGCGCCAATGGCTGTGTCCGAAGTCCTGATAGTGGTCCCACTGATTGGGCTCAGGCGCATCGTATCCGGCGGTACCGGCTGTGCCAATGGGTTCTGCTGCGACGATAACCGCGCCGGGACCGATGTACAGGCTGACTTTGCTTTTGAGGTGAATGGAATAGCAAAGATAGGAACCAGCTGGAAAGCTTACGGTGCCGCCACCGGCAGCCGAAGCCGCGTCAATGGCGCGATTGATCGCCGGAGTGTCGATGTTCTTACCATCGCCGACTGCCCCGAACGATCTGATGTTGAAAATCTCGCGCGGCAAGGTTGGCGGCGCCGCTGACGCAAAGACTTTGCTTCCAGCAACGAGAGCCGAACCGGCTGCGCCAATGGCGCCAACTTTTAGAAAATCGCGTCTTATTGAACGTTCCTTCATCTCTATCCTCATTGCTTGCGAATTTTGATAGTAGCGCTCATCCGTCAACATTCTTTTCCTTTTCCTGCCGAGTTGGAAAGCACTCGCGCGAAATCGCAATTTATGCCGCGTCTTCCACAGCAGTTTCACACGGTTTGCACCAAGCCGGTTGCATTGTTGATGGAAAAGGTTCCTCGCGGGGCTATTTTCCTATTGCGAAGATCAGCTCAGGCTTTCGATAATACGCGTAGTTTTATCGAGACCGTGTACCGATACAGCCGAGAAGATCTCATTCGAATTCTGCAGGTCAGCCCCCGGCAACTGCTTGCTTGGGAAAAGGCCGGGCTGCTGGCCAGGGCCGAAAGTTATAACTTTTTTGATCTTTTGCAGGTGAAGAAAGTTCGTGACTTGTGTGCGCGGCGTGTGCGTCCCATGGAGATTCGGAAATCACTCGTAGCTATGCAGGAACAGGCGGCGGGAATGGACAATGCATTGCTCGAGGCCAACGCGTCGACCAGTGGGCGCCATCGGGTCGCATTCCGGCATGAAGGCCGATTGCTCGAGCCGATTGCCGGGCAATTTATGTTTGATTTTTCTCCCGGCGAAAAAGTTATTGCCAGCGTTCCTGTGACCAGGAGTTCTGCTGTCCCTCAGGAAGCATCCGGCGCTGATGTTGCCGAGTTGTTTGCTCGCGGAGTTGCGCTGGAGGAAGATCCGAGGAGCCAGTTGCAAGCTATCGCTGCGTATGAACATGTTTTGCAGCTTGATCCCGAACACGCGGCCGCGCACATAAATCTGGGCACGCTCTATTACAACCGCCAGGATTATCGCGCGGCGGAAGAGCACTATCGTGAGGCCCTGCGGATCGATTCGCGATATGCGCTCGCGCATTTCGACCTTGGCAATGTGCTGGATGAAACGGGTCGAATCGCCGATGCGGTTGAGAGTTATTTGACCGCGCTGCGATTGGCGCCTACCTACGCCGATGCCCATTACAACCTTGCGCTTGCTTATGAGAAAATGCGTGAGCCCCGCAAAGCGCTCAAGCACTGGCAGTCTTATGTGAAGCTCGATTCGACCGGCCCTTGGTCGACCCACGCGCGGACTCAGATCAAACGGATCCTCAAAACTGATCCGCTGAAGCTGGTTCTCGGCGGAAATGCTGCGCTCCCAATCGACGGTTAGCCGTACATACCCTCCTTTCTTACCCGGTGTAAAATTTCTATCGCAACTGCGAAAGGACGTTTATGCCGGAAGCTGCTGTGCAGAATTTGACTGCGACCCCGCTTACATCGTTTTCCGAAGACGAAATTCTTTTTCGCGAAAATGTGCGTCAGTTCGCGGAAGAAAAAGTCCGCCCGCTCGCCAGAGAGATGGACGAGAAAGGCGTCTTCGATAAGTCGCTGATTGAACAGTTTTTTCAGCTTGGTCTGATGGGGATCGAGGTTCCGGAGCAGTTTGGTGGTGCGGGAGGGAAGTTCTTTGAGGCCATCCTCGCAGTCGAGGAGCTTTCGCGGGCTGATGCTTCGGCCGGAGTTGTGGTCGATGTGCAGAACACGTTAGTCAATAATGCGCTGGTGCGCTGGGCGAACACCGAGCAGAAAAGGAAATATTTGTCGCGCATGGCGTCAGACACTGTGGGCGCGTATGCCTTGAGCGAGGCCGGGTCGGGCTCAGATGCTTTCGCGCTGCAGACCAGGGCGGAGTTGAAGGGCAGCGACTATGTTCTGAACGGCCGCAAGCTTTGGATCACCAACGCCAAAGAGGCGGGAGTTTTTGTGTTGTTTGCGACCGTCGATCCGTCAGCCGGATATAAGGGAATTACTGCTTTCATTGTTGAAAAAGGATTTCCCGGCTTCACCGTCGGTAAGAAAGAAGACAAGCTCGGGATTCGGGCGTCATCCACGTGCGAATTGATCCTGGAAGATTGCCGGGTTCCGAAGAGTAATGTGCTGGGCGAGTCCGGCAAGGGCTACAAAATAGCCATTGAAACGTTGAACGAAGGCCGCATCGGCATTGGCGCGCAGATGCTGGGCGTCGCGCGCGGAGCATGGGAGTACGCCGCGAAATATGCGCAAGAGCGCAAGCAATTCGGCAAGAGCATTTCCGAATTTCAGGGGATTCAGTTTCAATTGGCGCAAATGGCGACGGAGATCGAAGCCGCGCGGCTGATGGTCTACAACGCTGCCCGAATGAAAGATGCCGGCATGCCATTCGTGAAGGAGGCGGCGATGACGAAGCTCTTCTGCTCGCAGGTGGCCGAGCGCGTGACGTCACTCGCCATTGAGATTTACGGAGGCGTCGGCTTTACCAAGGACTATCCGGTCGAGAAATACTGGCGCGACGCTAAGATTGGCAAGATTTATGAAGGCACGTCGAATATGCAGCTGGCGACGATTGCCAAGCTGCTGCTGGGGAAGTGACATATAAGTCGGCACTTTGCCCGCACTCGGAACTCGCGGGCGAGGGCGCCCGCGCCACACGTTAGGTGATTTTCTCGCCCACCGACTTCGCCTGCGAGAACAGCAGCAAGTAATCGGGGCCGCCGGCTTTTGAATCTGTGCCTGACATATTGAAGCCGCCGAAGGGATGTGCGCCGACAATCGCGCCAGTGCACTTGCGGTTGATGTAAAGGTTGCCGACGTGGAACTCGCGCATCGCCATCTCGATCTTCTCGCGTGATCCTGTATAGACAGCGCCGGTCAGTCCGAACTCCGTGTCGTTGGCAATATCGAGCGCCTGTTCGAAGTTGCTCGATTTAATGACCGCCAGCACCGGTCCGAAAATTTCTTCTTGTTCGAGCTTTGATTTCGGCTGAATGTCGGCAATGACAGTGGGCTGAATGAAGTAGCCTTCACCCGCCTCCGTCGCGCGATTTCCGCCGGTGATCAGCCGGCCTTCGCGCTTGCCAATATCGATGTAGTTCATGATGGACTTCATCGACCCTTCGTTGATGACTGCACCCATGTTGGTGTTAGTGGCGGGATCGCCAATAGTGAGCCGCTCTACACTGTCCTTCAAGCGTTCGAGGAATTTGCCGTAAATACGTTCATCCACGATCACGCGTGAGCAGGCTGAACATTTTTGCCCCTGAAAACCAAACGCGGCTGCAGTAACGCCGTTTGCAACGGTCTCAAGATCAGAGTCAGCATCGACGATGATCGCGTCTTTGCCGCCCATTTCAAGAATGGTGCGCTTGATCCAAATCTGCCCGGGAGCAACATCGGCGGCAACTTTATTAATTCGCAGCCCGACTTCACGCGATCCGGTAAACGCAATGTAGCGGGTCTTCGGGTGCGCGACGACGGCGTCGCCGAAACTAGCACCGGCGCCGGGGCAGAAGTTCACTACTCCTTCCGGCATTCCAGCGGATTCCAGAATTTCCACGAACTTTGCCGCGATCGTTGGTGAATCGCTCGAGGGCTTCAGGATGACGGTGTTCCCACAAACCATCGACGCCAGCGTCATCCCCGCCATAATGGCAGCCGGGAAGTTCCACGGGGGAATCACCGCTCCAACGCCGAGTGGGATATAAAAAAAGTGATCGATTTCGCCCGGCAATTGCACCGGAGCCTTTGCCTGGCCAAGCCGTTGCGCTTCGCGCGCATAGAATTCGCAGAAATCGATGGTTTCGGCGACATCCGCGTCGGCCTCCCCCCAGTTTTTGCTGACCTCATAGACCAGCCATGCCATCAGCTCGAACTTGCGCTCGCGCAAAATTTCGGCAGTACGGAAGAGCAAGGACACGCGTTCTTCCAACGGAGTGCGGCTCCAGTGCTCGTATGCCTTCAACGCCGCCTGCATGGCCGGCTCAACGTGTTCCTTTCCGGCTTTCTGGTGAATGCCGACAATTTCCGAAGGGCGCGCAGGATTGAGCGATCGGATTTTCTCCGCGGTTTTCACCCGGTGGCCTCCAATAATCAGGTCATACTCGCGGCCTAATTGCCCGCGGACCCGGTCCATGGCGGCGCGCATCTGTCTGGCAACGTCCCATTTCGTGAAGTCCAACATGGGTTCATTGCGAAAGGCGCCTTGCTGCGCGCGAGTGCGGGGACGGATTGGAGCTTCAACGGTTGCCATGGACTGCACCTCGGAAATGATTTTGCGTTAACGTCTATTTTATACCGTGGTGGAGATCTCTCTGGCACGCCCCGTGCCCGCAAGTTGAGCTATATTCGTCTTGGCTGATCTATGCGAGTGACGATTTTTGGAGCGACCGGGATGTTGGGCAAGGCGTTGATGCGTCAATGGACTGGCGACGAAGTCACTGGTTTGGGCAGCGGACAGGCTGATATCCGTTCCCCCGACCAGGTCGATAAAGTCGTGAGCGACAGCAATCCCGAGTGGATTGTGCTTTCGGCGGCTTACACCGATGTGGACGGTTGCGAGATTAATCCAACTCTCGCGGCCGCGGTTAACACGCAAGGCGCCGCGAATGTGGCGAAGGCGGCGGCGAATTCCCGAGCAAAACTTCTCTTTGTCAGCACCGATTATGTTTTCGATGGCAAGAGCAATGTGCCATACGAGGCCAATGATCCACGCAATCCCATAAATGCTTACGGAAAGAGCAAATCGGATGCGGAGGTGAAGATTCTCGGCTTGACGCCTGACGCGTGCATTGTTCGCACATCATGGTTATTCGGTCCAGGAGGGAAGTGCTTTCCAGATACGATTCTAAAGCTGGCAGCGAGCCGTCCTGAAATTGAAGTGGTGAACGATCAGCGTGGGTGCCCGACCTACACTTTCGATCTCGCAGACGCAATCATTCAACTTTGTCATTCGGATGCGAAGGGCATTGTTCACGGGACCAATCGCGGAGTTTGCACCTGGTACGACTTTGCAGCCGAAACTCTGCGACAGGCAGGATCTAAGACTACGGTTCGGCCTACCACCAGTGAAAAATTTGTTCGTCCCGCTCCCCGGCCCAGCTATTCGGTTCTTTCTGACGCCAGTCTGTCGCCCTATGGCATACAAATGCGTGCATGGCAGGACACACTGCCTGACTATCTGCGTGAGCGCTCAGCTGCGTAACTTCAGATTCACGCAGCAGACGAAGGAAAAACCGGTTTGACCGCAAGATGTGGATATTCTGAATTTGGGCCTGAGCGTAGTCTTCAGCCATGAACAGCACAATTTTCAGTGTCGAACAACCGAGACCGTTGGATATGAAGAACGTTATCGAAGACTCCCGCTGGCAGGCGGTATTGGACAGGGATGGCGCAAGCGATTGCAAGTTTGTGTTTGCCGTCTCATCGACTGGCGTTTACTGCCGGCCGTCATGCCCTTCGAAACGTCCCAAGCGCGAAAATGTGACGTTTTTTCGCAAGCCCCAGGAAGCGGAAAGCGCGGGTTATCGCGAATGCCTGCGTTGCCGGCCCAAGGCGATTGCAGGAAATCCGCGGCAGGAATTGATCAAATCTGTTTGCCGATATATCGAGCAGCATCTGGATGAGCCGGTCACGCTCTCTCGTCTGGGTGTCGAATTTCGTCAGAGCCCGTTTCATCTGCAACGCACATTCAAAGCTGTGCTCGGGATCACGCCCAAGCAATATGCCGACTCATGCCGGATGCGTGATTTCCGCCAGAACCTGAAAGCGGGTCACTCGGTCACGCGCGCAATGCATGATGCCGGTTACAGCTCGACCAGCCGGCTTTACTCGCGTACTTCGGCTGAGTTAGGCATGGAGCCTGCGAAATATCGCCGTGGGGCGATTGCAACTCCGATCAGTTATTCATTTAGTGAATCACCAATCGGGACCATGTTGATTGCGGCCACGGACAAAGGAATTTGCAGCATTCAGTTTGCAGATTCTGAAGAAGAACTGGAGCAGGGGTTAAAGCAGGAGTTTCCGTTTGCTCTCAGGCGGCGCGATGACAATGGGATGGCAAATCTTGCCGAACAAGTCGTAAAGCGTATCTCCGGCGCTGACTCGTCGACTTCGCTTCCTCTGGATATTCAGGCGACCGCGTTTCAGCGGCGCGTCTGGTCTTACCTGCAATCGATTGCCTTTGGAAAAACACGGTCCTACACCGAAGTTGCAAAAGCCATCCGACATCCTTCGGCGGTCCGCGCGGTTGCGCGGGCATGTGCGAGTAATCCGGTGGCTATCGCCATCCCGTGCCATCGCGTGTTGCGCTCGAACGGCGACCTAGGCGGGTATCGGTGGGGGCTTGAGCGCAAGAAGGCACTTCTCGAAATTGAAGCTTCCGGCCGATAGTTCAGCGATGAATTTCAGGTCGCAGGTTGCCGGGCATTTACTCACCTTCCGATTAACAGGTTTGACAATTCTTTACCCACGTTGATTCTGCCCCGTGATTCAATGATGATCAGAGTTATCCATGAAGAATCTGGGGCAATACCGGCGGCCAGTGCGCAATATGGCTGTCTTGAAAAGCACGCTTTTCCTGACCTTGGCCGTTGCCGGCCTCGCTCAGGCCGCGTTTGCCAAAGCGGTCGGCACGGTAAAGTCGATTGCCGGCAACACGGTTGTGTTGACGACCGAAGGTGGCGAAGTCACGGTTGTTTTT
>Ga0209168_10000249_pt1 | contig 59401 bp, 51 predicted proteins | sample Coa_R1_FD_187156 | JGI IMG/M metagenome (GOLD analysis project Ga0209168, IMG submission 187156) | Surface soil microbial communities from Centralia Pennsylvania, which are recovering from an underground coalmine fire - Coalmine... | ecosystem: Environmental > Terrestrial > Soil > Unclassified ...
AGTATCAACTAGGAATTTTTGAGTGTATCTCTCTGTGAAAATGTCGTCAAGAGAAATACCCTACGTTCGATAGACTTTCCTAAGTGCACAAACGAGGCGTCTTCGACAATAAAATTAAGCCATCACGGCGCAAGGACTTGGAGACACACCTTAGCTTTCGCGGCACAAACGCAGGCAACTGCACGAGCTTCAGACCAATCTCTGTAAGAATAGCGAACAGGTATAGTCATTGCGCCTACTTCTAACGATCGCGTTTGGTCTGTGCACCGCGCTTGGCACATTCGGCGGACAGGTGCAAACGTCAGCCAAGTCTCCCTCCGGGGCCGTTCAAAAAAGAAACTACAATTCCAAGCGCGCGAAAGAGGCGTACGAGCGCGGGTTGAAGGCGGAGAAACAGAAAAATTGGCCAATGGCATTCGCGGCTTACACAGAAGCCGCGCAGCAAGATCCAGCAAAGCCGGAATATTTATTGCATAGAGAGTTCGCGCGAAGCCAATTGGTGAGTGCCTTCGTGGACCGCGCGGAGCGGGATGCGTTAACGGGCCACCTGGCCGAGGCACGCGAGACGCTGGACACGGCGCTGGTGCTTGACCCGAGCGATGAGATGGTGCGCGAAAGGCTGGCGCAACTGGCGCCGTCATCGGCCGCCGCTCTGCGGCAACTGATGATTGAGCCCGCGGGCGTGGTTCGACTGGAGCCGCTGACGGGCACGCGTAACTTCGATTATCGCGGCGATACGATGAGCGCGTACGAAGCAGTGGCGCGCGACTTTGGCGTGGATGCCTCGTTTGATGTAGAGCTGCAATCGAAGCCGATTCATTTGCGAATCAGCAATGTTGATTTTCCGACCGCCATGCGAGTGCTCGGCGACATGAGCGGAACCTTCTGGCGGCCGCTGACGAGCAGGCTTTTCTTCGTGGCCGCCGACACCCCGGAAAAACGCCGCGCGTACGATCTGTCGGTGGTAAGGACTGTCGAACTGCCTGCCTCTGAAACGGCAAACAACATGACCGAAGTGCTGCGCATCGTCCGCGATATCGCAGGAATCACGCGCGCGCAACTGAATTCATCGGCACGAACAATTACGATGCGCGCATCGCCGCAGGCAATTTCGGTGGCGACGAAATTGCTCGACCAACTCGAGGAGCCGCGCGGAGAAATGGTGTTGGAAGTGGAGATTCTCGAAGTGGACCGCAATGCCGCCAGTCAAATCGGAATTACGCCGCCGACATCCGTGTCAGCGTTCTCTTTGACACCACAGCAGATTCAAACGGCGCAATCTGGCATAGCTGGGCTCATCGGCGTGATTGAGCAACTTTTCGGGCCGACAAGCGCGCTTTCAGGATTGGGCGCAAACCAAATTGCCTCGTTGGTGGGATCGGGGCAAGTGGGCGTAGGGTCGCTGATTCCACCGCTGATTGCGTTTGGAGGGGGAAAAACGACGTTTCTCGCTACTCTGCCGGGAGCGGCGGCGGCGTTCTCAGATACGCTGAATGTCGTAAAAAGCGGTAAGCGCATCCTTCTGCGAGCAGAGGACGACAAGCCCGTGACGTTCTTCGTCGGGGACCGCGTCCCGATTACGCTGGCGCAATTCTCTTCAGGCCTCACGTCCCCGAGTTTCATCCCTGTTGTGTCGTCGAGTCTCTTTCCGCGAACGGATATCGCCACAGGAAAGAACCCGGTGGCGATTGTTGCGGCGGACTTCAATGCCGATGGCAACGTGGACCTGGCGAACGCCAACCACGATGACAACACTGTGTCCATTTTCCTTGGAAACGGCGATGGAACGTTCACCAGCAAGGGAACGCTGGCAACAGGGCTGGACCCTGTTGCGCTGGTTACGGCGGACTTCAATAACGACAACATTCCGGACCTTGCGGTAGTGAACCAGACAGACGATACGGTTTCCATTTTTCTCGGCAACGGCGATGGTACATTTATGCTCAAGGGGACTTTCGCCACAGGGAAGAATCCAGTCGCGGCCGTGACGGCGGATTTCAACGGAGACGGCCATACGGATCTCGCAGTGGTGAATCAAGGCGACAACACAGTCTCGATCCTGCTTGGGAATGGCGATGGAACGTTTCAACCGCAAACTGTGATCTCGACAGGGCAAAGTCCGTCGGCAATCGCCACCGCTGACTTCAATAACGATGGCAAGGCAGATCTCGCGATTACAAACCAGTCGGCGAACTCCGTCTCGATCTTTCTGGGGAACGGAGACGGGACTTTTGCCGGCAAAGGAACACTGACGACAGGGACTTTGCCCGTTGCAATTGTCGCAGGGCAGTTCAACGTCAATACCAACGCGAATATGGGACTAGCCGTCGTGAATCAGACGGATAACACCGTCTCGAATTTCTTGGGCAATGGCGACGGAACATTTGCGGCAAATGGCACTCAGGTGTTGGGCGGGAGCTCCACTACGGGCAATAAGCCAGTGGCGATTGCTGCCGGGGATTTCAACGTGGACGGGCGAACAGACCTCGCGATATCGGATGAGAACGCGGACCTGGTAGACGTCTTGATTGGCAATGGTGACGGCACGTTTGCTTCGCCGCTGCAGCTTCCGACCGGAACCGGGCCCATCGGCCTAGTCACCGGGGAATTCCTGGGCGCAGCTCATCCTCCCGATCTGGCCGTGACGGATTCGACGGCCAACACGATTTCCGTGATATTGGACAACGCCACTTTTAGTTCGACGAATAACGCTGCGGCGCCGGTCCCGTACCCAAGTTCCCAGTATGAGGACATCGGGCTAAAGATGAAGGCAACGCCGCACATGCACGTGGATGGTGAGGTAACGCTCGAGTTGCACTTCGAACTACGCAGTCTGACGGGGGATTCCGTAAACAGCATACCCGTGATCAGCAATCAGACAATCGATCAAACCGTCCGCGTGAAGGATGGGGAAACAACTGCCCTGGCAGGGATCATCGAATCACAAGAGATGCGCGCCATCAATGGCACTCCAGGAGTGGCGGAGCTGGGGCCATTTGGGTTGCTGGGAAGCAAACGCAGCACACAAAACGACAAAACGGAATTGTTGGTACTGGTGACGCCCAGAGTGGTGAGTTGGAATCCCAAGACCGCTAAACCAATCTACGCAGGACGTGCGCCGGTCGACGTTGGTGAATTTGTTTCTTTGCCAGGTCGGCCCGTGCCGTAGAGACTTCTGGACGCTTCTTCAATTCATGTGGAAATGACCTTCCTGCTATGGCGAGGCTTCGAGGACAACGATCGGCTGATAGGTGCGCGGAACAACCGCCTGGGCAATGGCGATCAGATGCTCTTGCGAGTTGAAGACGCGGAGACGCGCGGGCTTCCAGTCGCCGGAATCCAGTTCTTCGGGTGCATTCTGCGCGGCGGTTGCGTGACCCGGCTGAATCTGCGCGATGGGAATGTTGAATTTTGCACCGTGACGCACGCGGCGCTCAAGGACGGGCAGGATGGTTACGCGCGGGAGTTCCGGCAGCAAGGCCTCGAGATGAATGACACATTCGGCTAGACGCCCGGAACGGGCGGCTTCGGCCAATTCCTCGAGCTTGATGGCCTGATCGAGAGTGAATTCCCCGACGGCAGTGCGGCTGATTTCGGAGAGGTGCGCGCCGGAACCTTCGAGTTTGCCGAGATCATGGGCCAGCGCACGAATATAGGTACCCGCGCCGCATTCAACGGCGAATTTCGCGTAGGAGCCCTCGATTTCAGTCAGGCGAAATTCGTAAACGTCGACTTCAACGGGCTTCAGCGCGACTGGCTTTTTCTTGCGGGCCAGTTCGTGCGCGGAGTGCCCATGAATTTTCTTGGCGGAAAATGCTGGCGGCATCTGTTGAATGCGTCCCAAGAATGTTGTCGCGAAACGCTCGAGGGACTCGCGAACAAGAACCGGCGCACGATCCGGGCCTTGAGGCTCTCCGTCGGAATCGTAGGTGTCGGTTGCGTAGCCGAAGCGAACGGTACAGTTGTAGCGCTTGCGGCGGCCGATATAAAACTGCGCAAGGCGCGTGGCGCGTCCGAGAAGCAGGACGAGGACCCCGGTTGCCAACGGATCCAGCGTGCCGAGATGGCCGATCTGCCGAAAGCCTACCAGCCGGCGCACGGCTTCGACGACATCGTGGGATGTTTTCCCGGATGGCTTGTCGATGACGAGGGCTCCGTCGATGTGCGGTGGCTGAATGTTTCGTGGCATCAGAGGTGAGCGGCGGCTCGCGTTGAGTCTACGCTTCTCCCTGCGTTTTGCTCTTCTTCAGCAGATCGTCGATGCGGTGACCGTACTCTTCGGAGCGATCGGGAACAAAGTCAATATCCGGTGCCCGGCGGAGCTGCAAGCGTTCGACGAGTTCATGGCGAATAAATCCCGACGCAGCAGCGAGTCCCTTGAGAGTGGTTTCGCGATCTTCATCGGAGCCAAACACTTCGATGTAGACGCGAATGTGTTTCAGGCCCGGCGCTACGCGCACTTCCGTAACGTTCATGGCCGTGGCAAGGCGCGGGTCCTTCAACTCACCCGCGAGCATCAGGCTGACTTCGTGGCGAATCTCTTCCGCGATACGTTCGGAACGATGGCCGGCGACCGTCATGGCTGGCAACCCTACTTGAATTTGGCGCTCCAGTGAACAACGATTTCAAAAATAATCGATTTCGTGCGAGATCAGGTCTCGTCCCAGTATCTGCTCTGAGACTTCGAGCACGGCGGCCATGGATTGCGAGAGGTGCTGGTCGTCGGCGGAGATTCCCACCACGCCGACGACGGAGCGCTGCCACAAATCCTGATGGTCCAGCTCCGCAACAGCTACGTTGAAATGGCCGCGCAGGCGATCCTTCAAACTGCGCAGCACCTGGCGTTTATCCTTGAGAGAGCGTGCATCCGGAATGTGAATTTCCAGAGTGACGAGGCCGATTGGCATCATTGCCCTCCTGTGTGGAGGAACTTCGGCAGATTAACTCAGGCCCCTGCTCCCGGGTGAGCCGTGCGTTCCATCGCGAAGCATTCCAGGATATCGCCAACTTTGACGTCGGCGAAATTTGAAATGCTGATTCCGCATTCGAAGCCGGCGCGCACTTCGTTGACATCATCCTTGAAGCGGCGAAGTGAACTGATGCGCCCGGTGTAAACCACGACGTTGTCCCGCAGAACGCGGACTTCCGCGTCACGCTTGACGATTCCATCCTGAATGTGACAACCGGCAATCATGCCAACGCCCTTGACGCGGAACGTGTTCCGTACTTCCGCGCGTCCCAGATACTGTTCCTTGATCACCGGCGTGAGCAAGCCGGCCATCGCCTTCTTAATTTCATCAACCACTTCGTAGATGATCGTGTGCAAACGTATGTCGACGCCTTCCTGTTGTGCGAGATCGGAGGCCTTGCGCTCTGGCCGGACATTGAACGCGATGATGATGGCGCTGGACGCAGAGGCCAAGAGAACATCCGTTTCGGAAACAGCGCCGACACTGGCGTGAATGATCTTGAGCTTCACTTGATCGTTGGAAAGCTTGGGAAGCATTTCGCTGAGAACTTCGACGGAACCCTGCACGTCGCCCTTGATAACGATCGGGAGGTCTTTAACCTCGCCAGCTTTGAGCTGTTCGTGCAATTGATCGAGCGTGAGGCGCGAACTTGCCGATTTCGCCAATGTGGCCTCGCGCAACTTGGACTGGCGATATTCGACGATGTGGCGCGCCTTGGCTTCGTCCGCGACGTAAAACTGATCGCCCGCGTCCGGGATGCCTTGCAAGCCGAGGACTTCGACGGGAGTCGAAGGGCCTGCGCTCTTGACAGGCTGACCGCGATCGTCATACAACGCGCGAACTTTGCCGTAAACGGCGCCGCAGATAAAAACGTCGCCCACGCTCAAAGTGCCATTCTGGACAAGAACCGTGGCAACAGGTCCCCGGCCCTTATCGACGCGCGATTCGAGAACCGTGCCGCTGGCGGAAGCCGCCGGGTTGGACTTAAGTTCACGAAGATCGCCCACGAGCAGGATCATTTCGAGCAGGCGCTCGATGTTCTTTTTCGTCTTGGCCGAAACTTCGACCATGACGGTGTCGCCGCCCCAATCCTCTGGCATCAAGCCATGGTCGGCGAGCTGGCGCTTGACGCGCTCGGGCTGGGCGTCTGGCTTGTCAATTTTATTCAGCGCGACAATGATGGGCACTTTCGCGGCGCGCGCGTGATCAATGGCTTCTTCGGTCTGAGGCATGACGCCATCATCGGCGCCGACGACGAGAACAACAATGTCCGTGACTTTTGCACCGCGAGCCCGCATGCGCGTGAAGGCTTCGTGGCCCGGCGTATCAATAAAGACGATCCGTTTGCCGTCGATGTGGACGTCGCTCGCACCTATGTGCTGCGTGATACCGCCAGATTCGCCGCCAGCGACGTCCGTGGAACGAATCGCGTCGAGTAGGCTGGTCTTGCCGTGATCAACGTGGCCCATGACGGTGACGACAGGAGCGCGGGGCGTGAGTCTTTCGGATTTATCGTCCTTACTGACGTCCTCATGCGCCATCTGCTCTTCGAAAGAGACCACTTCAACGATCCCACTGAAGGCCTCGGCGAGGCTTGTAGCTGTCTGAATATCGAGAGCCTGATTGATACTGGCGAAAACTCCGCGATCGAGGAGATTCTTCAGCAACTCCTTCGCGCGAATGTCGAGCTTTTCGGCGAGCTCACGGACGGTGATGCCTTCGGTGATTGTGACTGGGCGCGGCTCACGAACAACCGGAGGCGCGACCGGTTCAGCATGGCCAACTCCGCGCCCTGCGGCAGCGCCAGCGCGCGCACGGACAGGATGCAGCTTGCGTTCACCTTCGGCGAAACGCTTTTCAATTGTCGGTTTGGCGCGAGCAGGCGGCTTGCGCACGTAAAGAGGCTTGCCTGGCTCCGCTTTCGGAGCCTGACCCGCAGCGCTGGCGGGTCTGCCCATTGGTTGGCCCGGACGGCCACCGGGACGCTGCGGAGGTCGCATGGGCGCGCCGCCGGGACGCGGGGCACCTTGTCCGCCAGGGGCAGGACGATATCCTGATGGAGCGCTTCCTCCTGGGCGCGGTGGCGCGCCAGGCCTGGAATAGCCGCCGGATGGCCGCTGGCCTTGCCCAGGCGCGGAGCCAGGACGAGCGGTTGTTGCAGCGCTGCCGGCTGCGGCGGGCCTCGTGACAATCGGAGAGCGCTGCGATAGCGGAGCGCCGGACCTCTGTGCTGGAATGGGTGTTGGGGCGCCCGGTAACGGCGGTGCGGTCCGCGGAGCGGCTGCTGGAGGATGACCGGCAGCCGATGCGGCAACGGCGGGAGCGCCGGCAGGACGCGGCGCAGTAGGCGAAGCTACCCCGGGTCGAATCGGAGCCTTTGCGCCCGGGCTCGCTGGAGGAACTGCGACAGGTTTCGCGGTGACAGGAGCGGCCGACGCTGGCGCCTGGGTGACTACCGTTGGGGCCGAAGCGGCTGGTCGAGCGGCTGGTCTGGCCTTGGCGGCCGCCGCCTTGGCCTGTTTCTCAGATTCTGCCGCGGCTTCGGCGGCAGCGAGATCATGGAAATGTTTCCGGACGCGGTCCGCTTGCTCATTCTCAAGGGAGCTCGAGTGCGTTTTTTTCTCAGTAATGCCGATGTCCGGCAGGTACTCGATCAAGACTTTTGCCTTGATCTCCAGCTCCCGCGCGAGCTCGTTGATACGGATTTGCCCAGATTCTGGCATCAGCTAAGCGTTGTCCTCCGCCTTAAGGGACTTTGAATCGGCATCAGTCTTGTCGTCGTGTTCGTCAACTGGCTGTCGCTGCTCTTGTTCAGACGTTCCGGCAGAAATCTCAGCAGCTGATTCAGTTTCCGCAGATTTTGACGCGTTCTCAACTTCTTCCGGAACGCTTTCGGTTGTTCCGGCCGAGGCTTCGGTCTCGGTCTCAACGGCTGCTTCCGCTTCGATCGCGCTGCCGACGGACGCTTCCACTTCTTCGACTGGCGCTGCATTTTCTTCGACTGCCGCAGTTTCGGGAGCGGTGTCTTCGGGCACCGCGGTTTGTTGCAATTCGAGCACCTGGAAATACTGCTCGACAGAAACACGAATCTTCTCGACCATTTTTTCGCCGATACCCGGAATTTCGAGCAACTGCTCGGGGGTCATGTCGGCGAGTTTCTCAATGGAGGTGACGCCGTGGGCCTCAAGCTTTTCGATAGTCTTGGGACCAACACCTTGCAACTCGTTGAGCGATGTGGAGGCGACTGTCATTTCTGACATTTGTGCTTCCACTTCGCGGCGCTTCTCTTCCTCGCTCTTAATATCGATATTCCACCCGATCAATTTGCTGGCCAGGCGGACATTCTGGCCTTTCTTGCCGATGGCCAGAGAAAGTTGGGTGTCCTCGACGATCACTTCCAGGCGCTTCTCTTCCATGTCCACCGCTTGCACGCGCGTAACTTTGGCGGGACTGAGGGCCTTTTGCGCGAAGAGAAGAATATCTTCGTTGTAAGGGATGATATCGATTTTCTCGCCGCGCAATTCGCGGATGATAGATTGCACACGCATACCCTTCATGCCGACGCATGCGCCAACCGGGTCAACGTCCTTGTCACGGCTCTCGACCGCGATCTTGGTACGCTCGCCAGCTTCGCGAGCGACAGCGCGAATTTGCACGGTACCGTCATAGATTTCGGGGACTTCCATTTCGAACAATCGCTGGACGAGCACGGGATCCGCTCGCGAGATCACCACCTGCGGTCCTTTGGCGGCGCGCTCCACGGCACGAATCGCGACGCGAAGGCGATCCCCAACGTTATACGTTTCCAGACGGGACTGTTCGCGCTTGGGTAAGCGCGCCTCGGTGCGGCCGAGGTCCACAATCACATCTGGGCCGTCGAGACGCTTTACGATGCAATTTACAAGCTCACCGACGCGCGTGTGAAATTCGTTATAGATTGTGTCGCGCTCGGCCTCGCGAACCTTCTGCAGAATCACCTGCTTCGCAGTCTGCGCCTGAATGCGGCCCAAAACGTCGGTGGCACGAGCCTGCGGAATTTCGCCGCCGATTTCGATGGTGGGCTGCTGCTTGCGCGCTTCGGAGAGGGCGATTTCGCGAAGCGGATCGGCAACTTCCTCGACAACCGTGCGGACGGCGAAAAGATCAACCTGACCTGTTTCCGGGTTGAATTTCGAGCGCAGATCCTCGTCGGTTTTATAGAACTTACGCGCCGCGACAACCATCGCTTCCTCAATGGCCGCGACGATGATCTCCGGCTCGATATGCTTGTCCCGGCTGATCTGTTCGATCGTCTGGTAGAGCAAACTCGCCATTCGCTACATCTCCCTAGAATTCGACAACTAAATTCGCTTTGCGAACATTCGCCAGCGGGAACGAAATTGTGCGGTCCCGCACCGATATTTGAACAACCCCGTCCGCAAATCCCGCCAGGCGGCCCTCCAGAAACTTCGCGTTCTCGACTGGCTCGTTCAGCCAAACCTTTGCCAGTCGCCCCGCGAACCTCTCGTAATCTGAGGGTTTGAGCAATTTCCGGTCTAGGCCGGGCGAGCTCACTTCCAAAACGTAGGCGGGCCCAGGAACCAAATCCTCGACGTCGAGGATTACGTTTAGCTGCTCGCTGACGGCTTCGCAATCGCTGTGACTGATGCCCGAGCCGACGCCCTGGCGGGGCGAGGGGGGCCGGTCGATGTAAAGCCGTAACAGGCGCTGCTTACCCACCTGCCATTCGACGTCGACGACTTCGACGCCCACCGAGCGTGCCACACGCTCTGCTGCTTCGCGGATCTTGTCCAGGTTCATCGACACCCGGAAACCCTGGCCAGCGGCTTTGAGCGCCCCGAAAATCGCAGCGCCACGTGACTTTCGCGGCCAACAAAAAAGTGGGCTCGCGCCCACTTGAACTTTCGCCCAACTTCGAACAACGCCAGTATAAACTTAGGTATTGCGAAACGCAAGCCAACACTGGGGTGCGCGGAAAAGCTATGAATGGGTTCCGTAGACCGCGCAAGGGCCGAGACTTAACGACCCCGCTTTCGAGAACCCACCCGCCGAGCGTGAAAATCCCGTTCCCGCTGCTGGTTACTTTTGCGAGGGCTTGGAGGTACCCGGGCGCGACGTAGCCGGCGCGGCCGGCTTGACGGGATATGACGTGTCGTACAGCTTGATTATCTGCTGAGTGACGTCGACTTGATTTGCCGAATACAGCACAACGGGAGCGGTTTGGGCGGAGCTGCCATTGTCGAGAATCAGGCCGTATCCGTTCTGCTTAGCAAACCTGTCGAGTACGGTCATCATTTTCTGGCCAATGCGATTGATGGCCAGCTGCTGTGCATCGTTTCCGTCATCCTGCAGGTCCTGCTGTTCACGCTGGAACTTGCGCGTGAGTATGTTCCCCTGAGAAGCCAAGCGTGCTTTCTCTTCATCGCTCAGTGTGGTCTGGCCAGCCTGAAGACGTTGCTGCAGGTCGGCAATCTGTTTGCGAAGGTTTTCCAATTCCGTCTGCCGCGAAGCAAACTGAGCTTGAAGCTGTTTGGAGGCTTCTTTGCCTTCCTCAGTGCCTGCGATCGCTGCCTGGAGATTAACGACTGCGATTTTTCCAGTTGCGACAGCAGGTGCACTGGATTCGGCCTGCGCCCAAGCGGCCGGGACGATTAAAAGCATGGCAAGCGCCGCCATTCCAGCATTTCGAATCTTCATTCTAGCTCCTCGATGTGAATCTTTTGGGAAACTACAAACTTGCGATTATAGCGAGCCAACCTTGAACCGGTCAATCGGAATTGGAACTAACGCCCTTTGTTCTGCCGAATTTAACTCCGGAACAGCCCGCACCCGAACGTGCCTACTGATACCGATGCGCCAAACGTGACCGCAGTTGGCCGGGGCGTTTCCGATTTCTGGCCTGCTTCGAAGCCGAGCGCGCCCGCTCGGCGTTCAGCGCGGCAAAGGAATCAGCAACAATCGGCCATTCGCCTGATCGACAACTGCGGCAACGTTCGTCAGGGGGTCGATGGCGACGGAAAATTCAGCCGAGCCACCCATGGGCAGCACGAACTCAACTTTACCGGCTTGGATCGACAACACCGAATTGGGGTTCGTGGCCAGGAAATTGAAAACCGACAAAGTATTGCTGGCGTTATTTACCGTCACGCCGGTGCCGGTCTGGAAATTGTAGGCGATCGCGGTTGGATCGATGCCCATACGGATGGGCGTCGCCGTAAATGCCTTCGGATCGACCACCGCCAACTCGTTTTGAAGGCTATTGGCGACGAGGAAGGTATCTGTTATCGGATCAAACGCCGCGTCACTCGGTGCCTCAAAATTATTGAGGCGGCCCACGATGAAATGGCTCCCGAGATTCACGATATCAACCGTGTTCTGCGTGGTGGCGCTGACCGCCAAGAGATTATCAATGGGGTCGATGCTGACGCCGAATGGGCGCTGATCCACCGGAATGCTGGCAGGCGTTACGGAATTCGCACCGCTGCCGATCGTGAACACCGAAACCGTATTCGAGTCACTGTTGGCCACAGCAACCGTGCCGGTGTCAGGCTGTATCGCCACACCCGCTGGAGAAGCGCCGACTGATACGGTTGCGGTTACGGCGTTGTTCACGTAGTCCACGACCGTGGCGTCGCCACTGCCATTGTTCGCCACCACGCCGAGGCCTAGTCGCGGAAGCACAGCGACGCCTTCCGGACATGTACCCACCGAAAATGTGTTCGTCACCGATATCGAGGAAAGATTCACAACCGAAACAGCTCCCGTGCCGGTGCAGATTCCGGCCGGATTGAGCGCGCCCTGGCTGGTGACAAGCGCCTCGCCAAGATCGGGGTCGATCGCGACAGCAATGGGATTTAATCCAATCGGAATGGCGCCGATCACCGCGAAACTCTTCTCGTTCGAGGTCGAACCACCGGGAGTCATTACATCCAGGGAAAAACGCCGCGGCGCAGCGAGCAGACTTCCGGGAATTGTTGCCGTAGCTTGCCGACCATTCGAGGTGACGACCGTGGGGACGCTTGTGCCGTCCAGCCGCACCTGCGAACCGGATACAAACCCAAATCCGTTCACGGTAACGGTGAGCGAACCTGAACCAGACGCCGTAAACGTGGTTCCCGGGCTGAGTTCCGTAATTTGCGGCGAGCGAATTGGGCCAAGCGGCAGAATGGAGACGTTGTTGCTGCCAGAATTCGCAATCACCGCGACGTTTTTCCCTGAATCAATCGCCACCGCCTGAGGCAACGTTCCTACGGCGACACTATTTCCAATTGGCTTCAGAGTTCGCAAATCGAGTACGGTGGCCGTCCCACCTATGCTGTTCAGCACCACGCCAACATTAGTGAGGGGATTGACAGCGTCAGCGACCTCTCCCTGAGTTAACGAAACCGTATTTACGGTTTGATCGAGCACACTGAATAGAGTTAAGGCTGTTTGATTCGGATCAGTAAGGAGAGCCTCTTCGGTTTCCGTGTTGATCGCAACGCCTTGAACGCTGGTTGATAGCGTGGCGGACGCAATCACGTTGGGAACGCGCGCAACTTGGGTTGCTGTCGCCGGAGTTCCTAAGTCCACGATCGTGACCGAGCCAGAACCGCCGGGAGTCACGACAGCCCAGTTCAATTGCGGCTCGACGGCAATCGCGGGAGTGGGGCCGGTGCTGACGGGGCGCGTGTTGGTATTCGGCGTAGTGGCGCAATTATTGGCCATACTTGCATCGGAGCCTCCAAGTACACAGACCAGATTCGGAGGATTCGTTGACAGATCGACCACGGCAGCCACGTTCGTGTTTGAGTATGCAACCACCGCGCGGTGCGTCAGGGGATTTACGCCCACGGAATAAGGCGAAGGTGCCGGCGTGGTACCGGTAGGATTGCTCGGCAGAGAAAAGGACGTGACCGCTTGGGTCTGAAGATTCACGATGGAGAGCGTGTTGTCCGAACTGTTGACGACCGCAGCCAGATGCAAAATGTCATCCACACCAACGCCCGTGGGAGCATTCCCCACCGTGAGCGTGGCGCCTGCGGAGTTGGTGTCGAGATTTATGAGAGTTACGGCACCCGCGCTTCCGCTGGCGCCATGATCCACAACCACAGCGGTGCCGAGCGCGGAATCGATCGCGACGGCTGTTGGCTGGGTGCCGACCGCGATCGGCGGATTCGGCGCGGGAGGAATGTCCGTCGCCGACGGAGAGACGGCAACGTTGATTGAAGCAACAGCTGGCAACCCGCTTGGCACATCGCTATTTTGTACGAGTATGGGAAACAGCCCCGGCGTGGAAAAGGAAAAACCGGGCGTCGACAGCGTGGCCTGCAAGCGGCGGCTGTCCACCAGAGTAGCGGGAAGAGTTTGATTTCCGGACATGACTCGCGTTGACGATGAGAAGTATCCGCCGTTCAAACTGAGCGTACCCGAAGTTGTCGAGGGAGGAAAACTGTCCGGGGTGGAAGCGACAACCGCCGGCCGCGTGGGCTGTACAGTCAAAGGGGCCGGCTGGCTCGTGTCGCCATTTTGGCGTTCGACAGTGATCGCCAACGAACTGGGAGCAGGGCCGGCAAAGAAAGTAGAAGGGATGGTCGCACGGAGGGTGTTCGCGCCGATGAACGTGGTCGCCACAGGGGCGCCATTGACTAGAATCTGGCTGGTGGAAAAGAAATGGCTGCCGAACAAATAGACATCTTGCTGGAACAACCCTTCGACAGCGCTGCTCGGCTCCAACGGAATCGCGCTAAAGCTGGGATCGGTGCCGGCAATGACGCTGACCGACGAGGAAGCGGACTGGCGGGAATCCGCAGCGGAGGTAGCCGTAATCGTGACGCTGGTTTGCGCCGCCGCAGGAGCCGTGTAACAAGCAACGCTCATGCCAGGGGTCGTGGGATTCGGCGGAACAGGCGTGATGGGCATGCTCACGCTGCAGGCGGTTGGAGTGATCGTGCCGACCGTCGAATTTCCGTTCGCAATTTGATTCACAGACCAATTGACGGCGGTATTCGAACTTCCGGACACGGTTGCGGTAAATTGGAACTGCTCCGTGGTTCCGATGGAGGCGTCCGCGGGAGTAACAGAAACGCGGATGCCGGTATCGAGGCTGACATTGGTGATGGCGAAGACCGCTGTGTCTGCTTGGACGATCGCAACGATGCTGACCACTGGAGGGCTCGGCAAATTTGCTGGCGCGGTGTAGAGACCGGTAGTGCTTATGGTTCCGAGGGTGGCGTTTCCGCCTGTCACGCAGCCGGTCGGCATGGTGATGTTGGTTACGGTGGAGCTGCCCGTGGCGTTGGTTGCAGGCGCTTGATTGCAGACGTCCCAGGTAACCGTGGTGTTCGTCTCACCGACCACGGCGGCACTATACTGCAGCGTGCCTGCGAGTACCACGGTCTGGCCGACCGGCGACACGGTGACGGTCACAGGCGTGGAAGCGCCTCCGCCACAGCCTGCTATTATTGCAGTCAAAGCTAGAATGATTGCTAACTTACCCGATCTCATCCACGTCCTCCAAAATCTCCGGCGCGTTTCGCCACTCATCTCGTCTCGACGTGTTCAACTGCTATGAGTCGACTCCTACTCTAGAACGTCCGCGCAATCGTGAAACGGAACGTGCTGCGCGGCTCCACAAGCCCAGTTGGAAATCTTTGAATCTGCTGATCCAGAATATTATTTAATGTAGGAATAATCTGCGTCTGCAGTACGCCCGGCGGAAGAGCCGCCATTTGCTCAGGACTGATAAAGTACGCACCACGAGGGCCCTCAATCGTTTGATTGAGTCGAGTCGGATTATAGGCGTAATAGAAGCGGAAAGGCGCCCGCACAATCGGCAGGAAAACGACAAATTCGATTCCCGTGGAAGTGCGCGGTTTGAAATTCGTTCCGGGCACGACGGAGAGCGTCTGAGATAACGTCGTATTCGGGAAGAGCGGATTCGGGAACTCGGAGTCCAATTGCTGGATGGCGGCAGGATCCAGCCGCAATTGGCTGGGCCGCAAGATTCCGTCGAGACCGACATCTGCGAAAAGATCCATACTGACTGGGCCGGCAATCGGAATCCGATATTCGAAGTTGCCGACAGCTTGGAGGTCTCCACCGGGCCGGGTCGCGAAATATTGGAGCACCGGGACGTTGATGGTTTGTATCGTTGGGCCGCCCGTCGAATTCAAGACTGTCGGATTTACGAAGCTGATGGGAGTGTTTACAGCGGAGGGGATAAACGTCCAGGGGGAGATGTTAAAAAAATCGAAACCTCGAACCGTGTCCTCACCGCCAATGTAGAAGCGCTCGTAGGGCGGAATTACTCTGCCACCGTAACCCGTCGCCCATGCCGATTGGAAGCGCAGGCCGATGACATTGCGCTTGTGGAAGGTGGGATGGAAGTACGTCATCTGGAAAACATTCGAGATGGCATCCACGTTGCCACCCAAGGGCCCGCCCTCAAATCCGATCGAATAAGAAAGGCTCTTGCCGCCTGTCGGATTCAATTGGTCGTTCACTGTGTTGTAACTGATCGAGGGACTAATCTTGCTGGAGACAATCCCGTTGAGTGCTGACGAGCCTTGGAGACTGCTGAACTGTATGGATTGGAACAGCAATTGGGAGGCTTGGCTGAACGTTGTAATATCGCTCTTGGTCCAGCCATAGGTGATCGCAAGCCGCGCGAATGCGAAACGGTGCAGTGGATAGCTAGCAAAAAGAGTAAAGCCTTTGCTGTTCTGGCTGTAATTCTGAGCGAGCGCCGGGTTGATGGCAATGTTTTGGCCAACCAGAATTGACAGTTCTTTCTGTTGGTTGAAATTGAACTTGTTAGAAAAAACCGTAAAGCCGGTTGAAATGGGTCGATCGAAAAGATAGGGCTCCGTAAAACCGAATAAGATATTGCGTTGGATGCTGCCGAATTGAGTGGAAAAGGTGAGCGTCTCGCCCAGGCCGAGAAAATTATTGGTCTGATACGCAAGACTAAGGAAACTTCCCGCGAGGCCGCTGACGCCTCCTGAAAAGCTGATGGACTGTTTCCCTTTTTCTTTTACTTTCAAAGTAATGTCGACGGTCCCTGCTTTGACGTCGCGCTTGAGGTCTGCGTTTTCTTTCTTAATCTCGTTGAAGTAGCCGAGTTGGTTCAGGCGCAGGATGCTGAGTTCCCAGTAACGGTCGTTGAAGAGAGCACCTTCGTCGAGCAACAATTCGCGTCGAATCACCTTATCGCGTGTCGTTGTGTTGCCCTGGAATTCGATGCGCCGAACGAAAAACTGTTTCTCCTGATCAAAATCCAACGTCAAATTAATAGTCTTCGTGGCGGCGTCTTCATCGAATTCGGGAGAGGCGGTAAAATCGATGTAGCCGAACTCACCGTAGAGTTTTGTGTAGTTGTCGATTGCCTTGCGAATTTTCGATACGTCAAAGATCTGTCCTTTTTTGAGCGGGAAGATGGTTTCGAGAAACTCGGGCTTAAAATAGAGGTTCTCGTCGGGGTTGGCGCTGCGAATCACCAGCCTTCCCATGTGGTATTGCGAACCTTCCTCAATGGGAATAGTGATGTCGGTGCGAATGCCGCGGGTACGGCCGATATACGGAATGGGGCCAACCGGCAAGCCATTGTGCTGCACCTTGACGTTCTTGAGGATCGGTTCATTCACAACGACGCGGAAGTAGCCGTGGTCGCGGTACAGGCCAGTAACTCCCACCGCCATGTCCTCGTCCAGTTTGTCGCGATCGTAGGTCTTGCTCCAAATATTGATGTCGGCAAATCCCAGTGGAATTGCAATGGGTCGCGAGTGGCGCATCGAGCGAATGATTTTTTCGGTGGAAAAAACGTGGTTGCCCTGGATGATGATCCGGCCAACCTTGACCTTGGGCCCTTCGTCAATATTAAACGTGAGGGTAACGGAGTTTGTGGCCGGGATGCGCTCGTAGGTCGGTTTCACGGTGGCATACATGTGGCCGTGCTCAGCGAGCAACTGCTGGATCACCACTTCGGCGCGTTTGACCTTGGTGGGATCGAAGCGGCTTTCAACGGACAGATCTACTTTGCGATCCTTAAATGCGTCGAGGATGTCGGATTCGGAGACAGATTTATTTCCTTTGTAATTGATGTTACGAATCGTGGGCCGCTCTTGCACATAGAAGACAAGGATTTTCCCGTTGGGATTGTCCGGGCTATTTTCCACTTCCAGGCGGATATCTTCAAAGAACTGCGTATTCCATAGAGCACGAAAATCGCGACGAACGGCTTCAGGATTGTAAGGATCACCGGGGCGCGAGAAAATGCGCGCCATAAGCGTCTCGCGCTGGATGCGGCGATTGCCTACAAATTCAATTCGTTCAATCACCGGCTGCTGAGGAGCGGTTGAACTGGCGGGCTGCTGTGTCGCGGGAAGTTGTTGGGCGCGAACAGAAGACGACAAAAACGCGAGCAAACATCCGCACGCCAACACGAGTGCGCTGGCGTGCAGACAAGATTTCCTCTGTGCGGCTCCAACGTAAATCAAAGCCGCGCTCCGCCTTCCAATGTTTTGTACTCCCCCTGCCAGACCGTCCCCACGGCTGGCACGCGCGTAGGATTCCTTAGTGGGCCACTGGGGTTGCTTCTACCACCGGACGGAAACCCAGGCCATCAGTGGTGAGATAAATCTCGATGATGGCTGGGCGTTGAAGCCCGCCTTGGATTAACGCCTCCGAGAGCGGATCCTCCACGTACTTCTGCAGAGCGCGGCGGAGCGGACGTGCACCATAGTTGCGATCGGTGCAGGTCTTTTCCAGAATCCACTGGCGCGCCTCGGGCGTCATCTGAATTTGCACCTGGCGATGGACCAGCGTGTCGTTTATCTGACTCACCAGCAGGTCGATAATGCGCGACAAATCATCGTCCGTGAGCGCGTTGAACAAAATCACTTCATCCAGCCGGTTCAGAAATTCCGGATTGAACACCCTTTTGACCTCGGCCATCACAATATCATCCAAGCTCTTGGCGTGCGTGTCTCCCAAACCGGACTGGAAACCCAAAGTAGCCTGCTTCTGCAGAGCACGCGCGCCGATATTCGAAGTCATGATGATGATCGTATTGCGGAAATCCACGGTGTTACCGAGGCCATCGGTTAGCTGCCCGTCCTCGAATACCTGCAGCAAAATATTGTAAACGTCCGGATGCGCCTTCTCGATTTCATCGAGCAGGATGATGGAATACGGAGTGCGGCGAACGCGCTCCGTCAGTTGCCCGCCCTCTTCGTAGCCGACATAACCTGGAGGGGCGCCGATGAGCTTCGAGACCGAATGCTTCTCCATGTATTCGGACATGTCAAAGCGCACCAGTGATTTTTCCGTCCCAAAAAGGAATTCCGCCAAGCGGCGCGCGACCTCCGTCTTTCCTACACCCGTGGGGCCCAGGAAAAGGAAACAGCCCACCGGCCGGCCTGGGGCTTTAAGTCCGGCGCGACTGCGGCGAATGGCGCGGGCGAGAGCCGTGATGGCTTTATCCTGGCTGATGACGCGCTTGTGTAGCTCGTCCTCGATGCGCAGCAACTTCTGCTGTTCATCTTCCTTGATGGCGTTGACGGCAACTCCAGTCCAACGCGCCACTACTTCCTCGATATCGTCGCGCGTAACCGTGCCGGTGGATGAATCATCGATCTTCAATTTCTCGCGAAGAGCGCGCAGATTCTCTTTTTCCTTGCGCTCCTCCTCGGAATAGAAACGCGCCTTTTCAAATTCATGATTGGCAATGGCAGTTTCCATGCGGTGCGTGATGAACTTCACGCGCTTTTGCGCTTCGGAAACTTCCTCAGGAAGCATGGCTTGACGCAATTTCACTCGTGCACCGGACTCGTCAATCAAGTCGATCGCCTTATCCGGAAGGAAGCGGTCGGGAATATAACGGTTCGAAAGATAGACGGCATATTGGATAGCTTCGTCGGTATAGGAAACGGCGTGGAATTTTTCATAGCGGTCTCGAACGCCTTGCAAAACACGGATCGCCTCTTCCTCGTTGGGAGCGGAAACTTTGACGGACTGGAAGCGGCGCTCGAGCGAGCGATCTTTTTCAACGGACTTGCGATATTCGCCCGGAGTCGTCGCGCCGATGCACTGAATCTCACCGCGGCTGAGCGCGGGCTTTAGAATGTTGGCGGCGTCGAGAGAACCCTCGGCGGAACCCGCGCCGACAAGCGTGTGAAGCTCATCGATGAAAACGATGGCGTTTTGGCTCTCCATCAACTCCTTCATGATGGTCTTTAGGCGTTCTTCGAATTGGCCGCGGTATTTCGTGCCCGCGACAATCAAGGAAAGGTCCAAGGAAAGAATGCGTTTGTCGGCGAGGAACGGCGGCACGTCACCATCGGCAATACGCTGTGCCAACCCTTCGACAATGGCTGTTTTGCCGACGCCGGGTTCGCCGATCAGCACAGGGTTATTCTTCGTGCGGCGGCAAAGGATTTGGATGGCCCTCTCGAGCTCGCGGTCGCGCCCGACAAGCGGATCGAGCGTACCGTCCATGGCGGCTTGAGTGAGGTCCCGGCTGAATTCTGCGAGCAACGAAGTTTCTTTCGGTCGATTTACAGGCACTTTTTCACCCGCGCTGCGCGCAAGCTCCTCGCGCACGCCTGAAAGACGCAATCCCCGCTCTTGCAAAATCTCCGCGCCGAACGACTTCTCCTCACGCAAAATCCCTAACAGCAAATGTTCAGTTCCCACGTGCTTGTGATTCAGACGCTCGGCCTCTTCGGCCGCGTAATTCAGAATGCGGCGGCATTCCTGGCTGAGCGGCACCTCTACGGAGGTGGAGATCCGCTCGCGCACCGTGATGCGTGATTCGATTTCTTTGCGGATGGATTCGATCGTACCATGCGCGCGCAGGAAGCGATTGGCGAGAGCCTTGTCCTCTCGCAGAAGACCCAGCAACAAATGTTCGGTCTCGATATAGGGGCTGCCGTACTGGCTAGCTTCATATCGCGCGAAAAAAATCACGCGCCGAGCCTTCTCTGTATAGCGTTCAAACACAGGTCACCCGAGTCCTTCGAGGATAGAAGAATTTCCCGACGAGCCACGCTGATCGCCGCGAGGCGCAACAGCTCCATCATCCGACACCAACAAACCGTGCTCCAAACGCAGCACGCGATCAGCGCGCTGCGCCAAGGAAAGATTATGGGTTGCAAGAATCGAAGTTAGATGATGGGACCGGTGTAAGTGCTGCATGAGTTCGAAGATCGACTCCGTATTTTCCTCGTCCAAGTCGCCCGTGGGCTCATCGGCCAGCAACAACTTTGGCCTGGTTACTAGGGCCCGGGCAATTGCGACTCGCTGCTGTTCTCCGCCTGAGAGTTCGCCCGCACGATGCTGTGTGCGATCCGAGAGGCCAACTTCATTCAGCCACCCGCGCGCCACATTGAGCGCTCCGCTCGCTGCGCTCCCCCGAATCAACAGCGGCATCGCCACGTTTTCCAGGGCAGTGAAGTCAGCCAGCAGCTGATGTCTCTGCCAGATAAAACCCACGGCGCAGTTGCGGAAGTCTTCCAAATCGCGTTCCGCAAACCCTGCCAGCGAATTTCCGCCGAAGTATACTGTACCGCTTGTTGGCATGTCCAGCGCGGCCAAGAGATGCAGTAAAGTGCTCTTGCCCGAACCCGAAGGGCCGACCAGGGCCACCATCTCGCCCGACGTAACGGCGAAGCTTACATCCGAAAGAGCGATGATCTCGGCGGCGCCAGAGTGAAACAGTTTCCGCAAGCCATCAACGCGCAGAAGTTCCGTGGGTCCGTTCTGCGCGAATGCAGACGTTCGCCGGCTTGGCGTCATCGGTCCAGTCGTCGATGCTGCGCTTGGGCTGGTCATTGTCATCAATTTCGTCGTGCACCCGCCGTGAACTTGCTTATAAACTCCAGTAATCCCTTGTCACTTCCCGTGCCGAACCTCCAGTTACTTATCTCTTTGGATTCTGCGGCTTATCAAAAGGTCGCTTTCGGCTCGTCTTCGCAACTCCAAGTTCTTGCACATTATGAGTGCAAAAGTTCCTACCCGTCGAAAAGATCCCGACGAAATCAAGTGATCCACAACTCCATTGTAGCACGTTGTGTTTCGGCGCTCGTCTTTACGCCCGCATGCATTGCGCGGGCATAAACCGTGCCGAGTCATGGGACTTCAGTTCTGGGAAAGCGCCCCCGCAATTCAGTCCGCGCGCAAAATTTCAACCGGGAGCGTACCTGCGGCGGCGCGAGCGGGGTAAATCGTGGCGGCGATGCAAATCGCCAGCGCGGCAGCCGTGATCCAAATCGCATCCCAGCCACTCGAATGAAATGGGACGTACGGAATGGAATAGATCTCAGGGTTAAGTGGGACCAATTTCCAGCGATTCGCAATCCATGACAACGAATAGCCGACGGCTAGCCCAATTGCGGTGCCGGCGACGCCAACAAGCAGCCCTTGCAACACGAATATGTTGCGCACCTGAATGCGTCGCGCTCCCAAAGCCATCAGGACGGCTATATCATGCGCCTTATCCGTGACCGTCATCGCCAGCACGACCAGAACATTGAGCCCCGCCACAAAGGTAATCAAACCAATGAAAATAGCGGTAACCAGTTTCTCGAGGCTCATCGCGCGGAAGAGTGCCTGATTCTCTTCCATCCATGTGCTGGTGTGATAGCCAGGCCCTGCCTCGCGCGCGAGAACCGCCGCAATTTTTCCAGCATCGTCGAGGTTGCCCACGCGAATCTCGAGAAGACTGACGACGTCACCGATTCCAGCGAGCTCCTGGGCATCATGGAGAGTGACGAAAGCCCAGTTGGCGTCGTAATCGTAAAACCCGGAATTGTAAACTCCCGTAACGCGAAATCGCCGCGTGCGCGGCTGCATGCCGAAAGGTGTCAGACTACCCTGCGGACTCAGAACCGTGACGTAATCTCCTGCTTTGATCTTCAAATTATCCGCAAGGATATTGCCGACCAGAATCGCGGGGATGCCGCTGGAATCGGCCGTGAAGTTGTCATTGCCAGTCACGAGATGGTCGAGCGCCGAGTCCCATCGCTTTTCGAGCCGAGGATTAATTCCTTTCAGAACTACACCTTCTGTTTGGTTGCCCGCCGACAGGAGCACCTGGTTGTACACGGCTGGAGTTATGGATTCCACGCCTCGCGTCGGAGCCAAGCGCGTCATTAGTTGCACATAATCTCGGATTCCCTGGGTTCCGTTGGGTTTGATGTTGACGTGAGCCGTGACGCCCAGCAGACGGTTACGAATTGCGAGGCTCGAGCCTGTATTCATCGCCAACGCGATAACCAGCGTGGCGACTCCTGCGGCGACACCTGCGATCGAAAGAAAAGTCACCAGGCGCAGAACCGGCGGTTTGTATTTGGAGCGCAGATACCGCCGTGCAATCATCCATTCGAAGCTCATTTTGTTTCTTCATTCGCCGCCGCGGCGTCAGTATCGGAATCCTTTTGCGGGCGAAGCGTCGGGAAAAGAATGACCTCGCGGATCGAATGCGAATCCGTGAGCAGCATAATCAAGCGATCGATGCCAACGCCTTCGCCCGCCGTGGGTGGCATGCCATGGGCCAACGCGCGGATGTAATCCCAATCGATTTCCTTGGGCACTTCTGCGCCACCAGTTTCGACTTGTGCGCGAAAACGGCGCTCCTGGTCCGCTGGGTCGTTGAGTTCGGAGAAGCCATTGGCAAGTTCCATGCCTTCGATGAACAACTCGAAACGCTCCGTCACCGATGGATCATCCTTCCGGCATTTCGAGAGCGGAGAAATGTCCGTAGGAAAATCATAAATAAAAGTAGGCTGAATCAGGTGCGCCTCGGCAACGGCCTCAAAAAGCGCCCCAGTCAATTCTCCCGCGGAAGATTTGTCCAGGTCGCGAATTAAGTCGAGCCCCTTGCCCCGGGCAAAATTGTTGTAGCGTTCGGCGACGCTGCGCGGACCTTGCGACGTGTTCAGTTCATCGGCCGAAGGCGCGTTGCCTGCATCAGTAGGCCAAAACTTGCAGATCGCTTCGCGCATGGACAATGATTCAAAATGGCTAAAGTCGAGTTCGTGTTCGCCATATTTTATTCTCATGCCACCCGAAACGTATTTCACGAGCCCTGCAAATAACTCCTCCGTCAGTTTTATGAGGTCGCGGTAATCGCTGTAGGCCTCGTAAAATTCGAGCATCGTAAATTCCGGAGTGTGGATAGCGTCCACGCCTTCATTGCGGAAATTGCGATTGATTTCGTAGACGCGATCGATTCCCCCCACGATGAGGCGCTTCAGGTAAAGCTCCGGCGCAATGCGCATGTAGAAATCCACGTCAAAGGTGTTGTGGTGAGTAATAAACGGACGCGCTGTGGCGCCGCCGAGAATGGGGTGCATCATCGGCGTTTCGACTTCCAGATAGCCGCGAGCATCGAAAAATTCGCGGATGTAGCGAATGATCCCCGCGCGCTGAACGAAGATATGGCGCACGCGCTCATTGGCGATCAGATCGAGGTAGCGTCGTCTGTAGCGCATCTCCACATCGGCCAAACCGTGCCATTTCTCCGGCAACGGGAGAAGCGCTTTCGTTAACAAAGTGAGTTTTTCGACCCAGACGGTCAGCTCATTTGTTTTTGTGCGAAACAGGTGCCCGGAGACACCGATTACGTCACCCATATCGAGCAGCTGAAAGAGTTGAAATGCTGTGGCTCCCACAGCGTCGAGCTTCACGTAAATCTGTAGCTTTTGACCCTGTCCTTGGATATGCGCGAAGCCGGCCTTGCCGTGGAGTCGAATGGTGAGAATGCGACCAGCAACCGAAACGTTCACCTTTGTTTCTTGGAGTTCGGCCGCGCTTTTCTCGCCGTACGCGGTGACGATCTCCTGCGCCGTTTGCTTCCAAGCGAATTTGTGCGGATAAGGGTCAAAACCCAAACCAGCTACTTCTTCCAGTTTCTTCTGTCGTTGCAGAAGTTGATCGCGCGGTTCGAATTCCAAGCGGCACTCCGTTTCTCGTTGAGCGGTGCGCAGTATAGCGAGCGCGTTCGCAAAGCGTCAAGGAAGCGCCGAAATCCCGTCAAGGAAGCGGCGGGGCTTCCCTAGTCTGGTATAATGCCGGACGGCTTTCTGGGGCCATCGTGTTCTGGCGAAAAAAGCAAGATTCATCGAGCTGTCGAGGCTCGGTACAAGACGACTGGGTTGCACGGCTTCCGCAACACAAGCACGACTTCTATGAGAGTCTCGTGCGGGATTGGGAGAATGCCTACGCAATTCTTTCCGTGGTGCTAGATGAAGCCCTCGCGCACAGGTCGCAGGGAGAACTCGTCAGGGCGCGAGAAGGCGCTCAGGTAGCCGCCGCCGTAGTAAACCGCCTAGGAGAGCCGCTGCTGGCTGCTTATCGGACACTCGAAGTGCGGGGTCGTCGATTGGCTGACATTCCGGTCGTTAGCCCCCTCAACCCAGACTTTTTCCGCGGCGAAACCGCCCAACAGAATGCCACTTGGAATCAACTGCTACATCGAATTCTGTTCGGGAGCCGCTCCAGGTATCTGCACAAGCTACGGGCTCTCGAAATGACAGTCTGCACCGTGGTTGATCATTTTCAAGAGACTGCCGAGGAGCTTGCTGATGGAGTCCAGGTCCACCCGCTGGAATCTTGGTCCGCCCTCGATACGTTGCACTATGATTTGAACACTTGCCTGCGCGAATCAATCGTGATGCTAAAATCCTTTCTCCGAGTATTACCGGATGCGGGTGTGGACGGACTCAGGGACGAGTTGAATGCCTCGGCCTCTGCGGTTCGCGCCCGCACTCGCCCCAAGCTATCCAGGCTGACGCGAGTTTCCTCCTAGACGCGCGGGTAAATTCTGAAGACAATGGACGGGTAACGAAGTGCGCTGCCTCGATTGGGCGGCACAATTCGGGCGCCGGTGAGTTTATTGCCATCCGATGCGTCCTGGGAACATCTAAGTACAACTCATGGAACGGGCGTCGCATCGGAACAAAGGGTGCGCCGCGACGGGTATCGTGGCCCGAACGAGGCGAGACGAAAACGGAGAGATGCCGGAGGCCGATGCGCTCCGGCTGGCGCAACAGGGCGACGCGGCTGCGTTCGAGCGAATTTACCAGCTGCACAATCGCCGGGTCTACTCATTATGCTTGCGTATGGTTGGCAATACGGCGGAAGCAGAGGACCTGACTCAGGAAGCATTCCTGCAACTGTTTCGCAAGATTGCAACGTTTCGCGGGGAGTCGGCCTTTTCGACTTGGCTTCATCGCTTGGCCGTCAACGTAGTGTTAATGAGGTTGCGGAAGAAGACTGGGTCGGAGACTTCGCTGGAAGAAGTGACGGAGCCGGACGAAGAAACCGGTGGACCACGCAAAGATTTTGGCGGACCCGACCTGGGATTGAGCGGCTCCATCGACCGGGTAAATTTGCAAAGAGCCATCGATCAGTTGCCGGCGGGTTATAAGTCTGTGTTCGTGCTGCACGATGTGCAGGGTTACGAGCACAACGAGATTGCAGAGATCATGGGTTGTTCGATTGGAAACTCGAAATCGCAATTGCATAAGGCGCGCATGAGATTGCGAGATCTGCTGCACGAACGAGAAAGGGCCAGAGCCAGAGAAGAGCGCGAGGCTTTCAAGCGCGATTCCGAGGCCGAGGAATAGACATCATGTCTGCCATGAATTGCGAGAAGTTCTGGGAATTCAGCGAACAGTGGATGGACGGCGAACGCCATCCTGAAGCAGTGTCGCACGCCTCTGCATGTGTCCGCTGCAAAACGCTGATTGAGGACCTGGAAAGCATCCATAAGGCTGGCGCTGCGCTCGCGATGACCGCAGAGGAACCACCTGCGCGCGTCTGGCTCGCAATCAGAGCGCAACTGGAGAAAGAAGGACTGATCCGGCCGCGTCGGACCGGATGGCGGGAGAGATTTGCGGCCTTCGAGGCATTCCGACCCGCTTTCGCTGGAGCCTACCTTTCTCTTATCATCGCCGGATCTGTGGCGCTCGGCTGGCAGGCAAACCCAAACCATCGTCTCCAAGACCAAGCCGAGTGGCTGAATCACGCGCAGGCGACAATGGCTTCCGTTGAGGCGGGGTTTACAACCACTAAGGGGACGAACGTTTCCGCAATCCAATCGGAAAATTCAGACGTGACGGCTACGCTGAATAAAAATCTAGCCATTGTTGACAACATGATTTCAATGTGTGAAAAAAGCGTGCGCGAAGATCCGCAAAACGAAATGACCCGGGATTACTTGTATACGGCCTATCAGCAGAAGGCGGACCTTCTAGCCACCATGGCCGATAGCGAGGGACGATGACGGCAATCTCTTTTTCCTCGAAGCCCATGTGGCGAGCGGGCAGTGGCTTTGCCGCCGTTTTGCTGCTGGGCGCGTTTTCTCCACTCTACGCGCACCACCTCGAAAAGCAATTCACCGTTCAGTCCCATCCGCTGATCACGCTGCACAATCCGAGCGGCACGGTGACTATCTCATCGTGGGATAAGCCCGAAGTGATGGTGGTGGCGGATCACGGAAGCGAGAAAATTGAAGTGGATGCGGAACAAAACGGAAATCGAGTCGACGTGGTCACTCACCTGCTTTCAGAAAGCATTAGTCCCGAAGAGCTCCGCGCGAATTACGTCATCACCGTCCCGGAAGATTCAGAACTGCAGATTCACAATGACTCAGGCGCAGTGGGTGTTTCGAAGATTCTTGGCGATATGAATGTCGAGACAGTAGCAGCGGGCGTGGATGCCGAAGACATAGGGGGATATCTTGTCGTTCAGACCGTCGGAGGCGCTTTCGCATGCATGCGGTGCACCGGGCGCATCGAAGTACATTCGATCAGCGGCGACGTACGGCTGGTGGATGATCACAGCTCGAGCATTTTCGCGCAAACTTCGACGGGTAACATCGTGCTCGACGGCGATTTTTTGCCAAACGGCGTCTACCGCCTGAAGAACTACAGCGGTGCAATCAATGTGCAGTTTTCACCTGGCGATTCGTTCGATGTGAGCGCGACGTCGCTCTACGGCAAAGTGGACAACCAGGCGAAGTTGATTCCTCCCAACCATCCGAACCAGCGGCCGCCGCGCTATTCGCGCAGTTTGTTCGGCAGTTTCAATCAAGGCCGGGCGAAGCTCGAACTATCCTCGTTCAATGGTACAATCAACATCCACAAGCGTGACTAACGCTCCCAATCTTAACAACAGAAATTATTCACCCGGAGTATCTCAGGCCACTGCGCGTCTCAATCGCCGGTTGATCGCCTTGACTGGCTTCATGGGCTGCGGGAAATCCACCGTAGCGCGGCTGCTCGCGCGCCAGATCGGGTGGATTCACGCGGATCTCGATAAACGCATAGTCGAGCGCGCCAATATGGCGATATCCGACATTTTTGCCCAGCTGGGCGAGCCCGCATTTCGCAAGATCGAACACGAGGAATTGAAACGAATTCTGGGAGAGTCCGCAGAAGTGGCGCGGCCAACCATCATTTCGCTAGGCGGCGGAACCATGGCCCAGGCGCAAAACGTAGAGGCGCTGCGACAAGCGGGCTGTCCCACGGTATGGCTGGATTGCCAGGTTGACGAACTTCTCAGGCGCTGTTCGCACATCACCGACCGGCCGCTCTTCCGCGACGAAGCAAGTTTTCGACAGCTGTACGCGCAGCGGTTGCCGTTTTACGAATTGGCCGAACATCGCGTGGAGAGCGCGGTCGAGCCGCTCCGCGTGGTCCAGAACATCATTGCGCTCGGTATATTGGAAGGAGTCCCCAGGTGAGCCGAAGTTTAAGACTGGCACGTCGTTGTGCGCTGATGCTGGGCACGATACTCTGGCTGGTGCCAACGGCACGTGCTCAGACTCTCGCTTCCGACAAGGGCAAGTTCCGTGACATGGTCAACGGAAAGCAAGTCGGCTCCGAGCAATTTGAAATCGAACCGAGCAGCGGAGATTGGGTGGCGCGAGGTACTTCAGTTGTGAAAGCTGCGCAGGGCCCGGAAACGCATATAACTTCGTCGTTGAAACTGCACAGCGACGGCACTCCACTGCATTACGAATGGACTACGGTGACTGGTCCGAAAAACGCGACGTCGTCGATCGATTTCGACAATGGCACGGCTACGATTCACTTGCAGGTCAATGGAGGGAAACCGTTCACGCAGCAGTTTTTCTTCAAGACCCCCATCGTCGCGATTCTCGACGACAATCTCTATCACCAGTACGCGATCCTCGCTGATCTGTATGACTGGTCGAAGAAGGGGCAACAAACTTTTCCGGTTTTGATTCCCCAGGAAATGACGCCAGGAACAATCACCGTAGAAGCCCTCGATCCCGAGGATCGAGGTGGGAAAAGCCTGCAGCGCCTGAAGGTGCATAGCCAAGATCTGGAAATCACTTTATATCTTGACGGAAAGCGTTTGATCCGAATTGCGGTTCCCAGCGCGAACGCGGAAATTGTTCGCGAGTAGAATTCTCTTCGTCAAAATAAAAAAGGCCCGGGTTTCAGATCCCGGGCCTTTTTTCTTGGCCTACAAAAGAAACGAGCTCAGAGCACCGCAGACCGCGTCCCTATCGGATGCTCCGCCGGCGCTTCTATCGTCACAGGTACCTTCATCTCTGAGCCTTGACGAATAATCGTAAGGGACACACTCTTCTGCTCGCGCTGGTCTCGCAGGTGTTCCCGCAAATCGTCAACCGTCTTCACGGCGGCACTACCGACGTGAGTAATCACGTCCCCGGCCTTTAATCCCGCCTTCGCTGCGGCACTGTTTGGGCTAACTTCTCGAATCAAAACTCCCGCTCCCTCCGGAACATGGAAGTACGCGCCGAGTTGCCCGCTGATATCCTCCGCTTGAACGCCGAGCACTGGCGTCATGCTGGGGAAAAGTTCTGGCATACTGAACTTGAAATTGAAGTTGCGCGCCGGAAGGACCTCTCGAAGGCGGGTGTCCATGCTCCGCGCGCTGTTTCCAACTTGAACGGTAAATTTTTCATCGTGCCCATTGCGGGTGACTTCGACCGTCACCGATCGCCCTGGAGGCGTCTCGCGCACAAGGCGACGAAATTGCACGGTTCCCTCAACGGGTTGGCCATCGTATTCGAGAATCACGTCTTTTGCCTCCAGGCCAGCCTTGGCAGACGGGCTGTCTGGCAGAACGTCGGAAACAATCACGCCTTCAGGTCGAGGTAGATTGAGTTCTTTGGCTTTCTCCGGCGTAACCTCGGCAATCTCAATTCCCAGCCAGCCGGCATCGTCGCTCGCATCCAGAAGCCCCTGTGTTTGCGCGAAAAGTTGCTGTCCTTGCGCCGCAACGACTTGCGCGTCAGCCTCGATTCCTGCCTGCTGTGCATGCAACTGGGCAGTGAGCCTGTTCAGATCTGCTCGATTCGTCAATCCGTTCTCGACCATTTCTTTAGCCACCTCCGACTGAAGTTCCCTGGCATTTCTCTGAATTTCTCGCGCCTGTGCTTCCATGTCCGCCCGAAGCCGTTTCATGTTCAGTTGCCACTGAGACTGATCGACAGCTTGGCTAAGGCTCCCCGAAGCCGCCTGTGCCTGCGGCGAAACCACTGCAGGCGTCTGTGCCGATTGCGCATAGGCGACTGCAGCGAGCACACCTAGAATTGTGACCGCGAAAGCTCCCTGCTTGATATACGTAGTAGCTCGCATTTTTGTTCTCCGTCCCAGAATTTTCCCGCCCAGCTAAACCGTTGGATGTCCTTGCACCAACCGAATGCCCCCATTCACGGTGCTCATCGAGATATCACCGCCGCCAGTCCCGAGTTGGCCCCGAAACCTCCGCGGGTTGTAAGCGTTGAGCGTTCGCAAGGGGAAGTCGGAATGAAAATCGCCGTTTCGATTTGCCACGTTGATTTCAGCATCCGCATCCGCGGGCAATGAAAGCACAACCGAACCGTTGACCGTGGCCAGTTGGATTGGATCGCCCTGTGGAAGCCTCTTCAATTCGAGCCGCACGTCTCCGTTGGTGGTCCTGGCATTGAAGCGGCCGTCGCTGTCGAGCACCTCGACACTGCCATTTATAGAGTCGAGCGTACCCGTCCCGGAGACTCCTCGCACGTGCACATCGCCGTTTACCGTGTCAACGTTCGCCAGTTGGACGTGGTACGGCACGCTGACGTGATATTCGACCGTGACTTCGACACCGCTACCTTGCGGATAGTGCGTGCTCACAGCCATGCGCTCACCATCCGACTCCACGCTGATCTGCACATGATCAAGGTCCGCTGGATTGTGTAGAGCCGTCTTGATTGCGCGAACTTCCACTTGATTGCGATCCCAGCCGTCAAGGCGCACTGAACCGTTTATGTTTGCCAGTGAAAAACTCCCTCCGGGCTGCAGAGGGTATGTGTGGTCGAACACCTGCGTGGACGCGCATGTTGGCAGCGCTGCGAAGAAGAGCGCGCCCAAGAACGCAACAGACAGCCACGTGGTTCGACAAGCGCAGAAAAGAGTCGATTTTTGCATCACTGGAATTATCAAGTCGATCGGCCGGGTCGTCGCTCGAATCATCACTGCCCTCCTGAACTCAAGAGTGGTACTTGGCCCGTGTTTGCGAAAACGCGTCTCCGTTTTTGCGCTTCAATTCTGAGGCGGAGGCGGCGGTATGGGAATTTTCATGTTCGCCAAATCCATCTCAAGCTGGCGGCGAAGCTTGTCCATTTGCTCTTTCAACAGATCCATCTGGTGTTTTTCTTGATTCGAATCGTTCAGAACCAAACGAATGTTGCCTGAGACGGTGCGAAGTACGAGCGTCGCGCCACCGCCGTTGAGTTCTCCTACCGCGCGAACGGCGTGGCTGCCTTCATCCGGTTCGCCGTAGGTCACCTTCAGCGGGAATGCCGGGTCGACGATAACGCGATGATCGCCGCCGAGTTCAACCTGGGCGTCGACAGTTACGGGGAGCAGCTTTGGAAGATAAACGACGATGTCGCCTTCACCGGCCGCCAGGCGGCACGGAGTCGTGAGCTTTGCACCGGGACCGAACCAAGCCGTGATGCCACCGGAACCAGTCGACGCCCGCACGGAATTTTCAACCTGCATCAGATAAACATTCCCGGCTCCGGTCTCCAGCTCTGTTGGCCCGGAGGCGCGGACAATCCGAATTCCACCGCCTCCCGTGCGTGCGCGAATCAGGCCTGAGGCCTCGCCCACGTCAATCTGGCCACCGCCGGTGCTCACTATCAGTCCGGAGCCTGAATGCTCGAGCGAAATATTCCCCCCGCCGGTTTCGAGCTTGCCGGCACCACCTATCGACGCCACGCGAATGTGCCCGCCGCCCGTGCGCAAGACGGCCGTGCCCGCCACTGGACCCACAGTAATGTTGCCGCCACCGGTCGTTGCTACTAGGTCATTTCCTGCATTCTTAACAGAGATGTGCCCGCCGTCCGTGACCAGTTTGGCAGGACCCTCGATCTCGCCCGTGGATATATTTCCGCCGTTAGTTCCAATCGAAACGCGGCCTTGGATGTCACCGACGACCACATTCCCGCCTTGCGTGGAAACATCGAGGTTGTAGTTCCGCGGCACGGCCACTTCGAACGTCACGGAAAGATGCTGTCCCCAACCGTGGTGCGGGGTGTGCGCGAACAATAGGACGCCGTCGGGTGTACTGCGTGCCACCACGCTGAACGCATCCAGGATTTCATGCGCGCTTGAATCATTCGATCTCACTTCGAGGTGTACGCGATAATCGACGGTCGGCGACTCATGCGTACTGATATGGACGTCGCCTTCATCGGCGATAAGATGCAACCGCAGGCCCGCGCTCGTCGAAAACTGGCCTGTCTTATCGGCTGACAAACCGTCGGAGCCATTCTTCGCTTTCCGTTTCGCAAACGCGAGAGGCCCGAATGCCAACACTGCGGCCAGAGTCAGGACGCCGCATTGCCAATACCGCTGCTGAATGGATCGTCTAGCTCCCATTTACTTCTGCCCCGCTGGAGTCTGCTGAATTGCCGCAGCACTCTGCAGCCGGATGTAATTGTTCGGGTCGGTACGCATCCGGTCGCGAAGAACGGTGAATGCATGAGGATCGGAAAGCAGCGCGCCACGCGCAGAAAATGCGCGAAGCGAGTTGATGGCCTCGACGCGGACACCAATGTTCGCGTCCTTAACCAGCGCATCGAGCATCGTCTGAACCACTTGCTGATTCGGTTGGGCCTCAGTCAACGCCTCAAGCGCCTTCAATCGCACAGCCGCGTTGCGATCAATGCGCACTGCTTGGCACAGCGCCTGCTGCACGTCGGGATCATTTGCGCGAGTTCTCAGCAATTCCACCGCGTTGATTCGCACATCTGGACCGAATCGCCGGTTGTTGTGGAGCACGTACAGCAGCACCTGCTTTACTTCCTTATCATCAACAGTGCCTTGAACCACGACTGGTTTCTCGGTAGTCATCTGCACTTCGACGCGAGGCAGGCGATTATCAGCGGTTGGAGTCCAATTGATTCCGGAAACAGCGGCGGTCTGCAATTCTTGATTGTCCATCGTCATCGAGCCCAACGTCGCTGGCGGTCGCGCTGGGGAGGAGGTGCCCACCTGCGACCACCGCGGCGCCAATGTGCCGATGGAAAAACCGATGAGAAGCAACATCGCTACGCTTGCCGCGGGATGCAACGCGAGCCAGTGCGCGGGAAAAATGGATTCGGCCCAGCGCGCAAAAATGCTGCGATGATCCATCTCATCGAGGGCATCCTCGAACCGGTTGCGACAGCTCGAAAGCAATGCAGGAGAAGGATCGGAGCGCTGCTGCGAAGCCAAAATTTCCAGCATGCGCCTCTCTGCAGTCAGGGCCGCGACGCATCGCGAACAATGGTCCAGATGCTCTTCGAGCGAATCGCGCTCCGCGCCTTCGAGCTCGTCGAGCGCAAAAAGCATGATCTGCGATTCAAACTCCGGACACGCTTGCTCGCCGGAGTGTGCATTGAATTCTTGCTGCATGGAGTTCTCCTCGCTTACCTCATGCCGTCCAGGCTGGCGCGCAATTTGCGCGTCGCGCGGAACAGCGAGTTCTTCACGGTCTCTTCAGAAGTGCCGAGCATGTCGCCGATCACTCTCAATTTCAGTCCCTCGTAATGCTTGAGCTCGAAAACCATTCGTTCTCGTGGTGACAGTCCGCCGAGCGCCGCGGTGATGTGGCGGCCCAATTCCTGTCCCAGGAAGTGGCGTTCCGGATTTGCGGCCGATCGATGTTCCGTTTGCTGATCGAAAAAATCAGGGGCCGCGCCATCGGTATCCGCCGATTCAGGAGCTTGTTCCTCGCGCCTGGTGTTCTTGCGACGCAGATGATCCAGGCACACGTTGGTCGCAATGCGGTAAATCCACGTATAAAAACTGCACTCGAACCGGAATCGCGAGAGGTTCCGGTAAGCACGCAGAAAAACTTCCTGGTAGACATCCCGGGCATCTTCGCTGCCCCGCAGAAGGCTGAGAGCCAGTCGCAACACATCGCGGTCGTAGCGGCGAACCAATTCCTCAAAAGCCGGCCGATTGCCCGCTTGTGCTTGCCGAACCAGGACCTGTTCATCCGCTTTCTGCACCGCGCGGTACCCCGCACCCCCTTCGAGCGCCGCACTTATTCCCGTCGAGTTCATAGCCGGATGCGACTTGCCTGTCGTGGGGCCTGGTCGTCATACTTGTTTCTTGGCGAGTCCGTTGGCTTGACCACGTCTCTGTCCTTACATCCGGTTAGACGGCGGCTATCCTCCTAGGTGAGCACAGATATGGCTTAAGATATTAGCGCGAAACGCGCTCGCCCAGACGGATCAGGCCGTAAACGGCCACACAGATGACGAAATCTAGAGCCATACCCAAGTCAACTTTGTAGGTCTGATGGCGCAGGTCAACCGGGAGATGTGCGGAGAGCGAAAGAAAATAAATGGCGTTGCCGATCAGGATTGCGGCCAAGTACTCAAACCACCGGCGCGGCTCTGTTCCCAGGAATTTTGCCATTTTCGTTACGCGTGAAGCATCGCCTTCATGCTTCGCGATTAATAAATATAGGACGGGCGCATGCTCTTAGTAAAATATTATGCGGCACGGCAACACTGGGTTGCCTGTCACTAAATTGATCTGTGTAACTGCGAGACGCGCGAGCACCGGTGAGATAAGAAACTTATCCTCAGCACCCCGATGACTTTGGACCTCAATACGGGCGTGACGTACCTGAAGGGCTTAGGCCCGCAGCGTGCCGCCTTGCTCGCCGGGCGCGGCATCACCACCGTAGGCGATCTGCTCTCCTACTTGCCGTTCCGCTACGAGGACCGCATCCACTTCACACCCATCGCGGAGCTCGTGCCCGGGCAAGTGGCGACCGTGCGGGCGGAAGTCGTCAGCGGCAGCCTGATGCGCTTCGCACGACGGCGCGGCGCGATGTTTCACCTGCTCGTGCAGGATGGGAGCGGAAAACTTGCCGCGCGCTTTTTTCACGGGGGCTACTTGGATGGAAAACTGAAACCGGGTCAGCCTCTCGTGATGCACGGAAAACCGAGTCTCGATCCGAACCGGCCGCTGCGCACGGAAATGATCAATCCAGAATTCGAGTTGCTGCGCCAGAGCAACAATCCCGCGGATTCAACAGAAGTTGGCAGGATTGTCCCGATATACGAGGCCATCGGCGACATCAGTTCACGGATGCTGCGTCGGATTATCTATGCCGCGCTGCAGGAGTTCAAAGGCGACGTTCCCGATCCGTTGCCCCCGGATGTGTTGCGTCGTTATTCGCTTCCTTCGCGGCGCGATGCGCTGATTGCAATCCATTTTCCTCCCCATGATGCGAATGTTGAAACATTGAACGAGTTCCGCAGCCCCGCTCAGGCCCGAATGATCTTCGAGGAATTCTTTCTTTACCAGCTCGGCCTCGCTGTCCGGCGGCAGCACGAGCAGCAACGAGCCGGCATCGCCATGCGCGTCAGAGAGGAGCCGATTCGCGAGGCTCTCAAGCGCATTCTTCCCTTCAAGCCGACGGGGGCGCAGAAGCGCGTGCTTGCCGAGATTGTCGGGGATCTCGAAAAACCGACGCCGATGAACCGCCTGCTCGAGGGCGACGTAGGCAGCGGCAAGACAATCGTGGCGCTTGAGGCTGCAACAATCGTCATCGAAAATGGCTATCAAGTCGCGCTGATGGCGCCCACGGAAATTCTCGCCGTGCAGCATTACCTTTCGGCGCGACGCGTTTTTGCGGCAGCGGGCTACTCCGTTGAACTGCTTGTCAGCGGAATGAAATTCAGCGACAAAGCGCAGACGCTCGAGCGCATCGCTTCCGGCCAGGGTCAATTCATCGTGGGTACGCATGCGCTGATCGAAGATCGAGTGGCGTTTGCGAAGCTTGGTATGGTCATCATTGATGAACAGCACCGCTTCGGTGTGCTCCAGCGCAAGCGTCTCTCCGAAAAAGGAGCCGCACCGCACGCGTTGGTGATGACGGCGACACCGATTCCGCGCACCTTGGCCCTTACTCTTTATGGCGATCTCGAACTTTCGGTCATCGATGAAATGCCGCCTGGGCGCACTCCGGTCGAAACGCGTTGGAGCGCCGACACGCAACTTCCGGGAGTCTGGGAATTCGTTCGGCGCGAAGTTGCCACGGGCAGGCAGGCTTACATCATTTATCCAGTGATAGAAGAATCGAAACAGGAGCTGAAAGCGGCGACGGCCGAATACGAGCGGCTTTCGAAATCAGTTTTCCCGCAATTGAAAGTTGGCTTGTTGCACGGCCGTATGCGTAGCGAGGAAAAAGATGACGTGATGGAACGCTTTCGACGTAATGAATTGCAAATTCTGGTCGCGACTACCGTCGTGGAGGTTGGCGTCGATGTGCGCAATGCAACCGTGATGGTGATTGAACACGCGGATCGCTTTGGCCTCGCGCAGCTTCATCAGCTGCGCGGTCGCATCGGGCGCGGGTCAGCGAAGTCCTATTGCATCCTTGTTGCTCCCAAAAATATCACTGGCGACGGACGCGATCGCCTCGAAACGCTGGTCGCGACCACCGATGGTTTTCGGATTGCCGAGCAAGATTTGAAACAGAGGGGACCGGGGGAATTCTTTGGAACTAAGCAGCACGGAGACGTCGCCTTTCACATTGCCCATCCGCTTCGCGATCACAAACTTCTTGAGCTGGCGCGTGGCGAAGCGTTCGCTCTCATCGAAGACCGCTCTCGCGAGCCGGAGATGGCGAAACTGTTCACGTACCTCGGACCCGCGTGGCAGAAACGCTTCCGGCTTGCATCTGTAGGATGAATCGTGCGTGTGATCGCTGGAAAATTCGGCAGCCGCCGCTTGCGCACTTTGCGCGGGATGGAGTTGCGGCCGACAAGCGACCGCCTGCGCGAAACGCTCTTCGATATTCTGGGCCGGACGGTGGAGGATTCCTTGTTCGTCGATGTTTTTGCCGGCAGCGGTGCAATTGGAATCGAAGCAATGAGCCGAGGAGCGCGCCAGGTTGTTTTTATCGAGCGGCACGGACCAGCCGCCAAATTAATTCGCGACAATTTGAATTCGCTGGGTATCAAGACGGGCGGGGAAATCCTCGCGATCGATGCAATTCAAGGGCTGGAACGATTAGCTTCACGGCACGCTCTTGCCGATTTCATTTTTCTCGACCCACCGTATGCGCTCACCACAGATTATCTTCGCGTGCTGGATTTTCTGGACGGCTCGCACATGCTCGCGCCGCGCGGAATTGTAATCGTCGAACATCGCAAGAAAATGGAGTTACCAACGCGCTTGGACCGGGTCGAGTGTTCGCGCACAGTTGAGCAGGGAGATTCGGCTTTGAGCTTTTACCGTTTGGCCATGGCCGCGTAGGAACGGTTGCCGGCTAAAACAACTCAGCGTGATAGCATGGAAACCAACTTGGCGATGTCGCGCTCGGTGTTGTAGAGGTGCGGCGAAACGCGAATGGCATTTTCTCGCAAACTGACGAATACCTGCTCGCCGCGCAACTTTTCAAAGAGTTCCTGCGTCTGTTCCGGCTTTCGCGCTCTAAGACACACGTAGGGCCCTCTCTTCTCGGCGGTGTTGGGGCTAGCCAGCACGCAGGTATCTCGCGGCAAACGCTCAATCAGATGCGTCATCAGATTTTGGTTGTGCTCCGCGATTGCCTTCACGCCGACACGCCCGATAAATTCGAGAGAGGCCTGCATCGCGGACAAATTCGAGAAATTGGCGGTCTCGGGCGCGTCCCACCGCCGCACTCCCGCCGCGGGTTTCAGTTTGTCCAAAGGCAACGAGTGAAAATTTCGCGCGCCTTCCAGGGCCATCCAGTAAAACGGCGATGGTCGCAATTTCTCCATCGCTTCGCGACGCGCCCAAAAAAAACCTGTCCCGTATGGGCTGAGCAGCCACTTGTACCCAGAACTAACGGCGAAATCCGCGCCCGTTTCGCGCAAATCGATCGGGATGGCGCACGCACACTGGCTCAGGTCGAGCAGCAATGTCACCTCAGCTTTCCGGCATGCAGCCGCCAAACGCGATGCATCCAAACGCGAACCGTCATCGAAGCGCACCAGGCTGGCGGAGATCATGCGCGTCCGAGCCATGATCTGCGCGATGTAATCATCCGCCGAAATAAAACGATTGCGAGGCACCACCACTTTCACGCGAACCCCCCGCGCTTCGAGCGGCATGAACGTCGAAAAGTGCGCCGGAAATTCCCCTCGACCCAGTAAAACCTCGTCATCCGGTTTCCAATCAAAATTCGCGGCTACCACAGCCATACCACTGCTCGCGCCGGAAGTAATGGCGAATTCTTCGGGCTCGCCGCTCATCAGTCCCGAAAGCAGTAAGCGGACGCGATCGGGCAAATCGAAATACACACTCTCTGCCATGCGATGTGGCAATTTTTTCCATTCGAGCGCCGCCTGCGCGGCTCGAGCCGACGCCAGCGGCAACGGGCCTTGCCCCGCAGCATTCAAATAAGTGACGTCTTCGAATTCCGCGAATTCAGAGCGATAATCCACTTTGCCCCCGAAATGTTTTAGAAATGGCCGCGCAACTCGCGAAAGCTCGTAACAAGAATCAACTTCCCTGTGCCACTTTCGAGCTCTGAGTGCTCCAGGATCCACGTGGCGTGATGCGGAATGAAGACCGCATTCAAACCGGCGCGCAGGGCCGGATTAATATCGCTGCGCGGGCTATTCCCCACCATCCAGCCGTGAGACTTCACGATTTTGAACTGGTGAATCACGCGCTCATAGGTCGAGTGATCTTTCTCGGTCACGATTTCCACCGACTCGAAATATCGTGCCAAGCCAGAACGTTCTACCTTGGCCGCCTGCTCGGCAGGTTCACCCTTCGTGAGCAAAATCAAGCGATGCCGTCCGCTCAAGTAGGCGAGGGTCTCCGGCACACCTTCGAGAATCTGTGGCGGCGTGCGCTCAAGCTCCGTCGCCATCCTTTCAATTTCCTGCACCACCTCCTTGCGCGCCATTCCACCTGCCATTTTCAAGTACGTATCCTCGAGCGACCGTCGAAAACAGCGAACGCCGTAGCCGTGCTGCAAAACATTGCGGCGTTCCGTTTCGTTTAGGATGTGTCGGGAATATTCCGGCGTGTATCCCAAATGGATAAGGCATGACAAAAAACGATTGATCGTCTGCTCGAAGAAGATGTTGTTCTCCCAGAGTGTGTCGTCCGCATCAATCAGAATTGTCTGTCGAGCCATTTCTCGTTTCCTTCAGCCTTTGGTCCCATTCTTGTCCGACGATGTTCGCGCTGACGTCGGGCGCACTGCGGCTTCTGACCGTGAAAACGCAGTCTCACAAACGTCAGGATGCTTTGCGCACGCCAGCGGCAAGCCGCTCCAGGATTCCTCGCGCGAGTTTTTGAAGTTCCCCGAATTGCGCCAAGTATTCCTGAAATTCACGATTAAGGTCGAGCGCGCCGGGCACATCGAGCTTGGTTCGCAAAATCATGTCCCGCAAATGAACGGGATGCGGTAAAACGGCCTCATCGCGCAATTCTTCCAGCGCCACTTCGGGATCATAGTGATACATATCGCCTCCAACGCTGGAACTATTTTAGCAGGGATGGGCGGGAATCACGCAGCGGCAGGCATGAATTCGTAGCGGTCGATTTGTGCTGCGACTCCGCGCAGTTCTTCGTGCGTTTCCACGCGTACGATGTTGGCGAAGCAGCGAATGCGAACGTCACCTGCGAGTGTGATTTGTTGCGGCAATGTGAGCACCAGTTCGACCGCGCTGCCCTCTTCGGGCGGAGTATCCGTAAGGAAATACACGCCGCGAAAGCTCACGTCGCGCGTTTGCGCAACTTTTTCTTCCATATTCCCGTTGTGCGCGAAACGCACAAGTAGAGGAAGCGCCATGGTGAATCGTCGGGCTGTTCGGCGGTCCGTTGTTTCTTGATCCATCGTTCCTCCTCCGAAAGCCGGTACAAATTACGCTAACCCTAGCACCGCGCGAGGGAAGGTGCAATTCTTTTCGCCTCTGTGGCGAAATGATTCTTCGGTTCTGTGAATATCGGCATTTCGCCAGATCGCTTGGCACAGGATTGCGTATCCGCTACACTCCGAAACTCGAAATGGCCGAAGCATTTCATAGAACACTTTTTCTCAGCGGTCCAGTTGGCCGACTCGAAGCGATGCTCTGGACGGTCTCGAACGCAGACCCGCATCGCGTTGCCGTTGTTTGCCATCCACATCCGCTCTTCGGCGGCACCATGCACAACAAAGTTGTCTTCCAGGTGGCGAAAACGCTTCATCAACTCGAAATTCCGGTGCTTCGTTTTAATTTTCGTGGCGCGGGGCTCAGCGAAGGCAAACACGACAAAGGCCGCGGCGAAGCTGGCGACGTTCGCGCCGCGTTGGATTATCTGGCTAAGGAATTCGCGATCAAACCGATCCTCTTGGCTGGTTTCAGTTTTGGCTCGTATGTGGGCTTGCGTGTCGGGTGCGAGGATTCACGCGTTACCGAACTCGTCGGGCTTGGGATCCCGGTAGACAATTCGGATTTGTCTTTTCTCACCGAATGCAGGAAACCGAAACTAATTCTGCAAAGCGCGCACGACCAGTTTGGCTCGCGTGAAGGCGTCGAGGCGCTGTACGAAAAACTTCCCGAACCGAAGACGCTCGTATTCGTCGATGCGCCGGATCACTTCTTCGCCGGAAAGCTGCCAGAGATGGGGCATGCGCTCGGGCAGTGGGTCACCAGACAAAACCGGTAATTCACCGCGACGTCAGCGCGCCGCGAACATCTTTCGAAACTGTTCCTGCGAAGCAGGTGGAATCCCTACCAACCTTAGATTCGCCTTTACGTGCTCGGCCCGCTTCATGCCAACAAGCGCGGTTGTTATGCCCGGAGCCGAACGAACGAATTGCAGTGCGCACTCGAGGTCGTCCTTTAAACCAAATGTATCGTGGATGACGGCAGGCACTTTGCCAACCAGGTGAGATTGAAGCAACGAAGCACTGGCAATCAGCGTTACCCCCAACTCCCGCGCTGCTTGCACCATGGACATGGTTTTCCCGCCGACGGTTTGATTTGGCCGCATCAGCGCCTCGGGCATCGCGAGATTGAACGGCAATTGCACGAAATGAAAATGATGGTTACTTCCCCCTGCCTGCCTCGCCGATCCCACCATTTGTTCAAGCGAAAGATAATCCGGCGCGCCGGAATCGTTGCGAAACGCATTCCACGTCGCCATGCCGTATGCGTGAACATTGCCCGCGGCTACCTCTCTCTCCAGAGTTTCGAACGCTGTGGCAATCCGCCGGTTGAATTCCTCGCGGGCCACTTCGCCCAATTGTGTTTCCGGATTATGCAGATAAAAAACATCGATGCAGGAAATACCCAAATTTTGACGGCTTCGCTCGATTTGATCTTCGAGGTATCGTGGCGTCATGCAATGACACCCTGCGGCTATGTCCTCGACAGCGAAGATTCCCTTGGAGATGTATTCGCGAAGGAAGTAATCGTTGGTGTCGGCGGGCGTGTCGCGATCGGGCGTCAGGAACCCAGCTTTCGTGCAAATCAGAATCTCTTCGCGGGCAAACCCGGCCGCGAAAAGTTTCTCAAGCGCGCTCCCAACCGACCGTTCGCTGCGCTGGAGGCGGTAATTGATCGCGGTATCGACAACGTTCAGGCCACCCTGAACCGCCGCCAAGATTGCTTCGGTATAATTTCGATCCGTTGGAGCGTCCGGTTCACCTAAGTATGTGCCTATTCCCATGGAAGACATCATCAGGCCGCGGCGGTCGCGGAAGTGTCCCGGCGCCGCGCGACCTTCGAAACGCGCAGCAAAAGTTCGCGTGCCTTCCGCTGTTGCACGCCCTGGCTTAAGCGGGGATGGAGAAATCATGTGCGTCGGCCGCGCTCCCATCACGGCCGCTGAGTATAACAGGCCGAAAAATATCCGCTCTCACAATTCCGCCGCACGCCTGCGCGTCATTCCAAGGCGCGTGAGGTCATGCCGCCGGCCGGTTCCCCTCCCGCCAGACCCTGCGCGATAATTAATTGCCGCGCTTCCACGCGAAGTTTCGGCAAAGAGCGTGCAAAAATGAATGCACCGACGATGGCGCCCAACCCACCCAGAGCAACTGTCCAGGGCGCTCCGATGCGTTCTGCCAGCGCACCCGACAGCAGCGAACCGAGCGGCGCCATGCCCATAAACATCATCGAATAAACCGCCATCGTTCGCCCGCGCAGACGGTCGGGCACCATCGCCTGAATCAGCGTGTTCGACGACGCCATCTGCACCATCATTGCAAAGCCGACCGGCACAAGAAGTATCACGGACAGTACATACCATCGCGAGAACGAAAAAAGTATCAGCGCCGCTCCAAATCCCGCGCAGGAGACCGCAACCCACCGGCTCAATCCCTTCAGTCCTGTTCGCGATGCCAACACAAGAGCGCCTGTCAAGGCGCCAATGCCCGTCGCGCCCATCAACGTCCCAAGTGTCGTAGCGTTTCCATGCAGAATGCGAGCCGCAAAAATCGGCATTAGGACGGAATAGGGCATTGCCACCAGACTCACAAGGCCAAGAAGAAGCAAGAGAGCGAGGATCGGCGCGGTACGCCGCACAAAACGGAACCCCTCGGCGATGTGCTCGAATGCTGAAGCATGGCGCTCTTCTACTGCGCGGCGGCCAATGCGCATCATCAACAGTCCCGCGATGACAGCGATGTAGCTGACAGAATTTGCAAAGAAGCACCAGCCCTCGCCGATGCTCGCAACCAAAATTCCCGCAATGGCCGGCCCGATCACGCGCGCACCGTTGAACATCGACGAATTGAGCGCGATGGCGTTCATCAGATCCTCGCGGCCAACCATGTCGACCAGGAACGCTTGACGCGCCGGGATGTCAAACGCGTTTACGACGCCCATCAGCGAAGCCAGTAGAATCACTTCCCATACCTTGATGCGGCCGGAAAGCGTTAGCCCGGCAAGAATACCGGCCAGGACCATCGAGGAGGCTTGCGTCGCGATTACGACGCGTCGGCGGTCCCAACGATCGGCGACCATGCCTCCAATCGGAGCCAACAGAAAAACAGGAATCTGCCCGGCAAACGCGACGGTGCCTAACAAAAGCGAAGATCCGGTCAGGCGATAGACCAGCCACGCCTCCGCAATGTTGTCCATCCACGTGCCAACCAGCGAAATCAATTGCCCGGCAAAGAAAAGCTGGAAATTGCGGTACCGGAGCGCGCGAAACATCACGGACCAGCGTGACACGGGAACGCCTGACGCCGTTTCGCCGGTCGCGGGTCTCTCGGCCGTGTTTAGGGAGGAGTCGTCAGGCATTTTGAATTAATTATCCGGTATTCACATTGGCCAGTACGCGGGCGCACGCGCGGAGTATTTTCCGGTAAGGCCAATCCGTATCGCGAAACAAAATCTCGCCAGCTCGCGGCTTTGAATAAAACCAGCGAGCCACCAATGATAGATGCTCTTCACGCTCTATGGTCTCGCCATGCAAATTGAATCGATCACCGCTCGATGCAGTTCCTTCGGCACCAATTCTACCTTGCGACTCTGGTTGCGCTGTGGTCTCGCTCGCTTGCAATCCCTCGAAATGCTGCCGCAAAACTGCCTCCACAGATCGCGGCTCGCCCGATTCATCAAAACAAATATACAATGGCGGCGCAATCAACCCGTTTACGACGGCGAAAATCGCAACCGTCTTATCGCGAACCGCACGTTGCAAAATCACGGCATTCAATGCATCCACACGCTGTGCTATTTCAGGCAGGCCGCGAAGCACGCCATTTGCCTTATCGAGTTTTTTATGCAGGACGGCCGCGCGCTCAAAATCCGTCGCTTCGCTCGCCGCTTCCCGTTCGCGCTCCATTGCTCTCGTCAGGAACGCCCCGCCAGATTCCAGCGTTTGGAGTACGCGATTCACCTCGACGTCGTAATCTTCCTTCGTACAGCCTGCGAAGCACGGCGCGAGGCACATCTTCATCTCCGAATATATGCACCCGGGGAAACTGGGGTCGCGGCGGATCTTAATCTGGCACCGGCGAATTTTAAAAAGATCGAGGAACTCATTGGCGAACGATTCGGCCATTTGCCGTGACACGAACGGACCAAAATAATAACCGCCATCCTTGAAAATCCGTCGCGTGACGTAACAGCGTGGATATGAATTCCGCAGGCTGACCTTTATTAGCGCGGGCGGTCGCAGCCGCAAAAACGCGCGATAGCTCTTGGGGAAGCGCGTCCGCGCCTGATGATACAGCACGAGCGATTGTTCGAATCGCGAACCTGTGACGCGAAACGAGAATTCCATCGCAACGTCGCGCAGGTTCAGTCTCTTCGAAGTAGCGTCCGGCGACCGCAGCAAACGCTCAGCCGCGCGATGGAGATCGGCGGTACGCGCCAGATACGGTTTTGCCGACGTTCCCGGAGCCGCGCGTGTGTTGACCAGGAAAACCCCTGCCTGATGCGGGATCGAGGGGAAAAACTGTTCCTCACACGCAGGATCAAATTTCAAACCGGCATCCAGAGGCACCACGAAGGAAGGATACACCGAAGACAAATTCACGATGAACTGATTCTATGGAATAATTCCGAAAAATGTTTCAAAGAAGAAAATGTTCAATAGGACTTCAACACCCAAGCGGCAATCACCAAACGCTGAATCTCGCTCGTGCCTTCGTAAATCTCCGTGATACGCGCGTCACGATAGGCGCGCTCGACGGGATATTCCCGACTGTAGCCGTTCCCGCCGTGGATTTGCATCGCTTTGTGTGTGACGCGCGTGGACATTTCGGAGGCAAATAGTTTTGCCACCGACGCCTCCATCGAGAATCGCGAGCCCGTTTCCTGTTTCCACGCGGCCTTGCGAACCAGCAGTCGCGCAGCATCGATTTCCGTAGCCATATCCGCGAGCATGAACTGAATCGCTTGAAAATCCGCGATGGGATGCCCGAAGGCCTCTCGCTGCTGCGAGTATGCGAGGGCCGCATCAAATGCGCCCTGCGCAATTCCGGTGGCCTGCGAAGCAATTCCGATGCGTCCGCCATCGAGCGTCGAAAGCGCCACTTTGTAACCTTCGCCTTCGGCCCCAATGCGATTCGCGACTGGGATCTCACAATCGGTGAAGGACAGCTCGCAACACGCTGTTGCATTGATGCCCAACTTTTTCTCTTCCTTGCCCAGGGCGAATCCTGGCGTGCCCTTCTCGATCACCAGCGCCGTGATTCCCTTCTCGCCCTTCTCCGGCTGCGTATTCGTGTAGACAATCGCGGCGTCCGCTGCACCGCCGTTGGTAATCCAAGCTTTCGCGCCGTTAACAATATACTTGTCCCCCCTCCGCACTGCCTTGGTCCGCAAGGCAGCTGCGTTTGATCCTGCCTGAGGTTCGGTCAAGGCATAACAACCAATCTTTTCGCCACGTGCAAATGGCATAAGGAATTTGTGCTTTTGGTCCTCGGTTCCGAATCGGTGGATCGGTTCGCAGAAGAGAGAATTCTGCACGGAGAGAATCACACCTGTGGAAGCGCATACGCGGGAGATCTCTTCGATCACGATGGTGTAGCTGAGGTGGTCCATCCCCGCGCCGCCGTACTCCTCGGGAAATGCAACACCTGTGAGGCCCAGTTCGGCCGCCTTGCGAAATGTCGCGCGCGGAAAATGCCCCGTTTCGTCCAACTCTTTTGCCAATGGCTTCACTTCTGTTTCGGCAAAATCCCGCACAGTCCGCTGCAACAGTGCCTGTTCTTCTGTCAGACCCAGGTCCAAATCTCTACTCCTATCTTGCGCGACATGAGAACGATATTGTACCGGGACGCCGCTGAACTGTCAGGTTGCATTGCATTCCCAGTGAAAGAAAAGATTATCCGTTCAGCGCACGATGCAGTTTTTCAAAGGTGGTGGAAAGATCCTCGGGCTCGAGGCGTGACTCCGCGACAGTGGTCATGAAATTCGCATCACCGATCCAGCGCGGCAGCACGTGAAGATGCAAATGTCCGGTGACACCGGCGCCCGCGCAGCGCCCAAGATTCATGCCCAGGTTATAGCCTTGCGGATGATAAATGCTGGCAAGGGCCTTCTGGACATTCTGCGCAAGACGCATCATTTCCGCGAGGGCTTCGGAATCGCAGTCCGAAAGCTCCGCAACATGGGCGTAGGGCACCACCATGACGTGGCCAGTCGTGTAAGGAAAACGATTCAGGATTGTAAACGCGAGCTTGCCGCGAAAAACGATTTGCGCCGAAACATCATCGTTCAATGCTACGGCGTCGCAGAAGATGCACCGGTCGTCCTTGCCTGCCTCAGCAATGTACCGATAGCGCCAGGGAGTCCAAATAAAATCCATTCCGCTCGACCGGGCTAGCTCTGAGGCGCGTGTTCGGAGGAAGATGCAGCTGCCGGGGGCGGCGCGGCTTTATGAACGTTGACGAAGTCCTTCAGTTCCTTGCTTGGCTTGAAAAACGGAATTCTCTTGGGCGGCACTTCCACCTTCGCTCCAGTCTTCGGATTGCGGCCGATTCTGCCTCGGCGTTGCCTGGTGCGGAAGCTGCCAAAACCGCGAATCTCAATCTTGTCGTTCTTCTGCAGCGCCTCGATAATGCTTTCAAACACGGTCTCGACAACCGTTTCTGACTCTTTGCGCGGCAACTCCGTCACGCGGATAACTTCTTCGATCAAATCCGCCTTCGTCATTGTACGCTCTGCTGCCTCCGGCTTACCGGTAGCGCTTGCCATGGGCCGACGGCCCTCCCTCTTACCTAAATTTAGGTTTGGATGCTGGGCTGAATTTGCCTACGCCCCGAGACTGCCCCGCCACACTCTACAGGACACTTAGCGGCCCTTCCATATCACCAATGGGCCCACAACGTAAATCTTTTTCTGCGGACAACCCCGAAGTCCTCGGGTCGAGTTCGGCTCAGTTCGCCTGCCGTTTGGCCAGGATAGCATCGCCGATGGTGGCGTTGGGCGATGATTTTGACGACCGAAACACCTCAATATCGCGTCGTTCGACCTGTTTCTGAGCCGCGCGATAGCTCAGACTGATTTTCCGCTGCTCAGGGTCCAGCCGTATGACCTTGAACTCATATTCCTTCCCCTGCACGAGCGGCGCAGTGCTGCCCTTCCCCGTTTTCTGCTTACTGCGGTCACCCGATTCCCCTTTTGGGCGCCGTTCTTCAATCTCTGAAATGTGACAAAGGGCCTCAATGCCTTCTGCAAGCTCGACGAATGCCCCAAACGCCGCGTTCCGGACGACTTTTCCTTTGAGCACCTCGTTTAGTTTGTGCTCTGCGAACCAGTTCGCCCAGATATCGTTGACTTGCTTTAGGCCCAGCGATATGCGCCGGTGCTCGCCGTCAATTCTTAGCACCTTCGCTTCCACAGTATCGCCCTTTTTCAATTTTTCGCTCGGATGCTTCACGCGCTCCGTCCAGCTGAGATCGCTGACGTGGATCAAGCCTTCAATTCCCTCTTCCAGTTCCACAAACGCGCCGAAGTCCGCGAGATTCCGCACGCGGCCGCCGACGACTGAGCCCACCACGTACTTCTCCGCCACGCCCGCCCAAGGATCCTGCGAAGTCTGTTTCAAGCCGAGCGAAATGCGCCGCTGCTCCGGCTTCAGTTCCAGAACAACCACTTCCACCTCATCGCCGACCTTCACCATCTTCGAAGGGTGTTTCAATCTCTTTGACCAGCTCATCTCGCTGACGTGCACCAATCCCTCCACGCCAGCCTCAATGTGCACAAACGCTCCGTAGTCCGCCAAGCCTACGACTTTCCCACGCAAGTGCGTACCCACCGGGAAGCGCTCTGGAACAGTCACCCACGGATCAGGAAGCAGCTGCTTACGCCCCAGCGAAATACGCATCTTCTCTTTATCAAACTTCAGGATCTGCACTTGAATTTCCTGGCCCGCGGAAACAGCTTCGGAGGGATGCGCGATTCGTCCCCAGACGAGATCGCTGATGTGCAACAACCCGTCAAGGCCGCCCAAATCGACGAAGACTCCATACTCGGTGATGTTTTTAACTTTGCCCGTTACAATGGACCCCTCAGTTAGCGTCTCCGCGAAAGCCTCGCGTTGTTTCCGTTGCTCTTCTTCCAGGATCACGCGACGGCTCACCACCACGTTTCCGCGTTTGCGATTCAGCTTCAAGACACGGCATTCGAGCTCGCGATCCTTCCAGGCTTCCAAATCGTGCACAGGCCGCAGGTCGAGCTGCGAAGCTGGCAAGAACGCGCGAATCCCGATATCCACCACCAAACCGCCTTTGATGCGGTCGACTACTTTGCCCGTAAGCGTCAGCCCTTCCTTGTGCGACTTCTCGATCTGTTCCCAAACGCGGCGCCGGTGGGCGCGCACGTGCGATAGCAGGACATAGCCATCCTTCTGTTCTGGTAGCCGCTCCACGGCGATCGAATCACCCGATTGAAAGTGAATCCCGCCCGTGTCTAGAAATTCTTGCGCCGGCACAAGTCCTTCGAATTTGGCTCCAACGTCCACCACTACGCCCAAGTCCGTGACCGCAATCACGCGGCCATCGAAAATCTCTCCGCCTGCGGGGGCCGCCTGCGGAACTGCGTACTGTTCGATGAGCTGCTCCATTGGAGTGTCGACCGGCTTATCAGCTGCCTGCTGAATTGTTTCCGGAGTTTGTTCTTGCGGCTCTTCGTGAGGTACGTCGCGCGACTGCTTGCCCGGTTGTTCGGGATTCTCGGCCAAATTTGCCACGTCATCGGTTGAAAACGCCGTCTCAGCAACCTCAGGAGTCGCTTCGGCCTCCGTGACCGTCGGTGTCGCAACGCGAACCGTTCCTGCCCCTTCGGCACTAGAAGCTTCTGCTGTAAATGCGTGTGACTCTGGGTTTTGATACTCCGGCGACATGCCGATGTTCTCCCTGAGGATAGCACCCGCTTACCGAGGATATGCCTCGGAAACTCCACCCGACGGGCAAGAGCAAAAGAGGGGACGCAGCGAGAGTTAACGCGCTGTATCGTCAGGATGATACGCGCCCGGCAGTTGCGTTGTCAACCATCGGCGCACAAAGCACAGGGACGCCACAAAGCGGCTCAGCAGAAAGAACCTATGGTGCGTCCGGGCTTTCGGTCAGCTCTTTGTAGAGGTAAATGATCGCCGCGGCGGTAGCCGTCACAGAGAACACAAAAATTATCAAGCCTCTTCGTTTCCGAGCGGCGAACTGATCATTTTGCAGGGGAGGCAGGCTGTCAGGGACGACCTTCACCCCGTACGTGCGGCCTGGGGCGATCGCATAAACCTCGCCATCGAGTTCGAGGCTCAACGGGCCGGCGATACTAGCAATCTTCAGCTCGTCCGGCGCGATGATCGTTACTTGGGCCGTAGTCGGCTGTACGGTCTGAGGCCGCACAAGGACATCTAAAGCTCGAATCGCAACCGCACCGCCGCGTGCAGACATGAACCCCGCGGTTCCAGACGTAAGCACGGCGGTCACGACAGATCCGTTAGTGGTGAGTTTGGCTAAGCTGGAAGGAGAAAAGTAAACCTGATTCCCTGCGAATTGCAGGCGAACCTGACCCCCTGAACCTGTCGCGACGGTGTCTCCGTCGTAGATATTCGCGCCGTTGGCCGCCGCACTTCCATCTAGTTGCGCATCTTGCGCGGCTAAAACAAAGCCCAACGGGCGGTTCGGAGTCCCGGCGCCGAAGGCCGGAAGGCTAATCAAAGAAGCCGACAGAATGCAGGCGAGTAAGCTTCTAAATGCGGATCGCACAAATGCCTCCCAAGAAGGGCCAGTTTTACTTTAAGCCTCCCCACGTGAATCGTCAATGGCTTATCGCAAAATGCTGCCATAGATTAAAACCCCGGGGACAATACCCTGCGAAAGTCAGCTTGCTCCGCCGCTTCTAGGCTTCCGGACGGCTCAGAACTCACTCTCCCTTCCACCGGATTGGGTAATCGCATTGCAAAATTTCACAGCCGGGCAGAAAATGAGTTCATGTTCAAGGAAGGTCAGCGCGTGCGCGCGAACCTGGCAGGAATGCAGGCTGGCGGCGTGTTGTTCCACGCCGCAGTTACGGATGCCGTGGGAAATATCGTGCGCCAAACATCGGAGAATCCACCCCTGTATCTGGTGCGCCTGCTTTTTTCATTCAAAGGTGTAAATGAAGTGGAAGTGCCCGCGGAACGAATCACAGCGTTCTAGCAAGCGCGGCACGGCCGGGCCGATTGCGCTACAATAGCGCGCGACGCCGGAGGACTGATGCTTCATCGTTTTGTTTTCCACAACACGAAACTGATACCGATCGAAGAAACGCGCTTTTCGCCCGGCCAAGCCGGTCTCCTCAACGGCTGGGGTCTGTTCACGACGCTCCACATTTTCGACGGCGAGATATTCGCGTTCGAACGTCACTGGACACGCCTGCAGAAAGACGCGGCACGTACGCATTGCCCGTTCCCCTTCGACGCTGAAAAAGTCCGCGGCCAACTGACCGAAGTCATTCGCGCGAATCATGTCAAAGAAGGATGCGCGCGCATTTACGTCATCTACAATCAAGTAGGCCACTGGCGCAGCGATGAAGCTATGCCCATGGTGGACTTGTTTCTCTGTAGCACGGACCTTCCTACTTATCGCCAACCCGCGCGTCTAAATCTTCGCGAACACGGCCGCCATGCGGCATCGCCTCTGGCAGGCGTGAAAGTCACGTCGTGGCTGAATAATGTCTGGAACCTCTACGAGGCGCAGCAAGGCGGGTTTGATGAGGTCGTTCTGCTCAACGAGCGCGGCGAAGTGGCCGAATGCACGGCCGCAAATCTCTTTTGCGTACGCGAAGGACGCGTGCTCACGCCTCCTCTCAAATCCGGCTGCCTCGAAGGCATCACGCGCAGCATCTTGCTCGAAATCGGCCCACGCATCGGCGTTTCCTGCGAGGAAGCGATCCTCCGCCCCGCCGACCTGTTTTCCGCGGACGAAATTTTCATTTCATCGACGAACCGTACCCTTCTGGCCGTCGGCGAAATTGCGGGGCACCACTACGCGAATGCCCCCGGCCCAATCACCCGTCGTCTCGACGAAGCTTTCACTGCTTACATCAAGGAATATCTCACGCGCAATTCCGCAATCGTCGCGAAACGCTGAAATTCGAGACATCTCTAAACCCCGAAGCATTCTTGCTTTTGTTATCGCTACCCGATTCGCTACAATCGATATGCGTCCGGCAGTTTTGGACAAGGAGCCGTGATGAGCGATCTCGCAAGCAAGACGTGCGTGCCATGCCGAGGCGGCGTGCCACCTCTAAAGGGCAAAGAGCTCGATGGATATCTGAAACAGGTTTCGGGATGGAAAGTCATCGAAGAACACCATCTGACGAAAAGTTTCACCTTCCCGGATTTTCAGCAGGCCCTTGCCTTCGTCAACAAAGTGGGCGCTGTAGCGGAAGAGCAAGGCCATCACCCCGCCATTAATTTCACTTGGGGCAAAGCGGAGATCACCACATGGACTCACAAAATCGACGGCTTGACGGAAAGCGACTTCATTCTCGCCGCAAAGATCGACCGTCTCTAACGCCGCTTACCCGTGAACGCAATTAACCAATCCATGTGACACGCGTCATCGAGGGGCAACACTCCGGGCCCCGAGATTGCGCACTCACGATACTGTGAATGCAACATGCGCGCATCGCAGTCAACACTTGCAACATCAAATATCGGTCGAACTCGCCACTGCCAGTTCCATTGACGATTCGCGGAAAGGCACCTATTACTAAAATGTTTTCCGAGGGGCACACCTCCAAGCGGAAAGAACGCCTGAAGGCCTGTTCAAAGTCTCCACAAAGACGCGGCCGCGTTCTTGTGATCCTGCCGCTGCTATTGCTTTTTGCAATCGGAACCGCGCATGCCCAGACAAACTCAACCGCGCAGCCCTTGCAACTCAATTTGCATCAGGCAATCGAGCTTGCGTTAAAGCAAAATCCCAGCGTACAGATCGCCGGATTGAATCTGGCTGAGAGCCAGAAGGATAGCGCCATCGCGCGCTCCGCTCTTCTGCCGCAGGCCGACTTCAACGTCTCGGACCGCGCTATCCGCGCGAACATCCGCGCCGGCATCGGTCTTACCATTCCCGGCGTGCCTGAAGCAGTTGGGCCGTTTCAAGTTTTTCAGACGGGCTCGAATTTCTCCGCGCCTGTTTTTGACCTCTCCCTTTGGCGGCGCTGGCAAGCCTCGCGCAAGAATATCCTCAGCGCCGACGCGCAGCGGCAGTCCGTGCGCGAACAAATCGTGCTTCTCGTTGTTTCGCAATACTTGGCCAGCCTGCACGCAGGCGCGCAAGCGCAGGCGGCACAATCACAAGTGGATCTCGCGCAGGCTCTTTTTGATCAAACTGCCGATATGCAGAAAAACGGCGTCGCCACGGGCGTGGATGCTTTGCGTGCAAACGTCGAGCTGCAGAATGAGAAGCAACGCCTCATTGTCGCTCAGACCAATCAGGAGATTGCGCTGTACGGCCTTTCCAAGCTGCTGAATCTGGATCCTCAGCAGAAAATCGTGCTCGATGATCAGACCAGTTTTTTCCAGACGCCGGAAATCAGCGCGGACGAAAGCCTCGCGCAGGCTTACCAAGCACGCCCCGAAATGAGGGCCCTGCTCGCCGAGCAACAATCCCTCGAATACCAGAAGCGTGCTGACAGCGAATCGCGCTGGCCTGCCCTGGTTTTTAGCGGCGATTACGAGCAGGAAGGTTTATCGTCCAGCACCGTCATTCCCACCTACGTGTATGAAGCGGGAATTTCGTTACCTCTATTTACGGGCGGACGCATTCATAACGAAATAGCTCGGGATGACCTGGAAGTGCGAAAAATTCAGCAAAGCGTCACAGACGAACGCAACCAAATCGCCCTCGACGTGCGCACGGCTGTCGCTGAACTTGATTCTGCGCGAAATCAGGTGCAGGTGGCGAATCTTGGCGTGGACCTCGCCAATCAGGAAGTGCAGCAATCGCGCGACCGTTTCAAAGCCGGTGTTGCGGACAACATCGAAGTCGTCACCGCGCAAGACGCCCTCGCACGCGCCAACGAAAATCAAATATCCGCCCTGTATCAGTACAACCAGTCGCGTGCCGACCTGGCGCACGCTATCGGGCGCATCGAATTCCTTTACAACAAGTGAAAGCGAGCTATATCCATGAGCACTAGAGCCACAGAACTCGAGCCTGAAAAAAAACGGGAACCGGAAAAAGAAGCGGCGCCTCCGCAGGAGGAAAGAGCCACGGACCGCAAGCCAAGCGGTCTGCGGAACCCCCGCGTGCGCCGCGCGCTTCTTATCGGCGCAGTCATTGTCGCGATTATCGCCATCCTCTTGTGGCTTCATTATCGCAATCGCGAATCCACCGACGATGCACAAGTCAACGCACACATCATCCCGATCGCTCCGCGCATTTCCGGCAGCGTCATCGACGTGCTCGTCAAAGACAATCAGACCGTGAAAAAGGGCCAGGTCCTAGTTCGACTCGACCCTCGCGATTTTCAGGCGAAACTTGACGACGCCAAGGCAGCGCTGGCGCTCGCGCAGAGCCGCGCGCAGGCCGCCACTGTAAATGTCCCGCTCACATTCGAAACCACGCAGAGCGGTACAACCAGCGCCGACGCCATAGTGGCCGCTGCGCAAGCAAATTACGAACAAGCGAATCTGGCCTTACAAACGGCACTAACTTCGGGGTTGGCTTACGCGCAGGCAAACGTGCAAGAACAAGAAGCGAAATACCAAAAGGCCGAATCCGACCTTACGCGCATGAAGCCACTCGCCGCCAAGGCTGAGATTTCCCAGCAGCAATATGATGGGTATGTGGCGGCCGAACAAGAGGCCAAGAGTCAACTCGACGCAGCACGTCAAAATTTCTCTCTGGCACAGCAAACGGTTTCCGTCCGCCGCGCGCAGGTGGCTTCCGCGAAGGCTGAACTCGAAAAAGCCCGCGCTGGCTTGTCCGAGGCGCAAGCGAATACCAAGCAAGTCAAGATGAGTTCGGCGAATGCTGCATCCGCACGTGCTGCCGTTGAGCAGGCGCAAGCCAACCTCGACGCCGCACGGCTCAACCTCGACTACACTACGATCGTTGCGCCCGAGGACGGCACAGTCACCAACAAAACCGTCGAGGTCGGCGAAATCGTCCAGCCGGGCCAAGGTCTCCTCCTGCTTGTTCCTCTGAACGATGTGTGGGTCACGGCGAACTTCAAGGAAACTCAACTCGCGCGCGTGAAGCCGGGCGACCGCGCCGAAATTCACGTCGATATGTACGGGAAGACTTTCCCGGGACATGTGGATTCCATCTCAGGCGCCACTGGCTCGCGCCTTAGCCTCTTGCCGCCGGAAAACGCGACCGGCAACTACGTCAAAGTAGTTGAACGCATTCCCGTGAAAATCCTTCTTGACCCTGACGTGTTGAAGCAAGCGATTCTGCGCCCCGGGATGAACGTCGAGGCCACAATCATCACGAAGTAAATTCCCTGATGGCGACTTTTGCACTTCCGCGCGAGCGTATACAGGACGTTAATCCGTGGCTGATCGCCATTACCGTGATGTTGGCGACGTTCATGGAAGTTCTCGACACCAGTGTCGCGAACGTCTCCCTGCCACATATTGCGGGCAGCCTCAGCGCGGGCGTCGACGAGAGCACTTGGGTCCTCACTTCTTACCTGGTTTCAAACGCCATTGTCCTTCCCTTGACCGGCTGGCTCTCAAATGTCTTCGGCCGCAAACAGTTCTACATGACTTGCGTTGCGGTCTTCACGATCAGCTCTTTTTTGTGCGGCCTCGCGCCAAGTTTGCCCATGCTCGTCTTCTTCCGCGTCATCCAGGGCGCGGGAGGAGGTGGCCTTCAGCCAATTTCCCAGGCTATTCTCGTCGATAGCTTCCCGCGCGAAAAACAAGGCATGGCCATGGCCGTCTACGGCATGGGTGTCGTCGTGGCGCCCACGATCGGTCCCACACTTGGCGGCTGGATTACCGACAGTTTCACATGGCGCTGGATTTTCTTTATCAACATTCCGATCGGCATCATCTCCATCCTGATGACGACAATGTTGATCAAGAATCCGCCCTATATGAAGAAACTGCGTCTCAGGATCGATTACATCGGCATCGCCTTCCTTAGCGTCGGCCTCGGATTTCTTCAAGTCGTCCTCGACAAAGGTCAACGCGACGATTGGTTCGGCTCCCACTTCATCGTCTGGGCCAGCATCATCGGCGCCGCCGGGCTCATCGGCGCGGTCATTTGGGAGTTGCTGCAAAAAGAACCCGTCGTGGATTTACATCTGCTCAAGGAGCGAAATTTCGCTGTTGCCGTATTCACGATGTATATCCTCGGCTTTGTTTTATACGGGACAACGGTCTTACTCCCCATACTGATGCAAACCCTCATGGGCTACAGCGCGATGCAGAGTGGCCTGGTCTTGCTTCCCGGCGGAGCCATCATGATCGCCATTTTGCCCATCGTGGGCTTCCTGCTCGGAAAATTTGAAGCGCGATGGCTTGTCGTCGTTGGCCTCGCTATCACTGCGTCCGGACTCTTCATGATGTCGCATTTCGACCTGCAAATGGGCATGTGGACGCTGGTAACGGTGTGGATCGTTTCACGCGCGGGCGTGGCTTTCCTGTTTGTCCCCATCAACGTGATCGCGTTTTATTTTGTTGCGCCAAAGAAAACTAACGACGCGACGGGCCTCATCAACCTTGCCCGCAATATCGGCGGGAGTATGGGAATCTCATTCGTCACCACCCTGCTCGATCGCGGCGCACAGAAACATCAAGCTATTCTCTCCGGACATATCACCTCGCTGACGCCCGGTTTCCAGAACCAAATACACGCGCTGGCGCAGCGTCTCATTGCCGCCGGTTCCAGCCCGATAGAGGCTCTTCGTCAAGCGGAGAGAATGTTCTACGGCGTTATCCAACAGCAGGCGATGATGCTTTCGTTCATCGACGATTTCCGCATAATGGCTTATATCTGCCTTGCCATGATTCCTGTTATGTTCATCCTGAAGAGAGCCAAGCCAGGCAGATCGCGCGTAATCGCACACTGACCGCTGTTACAATCCCGTCTGGCTTGTCGCGTCATTCAGGTTAGGGATTACATGCCGGCGAAAAACTCTGGCTCCGATTCGTTCATGGCTCGCGCGATTGAGCTTTCGCTCGAAAATATTCGCTCGAACCGGGGCGGACCCTTCGCAGCGCTTGTCGTAAGAGACGCCGAGATTATTTCCGAAGGAACCAATCGCGTCACCTCGGCCAACGATCCCACCGCGCATGCCGAAATCGTCGCCATTCGTGAAGCCTGCGGGAAACTGAGACGATTCGATCTGACCGGCTGCGAAATCTACGCAACCTGCGAACCGTGCCCCATGTGCCTCGGAGCCATTTACTGGGCACGCCTGGCAAGAATCTATTTCGCCAACACTGCCGCGGACGCCGCGAAAATCGGCTTCGATGATTCGCTGATTTACGATGAAATCCGTCGCCCGCTGACCGAGCGCCGCATCCCGATGATTCCGCTGATGCGCGAAGCCGCAATAAATGTTTTTAGCGCGTGGGAAGCAAAGCCCAACAAGATTTCGTACTGAACTTTATGCCTATCAGGTGACTTTATGCTATCAGGTGCCGTCGCTTCCCGTCCGCTAGCTGAGAATTTCTAGGAGCCACGTCATGAACGTAAAGCTGACACACAACAACTACGGCGAATCGCGCATTCGGCTGCTGCGCGCCATGCGCCGTGGCAGCGTACATGAACTGAAAGACCTCACGCTCTCCATTCATTTTGAAGGCGATTTCGACGCCGCTCACACCTCTGGCGACAATCGTAAAATCCTCCCGGCAAATACCATGACAAATACCGTCTACGTCCTCGCCCGCCAATATCCAGCCGAAGCCGTCGAAGAATTCGTGCTCCACATCGTTGAACACTTCCTCACCTATAATCCGCAGCTTTCTCGCATTCGCGTCACGGCCAGCGAGCGCCCTTGGTCTCGCATCCTCATCGCCGAAAAACCCCACGCCTCCGCATTTATCTCGAACGCAGGCGAACAGCGAACTACGCACATCACCGCCACGCGGAAGCATGCAATTCTTCAGTCCGGCGTCGAAAATCTGCTCGTCTTGAAAACCACCGGGCCAGCCTTCGAGGGCTTTCTCCGTGATCCCTACACGACGGCCCGGGAAACTTCGAGTTCTGTTATTTCGGTCAACATGAATGCCACATGGACATACGAAACGTCCGAATCGGAAGCGCCTTATTCCGCTGCATGGCACGGCATTCGCAAAATCCTTCTCGAAACATTTGCGAATCATGAAGGCCGTTCATTGCAGCATACCGTCTACGCCATGGGTCAGGCTGTGCTCGATAATTTCGAAGCTGTCGCTGAAATCCGTCTCGACCTCGTGGACAACCTTTACTCTCCCGTTGATCTCAAACCGTTTGGAATGGAGAACGAAAGCGAGGTTTTCATGCCCGCGGAGGAACCGCGCGGATTGATCGAAGCGACATTGCGCAGGGAATCCTGATCCTGAAAATATCCTGACCAGCCGCTCAGAATTTGGGAGTTCATTCGTTTCGCCCCACAAAAACGGACTCTGTCTTCTATTGCACACTTCGCGCTGGAGGCGTATCCTTTCAGTCCCGCCCATTATTATTCATCTTATTTCAGGATCATTGGAATTTCATGAACGGGAAAATTCTTGTCGTCGATGACGATGTTGACGTTCGCAGCGGCCTGCAACTGCTGCTGCGCCGGCAAGAATATGACGTGCGCACGGCCAGGGACGGAAATGACGCTCTCGACGAGTGCGCGTCATTTGAGCCGGACCTGATTCTCCTCGACGTCATGATGCCCGGCCGCGATGGTTTCGAAATCTGTCACGAAATCAAATCTCGCCCGGAGACGCGCTTGATTCCGGTCATTCTTGTCACCGGCTTGTCGGACAAGAGCCATCGCATCCGTGGCATTGAAGCCGGAGCCGACGATTTCCTTAACAAGCCGATCGACATGACAGAATTGGATGCCCGCGTCCATTCCTTATTACGCCTGAAATCGTTCACCGACGAACTCGAGAATGCTGAAGCCGTGCTTTTCAGTTTGGCATTGGCCATCGAGGCTCGCGACCCGTACACACACGGCCATTGCGCGCGCTTGTCGGAACTTTCCGCCCATCTCGGCGAACGCATCGGGCTTCCCGACGATGACATCACCGCTCTGCGACGCGCCGGAATTGTCCACGATATCGGCAAAGTCGTTGTGCCTGACGCGATTTTGCTTAAACCCGGGCCCCTCACGACGGAGGAGCGTGCCGCGATCAGACAGCATCCTGCCGTCGGTGAGCATATCTGCTCACCGCTGAAATCGTTCCGCACCGTCCTCGGTATTATTCGACATCATCATGAGCGCTGGGACGGTTCCGGTTATCCGGATGGGTTGCACAGCGACGCAATTCCTCTCACCGCGAGGGTTTTGCAAATCGCCGACGTTTACGACGCACTGACGACGCAGCGCGCTTATCGCGTCGCGCTAGCTCCGAACGACGCCTGGAAAATCCTTGAAGAAGAAGTAAATCGCGGCTGGTGGGATGGACACTTGGTTCAGGAATTTCGCGAGATGATGAAAGGTTGGAGCATTGTGGGCACAAATGGCAATAAAAAACGCGGCCATGCAAACACGTCAACCAACGCAGCCAATTCCTCCCTGACTAAATAGCTGACGTTCATTACCGCATTGATCTTGCAGACCTGTTTTGAGACGCGGCTGCCCTACAAAGCGTACTTCTTTACCTCCGCCAGCAACTCCGCGGCTTCCGGCGGCGCAACCACTTTACCGTTGAGGATTGTTTGGGAATCCATGGTTTCGCCATACATTGCGACATCCCCGTCATGGTCCGGTTGAAAAACGGCGCCAGCCAGGCTTATCCCCGCAAAAACACCCCGACTCCGCGAATACGACAATATTTGAGCGTGTAGTTGCAGATCCGTGCTCGCGCTGGCATCGCGCCCGACTGGTCCTGCTGCAGCGGTCGCCTGCCCACCGATTTTGAATTTATCGCTCAACAGCTTCTTCAACCCGTTGCGGTTCCTGAACACAAGAATAAGATCCGTCGAGGCCCCGCCAATCTGGAATCCAAAGCTCCCACCGCTAATCATCACAAACGCCGGCGGGCTCCAGATCCTGCTCGGTTTGTCGCCTATACGGCAGACCACTATCCCCTTGCCGTAATTCGCCCCCACAATAAACGCGAAATGCATTTGCCCCGGAATGATCGCAATACACGACGCCGATTGCAGCAAATCCAGCGGTATGGAACTCTCCGGAGTGTCCACGATCTCCTTGAAAACATCCGTTGCCGCCTGGATGCGGCTTACGTCATCGCTTCGCGACGAGCCTGCCAACACCGGCATCGCCAATCCCATCACCAGAAGGCCACAAGTCAGCATCCGTTTCATGGCAAGGTCCCCCCTTTTATCAACTTGAGATATTGAAAACCGTTCTTAGGTTAAATGCTTTTCCAAAATTTCACAAACTTCCGCCTGGCGTGGGGCGAGTCCGAAGACCGGTCGGCGGCTACTCTACCCGACGTTGGGAATTATGTCGAAGCGTCAATCAGCTCCCTGAACCTACGTGGCCCGAGCCGCCACATGGAGTTGCCGTGCGCGCGGCGCCTTGGGCATCGAGATTTCCAGCACACCATCCTGAATTGCCGCCTTCGTCTGCGACGGGTCGATCTCGATTGGCAACTCCAGAGAGCGGCAAATCTGACTCGAGAGGTGCTCCCGATAAATGGTCCGTCGCGATTTCTTTTCCTCACGCACTTCTCGCTTGCCCGAAATCGCCAGCCTTCGCGGTTCAACGCTCAGCTTTAAATCTTCCCCACGAAATCCCGGCACCTCGGCGCGCAGTGTCAGGGCGTCATCGGTTTCCATCAGCTCCACCGCGACCGGATGCAACGTCTCCTTCTCTGCATTCAGCCAATGCTCCAGGTCGCGGCCCGGCTCGTGTCCATAGTGCTCGAAAAGTTCATACG
>Ga0209168_10000251_pt1 | contig 59122 bp, 52 predicted proteins | sample Coa_R1_FD_187156 | JGI IMG/M metagenome (GOLD analysis project Ga0209168, IMG submission 187156) | Surface soil microbial communities from Centralia Pennsylvania, which are recovering from an underground coalmine fire - Coalmine... | ecosystem: Environmental > Terrestrial > Soil > Unclassified ...
AATCTCCCAGATCGGCGATCTGGCGCAATAGCTCCGCTCTTTGCTTTTCCAGTTGAGCCAGAGAGTCAGGCATAGTGTCCTCCTTAACCTAGCGTATATAGGCGCTAAGAAAAAGGCCACAAAAAAAGAAATCGAACTAATGCCAACTCTGATGTCGCACACCCCAAAGGATAATCTGAGCCTTGACCTTTGGTGCTTTTATAGTCTCTCCCGAACCCTGAGTTTGCCGAAGGGGAGGAAACCCTGCTTCATAAAGAATGCCCCAGTATCATGCGGATAGCCGCCAAAGATCACGAGAGTACAGGTGCTAACCGTTGGCGCACGAAAGAGACAATTTCCGGGGTCACATAATCAGGCGGGTCGATGAGAAACGATGGCTGGCCTGCCACGGAGTTGAGTGAAACTGAATTCCATTGAGGTACAGCATCGCTCCGGTGCAGAATCACCGCATCGGCGCGGTCCAGAAACTCCCGCGCAGAGTCCTTGAAGTCCGCCGTATCCGCATCCAGGACGGACAGGTAAAGATCAGGATGCATAAAGCGCACGATGCTGTTGGACTCCATAATCACATTCTCGGCGCCGGCAATGCGGCGGCGAATGTCCGGCAGCGCCTCGGCCAGCATTCCCTGGCGCGTCCTCACCCAAAGGGAGTGTCGCGCGCCCGCCACCAGGAAGCGGGAGGTATCGCTTTCTCCGCTGCGGTCATGCTCCTCGGTGATGGCCCGTGTGTGATCATCCGTGGCGCAGTTGCAAGGCTTGCCATTGGCCGAACAGATGCCGTGGCCGTACTGCGTAATCTTGAGCGCAGTCCAGTGGAATTCCGGCAACGCGGCAATCAACCCGGCAACCACGCTGGTCTTACCCACGCTCCGTGAATGGCCACCTACGACAACCAAGGACATAAGTAGATTGTAGTTGCTAAGCCTGTAGGTTGGTAGGTGGTAATTTCAGGAGCTGCAATTTGTGAATTATGATTTTTGATTTGTGATTTGACCATCCCCTGCGCTTCAGCTTTAACAAATCACAAATCAAAACCCATAAATCATAGATTGTATAGCGCCGGCTGCCCTTCGGGTCTTGTCTTCCACCGCCGGTGTACCCAGAGCCACTGCTCCGGATACCGGCGAATATAGCTCTCGATCACCTTGGTGAAAGCAGCGGTATTGGCCACGGCATCGGCCTCGTCATCGCCGGTCCGAACCAGCTTGATCGCAGGATCAAATCGTATACGGTACTTGCCCAGGGCCTTGTCCCAGAGAGTAAATCCGGGGACCACCGCGGCATCGGTGTGTAAGGCCACGCGGGCCAAGCCAGTCGCGGTACACGCCGGCACGCCGAAAAAATCCACAAACGCGCCCTGCGGCGGCGTCATGTTGGTGTCAATCAGGATGCCCACCGTCTCGCCCCGCTTCATGGAACTGAGCAGGCCGCGGGCAAAATCCTGCTTGGGAAATGTGCTGTTGCCGTGCAGCGTACGGTAGCGATCCACCATGGCATTCAGAAGCGGATTATCCAGAGGCCGGATAACGATGTTCAGCGGATGGCCGTGCAGGGAATGGAAGAAAGATCCTATCTCCCAGCCGCCAAAATGAGCCGTGATAAAAAGGACGCCCTTGCCCCGCGCGTCAGCTTCGGCAAAATTTTCAAACCCGTCGTAGACCGCGATGTTCTCAGCATTCTCTCGCGTATAGCGCGGGAGCAGGCAAAACTCCGCCAGTTGCCGGCCCAGGTTTTTATAGACCTGGCGCAGGATTCTTCTCTTTTCTTTTTTTGTTTTGTCCGGGAATGCAATAGCCAGATTGCGCATGCCCACCCGGCGCAGGCGGGGATAACAAACGTAGGCCAGCAGCCCTATGCTGATGCCAAACGCCCTCGCCACTGGCCGCGGCAGCACGCCAAAAAACTTCGCGGCCATCCAGACAGGCAGATATTCAAGCCGGTGTCGCATGAAAGAAGAAGGAAGTTGGACGGTACCATCGGGTGAGAAATATTTCAAATGGCCCGCCACCAGGGTAACCATAGACAGGTGAATCGGCTCAAATTAGATTGTTAGATTGCTGGCAAACCGCAAGGAGACCGAACCTGATGCAGACCCCGTGGACCGCGACCATCTTGATCTGTGTTCTGGCACTGTCCGGATGCAAAGTGGGCAAACCCGGCAAGATCGAAAGCTCCGTGATGGGCGATATCAAGCGCCACATCACCATTGGCGGAAAAGACTGGAAGAATCCCATTCCCGACACCCCAGAAGCGGCAAAGGAAGGCGGCGAGCACTTCCAGCACCACTGCCAGATCTGCCATGGATTGGATGGCCAGAATACCGGAGTGCCCTTTGCGGAAAAGATGTCTCCTCCCGTGGCTGACCTGGCCAGCAAAGACGTTCAGGAATACACAGATGGACAATTGAAGTGGATCATTGAAAACGGAGTCGGACCTTCCGGAATGCCGGGCTGGAAAGGCATTCTGGAGGATGGCGAAATGTGGAAGATGGTCTCCTACATGCGGCACTTGCCTCCCAGGGGCAGTTTGGGAACTCCCACAATTTTCAAGGAAGAGGCGCAGGAGCACGAACAAATGGAACACGGGCAGCCGAAGCCGGCAGAGCACCACAAACACTGATTTTCGTACATTCCGTTGCTGCTGAGTGTTCAACGCTCCGGATCCTTGATGCAGCTCTGGAATAAGAGTACGGTGTTTATGTTCGTTCAATAATCCTGCCGCCCAAAGCGACGGTACAACTTTCAACCCTCAACGAAAGGAGTACCTCCATGTTTACCCGCGTTGTTGAAGTCACCACCAAACCGGGAAAAGCGCGTGAGCTGTCCCGCACCATCAATGACAAAGTAATCTCGATTCTCAAAACCCAGCCTGGATTTGTAGACGAGGTCGTTTTGATCTCGGAAGAGCATCCGGATCACATCCTGGCTCTGAGCTTCTGGGACACCCGGGAAGATGCGGATAAGTACAACCGCGAACAGTACTCTCGGGTAACAGATCTGATTCAAAACCTGAGTGTGGGCCCGCCCAAAGTGCGGACCTTCGAGGTGGAACAATCAACCATTCACAAGATCGCGGGCAAAGCCGCCTGACGAATCACGGCAACATTCTGCAAAATGCGGACCCGCGAGGGCCCGCATTTTTCTGAAGAAACTATCGTGGCAATTCGAGCTTGCGGCGCTGCCTAGTGGGTGACTCCTGAGCGGGTTGCTGCGCGTTGGCGCCCGGTGCCGTGCCGCTGGAATCGCCGGCAGGAGCGGCAGCCAGCTCAGTCGCCGTGTATTTTGGCGCGCTGATATAGCCATGAATGTGGTTCTTGCGAACGCTGTTGATCACCAGTTCCACCGGCTGGCGCTCGTCCCCAGGGTAAAACAAGACCGGTTCAAACAGATTCACGTGCTTCTTGGAAAGCTGCGCATCATCCACCATCAGTTCCAGGTCAGCGTACATGTGCCTGGTATTGGCCTTTCTCAGGCTGATGCCCACCGGACCTGTACGCTGGAATTGTTTTGACTTGTCCAGATCGAACTCATAGTAGTTCCGTTCACCCTTCTTCTGCAGCACCACCAGCTCTCCATGGGTCTTGGCAATGGAGCCTTGCAGATCTGAGCGGGTGCTGGCGAGTTCCTCCCTGGTCGATGCGATCTCCTTCCCCTGTGCGTCGATTTGGGTCTGGATGCGCTTAAAACGCGGGTCCCCGGCAGCATGATGCTTGGCCGCCGCAGCTTTGGGGTGGTTTTCCTGGCGGGGTGCTGGGGATTGCAAGTCGGCGCCAAGGCTGGCCTGCTGCGGTGCTGCTTGCGTTGCCGCCATGGCATCGAGTTTGGAAGTTAGCGAGAGCATCTGGGCCCGGGTATCCTTCAAAAGTGAGACCACTTGACTGTTTTCATTGGAAAGCCGGTTTACCTGGTTGCGCTGGTGCACCACGTAACCAAAAAGACCGCCAACAGCCAAAACCAGAATGGCCAGCATGCCGCGAGCGCGGCCTGCCAGGTAGGGGGAAATTGGATCAGACATTCGAGGGCTCCTTGTTGCAAAACAATGTTGCAAAATAATTCCAATCGCCAAGGAGCAATTCTGGTGCCAGACAGCTCTGCTTTCTAAGCCTGTGTCACTGCTACTATTGCGAGTAACTTAGTCCGAAAGAATTAAGGTGAATGAAGATGATTTTTCCAGTTCTGCTATGGAGTCTTTTCCTGTTGGGCCTAAGGATCACCAAGGCTATGCAGATGAATGCGCTCAGAAAATGCCAAAGCGCATCAAGGCCAGATTCCTCTTGACTCAGTGGCTTTTACCACGCGGTCGATGGCCAAAATATAGGCGCCTGTCCGCATGTCCACTTTGTAGTCCTGGGAGGATTTGTGCACATCGGTAAAGGCCTGGCCCATGATCTTTTCCAGCTTGCGGTTCACCTCTTCCACATCCCAGAAAAGCTCTTGCAGGTCCTGCACCCATTCGAAATAAGAGACGGTCACGCCCCCTGCGTTGGCCAGGATATCCGGAACCACCAGCACGCCGTTGCCGAACAGGATTCTGTCTGCTCCGGGAGTGGTGGGCCCGTTCGCGGCCTCGGCCACGATCCTGGCCTTGACGCGATGGGCATTGGCCAAAGTGATCTGGTTTTCCAGCGCTGCCGGAACCAGCACGTCGCACTCCACCTCCAATACCGCTTCGCTGGAGATGGCCTTGGCGCCGGGAAACTTGGCAACCGACCCGGTCTTGTTCTTGTGCGCCACCACTTTGGGAATGTCCAAACCGCGTGGATTGAGGATGCCGCCTTTGGAATCGCTGACCGCAATTACCTTCATCCCAATGTGGTGCAATAGTTCGGCGGCGATGCTCCCCGCGTTGCCGAATCCCTGTATTGCCGCAGTGGCGTGCTTGTAATCAATCTTCTTGACCTCGCAGGCACAGCGGATCACATAAACGCAGCCGCGCGCTGTGGCCTCATGCCTTCCCAGCGAGCCACCCAGAAAAATAGGCTTGCCCGTAACTACACCAGGCACAATGTGGCCGCGGGTCATGCTATAGGTGTCCATGATCCAGGCCATCACCTGGGCATCCGTGTAGACGTCAGGAGCCGGTATGTCACGGTCCGGGCCGATGAAGTCTGATATCTCGTACGCGTAACGCCGAGTCAGGCGCTCGAGTTCGTTCTTGGATAGATGCTTGGGATCGCAGATGATTCCACCCTTGGCACCGCCAAAGGGAATATTCACCGTGGCACACTTCCAAGTCATCCACGAAGCCAGCGCCTGCACTTCATCAAAGCTGACATTGGGATGGTAGCGGATGCCACCCTTGCACGGGCCGCGTGAATTGTTGTGCTGGACGCGAAATCCCTCAAATACCTTGAGAACGCCGTTGTCCATCTTGATGGGCAGATGCAGTGATAGCGCCCGCCGGGGCGAACGAAGCACTTCGCGCATGCCCTCATCCAGCTTGAGCTTTTGTGCAGCAGTATCGAACTGTTGCATGGCAATACGGAAGGGATTCAGGTCTTCAGCTATTGTGGGAATTGCTTTTGCGGTAGCCATGGGCGGCAGGCCCTCCGATCAAGAGAAACACGCGCGGGGTCTATGCGGAGTATACACCGGTAACCATTTGGGAGCCGTCATCGTGAAAAGTTATGATGTTACCGGCATTCCCGCAGACCAGCTCGCGAAGGAGCTATAGCGATGATTGAGACAGTTCTGAAGCGTTTTGAAGAGCCCGACGAGGTGCGAACGTTCGAAAAAGGAAAATTCGAACTCGTTCGCATCGGAGGTATGACCATCGGGCGCGCTATTTACGAACCCGGCTGGAAGTGGTCCATTCATGTTGGGCCCAGCCTGGGCGCTTCGCGCTGCCATGTCGCGCACGTTGGGCTCGTGCTCTCCGGCTGTGCCACGGCTGCGATGGAGGATGGCACCATCCACGAACTCAGCGCCGGCAAGCTCTTTTACATTCCACCAGGACCTCCCGGTCACGATAGCTGGGTAGTGGGAGACGCGCCGTACGTCTCACTCCATTTTCTCGGGGCGGACCACTATGCGAAGTGAATTGTCGTTCAGCGAGACACGCAGTCGGAGAAACTAAAGGAGATCGTCATGGAAAGGTTCCTCAAGATAGTGGTTTTTCTGTTGATGATTTTTCTTGTGGTAGCAGAGGTCATTCGACACGATCCCTCATGGATCATCATCGTGCAGATGGTTGGCGTTGTCGTGATTGTCATTGCCATTCTGATCGAAAAGGGCGCCCCCAGGCACTTGTCGCCACCCCCGCCTGCGCCAAAAACGTTGCCGCCTGATATTACTCCACCGCGGCGGTAGGAGAGTCCGGTAAGCTCACGCGCGGACCACGGTTCCTATCTCTTCACCCGCCAGGGCGCGGGTGAGATTGCCCGGAACCAGGCCATTGATGAGACGAATAGTTCGCGCCAGGCGGGCGCGGCCCATCAACTCCACCACGACAGGCTCAATGGGCAGAGTAGAAAACTTCTGGCGCGTCAACTCCTGGGTTGTAATTTCGGGAATCAGCCGCGCTTGCGCATCGATCTTGGGGTCCGCAGTGCAGAGGCCGTCCACATCCTTGAGAAGGATTATGCTACGCGCCCCAAAGACCTCCGCCATCAAGTAGGAGCCGGCATCACCACCGTGAGGCGGCAGCTTGCCCACCGCCGGCGGATGCTCCCACAAAGAGTACGGTGGAATACCGTTGAAGACGGCCCCGCGCGCCGCGGCCAGCATCGCGGGCAGCAGTTGTACTACAAAAGGCGCTTCCAGGTAGACGAATCCGTGCTTGGCCAGCAGGCAGGAAACCATGTAGGCATTCTGCGCGGCATCCTTGGCGCTCAGGGCGGCCAGGGCCCCAGTCGGCAGCCCCAAATCGAGACCGACAGAAAAAATGTGCCGGGAACGTACGCCGGCCCCGACGCCAATAATCATGCGGTGCTGCTGCTGGTTGGCGACAATCTCATCCAGCAAGGGCATCAAAGCAGAGCGCCCGCGGTCCATGATCGAACGGCCTCCGATATGAATCACATTTACGTCGGGCAGAATCGCACAGACCGGCGATTCCGTCCGGGCGATCACGCCCTTGTCGACCAGCGATTCACACATCAGTTGCGATTGCACATGCTGGGTGCCGCGATCATCCAGGCTCATCTCGGGTCTCCGTTGCGATAAATGATGGTTCCAACCGGCTCGCCGTTGAGCGCGGCCGTAAGTTGGCCGGGCTTCAGTCCGTTGACGAACTGAATTTCCCGCATGTTCCGCGCGCGCACCATGAACTCCAGCACCGCGCGTTCTACGATCAGGTCGTCCAGATCACGCTCCAGCAGCTCCTCAACACTAATGCGCGGGATATGTTCGAACGCAGCATTTTTCTTGGGATCGCCGGTGTAAAGGCCGTCTTCATCTTTTACGTAGATCATCTTGCGCGCGCCGAAGACCTCTGCGATCAGGTAGCATCCTGTATCCGTGCGTTGCGGCGGAATGCGCCCTTTTTCCGGATTCGGTTCCCAGAGCTTATAAGGTGGCATGCCCTGGCAGATCACGGCGTGGCGCTCCATCAGATAATGAGGCAGAGTGTTGAACCCCTCCGGTTCAATGAAAGGAATTCCGTGTTGCGCCAGCAGGTAGTGGAGCATCTGCGCGTTCTGCCACGCAACCGCCGTGCCCAGAACGGTGAGCACGCCGGTCGGAAGGCCAAGGTCAATGGCCAGGCTGTAGATGTGGCGAGCGCGCGTGCCTGCTCCCGTGCCAAGGATCATCTTGTGTCTTCCCAGGTTGGAAACGATCTCCTCAACCAGGGGATAGACCGCGCTGCGCCCGCGGTCCATGATGCTCTGCCCGCCAATCTTCACCACATTCACCCACGGCAGAATGGCGTAATTGGCTGTGGCCTCCGTAGCCCGCATGAGGGCAAGATCGCTCAGCGAACCGGCAACAAGCTGCTTGCCCAGGGAGGTAAGTGGCGCGTTTCTGGCGACGTCAGTCATAAAATGGCTTCTGGCTCCTGAATTCCAGCGGCGGCAAATCAATTGATTAAGATGGCTGTTGGACCTCAGCCTCACAAAAGGCGTTCCTGCGGTTTTGCTAAGCACCAAATACTAAGTACTAAGCACCAATTTCAAACACATCCAACTCAAACCTGTGTTCCTCGGTAAAGCTCTGGTCGAGTGAGCCGAACTCTGCCTGTCCCCACGTGGCCAGCTTCTGCAGAGCTTCGTCCTGAACCGTAGGCGGCAATGCGGCAAAGCGCGCGCCTGTGCGGCGCCGGGCAAGAAATTCTGCCGGCGTGCGACCCGTCTTCCACGCTGCCGCAGTCACATGGGTGCGGCGCGTAGCGCGCGCTTCCAGCCAGGCCCGCGACTGCTTCCGGGATTTCTGCGGCTCATGCATGGAGACACCCATCTCCTCAAGAATAGAGGCCAGCTGCTGCTTCAGTTGCGCGTCAATTCCATTTTCCGGCGTGGCTGTTTTTCCCACCACAATAGCGCCATTCGCAGCGAGCACGCGCTGCGCTTCCTGGAGCAGCCCTCGCCAGTCCCGCGCTCCACTCAACACCTGCATTAGCAGCACCACATGAAATGCTCCATCAGGAAAGGGCAACTTCCCTCCATCTGCCTGGATTAAGCAAGCGCTCCCGCTGTGCGCCACAAATTCCTGAAGCATGGCTAAAGAGAAATCAACTCCTACATAAGAGTCATCGGCCTGGACGAACGCTTTGCCAATGCGTCCCGTTCCTGCGCCCAAATCCAGCACGCGCGCGGGCGACTGTTTCCTGGTACTCTGCCATACCGCAACCCGTATCATCTCTGGGACGCCGCTGGGCAAAATACGGTGCTGGTCGAACGTAGCCGCGGTAGCGTCAAAGGTAGAGAGGGTTTGGGTCAAGAATTAAGTCCCGAGGAATGCCAGGGCCTCCGTGCCATCCAACAGTAGCACGGAAGCCTCCAGCGTTGTGAGAAGAGCGATGCAGTCTAGTGGTGTGAGTAAGGGTTCTTTTCCTCCGGCACCACCTCTACCAGTTCCATCATGCCCCGGTCCTCGTGCGCCAGAATGTGGCAATGGAGCACATATTCGCCGGTAAAGTCGGCAAAGCGGCTGTGCATGGTGAAGTGCCCAGGAATGGTGACCGTGCAAACCGGACTGCCTCCGGTTGTGCAGGTCGTGAATTGCCGGATGTCCGCCGGGCACTGGCTGACCACCGTGCAGACGGATGCGGGCAAGGCATCCTGGCGGCCGGTGGGAATCGCAAATGTGTCCCACCAGACCCACGGTGGCGTAAGCGGGTGGCAAGGCTTCCACGTTGCCGGGTTGGTCGGGTTGGCATAGCACTTGCTGTTCGGGTCCTTGGCTTCGGGCAGGTTCGGCTGGAACACTTCCACGATCTGAAATGGATTGATATGGATGTGGAAGGGATGCGCTATGTTAGGCGTCTGGTTATACATGGTCCACTCTTCAACCGAATTGAGGATCATCTTCTGATCGACAACTTCGTCATTGAACAGCTTGTTGTTGATTTCATGCAGCGGCATCGCCCCTCCAACATTATTGCGTCCTGCCACAGGGGTGGTGTTGAAATACAGTTGGCGATTCTTATAGAAGGGTCCGTAAATATCTGCCAGGAACGATGGGAACTTCGGGAACTCCTGTTCCGTTTGAATGAAGTCCATGGGCGGTTCTATGGGCTTGTTATCTGCCTTTACGCGCACCGTCAGCAAAGTGACCGGCGTGCCGGAAGGAATATCGCTTATCCCTTCCACCACCTGCAGCGCGTAGTCGCCCACCTGGTTAGGCGCTCTCACCAGCAGGTCGGCGCGGTTCGCAGTCGCCAGATTGAATTTGTTGTTGATGGTTCCAAGCCGCTGGTAGTTTTCGAATGCGAATTGCACCCCATCCTGCGCAATCTGCCGCCACGCCACACTCAGCCCATTCTTTCCGTGTTTGGCGAAATTATCAAACTGCACAGAGTTGCGGGGCGACGAGTTCACAATCCGCCACATCTGCACCTGGTTGGGTTTCATGGTCACGATCGGATTCAGCCGTCCGTTCACCGAGAGAGGAGCGGGCCCGCCCGTATTGGTGCCGCTGAGTAGATTCAGTGCGGTTTCGAGCTGCTGAATTACCAGCACCTGCTCTTCCAGACCCCAGTTTTTGTGTTGAGGAGTTTCTTTGTAGAAATTCTTCAGCGTGTCGTCGTAAGCGCCCTCAATAATGAAAGCGCCTTCCATTCCATTGCCCACGTTGAGCGCGGTTGAGCCATGCTTGTGCGCGTGATACCAATGCGTTCCCGGGGCCTGCCCCATTTTCACCTTGGCCGGGTCATACTCCGGCAGCTTGTAACAGTAAGGAAACGCGCCAATCGAGTATTGCGGCCACAGGCCCTTCTGCAGGTTAACCTCATTCTTGGGCCATAACTTCATGTCCGCCGGCAGCGCGCCATTCACTCCCTTGTAAGGGGCGGTTTTGTCATAGGTCTGGAGAAGGTTCTTCTGCGTTGTCTGCCATACGGCCGGCATCTGCTCCCATTTCTGCGCCGGGCCGTTCTTTTCGCACCACTTGAAATACTCCGCAAACTGCTCCTTCACCAATGTATCGCTGGGCTCGATCTTCCCGCCCGCGCGCAGCGCCGGATGGATAAAGAGCAGCACATCATCGCCGGTGGTGCTGGGAGTCGTGTGCGTGCCGTGGAAATGGAGATTGGCCGTGCTGGAACCATGCAGGCAGTTGGGGTAAGTGTCATTCCGGGGATAGATTTGGCTTGTCTGCGCGGGATTGTTCTTGCGCTGGGCGGTGGCTATGTCGCAGCCCGGCGTCTTGCCGGTCTCACCCTGGTCCAGCGTGTTGGGAAAATTCTTGGGATCGACCTGATTGAGAAAAGTAAGCTCCACAATGTCCCCGACCCGTGCCCGCAGCGTCGGACCCGGTATGGGATCGCTGATGGAAGGCCACGCGCCGGAGCTCCTGAAATATCTCAGACGCTGAAAGTTGCAGGGTGTGCCCGTTGCGGCCCCTGCCAGAGAGCGCTGTTCGTCGCTGAGCAGAATGGTCCCCTGCAGCCGGCCACCCTGGCTCTTGATCTCTGGAATTGTAATGAGGTCGCGCAACGGCTGGCAGTCGGGTTGCTGCGCGTGTGCTGGAAACACCACGAACATGGTCGTCAGCAGGACAAAAATCGCACTCAACTTCAATCTCATCAATCTCATACTATTCCCCCTTCATCGCATTTCATTTCTGGTTGTTGGATCCAGTTTGTTTCCGGCCAATGGCTTTCTTACGTGACCGTGATCGTTCCCTTCTCATTCGGGTGAAGGGAGCAGGCGTAGTTAAACGTTCCCGCCACCGTGGGCGAAAAGCTCGCCGAGGTATCTCCATTCGGGGCGATCTGGTTGGGCATGAAGAATGTCGTATTGATGGTTCCATCTGCATTTTGCAGGCCAGGCCAATGCGCCACGCTATCGTTGTTGGTCCAGAAGATCTGGTCCCGCGTTTGCGCTGCCAAAGGGTTGGGGTTGAACGTAACACTTCCAGTCGTTGGCGATTTAGTGATGTTGATCTGTCGTTGATTCGGCATCAGTCATTTCCTCCCTTGCAGTTGTTTTCCCGCAAATCACCTCGGCGACAGGCACACCCTGTTCTGCCCGGCAAGTGCAGGCGCATTTTCTTGGGGGTTTATGTAATTCCCAGACTCCAGGCCAAGGCACGATACTCGCCGGAGCGCCTTGCCCCACCTTAATCTTCTCCGAATCCCTGGGTGTGATGGCCCGGCGTAAGATAGCGCGGGCATCGCATGCTCAGATCGAGCCTGTTCCAAAATGCAATCGGTTACTAAAACGACACTACCCCTGCGCACGTCTGGGAGTCAATGAGAATCTACAAACCGGCAAGATCCACTGCTATAGATCGATTACAAACGTCTATTTTCGTACGCTCCGTCTGGGTCCACAGCTGATGAAAATCAAAAAGGGCGCGGTAACATTGCTCAAACCGCGCCCTTGGAAGTTGCGGACCTAGGGTCCGTTAGTCGTGAATGTAGTCGGTTTTGTCCGGAACAACCTCGATCAGCTGCATCATGCCCCGGTCCTCATGGATCAGGATGTGGCAGTGCATCACATACTCACCGGTGAAATCCACAAAACGGCTGCGCATCTTGAAGTAGCCGGGAATATTGACCGTGCAGACCGGACTGCTTCCGGTAGTACAGGTTGTGTACTTCTGGATGTTCGCAGGGCACTTGTCCAGCTGCGTGCAGACGGATGCCGGTAAGTCGTCATTGCGGGCAGTGGGTATGGCAAAGGTGTCCCACCAGACGAATGGCCCCTCCAGTTTTTTGCAAGGTTTCCAGGTCTCCGGCTTGAGCGGGTCGGCATAACACTTGTTAGTCGAGTCGGACGAATCGGCGCTATTGGGTTCGAAGAGCGCTATGATCTGGAACGGATTGATGTGGATGTGGAAGGGATGGGCCTTGTCATTGGCCTGGTTGAACACGGTCCACTCCTCGGCGGTGTTCAACAGCATGGCCTGGTTGATCTGATTCGGGTCGAACATCTTGCCGTCAATCAGGTTGTGTACCGGGCCGAAGACAACCTCCCGGTGGAAACGGATATCGCTTTCCGGAATATCTTTCAGGAACCTGGGGAACACGGGGAACGCAGCTTCATCCGCAATAAATTCCATGGGCGGATTCACCTTCTCCCTGGTAACGTTCACCGTTAGAAGCTTGAAAGGGTATTCAACAGCCGGTGGAAGACTATTCGCCTGAATCTTGCCTTCATAAGCCAGCGCCATCAGCGTGTAAGTGCCGGGTTCCGTAGGCGCTTTTACCAGCAGATCGGCACGGTTTGCTGGAGCAAGGTTCAGCGGCTTGTTGGGCGCGCCCACTCGCCCGTAGTTGGTAAAAGTGAACTGCACGCCGTCCTGAGCTATCTGACGCCAATTGACGCAAGGGACGACGACGGTTGATGCTCCGGGTTGGTTGCAAGGCTTTGGATCTGTGCCGGGATTGAAGCTCTGCAACAGCACCGCGTCACGAAAGTCTCCATTCACGATCCGCCATAACTGCACCTCGCCCTGCTTCATCTGAATCACCGGCGTGAGCCGGCCATTCACGGATATCTGCGGTCTTGCTGCTCCTGGGCCTTTTCCACTATGTGTGGGATCAAGCACCGGAAAAGGCACGGTCGAGAGCTGCTGAATTACCAGTACCTGCTCAGCCAGATTTTTACCGTATGTCTTGTGGAGATCAACATCATATTGGCCTTCAATGATGAAAGCCCCCGTCATGCCGTTGGCCACATTGAGAGCCGTGGAGCCGTGTTTGTGGGCGTGATACCAGTGCGTTCCCGGCGATTGTCCCATGAGCATTCCCGCCGGCTTTCCATTGGCTTCTTCGTACCGCGGCAGCCTGAAACAGAACGGATAGGCGCCAATCGAATATTGCGGCCACAGCCCGCGCTCGATTTCATGCTGGTTGACCGGCCAGAGTTGCATGGAATGGGACAGAGCCGGGTGGCCAGCCGTTCCTGATTTTCCTCGATACGGGGCATATTGGTCGTATTCCTTGAGCAGCTTCTCCTGGTCCTGCCGCCATGCAGATGGAAGCTGCTCCCACAATTTTGGTGGCCCATCCTTTTCGCACGCGCTAAAGATCTGGGCAAACTCACGGTTGACAAAATCATCGCTGGGCAAGGGCGTCCTGCCATTTCTCAACGCCGGGCGTATGAACAGCAGCACGTTGTCGCCGGTTGTGCTGGGCGTGGTGTGGGTGCCGTGGAAGTGAATGTTGGCAGTGCTCGATCCGTGCAGGCAGTTAGGCATCTGATCACCCCCGGCAGGCACCGGGACAACAGGATAGATCTGTTTACTCTGGCCTCCCACTGTGCCCTGTACCTGATCGCACCCGGTTGTATTGCCTTCCTGATAGTTCGCCTGGTCCAGTGAGTTGGCAAAGTGTTGGGGATCGATTTGGTTCAGGAATGTCACTTCGATCAGGTCGCCTACCCGCGCCCGAAGCGTCGGGCCGGGGATGGGCGCCGTTCCGGAAAAAAGCGGATCTTCGGCTTTTCCCACGGCATGACCCGCAAAGTACCGGATCGCCTGGCTGAGGCAGCGCGTGCTGCCCAGACTTCCCCACATCTTCCGCGTTCCATCCCGCAAGGTGATCACCGCCCTTAGTGTTCCATTTTCACTCTTGATCTCAGGGATAGTGATGAGGCCCTGGTCGGTCGAGCATTCACTCACTGCTGCCGAACCTCCCGGTGTCTGGGCCTGTGTTGTAGCAGCCAAGACCAACAGCATGGGCAGAAGAGCCCATAGCGGGACAAGAAGGCGGAACCCTCTGCCCAGACTATGGCATGCGTGCAGTGGTTCTCGTTCTGGCTTGTGCTTTTCTCTATGACTACTTTGCCTCGTTGCAGTCTTGTGTGTTGCCATATGCGCTCCTTTATTGCGGCGCTTTGCCAGAGACCATTGTCTGCCTCTTGGCCGCCGCTGCGTCTCGATTTTGATGGTGCCCGGTGTGATTCACTGGCTTTCGGTTACCTCAATGGTCCCCGTCTCATCCTGGTGTCCTTCCAGTGAGCACACGTAAGTCAAAGTTCCCTTCCCGCCGGGGCTGAAGGTGGTGGAGGTGGAGGAAGTCAATTTGGGCTTAGGCGCAATCTGGTTCGCCATGAAGAACGTCTGATCAATGGTTCCATCCGCATTCTGCAGACCGGGCCAATGGGCTTTCGTGTCGTCGTTGTTGGCCCAGATGATCTGGTCGCCGGGAGCAACCTGGGTCAGGGGATTGGGGTCGAATTTCGCCGGCCCTCCGGACACGCCTTTGCTGATGTTGATGGTAAAACTAAAAGGCATGGGTAATTCCTCCTTGCGAGTGTTTTTTGAAACCGTCAGCCGGACCGGCAAACAGAATGTTCTGCCTCACCAGGTCCTGCAATGCCAGAACCACGTTGCGGTCTGAGTACGCATGCCCGCTTCGCGAGTGAAATTCCTTGACTGCGTCACTCGCGGCCCGCGGGTGATTGCAAATCTGTACCAGGAGCTGGAGTTGATGGGCGGGCAGGCGCGTTGCAATTTTTGGCGACGTGCTGGCGGATTGCGTGGTTGCCCTCCACTGCAGGACCTCCTGCGGATCCAGCATGATCCTTTCATGCCGGCACTGCCAGAAAGGTGAGTCCGGCCACCGCTGCTCCATCTCATAGTAAGCGGCGCGCCCATCCAGATAGCCGTCGTATTCTTTAGCCAGTGCTGCGCTATAACGGGGCAGGGCATCTGTGTCGTTGTCAAGATGGCCGCAGATTGCGTGGGACGCATGAATGCCAGATCGCAATGCCTTCACGATTCCCAGTGAAGAAAGAGGGTCAAACGTGCCGGCGGCATCACCCACCGCCAGCCATTCTGGGCCGGCAGCGTTTTCAAGGCGTTGCGAAGATGCGGAGTGCAGCCTCGGAGCGTCCAGTGGAATCGCGCCCGCCAGACGTCTTGCCGTGTGCGGCGCAGACGCCGCCAGCGTATGGAATTGCTCCACAGTCTGCCATGGCAGATTTCGCAGTTGGCCGGCGTCTGTCATGAAAGCAACGGCCATCCGGCAGTCCGGAAGCATGGCCGTGTACCACCATCCGTGCTCACAGGCCTCCACGGAGGTATAGGTGTCCGCGGGAGAGTTGCCGGGAGAGAAGCGAAAGAAAGTAAAGACGCCCGCAAGTTGATCGTAGACCATGCGTTCCGCGCCCTGAGTGACAGCGAAAGAGCCGCGCCTTCCGGTTGCATCCACAACCAGGCGGGCTGTGATTTCGTAAGATTTGCCGGCGTTGTCGCAGGTCGTCAATCTCCACAAGTCTTGCATTCGGCCGCGCGTCTCGGTGCGCGCATTCAGAAATACCGCTACGCCTGCGCGGCGTGCCTCCTGTGAGAGCATTGCGTCAAAGTTGCGCCGGTCCAGATGCCATCCATTGCCGTATGGAGAAAAGATAAATTCGTTGTCGTGCAATTCAGGGCTGCCCCAGGCTGCTCGCGTGCCATAGGAACGCATCGGCGAGCCGGACAGAAAAGCGTCCCAGACCCCTAATTGGACCAGGAGCGCGCGCGCCGGCGGCGGCAACGACTCTCCGATGCGCAGGGTGGAGTAGCTGGTTTTTTCCAACAAGACGATTCGCAAATTTGGCGCGCGCCGCTTGAGCGCCAAAGCAGTTGCACAACCTGCCGGGCCTCCGCCCAGAATGGCGACATCATACGAACCGCTTGTCTGCTCCTCAACCTTCATATACGGCGTAAAAGGAAGCGACCACGCCGGCGGGATTGGTCCCGCCATTGCCCGGATGAGGAATGGTGCGCGTCACCGAGCCCACAATCGCCGCGCGCTGCTTAGTGTCATCGCTGTTGGGCCACACCGGCACCAACCAGCCGATATAGTCATAAATCCACTCCGAGCCGGAGACGATTCCTTTGCCCTGGAAGCGCACCTGCATGGGCGAGCCGTAGGCGCGTGAGCCGTGCAATTTGAGTGACCAGTCAGGGCCACCGATTGTCCCCTTCAGCAGCGGGAAAGGGGCGTCTTGAATCACGATAACGCCGCGCCCGAACTCCAGCTTATCGAATTCCTTGTTGACGTCGGGATCATTCAAAAAACTGCGGTACGTCCACTTCCCTACGAATGGGTTATCTTTCATTCTTCATCCTTCCTCCTGGTTACGTTCCTCCTGGTTACGTTCCACCTGGTTACGTTCCACCTGGTTACGTTCCACGCTGATGTACTTGTTGTCCGGAGAAGCAGTATCGAGCGTCTTTTCCGGGATGTAGGGGTTGCGGATGACAAAACCGAGCCTGGACCACTCGGTGACCATCTTGAGATCGCCTTCATTGGTTTGCGGCACGCCGCGCGCCCAGTTCAGGTATTGATAAATAGGCGAGCCATCGCTAAAGCCCACCACCTCGTAGGTCTGCATGGGACGGTGCGCCGGCCACCACAATGTGTTCCACACTTTCTCTTCCAATTTTGCCCACTCGTCGTGTGCGCTCTTGGGGTTGATCGTGTTCCAATCTTCGTAGGTGACATTGATGTTCTGGATGGAGCATTCATTGAAATCCGCCTGCCACGGCAGTGCGGAATACTTCGTCAGATCTCCCGGCTGGAGGCCGCGCCTGAAATCGCTGTCCTGGCTGAGTGTGTTGCCGGTAGCGGCGACATAATCTTCTTCCGGAACCGGCAACTGCCGCGAATTGGCATTAGCATTGGCCGCAGTCTGGCGGAAATTGTAGAAATCCGGATCGGCCTTGATCCGGTACGGCTCCTTATAAATGGCGGGATTGCGGATGATCCACGTAACTTCTCCGCCGGGACAGAAAGCGCCTCCCAGCAGGTTGCTTAGCACGCCTTGATCCAGATCGCGGGCCGTGCGGTTCACCCACTGGTCATAAGGGCGGAAGGTATTGATCTGGTCTTTCTTCACCCAACCTTCCAGAACTTCGTTGTAGAAGCTGCCCTCAGCCCACTGGCGCAGGAGGAAGAGTTGGTAGTCCGTGAGGCGGAGAAACTTGGAAGCGGCGGTGTTGCTGATGGGATTGTCTCCGGCCAGCAGCGGCATCAAGGGCAGGTTGTGGGTCCGACTGTTCGGTTTTCCGCCCAGGCGGAAATCGTTTTCCTCGCCCGGTTGGCGCAAGAGTTCGAACAGATACATCCGGTAGATACGATAGAGATCGTAGGTGCTGTTTTCCGTGGCCTCCTGAATGTGGTCTGCCAGCAGCTTCCCGCTGCGAAACTCATTGAGATACTTCTCAAACGAACTCTCAACCGGTTCGTCCGTCTGAATGTCTTTGCGTTTTTCTTGCGGTTCGTGCTCAGGATCGGATCGCCGCTTCAGGAGCATCGCCCGGGGCGCCTCTTCCGTGGTGCTTGGGGCTGCTCCTGCCGATTTTTTCAGTTCGTCCAGTACCTCTTTGACTGCCTGCTGTAGCTTCTCCACGGCTTTGCGATATTTCTCGGCTCCCTTCTCATCTTCCTGGGCTTGTAAGTAAACTTGCGTCCACTTGGCCAGATAGGCTTCAGGGTCGTCCGTCCTGGCGCCGGGCAAAACCGCTGCCGCGAACTCGGCCACCGCCTTCCTGAGCCTCTCTCTTACATTCTGCCGCGGCGTTGCTACCTGGAATCGCATCATCAGCGCCGGTTCGCGGGAGACGGTCTGCGAGGTCTTCGCCTGGTCGTCCAGCAGAATGAGCGTGGGCTCCAGTGCCGCGACAAAAAGCTCTCCCGACTGGTTCTCCAGCGCAGCCTGCTGCGCCTGTTTCTTCCACGCGGTGCGGTTGAGGAACGGTGGAATGGATAACTTATCCGGATCAAAGTTCCCGCGCTGCGTCTGGTTATGAGGAAAGTTGGACTGCGCCAGCACGCTGGTCAGGTATGAGAATTCATCCGCGCGGAAAAGAATCGGCCAGATATCGCGATAGAACCATGGTTTGTAATTCGAATTCCATTCCAGGTTGCCGGCCTTCCAATGCAGCAAAGCAGGCGTGTCGTTAGGGTCTATCTTTTGCGGATTCGCGAAACTTCCTGCCAGGCCGTATACGTCAGTGCGGTAAGCAAACTGGGTGACCGCGGTGTTGTAGACCACCTCATCCAGGGTGATCATGTCGAGGATCTGGGGCACATATGCGGGGTAGCCCACAATGACCCATGCGGGATATTCAACGTCAATAAACCGCAGGCGGCCGACCTCCTGCGAAAACATGACCAGGCGCGCCATCACCGGGCCGTCGGAGGTGTCATCAAACCAGCCGTCGTTGTTGGCGTATTCTTCGATGCGCGGCTGTCCGAATCCATCTTTGAAACTTCCGGAATGGCCATGCCCTCCCAGGACCAGCAAATGTCCGCTGTTCGCCGTGAGAATTTCTCCCAGGGTGTCAATGGAACGCGGTTCGAGTGGCGGCGGAAAGACCGGCGCATACAGGCTATCGCTCCTGCGGCTGAAGGAGGCCCGCCGACGGTCACTTCCGTTCACGATCTGTGGCCCGGGATCAATGATGAGTTTCTGGCGGGCTTCGGCGTCTGTGATGTCCGCATTGCGGCGCGGGTGTGAGTCTCCGTAGCCGTGCTCTCCGTCCAGTTGCCGGAACTCATACCAGCTGGATTTCTTGTTGGCCAGATAAACACGCCATTGGATATCCACCAGCACGCCATGGTTTCCGCCCCCCCCAATGGCGTCGCCAATGCGCAACGGCCGGCCCTGCGGATTCTTCTCGTCGTACACGTAGATATGGAACCTAGCGGCCTGGCGCTTGATGCGGCCCTGCGCGTCTTTAAATTTATCGGTGCGCAGCTCAGCCGTGCCGTCGGGCGAGAGCAGGGGGTTGCCCTGCACGTCACAGGCTATAGGCAGCGCCGCCGGGGTTTCAGGCGAGATGCAGAACTCGTCCGGGCTATCGCCCAAACGGGCAATTCCGATTCCGGGGTGAATGCGATACGTGGGAGGTGCGCAGGGCCCGCTCATTTCCAAGGTTCCTCTCAGTCCAAAAAGTTCAGGGAAACACCTTCAAGCCTCAGCAATTCCTTGTCTTCTTCATAGTCCACGCCGATCACAACCAGCGTGATCTGGAGCGACTTGGCGCCTTTGCTGAAGAGACCTCTGGCGCATTTGGTCACGTTGACGCGATGGTTACGCGGCGTGTTGTGGCTGCGCGGCCGCAGATCGTACTTGCGCGCAGCCGGCACCTCGCAATGGCCGGGACCGCCGTAACAGTCTCCGTGGCCGAAGATCGCCAGATATCCGGCGTAGTTGGGATGATCAAGCGGAGTATTGGCATTGGCGTCCGGCAGGTTCAAAAAGACGCGGATAAAGCCCGAGCGCGGAAGTTGAGGCACGCGATGCAGCCGCACCTCAGCCTGCTGGAACGAGTTGCGCACGCTTTCCGGAACGCTTATCTCTTTTGACACAAAACGTCCCACCGGCGCTTCTGTACCCACCGGAATGATGTACGCGCTCTTCACGTATTCGTATCCGAAACGGTACATATCCAGCGTGTCGCGAATGGTGTAGCTCCAAGGTGTGAGCACCGAGTCCAGGTCGGCCGGAGACGAATCAGGATGGCGCTGCTCCCATTCCCACCACAGCCGGTCCACATTGGAATGCACCGGCCAGAAAACCGGATCGTAAGAAGCCGTGAGATTGCTGAACATATCGCCAAACTGTGGCTGGGTATACATGTCCTCGCGTTTGTGAAACCTGCGGTTGGCCACGCGCACGCCCTTGTTGCGGTCCTCGGGGACATCCTGGGAGTTGAACTCCGGATTCATCCCGCCCGTCCAGATGTGCAGGGTGTTGTGTGGATTCTGGTCGATAAAACCAAAAGAATCGTTGTAAAGGCTGCCGCCGCCAAAATCGCGAAACGTTCTCAGGCTGAGGATCTGCTCTATATCTTCGGCGGTGGGATAGTGGTAATGGATGACCTTGTTGATCGTCGACTTGCCGAACTCGCCGGAATAGCGCAGCGGATACCACAGTGAATTGGCGTCCAGCAGCGCGTCAATGAAACGGTTGCGATATTCACCTTTGGTGTACTTGGAATCAATCAGCCCGGCCACCGCCTGGAAGAAACGGCTCTGCGTGGCGTATGGCTGGTTGACCAGCCCCTTGAGATCGTCCGCGGGTATTCCATTTTTCTCCAGGTATTTGAGCGAGTCATCCGTCAGGAAGGCTTGCAGGGCCAAAGGAATAATCTTCCCCTTGTCGGGCTGCTCAGGCTTGTATCGGGGCATAGTCCAGTCCCAATACGGCATGGTTACCCCGGCACAACGGTCCTGCAGGGCCTGTTCGAATTCGTAAAGGTAAATCCGGTGCCAGGGGAGGAACCGTTCCCACCCATGCTGGCAGTGGTTCTGGTGGATCAGCGCCAGGTTGTTGTAGCTGCGCGCATCTTCCGGCCACTTGTTCAGCGCATAAAGCTCTCGAAATGCGAACCGCAATTTCTCCAGTTGCGTGGGATTCAGGCAGTCAATGTTCATCCGCTGGCGCAACTCGCCGTGCTGGTATTTGTACTCGTTGGAATCAGAGTAGACTTGCGGCTCGAGGGTGACGGTGGATGTCTCGGTCTTCCACTGATCAATCGTGTAAGAGGCCAGTTCGCCCTCCGGGCAGCCATCGTCAATCCAGTCGCTGATAGTCTGGATGTCTTCTTCCGCTGCCGCAGGGCTTTGCCAGGGGAGCCGGGGAAACTGCGAGCCGTCAAACGGCGATTCACCGCGCAGCCCCTTAATGAGCCCCGAGCGCTGGCCGCGTCCTGCGCCTGCTTCCGTCGCCTTCGGACCATGGCAGCACGATCCAACCGGGTCCTGCGCGATCAGGCTGATGCCGTGCAGCCTGGCCTCCAGCAGCTTGTCCCGCGAAAGCTTCCACAGATCGAGCCCGCCGTATGCGGCGTTGTTACCATTTGCGGCTTCGCGGAGGATCTCCCGCACTCTTTCCAGTCCAGTGGATTGCTTCGTGCTGCTCGTGGCCATCTTGCAATACCTCCGCTAGTCGTGGTTCTTACACTGTTCTCATCCGGGCTCGTACAGCCAGGATCTGTTTTGGACTCAAGCACAACGTCTTCAGCGTTCGAACGCAATTGCGCCTGCGTTCTCCTGATCCTTGGGGGTTTACATGTGCCGATAGGAACGCACATGTCTCTTGCTCTGTGCAGATTTGTCGAACCAAGAATACAAACTTGCGGACAACACTAACTCCGTTCGCCAGCCAACGTCAATCGAAATCTTTAGTTTGCGGGGGTGTATTTCTTGATCTCCTTTTCGAAATGGGACTGCAGGTGCGAGCCAAATCGGCAGACGGTGGAAGCCACGGCCTTAAGTCCGGGAATTCTCACGAAACCGCCTTCGCAGAAATGAATGCCGCACTTGACTCGGGTTGCCTCGTGAAAGGCTCTTCTGCCCCGGGCCGTGTGGAGATAAGTCTTACCTTGAAAAAATGCCTGCGGTTCTTGATACTGGCGGCGGCTCTCTTGGCTTTTAAATTTTGGTCCGCCGCGGCGGAGCAGTCATGGCACCTATGACAATTTGGTTCATTCGCATTCTGTTCCTTGCCGTGCTCATTGGAACCGCGTCGCCGGCTCCTCCGCAACGCACGTGGATCGAACTTGGTCCGCGCTCCAGCGGCAGGGTAAGCGCCATTGCCGTGGCCGACGCGCAACATCTATGGGCCGCCTCGCCCGGCGGCGGAGTGTGGAAGACCGTTGACGGCGGCGCGCACTGGGCCTGGGCCGGCAACTATGGCCTGGCAGATTTCACCGCGCTCGATCTGGCCTTTGACCGCAATGACTCGAACCGTCTCTACCTGCGCACCTGGAACGGCTTCCTGGTTTCCACCGACGGTGCGGCCCACTGGAAGCAGACACTGAACGGCCAGAACGGAGATACCTCTCATTTCCAGCCTTCATTTGCCTGCGGCGTCTTTCCCGCCTGTCCTCCGTTTGCCAGCGTCACCGAGTTTGAGCCGCGGCCTTTCACGCAGATGGTTTTTTCGCCGCGCCAGAGCATTCTGTTCACCGCCCTGCCCTGCGGCGGCCTGCAATACTCCACCACTTCGGGCAACAGCTTCAAACAACTCTGGCCCTTTACTGGCTCGCATCCGGAAACCAATGCCGATAATTGCATCCTCTCTATTGCCGCTGATGAAGCTACCGGAAAGGTTTATCTTGCGACTATGGGAAGCGGAAACCAGGGAAGCGGAGACAGCGTTCACATCTTCCGCAGCACTGCGCCCTGGACTGCCGCAGGTCCGCCGGCAGCGCTCCACTGGGAGCTGGTAAATCACGGCCTGGCCGGGCACGAACCGGCAGCCTCCATTGTCTGGGGCGGCAGCGCCAACCGCCTGATGGCCGTGGTCACTGACTGGTCCGTGCAGCCCAGCCATGCAACTGCCTACCTCTTTAATGGCACAACCTGGATTCCCAAGCCCTTCAACAATCCCCGCTGCATCATGTCGGACGGGCGGGCGCTGGTCTGGGGTGGCGGAAACGATTTCTTTGTCGGAGGCGTGACCTTTGGCTACACGGCCAACGCCGGAGATTCCTGGGTCTGCCCCGATCTCAACCAGCAATATGTTGACATCCGCGCCGTCTATGCCGACCGCAATCTGCAGCGCGTATGGATCGGCGCCGACCAGAGCGCGCTGGAATCCCACTGGGTCATCTCCAGCTATCCCTGGACTCCCGGCCGCTCGATTGCCCCGGCCAGCGGCTCAACCGGCCCGGGAATCTCGTCGTGGCAGGCGTACACCGTGGCCGCGCCGCCGGCAGGCGAGAAGCGCGACCGCATTCTGGTTGGCGCGCAGGATATCGCCGCCGCATGTACTGATGATGACGGAGCGCACTGGCGTCTGCTTCCCACAGACGAATCGCAATCCCTGATCTGGCGCAAGAATGGCAGTGGCGATGTGGTCTACAGCTACAGCACCCTGGGCACGCTCCAGCGCTCCACCAATGCGGGCAGCGCTGCCGCTTGCGCCAACATCACCTTTAGCAGCGCCTCGCCTCCAGATTCATTGCGCGAGTCCAAGGCCTTCGTCGGACCGCACACCATGGCAGTCCATCCCACGGATGCCAACCGCGTTTATCTGGTCAGCGCTCGCAGCGTCGTCTATTCAACGAATGGGGGAGCACACTGGGCCAAAGCGCCATTTTCCGTGCCCGGACGAAGCAAAACCCCGGCGCCAACCTCTATTTATATTGATGACCGGGGAGCGCTCTACATCGGCACGCTGGACGGCGGAGCCTTCCTCTGTACGGACGCCGCTCACCTCTGCGACGGCAATGCCGGTTCCGGCAAGTGGCAGCCCTGGGGACTCAACTCCGCCTCGCCAAGAATGATTACCGCCATCGTGGAATCGAGCAGTACCTTCTGGATGGCCACCAGCCAGGGTCTGTATCGCAAGATCGGCGCAGGCGCATGGACCGCCGCCGCTGGAACAAATTCCGGCTATGTCTACAACGATGTCGCCGTAGATCCAACCTGCCACTCCCGAATCTACGCCGCCATCGGATATCTGGAACCCATCAGCCGCTCGCGCGGCGGTATTGTCTTTTCCTCTAATAATGGAGGCAGCTGGACCAGCCTGACCTCAGGAGCCCCGCTGCATAATGTTCCCATCACGCAAGTGATCCTCGCTCCAGAAAATCCAGCCCGCGTCTTGGCCAGCACCTACGGCCGCGGATCGTGGGAATATGACTGGGGACAACTGCCGCCATGTGGACGGTAGCTCAAGAAATCAAGAAAATTAAGAGTGGACCGCAGCCGCCCCCGGCTCAAATCTTGCTTTCCTTGACCATCTCCGGAAGTCTAACTTCGCGCAGGGTTGATACATCCGGTGGGATTTCTTGTGGGAACATCAACCGATCTCGCATCCGGTCGCAGATGTTGCAGAAAAATATTCTCGGAGGAGTTCATATGATCTATCGCGCTATTTCCCTCGCTGTTCTGTTCTCATTTTCCATCTTGGCTGCGGATAGTGCATCGCTCTCGACGAGCGCCGCCGGAGAATATGCCAAGCACCTTGACCCTCTCAGTAAGTTGTCCATCGCTGTGGCCGAGGCCATGCCGCCTGACCAGTATTCATTCCGTCCTCATGCCGAGTCCATGAGCTTTGGCCAATTGATCTTGCACATCGCCACCACGAATTACCAATTCTGCGCCGGTCTGAAGGATTCTGTCGCTCCTGCGTTGCCCTCACCCACGGAGAAGCCCGATGTGGTCAAGTTCCTGAATGATTCTTTCGACTATTGCTCTGCCGTGATACCAAAGCTTACCGAGGAGCAGCTCGACCAGATGCACGATTCTCCAGACGGACGCTTGGCGGGGAGAGAGATTCTGCTAGCCATGTATATCCATGTGGCCCATCATCGTGGTCAGGCCGAGATCTATCTCCGCGACCGGGGCATCAGGCCACCATCCTACAGAATTTAAATAACATCGCACGCCATTGAAAAATAAGCTGGATCGTAGCCGCTCCCGATCCGACGATACAGATGTTGCTCGGCCGCTGCACTCCCTGCGGGAGGCTCGACGGAGTCTTCGGGGAATCGGTTCAAGTCTTGATTGGAAAACGCATGATCTCCTGTTGTTCCCGCGTCAGCGATCTCCAAATGTCGATTGGAATCGCATTTACCTCACGGCTGTTATCGGCGTACCATCGGCGCACATAACGCACGGTTACCAGGGCTCGTGGCATGTCTTTCGTATTTGGTGTGCCGCGATGCAATGTCCAGGGATGGCGAATCAATACATCGCCCACCTCCAACGGCACGCCCCGCAACTCGCCACGCTCAACGGACTGGATCGCTGCCTCACGCGCCATGCGATGTGTGCCAGGCGCGATCTCAATCGGGCCGTCAGCGGCCGTTATCGGCGACAGGCCAAAGCTGACAATCAGCATGTAGGGAGGCAGTGAGAGATCAGGAACTTCCTCAAACAGCGGGCGCCGATAGTCAACGTGAGCCTGCTGGTACTCTGAACCCCGGAGCGGGACGTCGCAACCCCATTGATCAGCCACCACGCGCGGGCCCATGGCGCCACGAACAATATTAAGGATCTCTGCGTCAAAAAAGAATTCCGGGACAAAGCATGGTGGCTCGAAGGGCATCGGAAGAAAATGCCGATTGGGTCCGCGGTTCGGCTCGTGTTCGTGATTTTTGAGATAGGCAAGGAGAACCGGCCAAAACGCATCTCTACACGCGGCGATCACTCCTTTCGGCAAGTGCGCCCTGAGTACGCAATATCCGTTCTCGTGTAGCTCGAGAATTTTTTCACTCGCCATCATCGCCGTTCCTCACCAGGATTCATCGCATCGCCTGTCTTCTCACCAAATCCTGTACAAATCCGAACGTGAGAGTTGCTCCGTCATCGTGTTGTGAAACCGCGTGGCGTGAAACCGTGTGATGTGAACCGTATTTTCCGTCACTATCTTCTTTTTACCATCCCATTCATCAAAAAGTAATTTCTTATTCATCACGGGGCTGGTCAGTCCTGTTATCGGTATGTTGGCTGGCTCTCGACAGATCGTCCGGTCACCTTCAGTCACCTCGACCGGCTCCTGCGTTCGCCGCCAATCTTCATAATCCGGAGGCATGAATGTCGCACGTCAGACGTTTTGGCACGCTCGGTGTACTCGCGCTGCTGACTACTGTGGGTCTTTTGAACGCCCGCGCAGAAGATAGAGACGAAGACAACAAAGGCAAAATCAAAACCGTTTTCGTGATTGCCATGGAAAATCACAACTGGACTCAGCCGGCCAACCAGTTCACCGGCCCCATCCAGCAGATTTTTCAAAATCCGAATGCTCCATTCATTAACAGTCTCGTAAACGGCACCGCCTTTGCCCGCGTGGATGGCCGCACCGTCCACATCAGTGAACAGGTCGCCTACGCCACCAATTACCATAACGTTCTGGCTACGCCCACCGGAAACAACCCCCATATTCATCCTTCCGAGCCCAACTACCTATGGGCGGAAGCAGGCACCAATTTTGGCGTGCTGAACGATAACGACCCCTTCTCTCCCAAGGGCCCCACCAACCAGAACACCACCCAGCATCTGGCCACTTTTTTGACCCAGGCTGGAAAAACCTGGCGGTCGTACCAGGAAGACATCGACCTGACCAGCGTTGCCGGACAGCTCACCAACGTCCCTCTGCCGCGAGATCAATGGACCGTTCCCTTGAAGAGTTTCTCGGGGAACTTTGCCGCGGGCGTCAACCAGTTCAACGGCTCCACCCAGTTCAACTACGCCGCCAAGCATAATCCGATGGTGTTCTTCACAGATAGCAACGGCGGCAACGACGCCACCACGGCGAACCCGCTGTCCAAGCAATATGCGCCGCTGCAGCAGTTGTTTACCGATCTGGCCAACAACACCGTGGCTGACTACAACTGGATTACACCCGACCAATTCAACGATATGCACACCTCACTCCACCGAGGCTTGCAGGGCCTGACCGGGGATGCCGCCAACATCAGGCAGGGCGATAACTTCCTGAGCGAGATCATTCCCGTGATCATGGCTTCAAGGGCCTACAAAAACGACGGCGCCATCATCATCTGGTTTGATGAATCCGAGCAGGATGCCGTCAATGACAATCCGGATGATTTCAACCACACCGTGGGCGAGATTGTCATCTCTTCGCACGCTCACCGGAACGTGCATGGCCTCCCCTTTGCAAGTCAGGTCAACCTCACCCATTCCTCTGACCTGCGCACCATGCAGGAAATCTTCCACGCCGGACCTTTTCTTGGCGACGCAGTCAACGGCACCGATCTTTCCAGCTTGTTCGATGATGACGCCATTCCAGGGAAAGATAGAGATCGGGATAGGGATGGAGACGGCGACAGGGATCATCGCTAGGTCATAGCCTCCACCAATCGAAACGTCAGTGGCGCAGAGATCAAGAGAACCAGGCAAGCCACGATCTCTGCGCCCTGTCATTTCTTGCCCTATTCAATGCTGGGGATCGATACCTGGAGCGTGCGGCGTCACCTTCCGCGAGAAAAATTCTTCAAAGAGATTAAGGATGGCGGTGGTGCCAGTCCCGATCAGCGTGTTTTCAAACACCAATGCTGCTCCACGATCTTTCGGCGGATAGTAGAGATTGGAGATGCCGCCTGAGGCGAGGCCGCCCAGGATGGCCGAGTAATTGGGCTGCCACCGTTGATTGTCGCCCTTGCAGATAACTGAGTTCGCAATCGCGTACAGAATTCGCGATCGCTTGCTGCCGCTTCCCTTGTAAAAATAACGGGGATCCTGCTTCAGCAGCGCCGGCAGGATGGCGTTTCCAATGAACGTGCTTGTAGCCGTGTCCGTATAAGCTGCGCCAAAGCGCTTTGCGTAACCCTGTGCGCCCTGCCCGTATCCGCTGAAATTATTTTGCGCCTGCTCCACTCCCGCAACCGCACCAGTCAATACAAAGGTGACTGGATCGATGGTCGCCTTCCAGGCAAGCTCGAACTTTTGTTTCGCCGTGAGAGGAACTGCATCGTGGACGTAGCTCACGTAGAAATTTGGGACCACGGCGAACACTCTCTGTTTTTCCTGCGCCTTGATCTGTTCTTCCGCCACCTCGACCCGTGGAAGTCCAACATCCATCTCCGTGCCAACGGCAGAGAGAATCAACCTGGCAGGTGGGACAACGTAGTTTTCCCCAGAATGCAGGATTACAGAGGATGTCTGCGTCGCAAAGCCGGTCGCCGTAATTTTGATCTGGAAAGTCCCGGGAACCACGTTGGCAAACGAGAATTGTCCTTCGTCTCCGGACAGCGCCTCCAGAGGTGAAGATTGGTCCGCGGGTGTAAGTGTCACCCGTGCGCCCACCACCACCGCGCCAGTTCCATCAACCACGGCGCCACTGATGCTTCCTGGTAAGTGCTGATCGGGCAACTGCTGGCTGACGGACGCACCAGTTCCCGGCGATTGGGCAATAGGGGCCTGTTGAGATCGGACCAGAGCCGGAAAACCGCAGGATACGAGACTTAAGCAGAGCCAGGCCGGAAGTGCGGGGCCGGCAGACATTGACTGCCACAAGTTTCGACCCAAAAATTTCTTGCCCGGACCCTCATTCACGATTGTTATTCTATAAGTCTTCTGATGACAACACCAATCCGTTGTCAGCAGAGTTGTTGGAGGTGAAACTGATGGCGGCCATTTCGCTGAAGGTAAATGGTCACGTTCACGCCGTGGACGTCGATCCGCAAACTCCGTTGTTGTATGTGCTCAGTGACGACCTGCATTTGCGCGGCCCAAAGTTTGGCTGTGGCCTCGCGCAATGTGGCGCATGCACCGTCATGATTCAAGGAGAGCCGGTGCGCTCTTGCGTGATGCCCGTGAGCGCCGTAAAAGAGCGCGAGGTCATACCCCTTGAGGGCCTGGGCACTCCGGAAAAACCCCACCCCATTCAGCAGGCGTTTATTGACGAAGGCGCGGCCCAATGCGGATTTTGCTTGAGCGGCGTGATACTGAGCGCAAAGGCGGTGCTGGATCGCAATCCCAAGGCTTCTGAGGAACAGATTCGCGAAGGATTGTCGAGTGTTCTGTGCCGGTGTTTTGCTCACACTCGGATGATGCGCGCCATCAAGCGCTACCAGGGCAGGCACGCATGAAAAAGAAAATCTCCCGTCGAGACTTTGTCAAAGCTTCCGGCATGCTGGTGGTCGGCTTCAGCGCCGCGCCTCTGCTCGAACCATTCGCAGTGGCCCAGGGACCTTTTGACACGCATCGTTCCCACGTTGATCCGGAAAAGCTGGACTCATGGCTTGCGGTGGCAGCCGATGGCACGGTGACCGCCTACACCGGAAAATGTGACATGGGGCAAGGCATGCTCACCGTGCAGACGCAGTTGGTCGCCGAAGAACTGTGTGTGTCTGTGAATCAGGTGAAGCTCATTCAGTGCGACACCTCCATAACCCCGGATCAGGGAACGACATCAGGAAGTCAGTCCACGCCCACCAATTTCAACACGCGAAATCTGGCGCAGGCCGCGGCCACCGCGCGCGAGGCCCTGATCGGAATGGCAGCACAAAAGCTGGGCGTCTCCGTGGATCAGCTTGCCATTGAGAATGGCATCGTCAGTACAAAAAATGGACGGCATGTCAGCTACGGCGAACTGATTGGGGGCAAGCATTTTGAGCTCTCCGTGAACGCTGCCGCCAAACGCAAATTGCCCAGCGAGTGGAAAGTGCTGGGCAAACCTGTGCCGTCAGTGGACCGGGTTGCGCTTATGACCGGCACATTCGAATTTGTTCACAACGTGCACGTGCCCGGAATGGTTCATGGTCGCGTCGTGCGCCCGCCGGAGATCGGATCAACCGTTGCCAATGTGGACGAGAAATCGGTGCAGCACATTCCCGGCTTAATTAAGGTCGTGGTACGCAACAACTTTATCGGAGTGGTCGCAGAGAAGCAGTGGCAGGCGGTGCAGGCAGCCAGGGAGTTGAAAGTCACCTGGAAGCCGGGCTCTAGTCTGCCGCCGCAAAAGGACTTCTACGACTACATGCGGAAGCAGCCATCGCGCGACGTAATGCTCGTCAATTCTCGAGACGTGAGTGACAGCCTCAAGTCGGCTGCGCGAGTCCTGAAAGCTACGTATGTGCATCCGTATCAGGCTCACGGTTCCATGGGTTCATCCTGCGCCGTGGCCGATGTGCAGGCGCATTCTGCCACCATCTGGTCGCCGACCCAGTCAGTGTATCCAACACGGCTCGGAGTATCCGCGCTCACCGCCTTGCCCGTGGATAGCGTGCGTGTGATCTTTGTTCGCGGCTCGGGCTGTTACGGATTGAACGCGGCGGACACCGTTTCTTTCGATGCGGCGCTGCTCTCACAAGCCGTGCTCCGGCCGGTGCGCGTGCAACTCACGCGGCACGACGAATTTATTTCTGAGAATTATGGCGCCGCGTGCGTCATCGACCAACAGGCCGGGCTCGATGCCGATGGCGCCATCGGCGTTTGGGATTGTGAAGCCTGGGCGGTGTCGCTCGGCGGAAGGCCAGGTTATGACAAACCAGGAAACGTGATCACCGGCATGCTCGCTGGCTTTGATCCGGAGACAGTTGCCCTACGGAAAGCCGCGGAGCCTTCCGGGGAACTGGCGAACCGCAATAATGCCGTCCCTTCGTATCTGGCCGGATGTATTGACGGCAAGTGTGGCGGACCAGGTTCAATCCGCGGCGAACGCGTCCTCACGCACACGGTGCCTTCGCCGTTCTTCACCGGACCTTTGCGCTCGCCGCTGCGCCTGCAAAACACCTTCGCTCACGAATGCTTTATGGATGAGATCTGTGCCTCCGTCAAAGCGGACCCAGTGGCCTATCGGTTGCAGCATCTGAAGGAGCCGCGAATCATCGACGTGGTGAAAGCCGCTGCCAAGGCGGCAAACTGGGACGCCCGGCCCTCGCCCAAACCCGGCTCGCCGCGCGCCGGCGCCGCCACAGGACGCGGTATCGCCTGCCTTGCCTACGAGGGAGATAACGGCTACGCGGCGCTTGTTGCAGAAGTGGAGGTGGATCAGGCAAGCGGGCAAGTGCGGGTCAGGCGATTCGTTGTCGCCCACGATTGTGGACCAATTTCCAACCCCGATGGAGTGCGCAACCAGATCGAGGGAGGGGTACTGCAGGGAATGAGCCGCGCGCTGGGCGAGGAAATCACCTGGAACGATCGCAAGATAACCTCGACCGACTGGCAGAGCTACAACACGCTGTCGCTGGAAATTCAGATGCCGGTCATCGAGAGCGTCCTTATAGACCGCCCGGCATCCCGGGCGCTAGGCGCGGGAGAAACGGCAATCACGCTGGCGGCCGCGGCCATCGGCAACGCCATTTTCGATGCCACAGGCGCGCGCCTGCGCGAAGTGCCCTTCACCCCCAATCGAGTGAAAGCGGCACTGGCTTGAGCTTTTGTAGTTTAGAACCCTAAGCTTGCCGAAGGGGAGGGATTTCACATTGAATAGCAACCCATGTCTCCGTGGCAGGTTTGATTTTTCCTGTAACCTGTCGCCTGTGACCTGGAACCTATCTCCTAATCCGCACACCTTCCAGCCCGTGCCAGCAGCAGCTCGCGCTCCCGCGTATTGCGAGTGAGCGCTGCCGCGCTTTCCAGCTCTGCGCGGGCTTCGTCGAGCCGGCCAAGTTTTTGCAGCAGGTCGCCGCGCACGCTGGGCAGGAGGTGGTATCCCTATGAGTGATCCCTCTGCCGCCAGAGCGTCGATCACATTGAGGCCCGCCTGAGGACCAAACGCCATCCCCACTGCAACCGCGCGGTTCAACTCCACGACCGGGGATGGCATGAGCCGGCCAAGCTCATCATAGAGCTGCACAATGCGCGCCCAGTCTGTCTCCTGCGCGGTGACCGCCCGCGCATGATACGCCGCAATCGCCGCCTGTAGCGTGTATATGCCACGCCCGCGGCCGAGCCTTTCCGCGCGTTCCAGAGCGACCAGACCACGGCGAATGAGAAGCTGGTCCCAGTGTGTCCGGTTTTGTTCCAGAAGCAGGATCGGCTCTCCTGAGGAACTCACGCGCGCCCTCGAACGCGACGCCTGGATCTCCATGAGCGCAACCAGGGCATGCGCCTCTGGCTCCTGTGGAGCAAGTTCCACCAGAATGCGCCCCAGCCGCAGCGCATCCTCGCACAGCGCAAGCCGCATCCAGTCGTCTCCAGCAGTTGCCGAGTAGCCTTCGTTAAAAATGAGATAAATCACCTCGAGCACCGAAGCCATCCGCGCGATTAGCTCCGCACCCCGAGGGACCTCATAGGGAATATGCTTTTCCGCGAGCGTCCGCTTGGCCCGGACGATGCGCTGCGCCACGGTCGCCTCTGGCACGAGAAACGCCCGCGCGATCTCATCGGTCGTCAACCCTCCAAGCACGCGCAGCGTGAACGCGGCACGCGCCTCGGGCGAGAGCACCGGATGGCAGGCAATAAACATCAGCCGCAGTAGATCATCGCCCACGTCGTCGTCGAGGGCCGTGTCGAGATCAGGCATGGCCATCTCTCTGGCTTCGAGTTCGCGGCCAAGCTCTTCATGCTTGCGCTCGAGCCGGACGTTGCGCCGGAAGTGGTCGATCGCGCGATGCTTCGCGGCGGCCATCAGCCAGGCGCCCGGATTGTCCGGGACGCCCGACTCCCGCCACTGCTGCAGCGCCGCGACCAGTGCGTCTTGTGCCAGGTCCTCGGCCAGGCCGACGTCGCGCACCATCCGCGTCAGCCCGGCGATAAGCTTTGGCGCCTCGATCTTCCAAATCGCGTCAATCGTTCGATGTGCGTGAGCAGCCGTCACCGCTACCGATCACACCACGTTCAATCCGTCCGCGCAAGCGGAAGCTGCAGGGCAGCCAAAGCGACTCACCCTTTGCGTTGCCCGGACTGCATCTCGGAAAAACCGGCTGCAGCCTCCTTGACATCAGCGGGAAAGTCCGCCATCTCCTGCACCTGCCGGATCTCGATCACCTCGTTGTCCGAACAGGGGCAGCGCGACGCCCATTCAATCGCCTCTTCCTTCGACTTCACCTGAATCATCCAATAGCCGCCGATCACCTCTTTTGCCTCCGCAAAGGGCCCGTCGGTCACCTTGGGCTTCCCTCCCGCGAATGAGACTCGCGCGCCCATCGAAGGCGGGTGCAGGCCATCAATCGCCAGCAGCACGCCGGCCTTCTGCAGAGATTCGTTGTACTTCATCATCGCAGCCACCAATTTGGCATCCGGCATAGTGCCCGGCTTGGCGCTCTCATATCCCTTGGGGATCATCAACATCATGAATCGCATGGGTTATTACTCCTTATATTCTTTGTGGGGTTAAGAGCCAGCTTTCAGGCATCTTTTTGAGGCCGATCCGCTGCTCTACTTAGACGTCGAACGAAGGGCTATGAGATCGACACGGGTAGCATCTTTTTTTAAAAGTATTTCCAGAGCAGTTTCAGTTTATCCCGAACTCTGAGCTTGCCGAAGGGGAGGGAACCCTGCTTCATGAGCTCGTGTCGATTTTCCACCCACCCATTCGTTATTACGTCGCACCAGCAAAAAATTACGGCTCCAGGAGGAAAATTCCATGACAACTCTTTCTCGTGATCTTGCAGGACTTCTCCTGCCGGCGTCCAGGTTGTGCGCTGCCAACGCCTCTATGTCTGCTGATGAACGCGCCCTTGTAATCCAACTGCTGCGGGATTCAGAAGCAGAATGCCTTTCCCACATCGAAAATTTGAGCGAAGCGCAGTGGAACTGGAAACCCGCGCCGTACCGCTGGTCGTTAGGGCAGACGGCGGAGCACATCCTGCTGGCTGAAATCACACTATTTGGGGCCGTACAGCGCGCCATTCAATCTCCGGCGAACCCCGATTGGGAGACGAAAACTGCCGGCAAGACCAAACTGCTGGAGCGCATGATGCCGGACCGTCGCGGCAAAGTGACTGCGCCAGAGCGCGTCCAACCCCAGGGGCTATCCAGGGCGGAGGTGGTTCGCCGGTTTAAAGAGCTGCGAGCGAACACCATCCCAGTTTGCGCGGGAAACACAAATTCCCCTGAAAGAACACACCGCGGAGCATCCCTTCCCCACATTGAAAACTCTCAACGCATACCAGTGGCTGCTCTTCATCCCCCTGCATAACGTTCGCCACAATCAGCAGATCGCCGAAGGCAAAACAACGCCTGGATACCCAAGTAGACGAAAACTGAAAATCATCGCAAAGGATAAGGGGACGTGTGGCGTTACCGTCGTGGTGTCTTAACCTCGCAGAGCACCGTAGGGCGACACAATCGTCAATCCACGCTCCATACGGATTCTCGTCCCGCAGCGACGTTCTTTCCCCTTTATTTCGCTTCGAATCTTTCCTTGGTTCTTTGTCTTCGTGGCCTTTGTGGTTAAAGGTTTTGACTTTCTTGCGATCGGTCGTGGGGCCTTACGGTCCTCGCATCGGGGAGCGGGCATTCCATGTGCATGATCGCTCCACAAAGAAGCGGCTTTGAGGTAAAAGCTTGCCGCCCACACCAAGTCAGGATCTGGTCGGGTGGAACGGCGAGTCGTCAGGAGTTACAGTGCACATTGAAGCTGCGTGGCCATATTGGACCATAAACCAGAAGCCTGAAAAACCCATAAGTCCTTTAGAAAAGATGGCGGGGACGACGAGACTCGAACTCGCGACCTCTGCCGTGACAGAGTAAAAACAGCCGGTAACTGATTGAAAATACAGGGCACGGATGGATGCAATTTGGAGCCTAAAGTTACCCTCTGAAACTGTTATTGGAGCCTTAACGGTACCTGGAATTGTCGCTGCTTTCACGGGGCAGAGGTCTCATTGAAAACAAGGCAGAGGGCCTTCGTGAGATGCGACCGAGTTTTGTTTTTGCAGAGTTTCGGTATTTAAGACCAAGAAGCACTATGTGTCCAAGCGGCCTCAAAGGGGTTCACCTGATGCCGCTGCCGAGAGGGGCGGCTGTAGAAACTCACTGACGGCTGCGACAATGCCCTTCAATTCCGCGGGCGCCCGCCGCACGAAAGCAGGCAAGATTAGTTTTGCTCAAAGAATCGCCTCCAGGTACGGGCGCATGATCTTTTCCACCCGGCAGACCTGTGCATAATAAAGGAATGCGCGACGATTGGGCTTCTTTTGCCGTTCGCGATAGGTGCGAAGTGCCTCAACGGCGATGTCGAGGCCTACTTTATTGCGACATTTGAAGCAATCCGCAATTGTCTTCTCGGGCGAATAAATGCGGATCGGGACCTCATCAATGTTGATTACCTTGACGCCAGCACTGAATGCAGGCCCGGAAAACCAGAACACGCGGACTGTCAGGCCATCGAGTCGGGGCACCTGTGAGTGGCTGGAAAGTGCAAGATCAATTGCATGGGGTACCTGCGTTGTGAGGCCGTGGTGCGCAAGTGCAGAAATCAGGCAGATAACGGCACGTGGAAGGCGGAGAGCAATTGCGACCCAATCCGGGGCGGTGAGCGGCGGAGCGGTGGCAAGACGGTACAGCCCTCGGCCCAGGGTTTCAATTTCGCCGGTATCGCGGAGGGTATACAGGGTGCGTGGGTGAATCCCAAGACGAATGGCTTTGCCAGTGCGAAGCATGCCACCATGCTTAGCAAAAAGCTCTCGAGCGGACGTAGTTGATGAGGTTGACATCCCTGGATAAATTCATCGGATATTATATTCTTTTCCCGATGAATTTATCCCACAACTCCCCATTCTAGAGACAACCGAATCGATCTAATTTAGCGCCTGTAATCTTTATTCCCGCTTTTACAATGCGTTTCTACCCGCCTTCTTAGCCATTGCCCAGCGGGCTTTGGCGGCCACTGAAAGTCGTTTCTTGGCTGCTGCGCCCAGCTTCCGTCTCGGTCTGCGGGCCTGTTGCGGCTTGGGTGAAAGTGAGCGGCGTCTTCCGTTTGGCCGTCTTGCTCCGTCGAGGGCGGTAATAGCGGTGTTGATGGCGTCGCGTTGCTCTTTGAGTTGGTTGAGTATGTCGGCTATGTCCATAGGGTTTCTCCCTTGGAGAGGATTTTAATTGACACGGCTTTCAAAGCAAGAATTCTTCAGCGCTTTTCGACTTCATCACCCCCGTTGCGACTTGGGCCAGAGCCTCCGTCCCCGGCGAGGTCGGGACAGGCGAAATGCGCAAAATGGGAAAGGCGTAGCCGGTCTGTTGGGCCACGCCCCGCAGGGTTTTACTGCTTGCGATCCAGGTACTTGATTTCTGGTTGCAACTACTTCAGTCTACTGGCGGAACGACAGCCCGATTGACCGATACCCCCGATACGGCGAAGGTCATTCCGTCTCGTCCGGTTGTTCCTCCGGGCCGCGAGGCTTTGTCAGGGTAAACCGGACGGGGTATTTCGGGTCCTCCTGGCCGTACATCGTGATATTTTGAATCGAATACCACAAATTCTGCTCTTCTTCCAGCGTGTACACCCTATCCGGACAGTAAAGGCCCAACTGCCGCAGCAGGTCAAGGCGATACAGGTCAAACGCGCTGCGAACGCTCTCACCCCACGACCCAACGGCGTAACCGCACGCTAATCGATAAAGAGCATACCCGCTTGCAGCCAGAATCAGAGACGTAGTCAACCATCTCCCATTCCCGTGGACGAGATAAATGCCCATCGCCTCCAGTGCAAGGAGAAGTGCAACGGCCGCTAGATTTATGACAGCGTCGAAATTGGCCTCCGCCGTGCCGATTTGTTCCTGAAAATTCCTCGGTATCACCGCCAACAACCGGTACCACGTAGTTATGGGATCGATGTGATATACAGCGGCGTGGCTTTCAAACGCACGGATTTGATTTCCTAACTTGGTCGCCAACACATTTGGCTCGTCCATGGGATAGTTGCGAAAAAATTCATATCTCGCTTTGTCGTCCGTCTTTAGCTTCTCTTGCCGAAAGCGCCTGAGCTGCCAGCTCCGGCTGATAGGATGTGACACCCAAGCGGCTGCGGAAAGTACTGCAAAAACGGTGGGGATCATCCACGCTCCGCTGACGCGAGACCACCAGTATGTGGGTAGGATGAGCGCCGCAAGAACGCCAGCGGCATTTCGAAAGAGTCGCTGCTGATAGCCCTCGAACACTCTGATCAGCGGATTCTGCAACACGCTGATAGCCAAACCCACGATAAAGGCGCACACGAGCAGCTCGACTCCACGAGCGGACTCGATGGATTGCAAGAACGCCTTCACCGGTGTCGAACTCAGTATCAACCAGAACGCTATGTTGGCGGCGATCAACGCGCCCGCCGGAACAAAGCAGGAAACCAGGAAACTCCGGCCGAATGTCTTTACGATTTCGCTCATCATAGACCCGCAATTTCAGTACATGAGGACATTCGGTGGAAGTGGAGGTGTCTGAGGCTGCGGCGGCTTACCCGGCTGAGGCTGCGGCGGCTTACCCGGCTTCGGGAACAGCGGATCGCCGGGCAGGCCCGGCAGGAACAGTGCGATGTCCCAGGGTGGGTTGTGTGGCGAACGGGAAGGGTCCCACAGGTGACCCGCGGCGTGCGGAAGTGGAGCGGCTAGCGCATCCCGGAGCGCAACCGGCCCGGCATCGCCCAGAATTTCGGCGACTTCGCGGTTTTTATCGCTCGAACATCCCACGCCCAATACCGTATACCCGTGGCGCACGGCGTCGAGAAATTCCTTTGCGCCCGCCTCGGACACGCCGAGGCGACGCATTCTCCCAATGATCCCGGCCTGGAAATGTAAAAGTTCCGAATCTGCCAAGACTAATTCGCCCAACGTCAACACTGGACCTATGCCCGAAATCTCAGCTCCTTTTAAGATCACCTCCACCCCCGCCGGTCCACCCGGGGCCACCGGAACATCAAGAAATTCAATGCGACCGAACTTACTTTGATCTGCATGCGGAGCGAGGCGAACGTCTCCTGCGTGCGCAAGTACATGCAGACTCGGCTCAGGTACATTTTTCTGGATTAGCGTCCGCATTGCCGAACTTGCGGTGCCGAGTGATCCAAAAACTGCGAATAGGTTGGCAGGAGCCATTGTTTCGACCTCCATTGACCAGAAAACTTGCGGCAAGGTGACTCGTAGTCTACCAAAGTCATCGTCGCCAGAGGAACTAATTGTTATTCTCCTGTTGCCGGGATGGGCAGTTTATCTGGGTTGCTCGTTATCGGGAAAATCTGATCTCCGTATGCTCGACTAAAACGCTCAACGCCAAAGCCGGTGGAATGCGCAGCGGCATAGGGGCATAATGGTGATATATGTACAACCAAGATAATAAGATGTATGCGGCTTTGCGCCGTTTTGACTGGGAGGCTGTCACGGCATTCCTCGATGCGGGAACGGCTAAGACTCTCCGACACTTATTAACGGACATCAATCGCAGCGGATGCCTGATCAGGTTCCATGAAATTCCCGCTGAGGAAGAGCACTTAAGGGAGCAATTTATTGAGCAGATCAAAGAGTTCACGTCCAGGATCGGCGGCCCTTCGGCGGCGACAGCTCTGAATCATATTCTTCGGCAAGCTGAACTGACTGAACTGGCCTTGGCTGAAATTGATGCAACCTTTAGCTCTGATGAGTTCTCCGAAAAATGGCCAGCGACTCAGGCATGGGCAATCCTGACTCACTCCGGCGCATCTCTAATTTCGTTATCATCTCCCTGGAACGACAGCTTCGTCAATGAAATAGGGTCTGCCACTCTTCTGCAATGATTTTGATCGCGAGGATAAAAATCAGGGCAACTCCTAACCACTCGATTATGAATTTCTTTGCCTGGAAAGGACTCACACTGACCTCGGTAATTCCTTGTTTCTTATGAGGTCAGCAGGTCTAAAACCAGTATGCATTCAAAGCCCAATCTGTCAAATCATAGGTGCCGAAATCTGCCTCTAGTGCGACGGGGTGGGGAAATGTGGAGGGGCATAGCCGTCTCTGGGCCACGCCCCGCAGCTTTACTTCTTACGTTCCAGGTACTTGATTCTGGTTGCAACAACTTCGGTCTTGTACTGCGCGCCATCTTCGTTCCCGACCTTGCTGTGATGCAGGTAACCATAGACCCTGATGAACCGGCCTTTGGTGCATTTCTCGACGACTTCCTGAGCCAGCTCTCGGAAAGCGACCCCGGAGTGCCATTCGACGTATTCTTTTTCCCCAAACTTGCTCTTGGTGGCTATGCGGAATGAGGCAGCATTGTCATTGGCGCCAAAGAAAGCCGCATCTGCGCCCAGGTTGCCGGTCAGGATCACCAAGTTATTGCTGAAGGACTTACGCTGCTTTGCGCTCTGGGTGGATGTGCTGCGAGTTGAATTCGTGGTCGTTCTCATGATGATTTCTCCTGTCCCTCTTTCGAGGATTGTTTTTTTTCTTTCATCTTGGCGCTAGCAGAAAAAAACAACCACAGAATGAGGGCAGAGGCCAAGACCGGAGCGCGGCTGGCCGCAGGAGGAAGGCAAACTGACTGACAACTTGGGGTATCGTTGGCGGGAGGGATGCATTTCCCCAGAGAGGCTGGAGGAGCCTGATAAGGCGGAAGAGTGAGGGGTGTTGGCGGGAGAAATGAGAACGGCTGAATCAGCGAAAACACAGTCAGGGAGCGCAAAATAGCAGCTAGAGCGGAAGGCCAGCTTGGTGAGCATGAACCGGGAGAGGCGCGGGAGGTAGGCGAATTTGAGAGCGCAAAAGTGCTTGCCGAAGCAGGCCAGGATTGTTGGCAAAAAGAATGTCGCGCGTAAGTCGCTAGCTGGATAAAGGCCCCGAGGAAAGTATGCGAAATGTCTCCAAGCCGGAAGGCGGTATCTGGCGAATTACAGCATGGACCGGAAGAGGAGACGCGCAGTAAAAATGAAAAAGCTCTTGCGAACCAGAGCAACAAATCTGGATCAATTCGCCAACAGTGTTGCATCTAAGCAACGGGGGAACTATTTGGCCGCTGCCTTACATCCAATCCAATCTCAGCTCTTGAGGGATTGGTAAGTGTCTCCAGATGCCAGTAGACCGCATCATTTTCTGGATTTTAGTTGCGCCCGGAGTTTGGCGATTTCTTTGTCCGCAGCTTCCCTTTGCTTCCTGAGTGCAGCGTTTTCGTCGTCCAAACGGTGAACCTCCTGCCTCAGTACGTCTTTCGCCTCTGCGTCCAAGCCCAGAAGTGCGAATGGTCGTTCCAGCTCATCTTCTGTCTGCAGGGACTTCGAGTCTAACTCGCTGCTCACGAGGCGACGGAAACTCTCGAGATTTTCCGCATATGTCCGTTCCGTCTCACGCAGCAGGGGCGCGAAAAACTTAGAGTACTTCTCTTTGTCGATAAAATAACTAGATGACCTGAAATAGGTTGCCAAAAGGAGATCTTTCAGGGGGACCTTCAGATTGCCAGTTCCTTCGAACCGGCACAGGAACTCATAAAGTAAATCAGGGCGAACCGTTATATTACCTGCCATCTTGTAAGGACCATGAACAGCAACCTTGTTTAGAAATGTACCACGAGAAAGGAACGAGCACCTCCATTGCTCGGTTTTATGCCCAGCAGGCCTCATCCGTTCCCAAGAGTAAATCACCGCGTATACTTCTGACTCGGCACGCATCCTAACTTCACTCTTGTACAAATCCGTCATCTCTGCGCTACTGTTGATGAACGCTTCGCTCTGATCGCGTACGACATAAAACTCAGAGTTGTCTTTAATCAGAGGCGCCATTGGCAAGAACTGGATACCGAGCTCGGCTGCTTTGTCTTTGATTGCCCTAAACTCAAGGCTACCGATACAAAGCTCCAGGTACTCTTCAAAAGTCCTCTTGTGCCCATCAGCCACGTACCTAACAAAACCATCTAAGAATTCGTTTCTCCTGTACTGGCCTCGTCCCATTGATGCCGCCAATACTTCGATGGATTGTTCTCCATGCTGTCTAATTAACTCCGAAGCCCATTGAAAATGTTGCAAGGTCTCGTCGATGAATTTCGGTGTCACCCACACCTTGAGGCCAGCCTTGAGAGCCTTCTCGATCACCTCGCGAAACAGGCGATTGTTCGCCGAGTCAATTGTGAGTGCCGGGATCAGCACATTGGAATCGACCACTAGAGAATGACCCTCGATAAGAGTCTTGCGTATCAGCTCACCATCAGGGTCAAGACCTACTGCATTGACAGTAAAATAGGCCTTTGCGAGGTACTCAAGAAATCGCTCGTGTACTCCGACGGGGGCAGTTAACTGTTGCGTTACGTACGAAGCGAAAAAGTATCTGAAGCTTTCAGGAAGCCTAAGGGCGATAATGTTGATTTCCTTGAGCAGGGTGACATGTGGTGTCTGGTCACGTCGGTCGCCAAAGATCATGTCAACGATCTCGGCTCCTCTTTCTGCCATGCAAACAACAAGTGCGTCTAAGGCCGCATTGGCTATCAGAGTCACGTCTGAAGCGGATGCGTGCTGCAGAGCCTTTCTTGAATCCAGTTTTACCTGCTCGATGAATTCAGCTTTCAAATTGTCGAATTGCTTTGCAAAGCGGTCGTGCGTATCCTTCCCTTTTGTCGATGCTCTAAACAGCTGCGCAGTCGGAGCTTCAACTAAGCCGTCCTTTATTGCGGAATCTAATGCTGTCGTGATCGAAGTGGCCACTCTGTCGGGCTTCATGGAAGCCATTGCCGCTACTGCTTCGATGAGTGCGCGCTTGGATAATGGCGTTGACACGGAGTTGAGCGCAGAAAGAACGAGCGCCTTGAAGGCATCAATGCGGGGCTCCGTATTGGAACTCGACTGAAAGCGATGCCACATGTAAAGGCTTTGTGCAACTTTTAAGGACGGTATGTTCGTTAGTACTTCGCCCTTAAAAGCAACATAGCGAGAAAGAAGTTCAAGGAGATGCGTGAGCTCGCGATGATTCCCCTTACTTGCGTGATATGGGACCACCTGGATGTTGTACTTGCGGTCCCATTCGTCAACAATCGTCGGACTCGCGTTAGCGATGATTGCAAACATAGGAACCTTACGACGCAATTTGTGAGACACACGTTTGAGAAGAAACTGAAGGTCACAATCGGAAAGTGAATATCCAAGGAAGAGTACTCGTGCAGTACTCAAATGGCTGGCTATGAAGAATCGCAATGAGTCAAAGCGGGAATCATGCAGAACTTCATCGTACTGATCGTCGGTGAGCACCAACCCCTCAGGGTGATCGAGGGTGCCGTGAAGATTGACAACGCACTGAAGAGCGTCAAAATCAACTTGTTCGAGATCTGCCTTAGAATTACCTAGCAGGGTGATAGCTATCGAGGCATCCTTGAAATGTCTTGCCAAAATGTTTTCGAGGTTCGTTGTTAAATATCCCTTAAACGGGAACTTGACCACGAAGCGGTACCCAGAGCCGCTTTTGCCGGTATCCGTTAGAACCTTCTTGCAGGCTTCAAGCACGAAACTGGGGGACACCCCCCGCCAGGCACGTCCCAACAGTGCGGGAAAGTTGTTCTGAGCAAAGTCCAACTCTGCTGCTTCCAGGTCCTTGGGGTTGGCTTTCCGCAAGGCTTCCAGAACATCTTCAGCAAGTCCCCTCCAGTCTGGCAAGCCTATCTCGGATGAGAGACCCGCTCCAACCACGACCAAGCATGGACCCTTACTAAGATAATCAATCAGTTCTGGCAGCATGCTGCACCCCCTCTTGATGAGCAACCGCGGTTCATTCTAGCAACTCGCGGACTTCTCCCGCCGCGTAAAGCGGTAAGTGGGGATCTTGTCATCTGACCACTGAAAGCGTTCGGAGCTACCGCCATTGTGAATTTGTAGCGGCATGGCCTGCTTGCCCCGGCAAGGAATGGTGACGGTGGGCGACGTTTCGCCTCAGCGTGCGGCTCGTTTTGTAGATGCCCCACGTGTAGAATTCTGAAGAGTGGAGGAAGCGCATCTGATCGACCCTGTTCTTCGGAAAACACTGGTTCGCGCTTTTTACTTCGCGGAGGCCCTTGCTGTATATGATCGATATTACCGACCGCTAGTTTCGACGTACGCGCGAGCACGTCAGGAGCTTACTGATCGCGGCCGCCACGAAGACCGACCGCCGACATGGGTTCCGCTTGTGTTTCACTGCACCACTGAAGATCGCGCCAAGCAGATATTTGCAGAGGGAATACTGAAGCCTGGCGCCGGCGGAACTGTTAGCTTCACAGAGATTCCGATTGGCGAGCTCGACAGGATGAAATATCGCCATCACGGTTCGGAGCAGGTTGCTATAGGCTTTCCTCGACGATACATTCAGTCGCTGGGCCTCACGCCGGTGTGGTACCTGAAGCACAACCCTGGGATTCGCCACGTGCTGGCAGCGTTGAAAACACGGGATCTCAACGCATTCAGGGAGTTGTCCCCGTTTATCGACGAGAATGATGACGTGGCCCCCTTTCAGGAAGTTCGGACGACCAGTCCAGTTAACATTGAACAGGCGGTCTGGATTCTCACAACAAATCGAATCATCGACCCTCCGCGCCTTCAAATCCCAAACATCGACACATTTCAAGCTGTACACGGGGCGATTCCCAAATCCTATTGGCATCGGTCCCACCAGCTAGAGATTCTTTCGGAATGGCAATTCATCGCTTTGACGAAGAATGATCACGGCGTGCCGAAAAAGTTTGAGTTCATTGGGGAATACTACTGGCGCCACAACATTGCAGAAGAGAAGGAGTTGAGTGTCACATTTCCTGCGCACCAAAAGGAAATCATTTTCGAAGTTACAAGACCAGAAAAGCATGAACAGTACAACGGTCCGTGGCGCTTCATCGACGTAGCTCGATTCATCGCGCGGACTCTTCTGGTCGCTGGAGAATGCATCGATGAGGCTCTGCCGTATCGCCTCATCGAAGACCTCACCAACATTTAGTAGAAGCTGAGACATTTTGGACGGTCGTAAGCTGTGTGAGGCCCAAGCCAAAGAGACTGGAATGCCGCGTCAAGCGCGGCATTCTAGGGTGTCGGCGGGAAGGTCTGGAACCGCAACCTGCGGCGTATGCTTCCAGTTCGGAAAAGGATTGCGTTCATGCTGGCGAAACTGCGTAATCAGATCACGGATCATCGAGCGGCGCTTATGCAGTGTTTCCAGCAGGCGGCGGAGGCCATCTTGATTACCGTCATACCACTGCTTCGGCATGTGCGAGGCGCACTGCCAAAGCTGGTGCAACTCTACCTGCTCGGCAAGTGAAAGTGCTGGCTCGAATGCGTCCCAGCCGGCTACGTGGCGATAGACGTAGTTGCGATAGTAGACACCGCGGAGCGCCATGTCGGGAAAGTCCCAATTGCCAGCGTTGAAACAGTAGCCCTGGTCGATAAAGGTGGTACGAAAACGGCGATACTGCGAGGGGCGGGTGAATACGGCCTGGCGTCCGTCAGCGTTGCAGGTCCACTTGTCAAATGCAAGGCACGGCGGGAACATTTCCAAGTTGTCGATGTTTGCTGCCATGCTCTCCGGCAAGTAGTCGAGGACCATGTCGCATTCGGGATCGGCAACATACCGGCAAGCCAACTGCAACCCGCTGCGGCACGGAATCCTCATTCCAGCGGTCTCGATGCACAGTTCCGGCGTGTTCTGGATCAGCCAATCGGAAACCTCGATCACATTGACGTGAGGCATCGGCAATCCCAGACAAAAGCCAATGCGAGAAGCCAGAAACTCATTGGCTAATACGCGGGGATGCTGCGGGTTGTTCTGGAATTTGACGACGTAATAGTGGCCATCGGAAGCGCGCATCAGGTGGGATTGTGCTCCTCCACGCATGCGGCGTATATGCTGCGTCGCGTAAAGTTTACGGTGGATTGTGGATGTGCTGCCTGGCATTTTTTTCTCCTGTTCCGCCGAAGCGGTTGTTTTGTTCTTCACCCAAGCCGCGCCGTAAGCGTTCGGTTCTGACCGTCTGGATAAATGCATAAGAAATCATCATCCTCAATGAGGACACTTTTGTGTCCAGGAGGAATGATGGATAGCACAAAGCGTGCTGGGATAGCAGAAGCAACTGGTGAATCGAAGCAGTCGAGACAACATCGGAGTGCAGAAGCGAAACAGCGAATCGTGGCGGCAAGTTTCGCCTCAGGAACCACGGTGCAACAGGTAGCGCAAGAGTACGGAGTGCGGGCCGGTCAGGTGTATCAGTGGCGTAAGCAGTATGGTAGGAGGCCGGGAGAAAGAAAAAAGGCGTTGGCGGTGAAGCTGTTGCCGGTTGCGATCGCAGCGGCGGGGGAAAGCAAGAGCGCAGCCACAGCATCTTCGGTCGAGGTGATGGAGATCGAACTGCCGAAGGGCCGGGTGCGGATGGTGGGAGCGGATGGGGAGTTGGTGCGAGCGATACTGGAGCTGCTGCGATGATCGGTTTGCCGACAGGAACACACATTTGGATCGCAGCGGGGGTGACCGATTTGCGGCGCGGGTTCGATGGTTTGAGTAGCGCCATCCAGACGGTGTTGGAAAAGGATCCGTTTTCTGGGCACGTGTTTGTGTTTCGCGGGCGGCGGGGAGATTTGCTGAAGGTGTTGTGGTGGGATGGGGATGGATTGTGTCTATTGGCCAAGCGGCTGGAGCGAGGACGTTTCGTGTGGCCACAAGCCAGCAGCGGAACCGTGTCACTGACACGAGCGCAGTTATCGATGTTGCTGGAAGGGATTGATTGGCGGCACCCGGAACGAACGGCGGCTCCACAGATGGCAATGTAGGTTCGCGCGCGAGATTTGCACAGATTTTTATGCAATCGATCTAGCCTGCAAGAAAACTTCGTGGCATACTCCAACTCATGGTGGTGAGCGCAACCCTTCCCGATTTGGAAATGCTGAATGCGGAAGCGTTGAAAGATTTGCTGCGAGCCACACACCAACAACTGCTGGCGCGGCAGAGCGAAATCGAACATCTGCGGCTGCTGATTACGCAACTGAAACGCATGCAGTTTGGCCGGAAGTCAGAGAAGCTGCAGCACCAGATCGAACAACTGCAACTGCGACTGGAAGGCCTGCAAAGCCAACCCACCCATCCAGCCGCTTGCGAAGGTGGCAAGACGACAGAGGCGGAGTCTTCTGCCCGAGTTCGTTCCACCCGTAAACCATCGCGTCGCCCGCTGCCCGAGCATCTACCTCGGGAAACCCAGACGTTGACGCCGGAGCTGCAACAGTGTCCAGAATGCCAGGGGAAATTGCGGCCCTTGGGGGAAGATGTATCAGAAATCCTGGAATATGTTCCGGCACGTTTCAAAGTGATCCGCTATATTCGTCCCAAGCTGAGTTGTGGCAGCTGTGCCTATATCGTGCAAGCGCCGGCACCGACCCGTGTGGTGGAGCGAGGTTTGGCCGGGCCTGGCCTGCTGGCTCATGTGCTGGTATCGAAGTATGCCGACCATCAACCCTTATACCGCCAATCGGAGATGTACAGGCGGGAAGGAGTGGAGTTGGAGCGCTCGACCTTAGCCGACTGGGTGGGAGCCGCCAGCCGTTTAGTGGAACCTTTGGTGGAAGCGTTACGCCGCTATGTGATGGGAGCCGGTAAGTTGCACGCCGATGAAACGCCGGTGCCGGTGCTGGCTCCGGGCCAGGGCAAGACCAAAACCGGACGCCTCTGGACCTACGTTCGGGATGATCGACCGGCGGGAGCTAAAGCGGCGCCCGCTGTATGGTTCAGCTACTCGCCGGATCGTCGCGGAGAACATCCGCAAAGGCACCTGCATGGTTTCCGTGGCATCTTGCAGGCCGACGCCTACGCTGGCTTCCAGCAACTCTATGAGAAGGGCCAGATTCAGGAAGCTGCCTGCTGGGCGCATGTGCGGCGGAAGTTTTACGACATCCACCTGGCGCATGCTTCGCCTTTGGCAGCAGAAGCCCTGGAACGAATCGCTGTTTTATACGGGATCGAGAAAGAGATTCGCGGTCGTCTGCCGGAAGAACGAAAAGAGGTTCGGCAAACACGAGCACGGCCTCTGCTGGAATCGCTACGGCAGTGGTTCGAAGAGAACCTACCCAAGCTATCCCGCAAATCCGACACAGCCATTGCCATTCGTTACGCCCTGAGTCGCTGGAACGCCTTGACGCGCTATTGTGAAAACGGGCAGATTGAGATCGACAACAACGCGGCCGAGCGCTCCTTGCGGGCTGTGGCTCTGGGGCGCAAGAATTACTTGTTTGCTGGATCCGATGCCGGAGGCGAACGCGCTGCCGCTCTCTACAGCTTGATCGGGTCAGCAAGATTGTGCGGGCTCGACCCCGAAGCGTATCTGCGTCAGGTACTGACGCGCATTGCGGATTGCCCGATTACTCAGATCGAGGAGCTACTGCCATGGAAAGTCGCCGCAAACCTCACGCCACAAACCCAACCCACAACGTAGATCCCAACGTTGACGCCCAAGGCCCTGCAGTCGCTCCTGGAGATTTTCCCAACTTGGCTCGATTGATCGCACACGGCCAAATCACCCTAGGAGTGATTCGTCCTATGGGCTGCGTGGCTGTGGCCCACGACGGGCACAACTCTTTGGCCATGTTGCACCGACGTCGTGGCGAAACCCTACTCCAGCTGTTAACCCGACTCGAATTTGCAGTCGACAAAGCCCTCACTGAAGAAGTTTTCACCGATGAGATCAATCCGACTTCCTGAGCATCCATCGCTCAGGTAGCCGCTGCTCGGCGCTCAAACTTTAAGAACTTCGTCAATACGGCCCGATTCGGACGCTTACGCCGCGCCAGCGGGAACAAAACAGACGGTTCGGCGGGCAGGAAGGAACGGAGTCCGCAGAGGGTGGCAGGGCGCGATTGAAGGCGCGGTGCGTGACAAAACGCTGGGGGGTATGTTTTGGCGCGATACCGGCGCTGCGGGCGCGACTGTCGGAGCCTCGGCATTCAGAGGCGTCCACCCGGTCGGACGGAGTGGAAAATAAGGCAGAGCAACCAATCAACGGTATTCGAAGCAGCAGTAATTTCTCGCGGCTGCGGGTGCTATTCCACCGCGAAGCACCTGGGGCGACGTTGGCGAATTGCATACCAGCACCATTCCAGCCATTTGGCCAATTTCGTCCTGTTCGCATTGGCGGTTTTGGTTTGCCCGGAGCGGGTGGATCTGAGAACACCGCAAATTGGCGATCCAACGTTGGGAATCAGAGTCCGCATGCGAACTGGGTTGCCGGCCATGGCGTTTGCAGTCTTTGCCGGTATTCTGTTGATGTCCTGGAGCGTGAACGACTGGATTTGCCGGAGAGTGGTCGTCAATTGCTACGGGCGGGGCGCTCGGGCGTGGCGGGCGGGGCTTGAATTGGGCCAATGCGTAGGTCTTAATGAGGAGGAGTCCGGCGCAAGGGTCGGGCGGTACATGGAATATTGGAGAGATTCAGCATCTTGTGAGCTGTCAAGGTGAGAATTCACTTCCGCCAGCGCAGGAGCGGTGAAGTGGTTAAGGGGCGATGCTGTATCGCCCCAAAGCAAACGGGAGGGTGGGCGGGAAAGAGGGGCGAAGCCCCACAGCGCGTTGCCAAGTAGGCGCACAATGCTTGTCTTTTCGGAGCGGGATAGATACCTTGAGATGAGGCTGGCTAATTGGCTAACTCGCTGCTGGCTATGGCTGCAGCCGGCTTGCATTCTTAAGAAATATCCATATACGGTTTTAGGAGTTCTTTGTATTCATCATCCGATTTACAAAGCGTCTTTTCGCCGCTTGGCGATATTACGTCACATAGAATCGGTGGAACTTCCCAATATTTTTTCACCTTATCCGATTGCCAAATATACTCGCCATACTGCTTTCCTTCGACCGCATCGAATATGCTTTTCGAAGTGACGATCCTACCGCCGTTCGTTTCAACATCAGTTATTTCAATGAAGCATCTATTCAGCTTTTCGTTGTAGTGGTTTTCAAAAGCGGCCCATTCCTTGTTCTTAAATCCCATGTCGCTATAACTTTTTCTCGCAGCCTCAGCGCACCTCTCTTGATACTCAAACAAACTGCGATCCTTTTTCTTTTCGGCAATTTCCGCTTTTAATGTTTCGATTGCTTTCTCTTGCTGGTAAACCCAATACGTGAGTATCGCCACGAAAAGAATCACTACACCCGTCAGCGCCTTCATGGGCGAGATTCTAAGCCCGTTTTCACTGATTGCAAAAACAAATTATCTCCTTCTCCTGATCGCCGCAGGGCGCAGTTCAGGAGATAGGGTTTCTATTTCTACTTCTGTTTGAATACCAGGAGGGTCGGCGGTTTCTTCCAGTTCAATCTTCTTTAATTCGGCTTTCCGATAGTCGGTATGTGATGAAGGAAAACCTATTAGCTCGCCTGTGTCCTCGTTTCTGACAATTACCCCAATGGAGCAGCCCACTCGACCTCTGGATTTTCTTTTTCCCCATAAAATCGCCCTGGCGCCGCCGGAGGGGTAATGACCCCTCCGAGATCCCTTGGCATGTCTTAGCCTTCTTTAAGGGCATCACTCCGAACGCTTCAGGGAGATCCGGTCCTCACCAGAGGACCACCAGGGGATTCGCCCTTTTGATTCATGGAGTTGCCGTCGAAGACTTCCTGTCGATTTTGCGGGTGATCGATGGATAAGCTTTTATTTTCTAGTACTTGGCTTAAGTTCGAAAATCCAGTTGATCGTCGCCCCATTCTCGTCCCATCGGCCAACCGGCTTGGGTTTCATCATCGAGGTCACCCCGTTAAGAAAGTGTGCCAGAATGAAACGTTCCTGCCGTTTTCGTCACTATTCATTAGGACCGTTCCTAGGTTCGTCCATTGATGATGAGTCTGTTTTCTAACTCTGTGCCATGACTAATGATGATTATCAGCGCATCGCCCGCGAAGAACGTCGCCGCCAGGAGCAAGAAGCATTCCAACGGAGGGCCAGAGAGGACCAAGAGCGCCAGCAGCGCGAACAGAGAGCCAGGACCGAAGCCCAGCTTCTCAGAGACCGCTCCCGCCGATGGGGGGAGGAAGGGAGTATTCCCCCGTTCCCAGCGAGAATCGATGCCACTGAGTACCAGAAGGGGCTGTGGGAATACCAGCAGGACAAACGGAGGGAGGAAGAGCGCGAGGAGCGGGCCCATCGAATCCAACGCGGATATCCACCGCAACAAACGGCTGCAGTTACACCGACATTCACGTCGAGGACGTTTGCAGCCTCGAGAGATGCTTACGCGTACCAGCCCCCAAAACGAGGCTTTATCGGCGGCATCACCCGATGGTTTATCAATCATGCATGGCCCTTCTCCGCATTATTCGCTTTCGGTCGAAGACTAAGCGATGCCAGCAGTAAGGTCAAGGCACTAGCGGCTCTCATCGGAGGTGTTGCCGTTACGATTCTCCTTCTTAATTCTTCTTCCCTAAGCCATGAGCCAAAGTCCACCGGTGCCGCCCTCGCTCTTGCCTTTGGTTGCTGTGCTCTCCTCGGATGGTTCACGCCTGCTCTTTTTGGCGTCGTTCTTCGCGCAGTCATTGGGCTGATCGGAATCACGCTAGAACTGGCCGTGTACGGTGGTGTCATTTGGCTAATTATTCAGGTAGTCCAATCTCTTAGCTGATCAAGACAAATGCGAATACCCCGTCAATGAGTACCCAGCTTGAGTAAATCGGGTGGGACGTCCGCAAGCTCGGGTGTTGTAGTGTCCTTTGGGGGCTCATAAAATAGGTGCGCACTCCAGCAGCGAAAGAACAAGGTCTACAGCCCCGATGAAATTGGTAATGAGAGGGGACCATTTCGCAGTGAGCTTCATTCTTTAATGCGTGCAGCCGCGAAGAAGTATAGTCAATCAGTGTCCGATGCTGAACATTTCGAAGCCATCGGTCGTATTGCGCAAACCCTCTCGGCTCGCCATGGTTCAATTCTCAAGGGTGGCCGATTCCGGTACGGCACGGCGCAGAAAGCTTTCAATCTTTACTTAAAGTTCCTCTGGCGTTTGGGGCAAATCCCAACTCCACCGCACTGTCCAGTTGACGGCATCGTTTTATCAGCGGCTGGAATAGAAGGAAGTTGGAAAGCATAAGTTATACCGGTCGCAAACGGCCATGCTTGCGTGATAAAGAACAGCAAATGCTGACCTCTGTGCATAGCGTTCGGCGCAAGGCGTGAAGTGTTTGGTCCCGCCGTTGCTTGAGCGGCGTGATCGGGATTGATGTTGGACTGAAGTGGGCATTGCTGCAATGTCTTTTTAGCACCGTTTTGTTCTAATTGAGCTGGGCAGGGAAAGCCCGGCCGTTGTTTACAGGTAAGGGTTGACCTTGCGCATCATTTTCTCCGCGTGCGCTTTTCCTTTCCGGTTTGGTGCGCGGGCTGGCCCCGTATGTACGCAATAGATTGCGCAACTCGGCCACAGTGGCGAGGAGTGGCTTCAAGGTCTTGGCGAATTAAGTTATGAATAACGGTTATATTCTGGCGGGCCGCTTCTTACGAACTTCTTCTTTTGATCTGGCTGATACACAAAGCACCAGCGGGTCTCATGCAGTCCCTCGTCAGCAGAATCTGGGTACAAAGTGTCGCGGTAAACGACATTTCCGTAGTAGACCAAAAACTCCCTACTCTGTTCTACGAGATCGGCTTTGCCTTTGGCTTTCAATAAACGATTGCGCATTAAGGCCGGGGCTAATTGGAAAGCTGTCAGTACGAACTATGAGATGCAAGTCAGGCAGAATGCTTGGAGAGGAATAGTCAGGTGGTACAGCCATAGTGTCGAGATTTCTGACAAAGCACGCATGTGCGGAAAGAGAGATAACCTTGGCCGGGGTGCTGCCATTGTTTCGGCAGCCGAATCGAAACAGCCCATCCACATTCTTGTCTGATCTCCAGGTGACGACGAGCCAAGGTCGTTCAGAGTTAATCGCAGCTTGCGCATTCAACAGAGCAGCCTTGGCTAAGTCTTGAAGGTGCTCTGAGTGTCTGTTTATCGTTCGCAGCGTTTTTAAGGCAATAGGAACACCGATGATACCCGCAATTGCCAGAATGACCGTGCAAGCGAGGACGACGTAATCGATACGGTCTCTGACCGGCTCTACAGGTATTTTGTCGGGCACCGAAACGACACTCACGCTGCTATTTCGGTTTTGGTCGCTGTCTTTGGCACGGTCTGAACTGCTAGCAGCAGGCACTGGCGCACGGCGATTGTGCTGGTCAGATTCTTTCTTCGCCGCTTGGTTTGACTGCCCCCAAGAAAAGGCACAAATGAGCAAAACAACCACAAAAACAGTCATTCTTGCCGATCTCATCGGAAAGAGTGTAAACATCGCCAATCTAGGTTGCAAGAAATGGGCCGGACTCCAGGAGATTGGCTGACAATGGGCTAGCCGAATCACGCCGCCGTTTCGGGTACACTGGTTTCAGAGCACGATATGTTGTGGATGATGATGCCTTTGGAAGAGCACTATGACGATGGCTTTGGGGCCGTTGGGGATGCGTTTCGTCGGGCCGCCGAAACCCTAAATAAGAACAATAGGGACGGAGCGATGTTGTGGAGTCACCTGCCTGAGATATACCTGCTGCGTCATGCCGTTGAGTTGTTTCTGAAATCCGGCATCATCATTATGCACCGCAAGCTGAGGCTTCTCTATGACTCAGAACCATATTCCAGCGCGACACCGATGCTGCTGACTTCCTCGGGAAAATGGCGCTCTCTTTTTAAGACCCATGACATACCTGAGCTTTATGGCTATTGGAAAAAGCTGATTGTTGAGCACAAGGAGAGCCTTGAAGCATTTGGCAAGCACGGACCAGATATGAGCGTGCCAGTTGAGCTGGACGGCTGGATAGACACCCTTGGAAAAGCTGACCCCAACAGCGATTATTTTCGTTATCCCGTTAGCAGAAATACTCAGGCTGATGGTGAGAAGTCTGCTTTCCGGGAAGTTGCTCCCGAAGATTTGTTCCCCGAGAACAGGAATGAAAACGAGTACATAAGAGCGCTCGTAATAGAGAATTCCAAGGGCGAATTGGTGCAGGCTTTCAAACTCGATAACGCGACACAAAAGGATGTTGCAGAGGCAGCGAAGAACGCCGCAGAAATGCTCAGCAATTTTCACGCTATGATGCGGTTTGAATTGACCGGCATGAGGTGACCGTTCAAGGCAGCGATGACGTGGACGAAAGAAGAAATTGAACGGGACTTTCTGAGTCGGAAGATCAGCGCATTTGGGTTGTCACCTGAATCGGTCGTTGCCTGTTTCGAGCGCACAGAGCAGCTTCTCGGCCGAGAATGGATTACTTCACAGCGGTCAGGCAAAGGGCTGATGGTCACGATTCCGGTTATTGACTGAGTCCTTCAAGACGTGGCTGTGCTCGATGGTGGCGGTATTGGCTCCGGAGTTTGCTGGTTCCTGGATGGCCCAGCCGTCCTTATTTAGAAGGAAGTGAAATTGCGTGGGTCTTAGGCTGGTCAGACCCCATGCCCTCGTTACCGCGCATCTCCATGTCATGATGGGCGTGGTCGCTCGGCGTCTGAGCAGAGGCGAGAACGGGCAGGCATGCCACAATGGCAAGTAGAAGCTGCTTCATGCCGCAATAGACGGGCCAATCCAAGTGGCGTTAGCGGGAGAGCGATCAGCATAAATATCATTCTGGCGTATCCAACTCTATTTTGCCAGGTCCATGCGGAATCAACTTGAATGGCAGATCGTCTCCTACTTGGGCTTTCTTAAATGCGGAAAGAGTAGCGTCATAATCAGCGATTTCTGCCTGGCTTATCGTTACTCTGACTGGTCCGGTGTTAACCTGATTGCCGAAAAGGACTGGCTTGGGTTCATACGTTTCATGAACAAACCGAAGAGCCATTACCTGCGACATATTCTCAATGTGAGGCCTATTAGTTTCAGACTTCCTAATGGTGAATGTCACGGAATCCCAGTTGTAGTCGACGCCCTGCATCAGTTCTTTCAAAACCTTTATAGCCTCAAAATCTGAATCAGAGACCTCTCCGGGCCACTTGAGATTAAGGCCGAACCTCTCTACAATCTGCCTCAATTCGGCAATTAGATCATAAAGCTCGCGCTGCTCAACAGTCAGCTCGCGTTCGGTCACATTGAAGCTGAAAAGTATTGCATCCTGCTCTAAGTCCCAAACTGTGACGGTCGCGCCTGAATACAAGAGTGTCATGGCATTCGTGAATTTGGCGATCTGTTTGAGTTCAGAGTTGACGAATCTTGAGACATAACGGAATCGACCGTGGCGATTGGCAAGGAGAGTTAGCCACAATTCAAACGGCAACGATTCTGACACCGTCTTTAATTCAGTCTCGTCAGTTCCACGACGCACCGGAGCTAGCTCAATGAAGCTGTAGTCGACTTTTCCGTTCTCACCTTCAAAAATGATCCGAGCCCTTATTCGGCGGTTTAGCAATGATGGAGTAGAGCCGACAATAAGCTTCGTACCCTTGATATTGGGCAAATCAAACAAAGGCACATTGCTGCCACCGTGCTCGAATTCAGTGTCCTCAAATGTTTGCTCGATTCCAGTCTTAACCAAAGTCTTAAATTTCTCGACGCCGGTTCCAGAAAAGGTCAGATTTATGGTCGGCGGGTTCAGTCGGAGTGCTTCAACGTCCCTGGCAAACACATTCAGAGTCTTTGCGCCATTTTGCATAGACATTAACATTCCGGGACGTGGTTTTGTTTGTGCCAACAACGGCCCTAAGTCACCAGAAAACACCAGTTCGTAGTTGAATCGAGAATCACGTTCTTTCAAACGTTCGATGTAATCTTCGACATCGGCTTGCGTTATGTTTTCGAGCTGCTCGGTTGTAAGTTCACCGGTATTCCGAAGGACCCGTTTTAGCTCAACTGGATCGATTGCAGAACCAGGAAAGAAGTGATTTCTGAGCGCCCTGCGATGGATTAGTTCATGAACGATCTGCGATGCAAACATCTGCCCAATCGTGACAACGCTGGCTTTGGATTTCTTATATCGCTCCCACCAGCGCGATGCAGGGGCACCTAAATTTACCGACAGACAGAGAATCCAGTTTTTAGGGTTGTAACGAGTGAGGACGGTGTTTAACGATTCTCTGATTTGCCCTTTTTGAGACTCACCAACACCATTGGCAAATGCCTTGCATTGCCAAATCGTCGGATTTCCGCTCAAATTCCCCGCAAATATGTCGAGTCCCTCATCTCCACTTGCTCCTTCAACTTGACGCAAATCTAAGTCTGGATGCCGTTCCTTTAGCAAGTGAAAACAAAGTTTATGAAATGTGTCGGGGTCGAGTTCTTTCAAACGCTGATAAAGGGAATCCATAGGTTTACGGACCGGTCGGTAGTGCGCTTTACAAAGATTATAATGTTGCCGAATGTCGTTCGACCCGCTAATCACTGACTATGCTGACGCACTCTTCAGCCAAAGGCAGAGGGACATATACGACCAAGAGGAAGGGGATTTGGAGGCGCTAAGAAAAACGTGCATCCATAGTGGCATGATCCTGCCGCCGAAGTATGTGACCGAGGTTGGAAAATATCTAGTCAAACGAGCTTCCAAACTCGCTGATGCAAAAAGAGAAACGCTAATGGCCGCGATTGACAGAGCCAGGTTACCTTTCAATGAGGCTGTTGTCGGTGAAGTCACAAGCTCGGTCCTCGATTTCTGTGATAAACAGCAGCATAAAGAAGTCGCCTTTCTTGCCAACCATACATATGAGCAACCGGGGCTAAATAATGTGCCTGGAGAATTGAAGGCCGCAGTTGTCATCCGCGTTCAAACCGGCATTTCTGGTGTGATGGAGACCGTCAAGGATAAGATGAAGGCGATCCGTCTGGAAACTTTCATTGATGCGAAACACAATCAGGCTGTTTATGCGTCGGCATTACAGAAACGTTGGGATGTTTTTATATCCCATGCTAGCGAGGACAAGGAGGGCTTTGTTGAGCCGTTGACCGCAGCGCTTCAGTCGTCTGGTCTCATCGTGTGGTATGACAAGACAGCCCTTACTGTGGGAGACCGGCTGCGCCAAAAAATTGACGAAGCATTGAGTCAGTGCCGATATGGGGTGGTGATTCTGAGTCATAATTTCTTTGCGAAAAAATGGCCCCAAGAAGAGCTGGAAGGGCTATTCGCGCGGGAAGTAAACGGGGCACCGGGCGTCAAGGTCATCCTCCCTGTGTGGCACAGCATCAATGTAAACGAAGTCTCCCACTACTCTCCTCTTCTTGCCGGAAGGCTTGCAGCAAATTCAAGAGACGGTATAAACGTTGTGGTGCAGCAGCTTCGGCAGGCAATGGGGCTGTAGTGGGATTAAGAACCGCAATTGAGCTGGGCATACATGTCTCGCCAGACATCAATGGCGGGTAAAGTTCCGCCGTTGCCATCCCGGATTTCATTGAAAATGCTGTACAGGCACCGCGGCAGGGTTTGATTTCAAGGTAGTGCGATTCGACGAGCGCCGGCTTCAAGATCAACTTGCTTATTTTTACTTTGGGGACTACACGACAGGTCGACTCTACCGACCAGATCACCTTTTCCTACGAAGTACCCAAGAAGACGGTGATGCCTTTGCCGACATAGAGAAAAGCCCGGACTTCTCCGCCCAATTGATCCAGACGATCAAGAACGCTGCCGAGCAAGTCAAAGCGACCCAGACGGTCGGCGCCGTCGGAGAGAGAGGATTTGAACCTCCAACCCCCTGGTCCGGAACCAGCAAGGTTGACTCGGAAGCAGTTGAGCAGAAATGGAGGGGCATAGCCGGTTTGAGGCTATGCCCCGTAGCTTTATTTCTCGCGCTCCAGGTACTTGATTCTGGTCGCAACTACTTCGGTCTTGTACTGCGCGCCATCGTTTCCGCCCTTGCTGCTGTGCAGGTAGCCATGGACCCTGACAAACCGGCCTTTGGTGCATTTCTCGACTACTTCCTTGGCCAGCTCCCGGAAGGCGACTACGGAGTGCCATTCGACGTATTCTTTTTCGCCAAACTTGCTCTTGGTGGCCATGCGCAATGAGGCAGCACTGTCATTGGCGCCAAAGAAAGCCGCATCTGCGCCGAGGTTGCCGGTCAGGATCACCAGATTGTTGCTGAAGGACTTCCGCTGCTGATTGTTTGCGCTCTTGCTGGATGTGCTGCGAGTTGAATTCGTGGTCGTTCTCATGATTTTTTCTCCTGTCCCTCGTTCGAGGATTGATTTTTTTCGTTCACCTTGGCGCTAGCCGAAAAAAACAACCGCAGAAGGCAAGGACAGAGGCCAAGGACGGGAGCGCGGCAGGCCGAAGGAGGAAAGCAAACCGACTGACAACATGCTTTACCGTTGGCGGGAGGGATGCATTCCCCGGAGGCTTGGGGAGCATGTAAGGCGGAAGCGTGAGCGACCTTGGCGGGAGAAATGAGAACGGCGAATCAACAGAAACACATCGCAGAGCGCAGAACGTAGCAGAGGAAGCGGAAGGCCAGCTTGGTGAGCATGAACCGGAAGAGGCGCGGATGTTAGGCAAGGGTTTGAAAGGGCCAAGTGTCTGCTGCTGATTTGCAGGCCAAGGTTGTTGGCGAAAAGAATAGTCCGTGCGAAGTTGCTCAGAGGGACTGGCTCCCAAGGAAGGTGAGAAATGCTTCCCAAGCCGGGTGGGGCGCGGGCGCTATGGCGAATCACAGCATCGGGGAACGATATTAGGGCGCGGAGCCGGCAAGTTTGTCGCAGACCGCAAGGAACAGACCTGGAGCTGCCTAAAGCAAGGATGTTGCGGGCAACTTGTCGGGTTCACTGAATCAATCGGGTCTTGAAGGGTAAACTCCTGAACGTCTCTTCCAGCGATTCGGGAGTATCCACGATCATGATGGTCAAGGAGTTGGTCTGGCTTTCTAAAATGAGCCTTTTTCCCTTAGCGGCAGGCTGAATTTCGTAGTCATAATCCTGGGGCCAAATGATGAGGTCAAAGTCCGGAGTTGTGGTCCGGGAGAATCGAAACACGTCTTGGGGGAGTTCAAAAACCTGGCAGCGGAAGAAAAGAGTGTGGGAGGGCTGGAGCAGCCAGACGGAGAGCGTTATGCTGTCGTTTACCCATGTACGTAACTGCTGCAAGAGAGCAATGGAATCGGACTTTGGGGAGCCGGTCAATAGCTTGTGGAATCGGCTTTCGCGGATCGCCAGATGGATTTGATTTTTGCCGTTCTGCACGAAGATCGCGGGTAACCTGCCGTACAACATCACAACGGCGCTGCTTTTCCAGGCGCGTGGCTCAAGGGCAATGCGGATGGTGGGCATTATGGATTGGGCTGGGAGTGCGTCGGGTTCGAATGAAAATGTATCGTCCTTATAGTCTTCGGAAAGGCTGCCGACATAGCTAATGGCGCATCCTGGAGCATAAGAAAGGGTCAGTTCAAGTTTCGTTTCCTTCGCCGTCCACTTCCGCAGTTGTTGAATTTCCTTGCTTTCCTTGGCAGCGCGTTTGGAGCGGGTGCGCTTTTTAGGCGGACTGTGTGGACCGTCTTTGCTACTCTGCACGCTGTAATTCTAGCAGCGAAGTTTACAGTCAGCCTGGTCTTGGGGGATGATCGAGAATTAAACGTCGCACCTGCTGGCGGTTATTCCAGTAAAACTCCAGGGCGGAGGCGCGGATGCCTTCGCGGAAACCTTCTTGCTCCAGGTCGGTGGTGCGCCAGGGGGCAGCCTGCTTAGTCAGGAGTTGTTCGATGGCATGTTCGAGTTGGTGCAGGTCCTTGATGCAGTCTTTGAATTGGGCCGCAAGCTCGGCTTCGGTGATTTTTTGGCCTCCGGTGCGGGCAAAGCGGTATTGGCGGAATTGTTCATCCATAATCGTACTCCTCCATTGTGCCGGGTTTTTGGTGTTGGACTTAAAAAAATTTTCGCCGGACGGCCGATGCCGGACGGCGAAAATTTTTGGGGCGGGACGGACTGCGACGGGAGCGCGCGAGACGCGCAGAGAGCGGAAACGAATTGAAGAAAACAAAGTGGGGCACGCCTGGGACGTGCCCCATAAGGTATTTTAGCTGCTGGCGAAAAACCTGCCGTCAGGGTTGAACATATCGCGGAGTATTCGCCGGGTATCCTTCAAAAGGTTTTTTACCTTCTGCTTCTTTACTCCCATTGCTTCAGCGATACCCGCCAAATCGAGGATGTTTCTCCTTCGCTGGATATGTTTGTTGCGTGCTACGTCATAGCCATGCCGGTAGTAATCCGTATGCCGCAAGGCTTTCTCAGGACCCAGAGCGGCAATGGTTTTGAGCACCCGGGCCTGTTCCTCCATCAGGTGCGGGAAGGTGGTTATCTGCTCCAGC
>Ga0209168_10000253_pt1 | contig 58877 bp, 64 predicted proteins | sample Coa_R1_FD_187156 | JGI IMG/M metagenome (GOLD analysis project Ga0209168, IMG submission 187156) | Surface soil microbial communities from Centralia Pennsylvania, which are recovering from an underground coalmine fire - Coalmine... | ecosystem: Environmental > Terrestrial > Soil > Unclassified ...
CGGCAACATCCAGAATCTCGCCGACGACCACACGCACAAGTTTCCCTTGCGCGTGATTGATCTGATAATGCAAGCCGCGCAGTACGTTGCGCCGAGAGCAAGAATGATTGTCCTGGACAAACCGCTCATTGATACCAATTTCCGACAGAGCGCGATCGTTGTAACTCTCCAGGAAAAATCCGCGCTCGTCGCCAAACACGCGAGGCTCGAGTACGAGCAAGCCGGACAGAGAAGTCGAAGTTTTTTTGAATGCATTCATCTCAGTTTGTACGACCGAAAGGCACTCTTCCGGGGCGAACCGTCCTCTTCAGAATACCTTTTTAGCCAATAACGATCAGAAATCAGAGAGAGCACGGATCGGTGTAAATGTGGTGGACATTACTTCTGCGCGCTGTTTGCTCCTAATCATCCCTTGGTCGCGTTCGCAAATCCGAACACCGCTTTGAGTTCGAGGAACTCCTCGATCCCTGCTTCTCCCCACTCTCTCCCATTGCCGGACTGTTTGTAGCCACCGAAGCAGGCGCTGAAATCCACGCGAGCGCCGTTGATGTGTACGTTGCCCGCACGAATCCGTTTCGCGACCTTGCGGGCGCGGCCCAAATCGCCGGAACTGACGAATCCTGAGAGACCGTAGGGCGACTCATTGGCGATGCGCACCGCATCATCTTCATCGTCATAAGGGATAATGCAAAGAACGGGACCGAAGATTTCCTCCCGCGCGATCTTCATTTCATTATGCACATTCGAAAACACTGTGGGCTTAACGAAAAATCCCTTTGAGATGCCATCCGGCCGGCCCGCACCACCTGTTACGAGAGTTGCGCCTTCTGCGACACCCTGATCTATGAGGCGCTGCACTTTCTCGAACTGGGCCTTGCTTACGAGTGGGCCGATTACAGTCTCTTCCCTCCCCGGGTCGCCGACTTTCGTAGCCTCCGCTTCCTGTTTTGCGACAGTCGCCGCCTCCGCCCGTTTCTCCCGTGGAACCAACATGCGTGTTGGCGCATTGCAAGACTGGCCTGCGTTGCGAAAACATGCCTGTACACCTTCTCGAACCGCTTTTCCCAAGTCTGCATCATCGAGTATGACGTTTGCCGACTTGCCACCGAGTTCCTGGGTGACGCGCTTGACAGTTGGCGCCGCTGCCATCGCGACGGCCACGCCAGCGCGGGTGGAACCAGTAAAAGACACCATGCTGACATCCGGATGCGAGGCAATGGCGGCTCCCACGGTGGGACCATCCCCGTTGACCAAATTGAAGACACCGGGCGGTACGTTCGCCTCGTCTAGGATCTGCGCGAACAAGTGCGCTGAAAGAGGGGCAAGTTCGCTTGGCTTCAAAACCATTGTGCAGCCAGCGGCAATCGCGGGGGCAACTTTGCAAGCGATCTGATTCATCGGCCAATTCCAGGGCGTGATGAGTCCGCATACCCCGATCGCCTCCTTTCGCATCAGCGTGGCGCCTCTGATTTCCTCGAAGCTCAAGGTTTCGAGAACTCTTGCCGCCTCTGCGAGATGCGCCAGTCCGGCAGGCACCTGCGCTTTGCGCGCAAGCGAGATCGGAGCCCCCATCTCACAAGAAATTGTCGCAGCCATTTCCTGGCTCTTCGCCTGATAAATCTCGATGATTCGGCGCAGCAACAGCAAGCGCTCCTCGCGCGATGTCTCTGACCACGCTGCAAAAGCCCTTTTAGCCGCGCCCACGGCCAGATCAACATCTGCCGCACTGCCCAGCGAAATGGCGGCAATTGGCTCTTCTGTGGCGGGATCAATCACCACGAAGTCGTCGACTTCCGAAGAACTAACCCACTTGCCATCGATGTAAAATTTGCGACGATCGATCATATGGAACTCCATTCTAGCCAAGATCAGGTACGACAAAACAAACCGGCTGCTTTTTCGATTCCAGCATTCGGGCTGTCAATTGGAGGGAATCTCACGGGCTGGGGAGACGCAAGACCATAAGAATGAAATAATCGGAGCTTGCAAGGTCCAGATATGGATTTGGGAGGTCCAGATCGTCAGCCAATTTGGAAGGCATTCTCCTTTGCGTTTTGGATCGCCTGTGTGCTGATGTTGAACGGTTGTAGCCAGAACTCCGGCTCTCGGATTCGTGTGGAATTGCATGATGTTCCCGAGCAAAGTGGTTCTGCACGCGCTGCTTCGAAACCCGAACCTCCGAACTGTCCTCCGGGGGATCCAGTTGGCAATGATGCTTCATCTACTCCGGCCGGCGCGCACACAGTGAAGCTTTCGTGGACCGCCAGCACCTCGGCGGCTGGTCCGAATGCGAACGAGATTTTCTATTGCCTGTACCGGACGGAGGGTGGCCCTGTGCAGACCAACACTGGAACAACCTCGCCGTGTATAAAATGCCAACGAGTCACTCAAGAATCAATCCCTGAAACCCAACGAGTGGATGCCCAAATAGAAGACGGTGCGCATTACTGCTACGTCGCAATCGCAATCGACCGCAGAACTGGAAAGTCTAGTGTCTTATCGACTCAGGCGGATGCCGTAATTCCACCGAATAAAGAACAGCCATTTTGCAATCCGAGAAACGGCAATCTGAAGAAAGACAAGGGTCGAAAACGCTCGGGGCAGCATTAAGAAGTGGGCTCGATTGAGTCATTGACTCGTCCATTTGGGTATCGTAACGTCGATGTTTGAAGGAGGAGGTCGGATGCCAGCCGCAGCGGCTAAGAGTCGCACTTGGACGTTCTTCGAGGATCAATGGCAGGAAGGCAACCTTCCGATTATGGGCCCGCGTACTCATGCCGCGTGGCTCTGCTCCGTTGTATTTGACGGGGCGCGAGCTTTCGAAGGAGTCACACCCGACCTGGAGCTGCATTGCGCACGTGTAAACGAATCGGCAAAGAAAATGTTCCTCAAACCGCTTGTTTCAACCGAGACCTGGGTCAAATTGGCTCGCGAGGGAATCGCTCGATTCGATAAAGGCGCGGCTCTCTATATCCGTCCGATGTATTGGGCAGAACAAGAAGGGCCATGGGTGCAGGCACATGATCCGGAATCCACCCGCTGGTGCCTGTGTATTTACGAAGCACCGATGCGACAACCGAAAGGATTCTCGATAACTCTGGCCCCGTATCGCCGACCGACGCTGGAAACAATGCCCGTCGATGCGAAGGCCGGCTGCCTTTATCCGAACAATGCTCGTGCTCTGTTCCACGCGCATGCCCGTGGCTTCGATAATGCCGTTGTATGCGATGTGCTAGGCAACGTGGCCGAGTTGGCTACGTCGAATATTTTCATGGCGAAGGGAGGTGTCGTATACACACCGATCCCAAACGGGACTTTTCTGGCTGGCATTACCCGCCAACGGGTGATAGGCCTCCTGCGAGAAGCCGGCGTGACGGTGATTGAGAAGATTCTGACGTATCAAGAACTGGAGGTGGCGGACGAGATTTTTTCTACCGGAAACTATTCGAAGGTTGTGCCTGTAACTCGAATCGACGGCCAGTTTCTGCATCCTGGTCCGATCTACACCAAGGCCCGCGAACTCTATTGGTCGTTCGCGCACTCATGATCCGACCAGCGGTGACCGAGTCGGCAAAGGCAGCCTCCGGCAGTTTTCCACCGGCCACATACTTCAAATTCTCAGCGCTGATCGCTGGCTCCATTGCCGTATGGTGGCAGCCACTAGTCTTGACTCTGAAGCTCGCTCTCGGTAGCGACGCGTACACGCATATTTTGCTGATCGCACCACTTAGTGTCGCTCTAATTTATCTTGAGCGGAGCGGAGTTCCTTCAAGACCGTCCCCAAACGGGTGGGCCGGCTGGATGCTTTTAAGTGTCGCCTTGCTGCTCCGTGCTTTGACAGCTGTAAGCGTGAACGCCGCACCTGCCGACGTTATTTTGTCATTAAGTGTATTGGGGCTTGTGCTCTGGTGGATCGGTAGCGCGGTTGTTTCTTTCGGTTTTAGAATTTTCCGCCGTCGCCTCTTTCCCTTGTGTTTCCTCTTCCTGATTGTGCCTGTCACGAGTGGAGTGGTGAACTGGATCACGCAGACGTTGCAGTATCAGTCTGCCGTCGTAGCGACTTTGCTGTTTCGCATCGCTCAGGTCCCAGTAACGAGAGATGGCCTAATCCTCTCGATTCCAGGATTGGACCTGGAGGTGGCGCGCGAGTGCAGCAGCATCCGATCCAGCACGATGCTGATAGTAATCACGCTGCTGTTGGCGCATCTCTTTCTGCACTCAAAATGGCGCAAGTTTCTGCTATTGGCGGCGTCATTGCCTCTGGCGGTCGCAAAGAACGCGATACGCATCTTCACCATCGCTGAATTGGGCACTCGCGTGGACCCAGCTTACCTGGACGGAAAGTTACATCACAACGGAGGAATTTTCTTCCTCGCCCTCGCAGTGATGATGATCGTTCTCCTATTGTGGATTTTGAGGCAGAGCGAGCTGCGAAGCTCTCGTCTGGGCCACTCCCCGGATTGGGTTTCTTAGGGAGGTGGAGCGCGATATGTATGTAGTGTTCTCCTGCGATTTCTCTTAGACTTCAGGAGAAAAGAAAGCCCGCCCCTTTAAAAGTGGGCGGGCTGAATCACATTTGTGTTCGGACTAGGAGACCGGCGACTTGCCGAATCTTGATCGAACTAGCATCGCTCCAAAACACGTCGCGCCGACCGCAAGAAGATAACTCGCAGCGGAACCGCCTTCCGAAAGTTGCTGGCACCCGTGCTCGTGGGGGCCACACCCCTTCTTATGGTCTCTGTCTTGGTGGTCGCGTTGCGCGAGCGACAAAACAGGGGTCATCAAAATCAGTGCCCCAATCAACAACCACTTCTTGGGTTCTCGTCCTATCTTCATGACTGCACTCCCTCTTCACATCTTTATGGGTACCACCGGGGGGAGGTGCTGAGAGCAGCCCAATGCGACCAAAGCGGCCCCATGCCATTGGAAGGCTTTTCTAAGTCCCTGTCAAGATGGCACTTTTTGCAACTGTTGCAACCTGCTGCATACTCTGAGCCCTTCTAAGATGCTGAAAAGGTGGCACTTCCGAAGGTCGTCTTCCGGTCTGTCCACCGCCGAGGCCGGGCAGTTCGCGTCGCGAAAGATTTCAGCTTTCTCTTGTCCAATTGGGGCGGACTCGCCTGAGGTTTATTGGGCCAGCCCGCTATTCCGGCCTCTGAACTGCCCTTTGAAAGACAAGAAAACGGCTTACGCTTATGGCCCGCAACTTCTTCCACTTATTCGTTACTCGAGTACACCAGTGAGCCGGGATGTTGTCAGCCCAGTAAAAGCCGAATGCCTTTGTGTATCCTTTGTCACGAAGAAGCAGCATTGCCTCATTCTGAAAAGCCGGCGCAACCTTGCCCTTCCGCTCTTCCGGAGCAACGAATATATCGAATGTGTAAACGTGATTTCCCATCCAACGCTTAAAGCCAAACCTCTGCAAGTCCTTGTGCAGCAGACGAGGATTGTTTGTAGCTTCAGGCGGGATATACCATGTATCGCCAATGATCTGCCTGCGGCGGACCAAGGCGAATCCTCCGTATCCAACATCGAGATAGTGGCTGGCTTTCAGCTGACGACTCCGGACGGCGAAGTGATAGGAACCGGAGGAAAGCATCCGTCTGCTAATTTCAACCACCTTCATGTTGAGTGCTTGTAACAGCGCCGAGTCTTCCTTGATCTCCGACAGATCCTTCTCAACCACAACGGCGGTACGGTTCAGGAAGATTATTTCCTTAATAACTGACATCCACCCTTTGGAAGTGGCTAGCTCAGAGATCTGCGCCAAGCGCATCTTGACTGAATCCAAAACAGAGGACTGCTTTGAGGGAATGAGCGATAAATCTGATGCACCCACAGGCTGCAAGTGGCGATGATTCATAACGATCACCAGACAGTTTCTAGGGATTTTCTGGATTGCCCGATATCAGGCAGTAGCATCCCCTTTCAGATTCACTAACCGTTCGCTTCCAATTCGCGAATATTCTCCGCTGAGGTCTTGAGCAATCTTGCTGTAGTCCAATTCAGCAAGCGCCCGGGCACGAAGCTTTTCTCCCAAAATGTTCAAATCTCGGCTCCCACTCTCAACTTCAGCAACCGCATCCGCAATCGACGCGGCACTCCCGTCTATGTAAATCCCAAGCTGTCCGAGATACTCGGGGATATCTACCGCTCGGGTGGCGATCACCGGCGTAGCATTCACCATCGCGGACGTTAAAGGATGCCGGGCAGACCCGCCCGTGAATGGGATAATGCAAGCTCTGCTTGTCTGATAAACATTCGCCAGTTCATCAGCGGAGTAGAAGTCCTGCCACTCGATCATGTCCGCGACGTTCTTGCGGGTCGCCAGTTGTTTGGCCTCTTCCAGGCCGTTGCAACCATAGCCCACATAAATCACAAGTGGAATGCGGAGGCCCTTGGATTTCAGGATGACCAAGGCATCCAGCAGTTCCGCGAAGCCCTTCCCTCGCGTGATATTGTGCCCGCCAAAATAGAGATATTGCTTTCGTTCTCTGGACACGAGTTCGGGAATTGGCGCTCCATAGCGGATGACTTTGATGTTGTCCGCAGCCGCGCCCAGCGCCACGAGTTGCTGCTTCATGTTCTCGCTGTAAGCGAGGACCTCTGCGCACTTGCTATACAGACGATTGAACTTTTTGTGCCGCACCTGAAAAGGATCGATCTCGTGCACGGTTGTCACGACCTTCTTTCCTGAACGGCTGGCGAGAGAAATCAGGATGAAAAGAGGAATGCAGCCAAACGCTTCCAGAACCTGATCGAAATGAATCACGTCGGCGTGGCGGGCTCGCATGTAATAAAGGAATCCCCGCGCAGTTGCCGAAACAAGATCGAGCCGCAAGACCTTTACTGCCCAATATTTCAACAATCCCTGTTTCTTGCCGGGAGTTCTCGGAGCGTGCGGTATGGCGATCGGCGAGCAGTGCTCATTGATCAGTTCTTCCTTCGCAATGGAGAACTTCTGGGCGGACGAAAAACATCGGCAGTTTGACGTGATCACGTCGACCATCATCCCGGTGCCCCGAAGGGAGTCCACCAGATTGCTGCAATTGTGCGAATACATGTCATTCTTGTACCAGCAGCCTATGTAAGCTAGCCGAACCGGATTCGCTTGCGGTGTTCGATTGGTCATCGTAGTGCCCTCCGGGTACAGCGTCTCAGCCGCTACATGCGGCTATAAATCAAATCACCAAGAACAGCGGTAGCTTTTGGCGGAAGGTGTCGCCAGATCCTGCGGGCGGATTGGGCTAACCTCCCGGAGCCTTCGGACGCGCCCTTCGCTGTCGCTGGCGAGTAATAGCGGTACAGAGGCTTTGGAACTCCACCCCATTTTGTTTTGAACTGTGCGAGCGCCTCGTGCTCTTCCGCAACTTCTCCGAAGTCGTACCACCGAAAACCGCACCGGCACGCACCCCGAATCGACTCCATCTGCAATAGATCATGAGGATGAAGACCCCAATCTTCTGGAGAACAGCCGGTGAATGCATAGAAGATAGTCTGGCCGAATTGCAGCAGGACGGAGCCGGCAACAATCTTTTTTCGACCACGTCTGACCTGTTCGGCAAGCAGCAACCGCATCTTGCCTGTCGAACGAAGCGATGCCCACAGACTCTGGAACAAACGATAAGGGCGAGGAGGCACTGCGTTGTGGCGCATTGTCAGGAGATAGAGCTGATACCAGTCTGCAAGTTCCTGTTCTGTGTCGGCTTCGCGCACCTCGAGACCCAACTTCCTGGCCTTATTCACCGCCCAATTAATCCGATGCTGACGTTTTGCATTCCCGAATCGCAGCCGACGACATCCCTCACAGGAAACGCATGCTCTCGGCAGCCGCAGATTCTCCCAGAAGTCCTCCCAGTCTTGGCCTTCCACCGACGGAGGCAGGTCTTCTACGAAGGTCGGTCTCCATGGCATGCAAGCGAGCCCTTCGACGGATTGATGGAGATCTGGTATCTGGGTCTTGATTTCCAGGCGGACGCCCGATTGAGATCGCGCCATTTCGACGGCGTGCTTGACGATCGCTACAGCCGACTTATGGTTCAGCGCCAGCGGGCCGGCAATTGGGGTTCGGGGGAGGGATGAAAGACGCCGGCCAGTCGCAATACCTCCGAATTTCAAGGGCAGGCCCCTGGTATAGAACAGCGGCAGAACCGCGGACAATCGGCCAAACTCGTCCGCGCATGCCAGGCTCACACATTTCTGGCCATATTCGCTCTCGAGTGCCGACAACCAGCCAGGGTGGTGATAAATCAGAGCATCCGGATGAGCGGAAACAAAGCGCTCCCATCGAGAATCGCTCCGGATATTCATTTCAAATACGCTGAAGGTGTTGCGGGGCAGCAGTGCTGTTCTTTCTGCAGAAATCAATGCGGGTACCTCAAGCAACGTAATCACGCAACTTGTCCTGGGTTTCACACTCGGGGGATTGGGGGAACTAGGTAGCCGTTGGGGGAACGACTTTTTGCAACTTCAGGCTATTAACATAGCGGTAGTCTCTGGATTTCGATGTGATTCCAATCACTCCGAGGAGTGACAGTCATCACGAGGAGAACCGCGACACACGCAATCTATCGCCCATGGCGGGCGCCGTTTGTCAGATCCTGCTTGCTTAATCTAACTGCTGCCGTGCGAATTAGGACGCCACCTTGAGACTTGCGAACATTGTGTCCGATCCGGCATCGTGGTGTTCAGGATCTCTGCAACTCAACGCATGCCCGGCAACCCTAAACCGACCGCTGCTCCCTCGCTATTCAGCATTGTCATTGCGGCTCATAATGACTGGGAACCCCTGGAACAATGTCTACGCTCTTTGGCGCAGCAAACGAATGGCCCCCCGTTTGAGGTCATCGTGGTCGACGACGGCAGCCACGAGACAGCGCCCGAATCTATTCGCCAATGGAATAGTAGTTACCCTCTGTCAATCATCCGACAACCGAATGCCGGGATTGCCTCAGCCAGAAACCGCGGCGTTCAGGAATCCAAAGGCCAAATTTTGGTCTTCACGGATGCCGATTGCTGCTTTGAACGGGATTCTCTCTCTCAACTCGCTGAGACCATCGCTGTATCTCCCGATCACGACTGCTTTCAATTACATCTCGAGGGTGACTCTTCTACTCTGCTTGGCAGAGCCGAATTACTACGATTGATCGCGATCCAGGAACAAACACTCCAGCCAGATGGCCACATTCGATTTCTGAACACGTCGGGATTTGCGATCAGGCGGTCCCATAAGAGTGTTAAGACTGGTCCGTTTGACATTGCTGCGATTCGAGGAGAAGACACACTATTACTGGCAAGCCTGATACAACAGGGAGAACTTCCATTGTTTGTAAGAAACGCGACGGTACGACATTCCGTTTCGCTATCAATTTTGGAGTGCCTCCGAAAGGACCTGCGATCAGGCTGGCTGGAAGGTATCACCTTCAAGGCAATCGCCGCGAAAGGTATACAGGTTCGAATGACGAATCAGGACCGAATTCGAATGGTCTATTCGACTTGGAGGGCATCTCGCGAACCGACGATCGGGCGCTTGGCGTGGCTCGTACTCATCGGCCGGCAATTGGTGGAAAGATCAGTTACCGTTCTGTATCAGTGTCTGCCTGGTAGGTAAGATCATCATCAATGGTCAGGTTTAATATTTCCGTTGCTTCTGTCGCGGTATAATCACGAACGGCCTCATTGAAGAAGGCCGCGTCCTCCCTCCTCCGTTCGTCATTCTCTGCAATCCTTGGGAACACATGAGACCCGATTTTCTGCACACGAAGATCCTGATCACAATCCTCGCAGTCGCCTGCATGCCCGGATGTTCGCGGGCTCCGGCCAAAGTCTCAACCTCATTGAATCTGAATTCTGCAGCCACGTATCTCGACAACCGAGAAGCGTGGTGGACGAAATGGATGGGTGCTTCGCGGGACCACGGCACATTCTGTGTTTCGTGCCACACAACTCTACCTTACGCACTTGCTAGACCGGCCCTGAGAGTTGCAACGAACGATCCCACGCCAACTGCCAATGAGCGTGCGCTGATCGATGATGTCACGACGCGTGTGCGGCTTTGGAAAGAAACCGAACCCTATTATAGTGACGAAGGCTACGACCCCAAGACGTCCGAATCCCGTGGGACGGAGTCCGTTCTGAACGCCCTCGTGCTAGCGATTTATAACTCGCAAGACGGAAGCCTAAGTGACGCCACGCATATGGCCTTCGCAAACATGTGGGCCATACAGAAAACTGCTGGCGAGCAAAAGGGGTCTTGGGACTGGCTTCAGTTCGATCAGGAGCCATGGGAAGCCAAAGATTCGGCCTACTACGGTGCATGCCTGGCTGCAATCGCAGCCGGAGTGGCCCCTGCGCATAACTCATCCAGCCCTGAGGTACAGAGCAATCTGGCTGCACTGCGACAGTACTTGAAGGAGCATGCTGCTTCGCAGTCCACCATCAACCGCGTGTTCCTGCTTTGGGCCTCGACCAAGTTGCCCGGCTTGCTCAATTCGGCGGAGCAACAATCGATCATTCAGGAAGTCCTCCATCGTCAGCAGGCCGACGGTGGCTGGAGATTAGCGTCCATCGCGTGGAGTTGGAAACGCTAGGACCCCAAAATGCTCGCGAAAATGTGGTTGCGCGAAGAAGGCACGCCGTTAGCAGGCGCGAGCGACGGTGTCGCAACTGGACTGATTATCTATGTCCTTCAGGAGGCTGGTATCCCTTTGAATAATCCTCAACTGCAAAAGGGGATCTACTGGCTGCGGAGTAACCAACTGGCGGATGGAGATTGGCCAGCATCCTCAGTCAATAAGAGAAAACATCGGTCATACAACACGCGGCTGTTCATGAATGACGCCGGAACCGCCTTTGCGGTTCTTGCTCTAACGGAAACGCAGAAAAGGACAATGTTTGTGAACTCAGCCTCTACTGGCGACCTGAGGTGAGGCTCTTGCTGTGTCAATATGTGATCAGAATCACAGTTGGTCATTCCTTGAGACGCCTTTATGCTGTGGAGCCGATGGGAAAACGTGACATAATTAAGGACGAACCTCGGTGGTTTCTCCCCCCTTGAGCCTAATCCCAAACCAGAGTGGAGTTTGTCCGGCATGCCCCAATCCAATCTGGTCGGAGTTGTTGAGAGTCTCAAACGCGGCCTTCAAAAGGGAAGGAAGCTTCCTTTGATCATGACGCCTATATCTACGCTTAACACTCCTGGTGAGGTCTCCAGGAGGCCCCTTGCGAATCCTAAAGAACAGGAGATGGCCGTTTTTCGGATCGACCCTTTACGGGACCAACGCTGGAAAGCACTCCTTGAGTGGCATCCAGATGCCTCTATTTTTCACCGGGTCGAATGGTTGCAAGCCCTTAAATCTGCCTACGGCTACACGCCGTTTGCCTTAACCACCAGCGCCCCCGGCTCTCCTCTTATCGATGGGCTTCCTGTGTGCGAAATCAGAAGTCCACTCACCGGCCATCGTTTCGTATCGGTGCCATTTTCCGACCATTGCCAACCGCTCGTCAGCGATCCGCGAGCAGTTAATGCTTTTATCCACACTTTGACGGAATGCGTCACCGCCAGGCGACAGAAATATTTCGAAATTCGTGCGATCACTTACGATCCTAACGAGAATATGGGTCTCGGAATTGGCCATACCTACCATCTGCATCGATTAGACTTGCGCCCTTCTTTGGAAACACTGTTCAAACACTTTGACAAGAGTTCTGTTCAACGAAAGATCCACCGGGCCGAGCGGGAATCGCTGCGCTACGAGGAAGGATCTTCCGAGAGACTCCTGCGCTGTTTCTACAAACTCATGATCATGACCCGGCGGCGCCATGGACTCCCCCCACAACCAATAAAATGGTTTCGAGTTCTCATCGCGTCGCTTGGGTCGGACCTGAAAATCCGAGTCGCCTTCCAGAACGACACCGCGGTCGCCAGTATCCTCACGATCGCCTACAAGAAGACCCTCGTTTACAAGTACGGTTGCAGCGACCTGCGCTATAGCAATCTGGGCGGAAACACGCTGGTGTTCTGGCATGCGATCCAAGACGCAAAATCGCAGGGCATAGAAGAGCTGGATATGGGGCGCTCCGATCTCGATAATCAAGGCTTAGCGGTCTTTAAAGAGAATTGGGGGGCACAAAGGGCGAGCCTCAATTACCGGCGATATCCGGCTGAAAGCGCTAGACCCGGACCAGAAAACCTGATCAAACACGTAAAGTCGTTGGTTTCGATCGCGCCCGACATATCTCTGGTAACGCTCTCCAATCTCTTCTATCGCCACATTGGCTAGAAATCGGGCGATAATCGGATATTGACGCCGGAGTCGAGCCCAATCGTGTCTAAAGTAAGCACCTCGTCAACCATTCCCGTGCTGTCGCAGATCTGGCAGCGACTGCTACAGGTACCGTCTGTTCATCCAAACGACAATTTCTTTGAAATGGGCGGGGATTCGGCGCTCGCGATCCAGGTCTTCAATGAAATCGATGAGATTTACGGGCGGAATCTGCCTCCCGTCATGATCTATCACGCGCCAACCATTTCATCCCTAGCGGCTCTCATTGAGCAGCATTCTGCACCGGAGTTATCGCCGCTCATCCTGCTCAAAGGAGGTGGCATCGCACCGCCGCTGTTTATTGCTCCGGGACTCGGAGGAGGTCCGGCGGAGTTCTTTCAACTCGTACGGTACGTTCAGACTCCGAAACCAATTTACGGGCTTCAGCCCAAAGGAATTGAGGGGTTTGACGATCCCTGCGAGCGGATCGAAGACATGGCCGAGTTCTATCTACAAGCTCTATCGCGTTTCCATCCCAGTGGTCCTTATCTGTTGGCCGGTTATTCACTCGGTGGATTGGTTGCGCTCGAGATGGCGCGCGCGCTGGTTTCCCGTGGAAAAGAAGTGCCGTTATTGGTGTTGATCGACTCTTATCCGGACATTAATGCCCTGTCGCCGATGCAGTTCCTGCGTTTGTGGATGCAGAGAGCCAAGCGCCGGGTCACGATGTTTGGACGGCCACCTCGAGCCGATATACGACTCGGAGGACTGCCAAGCACTGACGCGATTCCAACCTTCGCGCCGGCGTTCGAACGCGTACGTGACGCGGCCTACCGGGCGTTGCGGAACTACAAGCCCAGAGCTTACCCGGGAGCGGTAAAATTCATTCGCGCCGCGGAAGTGACGGAGTTCCCTGCCGACCCGGCTGCGGTGTGGTCACACCTGTTTAGCAGCCTGGAAGTCGAGACAGTGCCAGGAGACCATTTGGGCATGCTGACCACCCACTATGGAGAACTAGCCTCGGTACTAAATCGCTACATCTAAGAACTTCCTTATTGAGCCTTTCCTGCAAAGAGCGGAGTTTTTAGATGTTGGGCCTCTCCTCTCACAGCACTCCGAATTTCTGCTTGACAACTCCATTCGGGGTTCCGTAACCTTCCCAAACTATAGTAAGGTTGTACCCCTCACATTCATAGATTCTGAAGGTCGTTGCGGATCGGGAATTCGGACGCGACCGGTGGTGCATTCTCAAAAGACCTGAAGAGCGTACGTTGCTAGTTTGTCCGTTGCTGTCGGCGCTAGATCGAGCATAGAGGAGGCTTGAATCGCCATGGAGCGGCACGTAGCATCATTTTCCCTTTCGCCCAAAGCCCCGTCCCTGATTTCTGTCCTCACACTTTCGCTGGCCCTCTCGCTCTCCACTTCCGCGCAAACAAGTACGGGCAGGGTGGTTGGATTTGTTACTGATCAGCAAGGGGCTGCCCTCGTTGGGGCCAAGGTGAGCGTCACCAACACCGGGACCAATATCCAGTCCACCACCGTAACGGACGCGACCGGCTCCTATCAGGCGCTCGATCTTCCCGTCGGAAACTACTCCGTGACCGTTGAGATGTCGGGATTCGGCAAGGCTGTGACGAATCCACAGCCGCTCGATATCAATCAGTCGCTTCGTATCGACGTGCACATGAAGATCGGCGCGACGACGGAAAAAGTCGAAGTACAGTCAGAAGCTGCGCAAGTTGAGACACTCAATCCCACCGTTGGCGGAACTGTCAGCGGGGCTCCTGTTCAAGACCTGCCTCTGAATGGCCGCGATGTGCTCGATCTTGCCTTAACCCAACCCGGCGTCGCACCTGCGCCCTCAGGGGGTTATGGCGGCGGCAACTTCACCATCGCCGGCGGCCGTGCCGACGCCGTCAGCTATGTTCTCGACGGTGGAACGAATAACTCTGTCACCGGAAATAGTGTCGTCTTCAATCCCAATCCCGACACCATCGCCGAATTCAGAATTCTCAGCAATAACTACACGGCTGAATACGGACGCAACGGCGGTGGCACCGTCAGTGTGGTTACAAAGTCCGGCACCAACAGTTTTCACGGCAGTTTGTTCGACTATCTTCGCAACGACGCCTTCAACGCCAACGATTTCTTCGACAATCTCAACGGAAGTCCGCGGCCCGTCCTCAAGCGAAATCAGTTTGGCGGTACCTTCGGCGGCCCGGTCATCAAAGACAAAGTTTTCTTCTTCTTTGGATATCAGGGACAACGTCAGTCGGCAGTCATCCACGGAATTGGGGTCGGCACCTATACTCCGGCCATGTTGGGCGGCGACTTTTCACATTACGGAGTTTATGGAGTCAATCCAAATGGCCCGGATCCGCGAGTCGCATGTTTTCTCAGTGGCCTGAATGAAAATGGCGTGGACAACAACGGCAACCCTGTTCCCGATGGCACGTCCTGTGACGTTGCCACTGGCATCGGAGGCGCCGGTGGTACGTCTCACCCGTACTTCCAGTCAAATACGGCTCTCGCGGTAAAAGCCGTCATTGATCCGAAGGCCATCAGTCCAGTCGCCAACGCTTACATCCAGGCAGGATTGGTGCCCACCTCGCTGAGCGGGCAGCTGACTCCCTTAGGAAGCCAGACGGACAATCGCAATGAATACACCGGCAAGGCTGATTTCTATTTGACCCAAAACGATCGCATCTCCGTCACCGTTGGCTACAGCAAGATGTCGATTTTCCAGCCTTTCGACGCGAATGGCGGCGACGCCAGCGTTCCCGGCTTTCCCTCGGTTAATCCCACGACCAACGAATTCCTGAACATCGGCTATACCAAGTCCCTCACTCAGTCGTTGCTCAACGAGTTTCACGCCACCGCCGAACGCTATTTTAACCACGACACTCCCGGCAAGACTCTCCCCGGACCGTCTGCGCTCGGTGTGAACATCAATTCCGATCTGCAAAGCGGACCTCCCATCATCAATCTCTTCAGCAGTGGCCTGAACCTCGGATTCAATGAAAATGTTCCCCGCAAGAAAGCAGATAACACCTATGCCGTCTCAGACGCGTTAACCTGGATCCACGGCAAGCACTCCGTCAAAGCCGGAGGCAAACTCGCTTTCCTGCAGGAGAACTCCGTCTATAGCTATTCGACCAATGGCTGGTTTTTCTTCTACGGCATTACACCAAGTCAGGGGGGTGTCGGTTCCGGAACCGATCTCGCCGATTTCCTGATGGGCACACCCGACGAATACCAGCAATATCCCTCCGGAAATAACAACGAGCATCAGAAGCAGTGGTCGGCTTTTGTTCAGGACGAATGGAAAGTAACTCCACGCATCGCAATCACGGTCGGCCTGCGCTACGAATACACCTCGCCCGAGACCGACATACACGGTCACACCTTCTCCTACATTCAAGGATTGCAGTCCAGGCGCTTCCTGAATGCGCCTCCCGGACTTGTCGTCCCGGGCGATCCCGGCGCTCCTGCGGGATGGTACTTTCCCGACCACAAAGACTTTGCACCTCGCTTCGGCTTCGCCTGGGATCCTTTCGGTAATGGTCGTACCAGCATTCGCGGCGGAGCCGGTCTCTTCTTCGATACGCTCAACGGATGGATGGCCGACTGGAACAACGGAGTGCTGCCCTGGTGGCCTTCAGCCGACCTTTTCTTTTCGCCGGCGGCGAATTCCCAGAGCTCGAACATGATTACGCCCTATCAAACGGCCGGCGTTCCTGATCCATTTCCTTCTGTGCCGCCCCCGCCGACTCTCGATTTCTCCCAGTTCTATCCGTACGGCTTTGGCGATCTCTTCGTGAATCCTCACCTCAAAACGCCTTACATCTATCAATACAATCTCAGCGTCGAGCGTCAACTCGCCAGTGGCCTCATGTTTGAACTCGGCTACGTCGGCAGTTCCTCGCACAAACTGTTAACGTGGCTCGACGAAAATCCCATCGTGCCAGGCAGCATAGACGCCTTAGGAAATCCGGCTCGCCTCATCAACCTCAAAGAAAACTTGACTGAGGTCTACGCTCCTCTCACTTTCTTCGACGGTCTCAACAACGCGAACTACAACGGATTCCTCGCAAGCTTGACCAAGCAGGCAGGCAACGTCCCTCATTTCGGATCCTCTTTTTTCACTCTCTCGTACACGTGGTCACACAACCTCGACAATGGCTCGGGATTTAACCAGCGCAGCTCCTTGATTCCTGCCGCCCGGCCGCATGCCCTCTACGGGAACTCGGATTTCGATATGCGGCAGCGTCTCGTCTTCAGCGGCGGCTGGGAGTTGCCCTTTGCCGACTATTGGGCCAACGGGCCCAAGCGTCTCACCCAGGGCTGGAGCCTGTATCCAATCTTCTTTGTTCAGTCGGGAGTGCCCATGGACATCTACGGTGGCTACGGTAATCCCAGCGAAACCGACCCCGGCCCCTCAGGTTTCGGTGATCCTCAAGTCGTGCGCGCCGACCAGCTCACGCCTACGGTGCAGAAGTTGAATCCTCGGCACATCGTCAACGGCCAGAGCTTTTACTTCAATCCAGCGGACTTCGGTCAGGACCCATGCTGGACCTCCGCCGGCAGCACCTGCCCGGTTGGATTTTACGGAACCTTTCGCCGCAACTCCTTGATTGGTCCCGGCCGCGTAAACCTCGACCTTTCCCTCGAGAAGTCCACGCCGATCACCGAAAAGGTGAAACTCTCCTTCCGCGTGGAGGCTTTCAACATCTTCAACCATGCACAGTTCGTGAATCCCGGTGGTGGTTCGCCGGTGAGAGTTACGTCAACCATACTTGGACAGGTAACGCAAACCTATGATCCCCGTATTCTGCAGCTCGCGCTGAAGCTCACTTTCTGACAGCATGTCACGTACACACATCGCAAAACACCGTTTGCAGCTAGCGCAGAGCGGCGTGGAAGAGCGCCGCTTGTGGGAACTCGGTAAATCGGGGCTTTCTGTTGCAATTTGGCTTTCACCAAAGTCCGCTGAGAGAAACCACGGATACTGATGAGACTTTATCCGCCGTCTGAAAAAACATGAGCGACCAAGACAAATTTCCTCCCACTTCCAACGACCGGTCCACTTCGATTACTCGCCGCGATTTCCTGAACGGCGTCAGTATTGCCGTTGGCGCTTCTCTCGTCGCCGGCAGCCCTTGGCTTGAGGCTTTCGGCATCCCTGATTCTCCGTTCGCCCCGGAAAAAGATCCCAGCTACTATCCACCCGCGAAAACCGGAATGCGCGGCAGCCACGACGGTTCGTGGGAAGTCGCGCATGGCCTCCGCGATGGCCAAGAATGGACCGAAGTAACGGATGACAGCGAGAGCTACGATCTCGTCATCGTTGGTGGCGGTATCAGCGGACTGGCCGCCGCTCATTTTTATCGCAAACTTGCCGGACCCGCTTCGAAAATTCTCATTCTCGATAACCACGACGATTTTGGCGGACACGCCAAGCGAAACGAATTTCACTCAGGCAACCGTCTGCTTCTCGGCTACGGTGGCACACAATCCATCGAGGCTCCCGCGCACTACAGCGCCGTCGCCAAAGGTCTCTTGAAAGATCTCAACATCGACGTGCAGCGCTTCTACAAGTATTACGACCAGAAACTGTTCGACCGGATGAAGCTGGGCGAAGCCACATTCTTCGACAAAGAGACCTTCGGAACCGATCGCCTAGTCATGGAGGAGTCCGCCCACTACTTTGGCCCGCGCTACTCCGCTAAAGCTGTAGAGCAGATGCCGATCGCCGAAGCAGCTCGAAAGGATTTACTCCGCTTGCAGGAAGCGAAAGTCGACTATCTTCCCGGACTGAGTTCTGAACAGAAGCGCGTCAAGCTGATCCAGAAGAGCTATAAGGACTTTCTGCTGCAAGACGTCAAAACGCACCCGGACGTCCCCAAGGTTTTCCAGACGACCACCCACGACCTCTACGCCGTGGGCATCGATGGAGTCTGTGCCTACGATTGTGCACAATACGGTTTCCCCGGCTTCACCGCTATGGAACTTCCCAAGCGCCGCTCCGGCGACGACGAGGAAGAAGAAGAACCGTACATCTTCCACTTCCCCGATGGCAACGCTTCCATTGCCAGACTACTCGTCCGCTCGCTCGTGCCTGGGTCCGCTCCTGGAAACACGATGGAAGATATCGTCACCGCCCGCATGAACTATGCCCGCCTCGATGACGAAGCCTCCAAAGTTCGCATTCGGCTCAACAGCACCGCGGTTCACGTCAAGCACACGGGCGATCCGGATAGCGCCAAGGAAGTCGAAGTGACTTACGTTCGTGGCGGCAAGGCTCGCCGTGTTCGCGGTCAATACTGTGTGCTCGCCTGTTACAACATGGTGATTCCCTATCTCTGTCCCGAGATGTCGGAGAAGCAAAGAGAGGCTCTTGCCTACGCCGTCAAAATTCCGCTCGTCTACACCAACGTCCAAATCAAGAATTGGAAAGCGTTTCAGAAGCTCGGTGTCGATGCAATCTACGCTCCCGGATCTTACTTCTCGAACATCACCCTCGATTTCCCGGTTTCCATGGGCGACTACAAGTTCCCGAATACTCCCGAACAATCCTGCATCCTTCATCTGCTTCGCACGCCCTGCAAACCCGGCTTGCCCTGCAAAGACCAATACCGTGCCGGACGCTGGGAATTGTTCACCACCAAGTTCGACACATTTGAGCAAAACATCCACGATCAACTCGGACGCATGCTCTCGGCAGGTGGCTTTGATCCTGCAACTGACATTGAGGCCATCACGGTCAATCGCTGGCCTCACGGCTATGCCTACGAGTACAACCGCCTCTTCGAGCCACTCGATCGCCCCGCGTCCGAACGTCCCTGCGTCATCGGTCGCCAGCCGTTCGGCCGAATTACAATTGCGAACTCCGACGCAGACGGCCACGCATACACCAACATCGCCATCGACCAGGGGCACCGCGCGATTCAAGAAATCATGAAAATGCGCAGCGCGGCCCATCCAAGCTGATTCCCATGTCTCAATCGAACAAGCCTGATCCAAACAAATCGCGGGATCGAGAACTCGGGATGTCGTGCCCAATTACGCGGCGCGACTTTCTCAACGGCGTGGCCGTCGGGACCGGCGCCATCTTGTCCACTGGCTGGATGCCTGAACTCCTTCGCGCTGCCGAATCCGAACTCTCGGCACAAGACCGCCCCGGATACTATCCGCCCGCACTCATCGGAATGCGCGGCAGCCATCCCGGCTCTTTCGAAACTGCACATGCCGTTCGCGACCATACCTACAGCATTACAAGCCCGGTCGACACAGGGGAAAAATATGATCTCGTCGTAGTCGGCGGCGGCATCAGCGGTCTGGCCGCTGCCTATTTTCATCGCAAGCACGCTGGCTCAAAGTCCCGCATCCTGATCCTCGACAATCACGACGACTTCGGCGGACACGCCAAGCGCAACGAATTCCGTCCCGGAGGCCGCCTTCTCCTCGCGAATGGCGGCACCGTCGCGATCGAGTCTCCATTCGCCTACAGCCCTGAAGCTCGTGGCCTGCTCACCGAGCTAGGTATCGATCCTCCCGCGCTTGAGGCGAAGTGCACCGACCGCACTGTTTATAAAGGGCTCAAATCAGCCTATTTCTTCGACAAAGAAACGTTCGGCACCGAGCGCCTTGTCGCCGGCATTCCCGGCCCTACTTCAGACGCAAAAGACTGGACCGACTTTCTCGCGAAAACGCCCCTCTCACCGAACGCTCAGCGCGACATCGTTCGCATCCAGACCGAGAAGTCCGACTACATGCCGGGCCTGTCTCAGGCCGACAAGAAAGACAAGCTGTCGCGCATGAGCTATCGCGACTTCCTGCTGAATGTGGTCAAGGTCAGCCCTGAAGCAGCATCCATCTACCAGACCCGCACGCATGGCCTCTACGGCATTGGCATCGATGCCGTCCCCGCTCTCGACTGCTGGGCCATTCACTTCCCCGGCTTCGAAGGCTTGGGCCTTGATCGTGTGCCCGGTGGACGCCTCAGTTTTACCGCTCTCGGCGAAGTCACTCCCTCGCAGCCCTATCACTTCCATTTCCCCGACGGCAACGCGTCCATCGCCCGCATACTCGTTCGCTCGCTGATTCCTGCTGCCGCTCCCGGCCATACTCCGGAAGACATAGTCACCGCCAAAATCGATTACTCCCAGCTCGACAAGAAAGAATCGCCAGTTCGCATCCGCCTGAACAGCACCGCCGTTCGCGTGCAACACGTCGGAGAGGCGAACTCCGCCAAGGAAGTTGAAGTCACCTACGGCCGCGCCTCGAAGGCCTACACTGTTCGGGCCAACTCCGTCGTCCTCGCCTGCTGGAATATGGTCATCCCCTATATCTGTTCCGATCTTCCGGCAAAGCAGAAACAAGCTTTGAAATATGGTGTAAAAGTTCCGCTCGTGTACACCGTGGTCGCCATCAAGAACTGGAACTACTTCCACAAGCTTGGCATCGCCCGCGTCTCCTCTCCCGGCATGTACCACTCTTCGGTCGGACTCGATCAATCCACCAACATCGGGGACTATACTTCGCCCAAAACCCCCGACGAGCCGATCCTGCTTCGCATGTTGCGCACGCCGTGTCAACCTGGACTACCTGCGCGCGAGCAGCAGAAAATTGGCCGCTACGATCTTCTCTCGACCGACTTCGAAACCTTCGAGCGCAGCATTCGCGATCAACTCGCCCGCATTCTTTCACCCGGCGGATTCGATCCCGCCCGCGACATCGATGCCATCACCGTCAACCGCTGGCCTCATGGCTACGCCTACGAGTACAACCCCTTGTGGGATCCGGATTGGCCAGTCGGACAGCGTCCCTGCGACATCGCCCGCCAGCGTTTCGGACGCATCGCCATCGCCAACTCCGACGCTGCTGCCGCCGCTTACACTGATCAGGCCATCGATCAGGCTTTTCGTGCCGTTCAGGAGTTGCTGTCGGCGTAGAAGCTGTCGATCTGGAGCTTGTCACCCTGTAATGTGACCCTGTAAAGAGGAAATTGACTGAATGAATAAACAGAACAAGAATTCTTCCGGACTTTTCGGCGAAACTTCGCGCCGCGATTTCCTCGGCAGTCTCGGTGCCTTTGCCCTGCTTCCCCTGGCGCGCACCGAACCCGAACTCATTCTCTACAACGCCAATATTTGGACCGTCAACGACAAGCTTCCCCGCGCTCAGGCAATCGCCGTCAGCGGCGGCCGCATTCTTGCCATTGGCACCGACTCCGAAATACTGAACCTCGCCACCGGACTCAGCAAGAAAGTCGATCTCGGCGGCAAGACCGTCCTGCCCGGCTTCATCGACGCTCATGCCCACCCGTGTATGTCGGGCGTGTGGCATCTGCGCATGGTCGCCTGTGACAAAGACTCTATCGCCGACATTCAGGCCGCTCTTCGCCACCGCGCCGCCCAGACTCCGCCGGGACAATGGGTCATGGGATTCCTCTATGACGACGGGAAAACTCCGCATCCCATTTCGCGGCAAGAACTCGACGCCGCCGTCCCCGATCATCCCGTTCTCGTCCGCCATCGCGGAGGTCATACCATCTTCGTGAATTCGCTCGCGCTCAAGGTCGCTGCTGTCGACGAGAAAACTCCCGACCCTCCGGGCGGACGCTACGAGCACGACTCTTCCGGCCAACTTACCGGCCATGTCGCTGACCACGCCATTGAGCCATTCCTGAAGCTGACCGCTTTCACCCCAACCCGCGACGACTACCGCGAAGGCGCCAAACTGATCTCGAAGATATTTTCGAGTAAGGGCGTAACCTCCGCCGGAGATGCAGACGCCGACACAGAACATCTTCAGGGATATCAGGATTGCCGCGATGCCGGCGATCTCCGCATGCGCGTCTGCTCTCACATGGGTGTTCGCGTCCTCGACCGCATGATTGCCGCCGGCCTCCACACTGGCTTCGGCGATGAATGGCTCCGCATCGGCGCAGTCAAGCAATACGCTGATGGCTCGATCTCCGAACGCACGGCATGGCTTTCCGATCCCTACATCGGCATCCCCAACTATCACGGCCTCGAAGTCGGAACGCGCGAAGAACTATTAGAAAATTCGCGCAAGGCTCACGCCGCCGGATGGCAACTTGCCACTCACGCCAATGGCGATCTCGCTATCGACAAGACTCTCAGCGTCTACGAGCAAGTGCAGCACGAAATGCCCACGCCCGATCCTCGCTACCGCATCGAGCATTGCACGCTGCTGAACGAATCTCTTCTCCAGCGCATGCACGCCCTGAACGCCATTCCCGTCCCCTTCTCTGGATACGTCTACTTCCACGGCGACGTCATGCATTTCTACGGAGAGCCGCGCACCGAGCACATGTTCCCCATGCGCGATTTTCTTTCTCATGGTCTGCGCCCACCGGACTCTTCCGACTACACCGCCAGCCCCTCCGATCCCATGATGTGGCTGCGCTCGCAAGTCACCCGCACCGACATGCAAGGCAATGTCTGGGGTGCAAACCAGAAAATCTCGCTCGAGGAAGCGATCCGCTGCGGCACGATAAACGGCGCCTATTCCACCTTCGAAGAAAAAATCAAAGGATCGCTGGAGCTCGGCAAACTCGCCGATCTCATCGTCCTCGCTGAAGACCCGTTCAAGACCGATCCAATGAACCTTCAAAAGATCGCCATCGAGCAAACGATGGTGGGAGGCAAGTGGGTCTTTGAATCGTAACGAGGAGAACCTGTCAAGCTCCGCTCGAGCCATCGAAGGCATCCTGCAAGCAGCTCTCTTCGAGTTCCATCGCTCGGCGATGATGTACAACCACGGAGCGCAACAACGCGCCCCGCTCTGCCGTACTTTTTTCGTGGACCGTCGTGTACGGCCTGCAATTCGGGGCCGGGGCGGCCTGTGATCGGACCCCAATAACACTGTCTCGCATCGCAGCCCGCGACGCAGAGCGTTGCGACGGGCCCGCGCCTCGCCCTCTGCCGTTCTCTGCCTCGCGCGAACTGGTTGACCGTTGGGCGTTACGCCGGTTGGCCTGAAGCTTTTGTTCCGAGACTGAGCGTGCCTTCGACGGGGTGACAAATTCGGCGCGAATGTTCCTGTGAACCTAATCTCGAAAAAACTTGCAAACACACGAGGCAACGTCTTTCATCATCGGAGATATGCAAGAACACTTTCCCTACTCGGTCATCCCTCTTCAACGATTGAGTAACCATGGCGGTCGAAATCCTCCCTCTTGACAGTTCGTGTGTGAAAAACGTCAGGCGCAGAGTCAAGTTTCCGCATGAAGATACGGTCATGATCGATAAACAACACCTGAAACAAATCGCCGTATCTATCACGAACCAGAGTCCCACGTTCGATCTTAATCATCCGATCCTTCGGAATACCCGAAGAAGAAGCCGCTGTCCGCAGTGTGAGAGATGATGCAGTTGCTCATGTCTTTGTTGATGTTCTGACGGCTCAGGACGTGTCCAATCAGGGCACCTCTGCTGTTGCGGACTGCTTCGGAACCGTCCTGATACCCAGATGTAACCGTTCCACACACGCGGTTCTTGGAATCGCGGATAATGCGCGTCTTCAGCATGCTCGGCCTCCAAAAATGGGGTTCGGGGACCCTTACTCTACCAATCCGGTCCCCATTCTTGGGTAGCGTTTTGTAGGATTATTTTTGCTCTGGAATCAACTACTTCCAGATATTTTTCTTTAGTGTTGGTCTCGACACTCCCGGGCAGCTCTTCTTCCCTCGTCTGGTTCGACTTCCGTCTCAGGCAGGCGGTGTAACTGTGCCAGGTGCTGGAGCAACGCCCGCTGGCTGGTCGTTCGATAGCGACGTAGATGGTCCAAGCGAATGACTGCACTTGAGCCGTCCAATGCATTCTGCAAGCAGCTCTCCTCGAGCTCCATCGCTCGGCGCTGATGCGACAACTCGACGACCGTGGAGCGCAGCAGCGCGTCTGTCTCCGTCTCGTCGCGACCGTAATGTCGTTGCAAATTTTCGTACGTGGCCTGCAATTCGGGATCGGTCGGCATGCGATCGGATCCGAATAACACTTTCTCGCAGCGCAGTCCGTGACGCAGAGCATTGCAACGGGAGCGCGCCTTGCCCTCGGCAGTACGCGGGCCGCTCGAACGCCGTGCATTACGCCGATTCGCCTCAAGTTTTCGCTGTGAAATTAGGCGTAGCTTCGCCGTCGGCGCTGGCGTTAGCGATCCTTCTTCCATCTCATGGTGGGTGGGCGCTCCGTCTGATCCGACCGGATACAACACTGCTTCCTTCACCCGTTTTTCCTGCATGGCGTTGGAGGGAGCGCAACGCTCGTTGCTGTGTGAGCCTCGCCCCTCAGGCGCTTTGCGACTTTTCTCCATACCTGACCTCCTGTTGCTATTGCCTTCTGGCGCGCGCAATCCTCGGCCACACAAGAACGAAAACGGAGCGTGCGCGATGCGGGCGCACGCCCCGTGCCCTGTGATGCCTAGGCCGCCTTGGGCGAGTCACCTTCGATCGTTACGCCGGGAACCTCGGCCGCGGCTTCGGCGGGCTTTGATGGCGCCGCGGCGGGCGTCTCTGAGTCGACGTTATCCGTTGACGTGAGGACCACAGAGGGTGTGGAAGCCGACTCCGCCGCTGCGTTATCGTTGGCGTTAGCCTGGGCTTCCCCGCCCTGAGCGGTCGTTTCGGCTACCACCTCCTGGTGGCCGGAACCTTCATCAGCGGCCTGCGACGGCTCCGCTTGCCCGGCAGTCTCATCCGACTTTTCCGGCACGGCAGCCCCCTCCGGTGAAGAGCTGTTAGAGGGCTCAGCTTTGGCTTTGGCTCCTCCGAATTCAGCCTCAAACGCTTCTGCTTCCGCGGCCTCCTTCTCGAGTTCGCGGAGCATCTTCAAGCCGCCGTCCAAACTGCGACGAGCCTGGTTCGTGTAGCGCGTCAGCGTTGGCATTGTCCCAATCAGATCAAACGGCCACTCACTCTCTTCCAAGCGGCGTTTTTCGTGCTTGAGCCCTTGGGACAGACGCCAATAGTCGGCGATCAGCAGGTCCACCAACAGGGCTCCGACGGTGTCCTTCATGTCAAAGCGACGGCTGAGGCTCCCATACAGATTGCTGATTGTTTCATTCAACTTCCCATCACGGTCGTAAGCGATTTTGCGGGTCAACGTCCCGCCGAGTGCCGGCAAGAAAGAGTTGTTCCAGTTGTGATGGGGCGTCCGGGAACGAGTTTTCTGGGTAGAGTTTGGCTTGTTGTTGGTCTTGCGCGCAGAGTCAGTCGAGGTGGTTGCCTCGACCTTCTCCGGCGCCGGATTGGTGCGATTCGGTTTTGAAGGCATGTATTTGCCTCCTTTGTTTGAATTCAGGTTCGGGCACGAAGCATTCGCCCAAGAATCCGGCCGATGAGCTGGGCTCGCGGTGGTATTCCCCTGTCTAGTAATACTGAGATCGGTTCGTTTTCATTCACCTACCATCGACATTATTTTCGACGGTGGGCCCGCCCGAGAAGCTCCCTCATCGAAAGTGGGCCGGCGCGCAAGGGTTCGGCCCGTCGCGTCGACTAGCGTGGCTTCGTTCGGCAAATTTCTGACGTACCCCAGGAGGCTTCCCGACAGATGCCCCAAGGTGGGAAGACTCGGCCGTGCCCCCCAGGGTGGAATCCGGGCTCAGACACTGTCCCGTTCGTGGCGGTCCCGTTAGATCTCGCCTGGAGAGGGGTAAGACGAGCAGAGAACGCCCGCACGCGGCGGGGGTTAGACCGCTGATCCAAATCATGCCGCGGAAGCATTGTCGATATGCTGATCGAGATCTTGAAGAAACTGATGCCACTTCTGAGGGTTATCCCGGATCCACATCGCCAGACGGTGCCACTCGTTGTCGCACTCGGCATGACTGCAGGCGCATTTCGAGCCCTCGATTGCAGCGGCTGACCCTGCCCCAACCGACACGGGTGTAAGTTCTTCCGTTTCTGGACAGTGCTGGTCTCTACAGACAAACCTTGGCATGCGGTGCTCATCACACCAGTGGAATACGATGGTGCGATCGGATCCGCCTTCGAAGAAGTTCCCGATGAACTCGACCAACGCTTCTGCTTCCCTCGCCGTGTAATCCGCATTGCGGATTACGCTATCAATCGCTTCGGCCTTGGCGCCGTGGTTTATATACTCACGGGCACGGTGAATGACGGTCTTGATCTTCAGCCTTTTCTTCCTTGTGGGCATGAGGTTCTCCTCTGAAAAGCACTGCTCAGTAGTGCCTCTACCCTCATTCCCCTAGTCAGAAAAGTCGTTCACAGAAATTTTGAAGAATCCGAGGCGACAATGAAATTGGGCCATTTCCCGCCTACGATCGAAACTCCCTGCTCGACGGTCGGACTCTGGAAACTGTTGATTTGAAGGGAGGGACGACGCGGGTCTGGAGGTTGGGCCTGTCGGTTACAGATCCGTAGGCACCGATCGTTCTAACATCCGTGCCACAGGGATAGGCTGGCAGTCCGCGGAGGAGCCTTACGCTTAACCGCCTGAGGCGAACGTGGCTCGGAGGGAGCTAAGGGCGCAGTCATGCTGGGTTCTGCCATGGAACCGGGTTGAATAAGACTAAGAACAGCGGTGGGTTCGTCCGGCAATTGCTGAGGTGACTGGCCGGCTTCTCCGGTTAAGAGGTTGGTGATGATACCCCTGGACAGTCGGACGCTCATCCCTTTGGCGTCAAGTCGGGGGCCTCGGCGACAAGGGCATCCTTATATATACATAAGATGAGAGGTGGGTTCGTTCGGTAATTCCTTGTGCGAGGCGAGCTCCCGGGTTGTGAAGTAGAGCATTCAGTCTGTTGACCCAGCACCCAATCGCCCCAGCATCTGCTGCAAGAACTTTTTTCTATGCTTCTTGTATGCGTCGGACCCGGCTACGATGAATGCCTCGCATATCCTCGCGACACTATGACCTTCGCGAGTTGCGATCGCCTCGACGTCTCTCTTCAAGTGAGAGTTGACCCTGAAGGTCAGGCGAGCATCTTTCTTCATCGGCGCAATCTTAGCACTCTCCAAGGTCAACAATCTCCGCAACTGTTGACCGGACAGACGCTATTATATCATCGTAACGTCATCCATTTGTCATCCTTATGGATGACATCTACGAAGGCGACCAGCACAACCGGCAAGCCTCCGAAAATGGGGAACTGAGGCATGTTTATCGCCGACAGCCACGGATGGGAGTCAACTGGGCGCTGGCTTATCAGGCCGCAGTAGTTCTGTGCTCGTGTGCGACTCGCGTTGCTGTTAGGGTATAAAGAGCGTCGTCCAATGCTTCTCTCTCGCATTGAGCATCGGCTCCGGTCTCGCGAAAGAGTTGACGCATGCGCTCGACGATGGCTTCCTCCGCGTCAGCAAGTCTCTTCGCCATTTCGCGCTTATCTGGATTGAAGACAGCCGCCCGATACAAGGCTCGCCATTCTTGGGCATCGGGACACTGCAAATGCCCTCCTTATCCAAAGGAAGCTGAGGGGCGATCCTCCACCGGAGTTTATCGCCCCAGCCGAGTGTCTCCCTGACCGTGCCAGGGTTTTTTAAAGGGAGCCACGTCGTGCACTGCAGCAAGAACATAGCTCAAGGCAACCCGCGCGTCTGTGACCCCAGACACGTTGCCTACTGTACGATACCGTACCTTGGGAGGTGACTTTCGTCCGTTAGCGAGTCGCTCCTCAACATGCAGCGGACGGCATGGTTGTCGCAAAATCTGATTACAGAAGTTAGGGACTACAAAAGCAAGAAAAAGCCCTCAGACCATCAAGGGGCATGTATATCCTCCCCCCAACCTCAGTCGCTCTGCCTTTCATACGCGCCCATGTCGCAACCGCTTGTGTCTTCTTTGTCGCGGCGCGGTGCGCCACGCTGATCGGTCTTCAGCAAATGACCACTGCCATCGGTGCAGCCCTTTGGGTTGCCTGCATCAATCGCCGGACTGCCGGGAAGCAGACCTTGAGTCTGAGTCGGGCCGCCATTGTTCTGAAAGGGGCCGAGCTTGGGGTCGGTGTTGTTCAGATCGCCTGGACCGTTGAAGGCGCAAGTATTGTCGCTGCTCAGGTTGTAACCTTTCGAAGTCAAACTGCCGCCATAGCAGTTCCCTCCTTGCGCGGTATTGGCGACAATACTGTTCTGCAGCGTGGGCGCACCAAAGTTAGAGATACCGCCGCCGAAGCCACCCCATTCGCCCTGGATAGAGTTGTCGCTGATGGTGGTGTTGTTGATCGTTCCGCTCGTTCCGTTGTGGTAACTGATACCGCCGCCGTAGGCAGGATATGAGCAGTGATCGCCGAAGCTGCTAAAAGCGGTGTTTCCGGTGAGCGTACTGTCGTTGATGGCTAGGGCTCCTCCAAGGTTCTCGATGCCGCCACCTACCCCAGCTCCATCGCAATAACTTCTGGGAGACGCAGTGTTGCCGGTCAGGGTGCTGCCGTTTATCGTCAGCGTGCCAACATTGCAGATCCCTCCACCAACGTTTGCATCATTGCTGCTGATCGTGCTCGCGTTGATCGTCAACGTTCCATTTGCGTTGTGGATGCCCCCGCCGCCACAGAGAGAAAAGCGGCTCAACCCGCCAGCATTATTGCCATGATAGCCAAGGACCGCGCCGCCGCGCTCAATGCACGCAACCAGTGGGAAAGGGTCGATCCTCTTTTCAAACAAGGAATTATTGACCGACAGGACGACGACGCGGCCAAGGCCACCATGGATGCCGATGATGCCCAGGTGGCTGCCGACCAGGCTCTAATCGACGCATCGAAACAAACGATCCAGTCGGCGCAGGATCAAGTCGGTGTGACCCAGGCACAGCTGGGTTCGGCGAAAGACCAAGCACGCCAGACCCTTGCGGCTCTCAATCAGTCAAAGATTAATCTTGCGCATACTCGCATCACAGCCCCAGTTGACGGTACAGTGATCGCCCGCCGCATGGATGTAGGCCAAACTGCGGCGGCGTCGTTCGCCGCGCCTACGGTCTTCGAAATTGCGCAAGATCTGACGAAGATGCAAGTCGATACCAATGTGGACGAGTCCGACGTCGGCAACATCAAAACCGGCCAGACCGCAACCTTTACCGTGGACGCTTACCCGGCAACGGTCTTCCAAGGCCTGGTTACCGACGTCCGCAAGGCGCCGATCATTACACAAAATGTGGTCACTTACGATGTCGTCATCTCCGTCTCCAATCCTGATCTCAAACTGTTTCCCGGAATGACAGCCGATGCCCGCATTCTGACGACGAAGGTCGACGACACCTTCAAGGTGCCGAATGCGGTATTGCGCCTTCATCCATCGGCGGCGGTGCTCAAACAGATAGGGCTCTCGGCCGCGCCGGTAGGCAAACAACAAGTGTATGTCTTGTTAAGCAAGAAACTTAAAGCCGTCCCAGTGACCTTCGGGATCTCCGACGGCCAGTCCACCGCCGTGACATCAGGCGATTTGCAAACCGGAGAACAGGTCGTAGTGAGGTTTTAGTACGGGTGCAACTTCACCAACCACGAGTACTTCTTCGCCAACCAGTGCTACTAGCACGCGCCGAGTGCCCGGATTGTAAGCCTCCGAGGAAAATATCGTGTCCCCACTCATCGATGTGCGAGATCTTAAGAAGACGTATCTGCTGGGAGACATTGTCGTCAATGCACTGCAAGGCGTGACTCTGGCGATTGAGCGAGGCACGTTCGTCGCGATCATGGGAGAGTCTGGTTCGGGGAAGTCGACGTTGCTGAACCTGCTGGGCTGCCTCGACCGTCCTACCTCAGGCCGCTATCTGCTGGACAGCATTCCGGTCGAAACCATGGACCGCGATCAGCTCGCCGAGATTCGTAATCAGAAGATCGGGTTCATTTTTCAGAATTTCAACCTGCTCCCACGAATGGATGCTCTGGAGAATGTCGAACTTCCATTGCTCTATAAGGACAATGAGACGCCCAATGAGGACGACCTTGGCCAGCGAGCGCTGGCCGACGTCGGCTTAGCCGGTCGGGAACTCAACTTTCCTGCTCAACTGTCGGGCGGGCAGCAGCAACGGGTAGCCATTGCTCGCGCTCTAATCAATAAACCGGCGATTCTTCTTGCCGACGAGCCCACTGGTGCGCTGGACTCCCACAACGGCGCCGAGATCATGAAAATCTTCCAGCGACTGAACCACACTCAGGGGATCACGATTGTCATGGTGACCCACTCGGATGAAATCGCCACATACGCGGATCGAGTCATCGGCTTTCGTGATGGACTGATCGTCAGCGACAAAAAGGCGACAAAACAGCGGGCGTCCCTGGAAGGGGTCGCGGCACATACTGCCGCTGCGGTGTTGCAATGAAGCACCTTATATCGTCCATGCGTATCGCATTCCGGGCGCTGAAGATGAATAAGCTCCGCTCCGCGCTCACCATGTTGGGCATTGTGATCGGAGTTGCGTCGGTGATCGCGACGGTGGCCATCGGCTCCGGCGCAACGCAGCGTATCCAACAGCAGATTGCGAGTATCGGAAGCAACATCATCATCGTTATTCCTGGGAGCATGAGCAGCTCCGGTGTCCGCTTGGGCACTGGCAATGCGGTCACGCTATCGGAGGCGGACGCCAAGGAACTTGTGGCGCAGTGTCCGGATGTTGCACTCGCAGCGCCAGTGGTACGGGGCGGAGTCCAGGCGGTGTACGGAAACAACAACTGGGCAACGAATGTCTATGGCATTACTCCCGACTATCTGACGATTCGCGATCTCTCCGTCGCTGATGGTGCGGAGTTTACCCAGCAGGATGTGGATGGCGCTAACAAAGTCGCTATGCTCGGCCAGACTCCGGTCGATAACCTGTTCGATGGCGCCGACCCAATCGGCCAGATACTCCGTATTAAGAATGTCCCGTTCACGGTCGTCGGCGTGCTCACGCGGAAAGGTCAATCGACCCAAGGGCAAAACCAGGACGATGTCATTCTGCTTCCAATTTCCACCGCCAAGCGGAAAGTGATCGGTGTGAAGCAAGCCAATGCCGACGCTGTGGATACGATCATGATGCAGGCAAAATCCGGTGCCCAGATTCAGGCGGCGCAGGAAGAAGCGGGAGCTCTGCTGCGGCAACGCCATCATTTACAGGCGGACGAGGCTGATGACTTCTCAATTCGTAACCTGGAAGAGCTTTTCGCAGCGCAAGAGGCATCCTCGAGCATCATGGCGGTTATGCTGGCAGCCGTGGCTTCGGTGTCACTGGTTGTGGGTGGCATCGGCATTATGAACATCATGTTGATCTCGGTGCGAGAGCGAACCCGAGAAATAGGATTAAGACAGGCGCTAGGCGCGAAGACCCGTGACATTCTCACGCAGTTTCTCGTTGAGGCGGTAACGCTCTCGATCGCCGGTGGGTTCATCGGAATCGTGTTCGGGATTGGCGCCTCACTGCTCATTTCGCAAATGGCGGGCTGGGCGACAGCTGTTGGTCCAGGCGCAGTGTTGCTTGCAGTATTGTTCTCTGCATTGGTGGGCATTGGCTTCGGCTACTATCCGGCAAGAAAGGCTGCGTATCTGGATCCGATCGAAGCCTTAAGAAGTGAGTGAGCCGTTGATGCGTACGCAGTTTTGCCGTGCGGTCGGATAGTCAGAGTTCGCGGTGGTTTGCTCTTGGACGGCCGGTGGTGCAACTCAAAGCTCCGCATCGGGTCATCGAAGTCTGACCTACCTTCGTTTCATCACCAGCCGACCAATACTCCTGCAGTGAAGCCTACCGCAAATGTAGTCGCAACCGTTAGTACGGGGTGTCGCTGGATGCGCCGCGTTGTCTCATCCAAGAATTCCTCGGCAGCATCGCCTCCACGTTTTGCCGCACGCCTCATTACTCCCACCCCGTCCTCTATTGCCTCAGCAACCGCGCCGGTTGCACGGGACGACTGCGAAGGTAAACTCTTAAGAGATTGGTCGTTCGCTCCCCGCATCGCTGTTTTTTGCGGCCCCTACTGGGGCTTTGGTGTTGCGGCTGCAGAAGCCTGAACTGGTTGGTCCGAGGTTGTCTTGGATGCGATACCCGCCGGCGTTTGCTTGTTAGGCGGAATCTCAGTGCCGGCTGGGTAGATGAAAATCTGCACAGTGCCCCATCCTGGATCGGAATTCTCGTTTGCCTGCTTGCCCATTCCCAGGGTTTTGAGTTGGCTATCATCAAATCCGAAGTTCTCGACCAGATACTCACGCACAACCATCGCCCGAGCTTCCGTTAACACCAGGTCCTTCTGAGCGTCGCCCTCCATACCAGCCGACACAACGACCACGGCAAAACCAAAATCGTTCTTGGCCAAGAACTCACCGCCGGCGGTTAGAGATTTCTGGTTCTTCAGCTTGGCCGAATCTTGCTTGTCGAACAGCTGCTTCGCTGAGTAGGTAAACTGCTTTGTCGGCGTGCCTTGTGGCAGCCGATCGATCTCATTTTTGGCCAGTTCGGCAGAATCTTCGTATCCACGGCTCTTGAAGTACCCGCGCAGGAAGAAGTTGTGCTTCATGGCTTCCATATTTTCGTGGAATTCGGTTACCGCAGCTTGTGCCTCGACCATCGTGTCGCGCATTGCGCCCGTCGTCTGTTCGAGGTTGTTATAGAGCTGTTTGTCATTGACCAGTGCTCCTGCCGTCCCCTGACCTTTATCGATCTTGGCACTGATTGAGTCCAGATTGGCCGTCGCACGAGTGGCATTCTGTATCGCTTGCTGGCTGCTGTTCAGAACTCCGCTGGTCTTCTGAAGCAGGTCTGACATTTCTAGGGGAGGCAGGCTTGCGATAGTATCGCCGTTCCGCACGTCGGCAGTTCCAGCGGATCCCAACGAGATCGCCAAAAACTGGTTGCCCAACAAACCCTCGGTTTCGATTGTGGCCACAGAGTCGTGCTTGATGATCTCGTGTGTCGATTTAGCCATATCCATGATGACGGTAACCTTTTCGCCGGGCTTGTGGGGCAACACGATGCTGCGTACAGTCCCAATGTGAACACCGCCCACCCGCACGTCGGCTCCAGCATCCAAGCCCACAACATTGACGAACTGCGCTTTCAATTGGTAGGTAGAACTGAAGAGATACTGTTTGCCTCCGATGATGAAGATGCCGACCACTAGAATTGTCAGCGTGGCAACGATGAAAGTTCCTAAGCGAGCCGCTCTCGACATATATCCCCCTACGAATGTCCTAGAAATTCCCTGACAAACTCAATGCCACTCTTCTGGAGTTCTTCGAAGTCGCCTTCGATCACGACTATTCCCTCATTGAGGAGAGCCAGACGGTCCGCAATGGTTTTCGCACTGTGGAGATCGTGAGTTACTATGACCGATGCCATGTGATGTTCCTGTTGCAGCTTGAGAACCAAATCATCAATCTCCGCTGCACTAATGGGATCGAGGCCGGCGGTGGGCTCATCGAGCAGCAGAATATCCGGCTCCAGTGCCAGCGCGCGTGCCAGTCCCACTCTTTTCTGCATGCCGCCCGAGATGTCTGAGGGCATCTTTCTAAGGTCGCCTTCCATTCCCACTTCCGCGAGCAGTTGTCTGACGCGGTCAGCCTGTTCAGCTTTCGACATGCTCTTCTTATGGTGCTGCAACGAGAAAGCCACGTTCTGCTCAACGGTGAGCGAATCGTAAAGCGCCGCGTGCTAAAACAAGAAACCCATTTTCTTCCGGATCTCGCCGAGTTGGTCGAGTGTCAGGCCGACGATGTCTTGACCGTGGATGCGAATCGATCCCGAGTTAGGTTTTTCGAGGCCGACGACGAGCCGTAGCAGTACGCTCTTACCAGTACCGCTGCGACCTAGCACCGCAAGGGTTTCGCCGCGCTTCACTGCTACGCTGATTCCGTTTAAAACCTTTTGGCTTCCGAAGGACTTGTGCAAATCCTCGACCACGACAACTGGCACGCTGCCGTCTTCCCCGGCTTTTCGTCGCTCCATCGCAGCTTGATCGATTGTGTGCATAAGGTGTGTTTCCCCAGTCTCTGATCGGCGCTTACGGGAAGAATAGGATGATGAGTTTCACTAGCACGACGTCTGCCAGAATTACGAACAGCGACGACAGGACTACCGAGCTTGTAGCCGCGCGACCCACGCCCGCAGCACCTCCTTGTGTGCGCATTCCCTGGAAACAGGCGATCAGCCCAATGATCAGGCCAAACACCGCGGTCTTAAACGTTGGTGGCAGGAAATCGTTGAAATCGGCACCGTTAAAACCGGCATTGATGAACTGGTGCAGGGAGACCGGCTCAACCAGGGCCTGCGTAACCCAGCCCATTACTAAGCCGCAAAAGTCTGCCGCGAGGGTCAGTAGAGGCAGCATCAGGATGCAAGCGAGGATGCGTGTCGCTGCCAGCAACCTGTAAGGGTTTACCGCTGATGCCTCGATCGCGTCGATCTGCTCGGTGACTTTCATCGACGCCAACTCGGCGCCGATGCCAGCACCCACTCTGCCGCTCACTACCAGACCCGTGATGATCGGACCCGTCTCGTGAATCACGGAGAACACGAAGCAGTGATTTGGCCCCAAATCGAGTCAGGCTGTAGCGGGCTTCCAAAGAAAGAACAACGCCAGTGGCGGCACCAGCCAAAGCGACCAACGGCAGGGACTTTGATCCAATCTCATCGAGTTGCCGAAACAATTCGCGGAATTCAAACGGCGGCGTCACCGCAGCCAGCAGCACCCGCCAAAAGAATATGCCGAGATCGCCGAACCACTCAAAGAACTCGCCGATCAGATTTTTAGCGAAGCTCGGCGGCGGGGACATGTGTTGCATTGGGAGCCCATGAACTTGGGGGCTCATCCCTGCCACCGCACTGGATTCGCGGCTCATCACGGGTTTGAACCTGGATCTGGCGCTCCATGCCCATTGTTCAAGTGCATGCGATGAAGCAGGGAGTGAGGTCCGCTATAGAGGAATTCCAGGGCAACGTTCCCGCCCACATATCCCAGCATGGTGTAGTTTCCCATCCGAAGCGCGTCCTTGCCGTTGTAGCGGCCGGGATACCACCCATAGACGGCAGTCATGGAGCCGGCATACGGTGCGACAAGAGCCGGGAGAGAGAAGACGCGATGACCGTCTTCGCCGCGGCGAGCTGTTAAGGTGGAAATCACGGCATGCCGCAGCCGAGGAAACACACTCGTACACTCACAGCGGTAGTACAACGTGTCTTCCCCGAACGCTTCCGCTAGCCTATATCTCGTCGACGTGGTGATCGCTGCGATACCAAAATCCGATCCAAATCGCTTGCTGTAACCCTCAGCGCCTTGTTTCCACTCCGGCGGGGTGTTGTACGCTTGACTAATGCCAGCCGCAAACGCTGCGCCTGCAGCTGGATACGGGCCGAACGCATCGAAGAGGTAGTTCTCTATCTTCGTTTTTTCTGTCGGACGCGTGTATGCCAAATCTGGCTGCGCCGCGGCTATCTTTGTAACAATACCCGAGGAGTCTCGGGAATCGACCAGCGCTTGCGCCTTTGCCGGCACTGGTAGCACCGCGAGGCCCGTGATCGCCAACAACAGATGCATAAGTCTGCGCATCTTCATGTCGATTCCTCATCGGTTAATCTAAGCCCAACCAACTACAGGTACTGTTCTTGTTGTATTCGGTCATTACGCTACTTCTTTTTGTTCAAGAGTCGCCGGCACCTGCACCAATTCCTCGAACAGAGAACGGTAGTGAATCATCGCCGTTCTCACTCTTCTGTGGTTGCTTGGTCTTTCCCAACCCGCAACGCGACCTCATGCGCGGATCGGCAATTCTCCACGACTCGAGGATGGTCGACAGAAATGTCAGCCGCACGCTCGTCGAACTCGGATACAGGGTAGCCGCGTGTTTTCATGACGGAGGACACAAGATCATCGGCTTCTGCGACTGCTCCCTTCGGGGAATCGACAAAGCGAGACTGTATCCCCTGCCACCGCTTTGAATAGCGTTCACGCTCCATCGAATCGAGATCACGAATGTTGAGCTTTTTAACCCGTTTCTCGCGATCCTCTAATTTCCCTTCTGCTTTGGACCCATGCGCCAGCACCGCGCGGTCGTATTCGGGGCCAAACTTCTGCCGCAGAGCTGCGGTCGTACCCTTGCGTTTTCGCATGTACAACCAGACAGCCACTGCAACGATCACAAACACTGCAGTGGCGAGAGCGATTAACTTCGGATCAGTCCAATCAAAGCTCATCCATCCCTCCACACATAAACCAGCTTGGTTCCCGACACCTGTTGGGTCGTGTAAGCCTTGTCAGTTGTTAGTGTGAAGCACTCGGCTTCGGAAAGCTGATCACAATTGATCGCCTTCGTCTTTTGTGCAACTCATAGGCTTGCTTGCGTTGCGGAAAAATTCCGATACCTCCACGGATTTACAAGAAATCAGAAATTCGATCGCAAGCCAGACTCTGGCCCATTCGGGCCTGACGAAAGCGACGTAGGAGGAGAAGCGGAACCACGTTGACCGCGGCGTTATTGAAATGAAGCACGGAAGATCACTGGGCGGGGCTAGTCGCGACGGTCGGCATCGGCACCAGGGCCTTCAACTGGTCCAATCCGGTCAGCGCGGCTTGCCAGCGAACCCTGTCCTTCTTCGTCTCGATCGGCACTGAGAGGTCGGAATAGAACTGCAGGATGTCGTCGCGCAGTTCCGGCGACGTCCGATCGAACTTCCGCTCTGACAGCCGAGCGAGCAACGTCCCATAGGTGTCGTCGGTCAGCGAAATACTCCGCTGCTTTGGTTATGTTCCCGCTATCCAAATCACAATTGGGAAGAACCAGTTTGTCGTTGCGCACTTCTTCGAGAAACGCACGGTATTGATCGACGGTCGTGTTAATGCTTTTGAAATACAGGTCTTCAGTTTGGGGAGTGGGGTTATTGAACGCCAATCCCTTGAAGGGGCCAATTTTCGGCATATATCGCAATAGCGTTGACAGAATCCGCGTCCCTACGCCCGGCTTCACGTAGTCTTTTCCCCACTGCCTCTCGTAATCAGAACGAGACAGACGGTACAGGAACTTCTTTTTCGCGAAATCCGGCGTCTCGCGCATCAGTTCCTTCTTATGAGTCTGCAGCGCGACCTGAGTCATTTCCGGAATCATGCGGCTGACCGCGAAACGATACGAACCCACGGCCAGATCTTCATGAGTAAGCACGTCTTTCAACTCCACCCCGTACACCACGGGAAAGACGCGTTCCAGAAGCGGCCTGGACACCTGGAATCCGATGAAATCGTGGTACTGCTGCGACGCATAACGATTCTTCGCGACTTGCACCGTGTCGAACCCGAACTCGGTTTTCAAAATGCGCGGTCTTATCCTGGGCATACCGGACTGACCTGCCAAACTTGGCTCGCAGCTTCGGGTATTCGATCGCAACGGATTGATTGACCGCGGGGTGACCGGCAATATCCGATGCGTAGTGTGACAGCGCACCCAGCGCAAAGGCGTACTCGTTGATATCCTGGCTTTCGAGCAGTAGTTCCAGAACAAAGTCCCCGCTTCGTACGTAGTGCACCAGGTTGCTGAATTCTTTACTGCCGAATGGGTAGTAGCCCAGATCTTGGATGACCGCGCCACCGTAAGCGTAGGCATGCGCTTCTTTAAGTTGATCTTCCGACAGTCCCGGATATCGCTTGAGCAGCAGGGGACGGATTTCGTCAGCCCAAAGCAGGTCGACGATTTCCGCGTGCGTCAAAACCGAGTATGCGGCCGAACCGCCGCGGCACAGAAGAACGACGAGAAAAACTGCCGTCCACCGGACAGAAGACCGGCGCCACCTCCTGGATGTGGCGCCGGTTGATGTTGACGCGCAGTTCATAGTTCAAATGCGGCCGAGAAGCAGAAGAATGACGACGACGACAAGGATCAGCCCGAGGCCTCCCGTCGGGGCGTAGCCCCACGACCGGCTATATCCCCATCGCGGCAGGGCGCCGAAAAGCGCTAAGAGCAAAATCACGATCAATATAGTTCCAAGCATGTTGTGCTCCTTTTCGCTACTTTGCTTATAGGCGCTTCTTCAGTTTTCTGGTGGTCAAAACTGCTCACTGGAGAAAAGCTGATCGAAAGGCGATCAGATGGCTCGGGAAAGGCTGCGGGCGAGACAACGAGTGAGTCAGGTCTCCACGACCTTCGGGGATTGCGCGCAAGCAGAAACGCGGTCAATATTGATCAGTAATCGACGTTCCGATGCTGGATACTTTCCCTCGAACAACTTCTCACGGCTTGGGAACCGCCGGGCTTTTCGGCTGTAGATCTCTTTTGATCCCGACACCATAAAGAGTTCTCCCAGAATAACCACCGCCGTGCGAGCTGGTCGGAGAAAGACCAACAGGAGAAAGATCATGAAACTGCTTAGAGGACTTGGAATCATCCTTTGCCTCGCTGTGCTCTGTGTACTCGTCGTGTCCACCGCTAGGGGAGATGACTGGAACCGAAAGACTGTCATCACCTTCAGCGGTCCCGTCGAAGTTCCAGGTGTGGGCCAGCATACCTTGCCGGCCGGCACCTATGTCTTCAAGATTCTGGATTCACAATCCGACCGTCATATCGTCCAGATTTTCAATCAAGACGAAACCCAAGTGCTTACGACAATCCTGGCCATTCCGAACTACCGTTTGAAGACAACTGACAAAACGGTAATCACGTTTCGCGAGCGGCCCGCCGGAGAACCCGAGGCTCTGAGAGCATGGTTCTACCCCGGACATGCGTGGGGCGAGGAATTTGTATACGCAAAACCGAGGGCCATCGAGTTAGCGAAGGAAGCGAATATGCCTGTGCTCGCGACCCCGATCGAGCTGGCAGCGGCTCCCATCGAGGCTTTGAAGACGGCACCGATTGAGGCCGTCGCCCCAACCGGAGATCCAGTCGAGTTGGCCCAAATTGTTGAACCGCCCCCTGTCGCGGAACCAAAACCCACTAAGGAAGAGCAGTTGCCGAAAGGAGCCAGCCCGCTACCATTGATTGCCCTGATTGGGCTGTTGACGATTGGCGCAGGATTTGGTCTGTCGGCCTTTTCGAAGCGAGCCCTCCGAACCAAGTGAACGAGTATCGCCGGGGGAATCGATCTGCGTGTCGATCAAGTGACGCCGGACGGAGCGAAGCATTTCGTCCGTCCGGTTCATTTCCCGACAGCTAAGATGGCATGTAGGTAGCAGACGGCCGAACCAGATCTTCTTTATCTGGTGCCGAGTTTGTAAAGCGAACATGAAGGTCATGGGCCATCTCGCGACCGGTCTTGGAATTCTCCTGGTTTCGATTTCTTTGTCGAGTTGGGCTCAGCCGCAAGAACCTTCTTCGGCGCACAACCACCCAGGCGATGAGTACACCATTCGAGTAGATGTGGACATGGTGATCTTGCACGCAACGACCCAGGATCACAAACACGCTTTTGCTTCCGGACTCGACAAGAACGATTTCCAGATCTACGAAGACGGAGTGCTTCAACCGATCAAGAATTTCAGCCACGAAGATATCCCGGTCACAGTCGGCCTGGTTGTCGATAACAGTGGGAGCATGGGGCCGAAGCGCGCTGACGTGATTGCCGCTGCATTGGCCTTTGCCCGTTCCAGCAACCCACAGGACCAGATGTTCGTCGTCAATTTCAACGAACGAGTTTCGTTTGGTCTTCCCGACAACACACCGTTCACAGATCAGGTATCACAGTTGGAAGTCGCGCTGTCCAGAATACAAGCCCATGGTGAGACCGCACTGTACGATGCCGTTGCTGCGGCTCTCGAGCACCTGAAGAAGGGCGGTCGCGACAAGAAAGTGCTGATCATCATCAGCGACGGCGGCGACAACGCCAGCAAACATAAGTTGGCCGAAATCTTAGCAATGGTCGGGCAGCCCGACGCGATCATCTACACCATCGGCATCTTCGATGAGCAAGATCCCGATCGAAACCCGCTGGTGCTCAAACGGCTTGCCAAGGACACAGGTGGCGAGGCCTTTTTGCCCGAATCGTTAATGGACGTTACTCCCATCTGCGAAAAGATCGCACACGATATCCGCAATCAATACACGATCGCGTATGCTCCCACGAACAGAAAGCGGGACGGAACATACCGAGTCATCAAAGTAATAGCCAGCGCGCCAGGTCGCGGACGTTTGTCGGTGCGCACCCGTACCGGATATTTCGCACCGTCCGCACTTCCATCATCAGCTTCAAAGGCGACCGATCATGACGCTCACAATTGAACGCGAGATGCCTCTCACACGGATGCGAAGGTTCGTTCGCTGGAGTCCACACCTGCTTGTCATCACTGGCATTCTTGCGCTCGGTTACGTCGGCTTCACCTTGCTCGATGCAAGACTCTTTCAAGCTTCGGCGAAACGATCCCTTGAGACCCAGATCCACCGGGAAGAGGAACGCCAACAACCACAGGTCAAATCTGCGGTCAAAACAGGCGCCGTTCTGGGCCGAGTAGATATACCGAGGTTGGGAATCTCCGTTGCCGTTCTGCAAGGGACCAGTTCGCGAATGTTGCGGCTGGGTGCGGGACACATCGAACGCACTGCGCTTCCAGGGGAAATAGGGAACAGCGGCATCGCTGGGCACCGCGACACTTTTTTCCGCGAGCTGAAAGACATCCAACTGAACGATGAAATTCAGATTCACACGGCTACTGGGCTGTTTCGGTACAAGGTAGATTGGATGAGGGTCGTCGAGCCGAGTGACACCACCGTTCTTGAACCTTCAAGCGAAGAATCGACTGTCACCTTAGTGACTTGCTATCCCTTTTACTTTGTCGGCTCGGCGCCGAAGCGGTTTGTGGTACGGGCGCACCAGTATTAACCGTCAGCTGCACTCCCGGTTGATTTCAAGGGGGAATGTCCTTGCTCACTCCTGAAATCGAGAAAGCGTTGTGCATCAAGAGGAGATGGCTTGACTGCTTACACCTTTTTGAGCGACGGTTGGTGAACTCTTATGCGACCGTCGTCATCCCATTTGACGAGCGCGTCATCTTCATTGACTTGGCGAACCGTGCCAAATTCTCCATTCGGCACTCCGAAGTCGCCCAAACCTTCGACGCGATCTCCGGGACTAAAATCTTGGCCAGTGCCAAAAGGTTCGACAAGCGCCGGCGACCCCGCAGTGCGCGGGCGGCTGAAGGTCGTATTCCTGCCCGACTATTGCGTCTCGCTTGCGGAGCACCTCATTCCCGCCAGTGATGTCTCCAATCAGATCTCGACGGCAGGCTACGAAGCCAGCGGCACAAGCAACATTAAATTCATGATGAACGGCACTGACCATCGGTACACGCGACGGCGCGACGATTGAGATGGCGGCGGAGGCGGGCGAGGAAAACTTCTTCCTATTCGGATTGACGGCTGAGCACGTGATTGGCAGTCGCGGATGGTACAACCCGCGCTGGCACTGCGAACAAGATCCGGAGACTCGTCAAGCCCTAAACTTGATTTTCTCGGATTATTTCAGCTGCTATGAGCCGGGTGTCTTCGAGCCTTTGCGCGAAATGTTGCTGACGCATGGCGATCACTATATGCAACTGGCCGACCTCAAGTCCTACATCGAGGCCGACGAACGGCTCTGGGCACTGTACGCCAGTTCCGGCGACTGGGCGCGCAAGGCGATCTTGAATGTGGCGAGCTCGGGAAAGTTCTCGAGTGACGGCACGATCGCGGAATACGCAGCAACAATCTGGCACGTACAGCCATGTCCAATCCCAGAGACACTTCTATAGGCAGCGAGGGCAGAAATTCATGGGGCTGGAACATTCGTCCGGATCCCGCTAACGGGTCGGTGCGTTTTGTCCTACTGAATTGAACTGGCGACTGCGGAGAAAGCGTTATTGGCATTCGAGCCAACGAGCCGAATTGTGCCGACCACCAGAACCAGGATTACAGCCAACATGACCGCATATTCAGCAATATCTTGGCCTCCGTCGTCCCGCCACAGGTTACGCAGAAAGTGATTCATGATCGCGCGCCCCCGCTAGGGGTAATTTTACGCGCCTTTTGATCGCTAAGGATAACTGTCGAGAACAGGAGGCGTTTACGCTCATCTTCGCTTGGGAGCAAAGGGAGTTTGAGCGAATCTGTCGCAAACTGTGGGCGAAGCTTCGGAATACGACCGCTTCAGACGAGCACACTACGCAGCGGAGCGGCGCGAAATCAAGCAGCAGAAGTCAGATCGATCTGTTGCACCGCCATGTGGACGATGGTCAAAGGGATACGAACGCGCCTGAGTTGTCCCGACTTTTGTTCGATGGCGTCAAAGAACACAACGGTGTCGCTCATCACAATAGGATCACCGACCAACTCAAATTGTGATCCATAAAGCTTGATTTGCTTCTCCCTTGTGAACCCTAATCGCTTCAGTCTTTCGGAGAGGTGAATCTCTGTTGCGGTCATTTCAATGCCTCGGAACAGACTGGAATTGGACTGGTGTCGGACTATGCGGAAGCGCGTTGGTCGAAAACCATCCTAACATTCACGCAACAAGGGGACCACGCAGCAACCCGAGCAGTTGCTGTAAGTTGCACATGGGTGACTGGAATCACAAGCAACTCGGAGACACTTTTAACTTTTGCGCAACATTCGGAGCCTAGCATTGTGATCGGAAATAACGTGAGCAACAATGTCTTGCGATCCTTCGACTCTTCTTGCTGGCAGTCGTCGTCATTCTGCTAGCCGTCACGATGTGGCGTTGTCCCCATCCTGATCATGTCTTCGGATTGGGCCTGCTGAATCACCTGCAAGATGGTACGCCAGATGAGCCGAGTGATGGACCTCGTCTTCGATGAGGGCAGTCAGAGCGAGTAGCGTGACAACCACGCATGAATCCTGACTGCCGCAATCGGATTACACGGAATAAGAGGCGCCCACTTTTGCGGTAGGTTGAGATTGTTCGCACCATCAACCTAGCGAAAAGGATCGTGACTGCTTCGGCGCATAATCCTCAACCAGAATGGCAACATTCTGGATATAGCTACGAAATTCTTCCGGGAGGGAGTCCAAGGTTTCTTCAGCAACATTGACGAACTCTTCGAGTGTCATTCTTCATCCACTGATACAAATAAGGCCACGCTCACTCCGAGTAGGCGTCGTCTGTGTCTTCGTCCTCGTCATCTTCTTTGCGGTCGCCTTCGTTTTCCTCTTCGTCTTCTTCCTCGTCGGGCTCTTCCCGAAGAAGAACGTCGGATTGCGCCGAGCGATCAGAGACATCAGGCTCAAGGTATTCTGGATTTATTCGGAGCATGCTCAATGCTACGCCTCGCAGCCACTTGTCACTACCAGAGAAAAACAAGTTCCGCATACTGCTAAGATGATTACAGGGGCGGTTACGTTTTTCTCCTCTTTCAGGTCTTCTGACCTAAGCCAGTCCATCTGAAGTCTTCCCACCTTAGGCTTTTCAGCGAGTCAGTGGTGCCATACGGTTTGGCGCAGGACTCGCCAAGAAAGGTCTCTATTATGAGCGCAAGCATTTTCCTTGGTCTGCTGATCGTGCTGTTCATGACCCTGCTGCTCCAGTGGATGCGCAGGTCCAAACCACAGGTCGCGGCATTTGGATCACAAAGGATGTGTCCGAATTGCGGATTGATTACGTCTCGACTGAAAGCCCGTTGCTTGGAGTGTGGCGTGGGCAGCGTCTCAAAGGACAACCAGAGATGAAAAATATCAAGTTCGTGGTGAAAGTTTATCGACGCGGTGCTCGTGGTCTTCAATACGTTCAGCGAGTCGATCCGACACCAATCCAGATGACAACCAACCGTAAGCTGGGACTGCTGATGGGAAGATTCACTGCGGAAGACGCCGTTCAATCCCTGCAAAACTCGCATTGCATACCGGAGTTAGAGTCGGTGCAGGTCAGTGTCTAGTATTCGCGTTGAGAACGGTCCGAAAACGCCAGCCAAGAGCAGAGATCATAATCAAAGGAGTAAACCACAATGAAAGCTACAAGCTCCACAGCTATTCCGAGTTACCAACAAAAGTGACGAAACCACACCGTCTCGCTGCGCTGGCTAGCTGCACATTTGTTTTCATGGATTTGCGAAAACTCTTGAACAACTGACCTGGAATCAGTTGTTCGATTGGGGCGTTAGCGAATGCATTCGAATAATCAAGAGGATAAGGGTTCTGCAAAGAATGTGTGGAAAGAGTATGGCTGTGGCCGAGCACTAATTCAGAATCGGTTGTTGGATTAGGGCGTAAGAGGCATACTGCAGATTACTCAACGGAAGCAACAGTCCGCGCACTGAACAAAGAGGGGTAATTCATGTGGTTAGAACGCCTGCGCCTCGCCACAACGGTGCTCTTCAGAGCCACGGCTCGCTGCTCAACGTAGTTCTGCACAATTAGCTGTTCTCCGTAATACCCCCAAGAACCAAGCGACAACCTCGCTTTTGAAATCGAGGTTGAGTTTCACAGCCAGTTAGCCGCTGGGTGTCGGTCGGAAGGTGATCGGTTGCCACCCGGCATGGTGTGAGCAATCTTGAACAATTTCCTGAGCTGAAGTGTTGAAAACTGTTTTGAAGGTGAACCTTGCCCGCGGCGGTTTATCCGGCACTCCAAAGGGCAGTCCTGCTCGGCATCGACGACAACGAGGACGTGCTGGAATGCGACAAATCATTTCTCGAAAGCTTCGGCTATTCCGTTCTTACCGCCGCAAGCGGCGGCAAGGGATTGGAACTGGCCTCCCAGCACACGGTTGACGTTGTAATCCTGGATTACTTCATGCCCGAAATGAATGGGCAAGAGGTAGCCATCGAAATGAGGCGACTCAGGCCCCAGGCGCCAATCATCATGCTATCGGGAGTAGTGGATGTTTCTGAGCAGGCCTTGAAGTGGGTGGACGCCTTCGTAGCCAAGGATTGCTGTACACTCGCCCGGTGTGGCCAAACTAATTGTCAGAACTGTGCAGTTTGGACCTGTCGAGCCATTCTTCCAAGTCTATCATGTATCTATCGAGCCGATGAACAGTCGTGGCGAAGCGCGATGCTTTGGCCTGGTAGAAAAGAAAACACTATGACCCCCGGCACCAACAAACCGATACCCAAACTGCATAAAGCTCCCCAACCACCCCTGTCACACCGTGGGGCGGCGCCTGACTCAGATCGAGCCAAGAAGCCACGGCTCACCGACCCCTCTGCTGGCGACCAGGAACTGAATCCCGGAGATCGTGTCGAGGGTTTGGGCGACTTCGGAAAACCGACTGGAGAATTCGGCACAGTTCAGCAAACTAACGAAGATGACGCGGTCGTGAAGTGGGATGATGACGGACGTATGAGAGTGTACCAACCGTCGCTCAAGAAGATTTAGCGCGCCCGGCCGACCGGGTATCGACCTGAGGACCGCTCGCATTGCTTGACTTCTCAGGTTGAGAAGAATAAAGGAGGGAAAGGATCAATGCGATCTAAACTCGTCCTCTGGTTTCTGCTATTGCTGGCGGGATTTCTTGTCGGGTTCATCCTGCAGTATTCCAGGCTGTACCGGGTACAGCAGGAACTGTCTGCCTCGACAAAACAATTAGGATCTTGTCAGTCCAGCCAAGAACTGGCGCAGCTTCGCGACACTGCCACGATGATGTATCTGGAGGTGGTGCAAAAGAACTACGGGAAGGCCGGGGAGTATTCCAAAGAGTTGTTTGATCAAGCTCAGCAAATTGCTAGTAGCACCGGGGACTCCGCGCTTCGCAATTTGCTACATGACACCTTGGCAACCCGCGATAAGGTCACGGCGGACCTGGCGAAGGGAGATGCCGCTGCACTTTCGGAAACACAGCTAGTCTTATCCAAGCTGGAGCAAACTGCGAAGCACTGACGGATTCGAGCAGGTACGCCTTTTTTCTCTAGCACTCTCGCCACGTCTCGGCTTATGTCATAGCGCTGATTCAGCAGACGATCAATTCTGAACAGTTTTCTTAAGCCTAGAGTTTGATACTGACGATTGAGCACTCTCTTGAGTGAAAAGCGAACAGGCAAACAGCGTCAGAGCGAAAAAGGGCAGGCCGGGTTTCGTGGATAGGTCTGGCGGTATTATGGCAATCCCTTTGACCAGAAAGAGCCACTTATGTCGAACGATGGATCCGAGATTGAACGCAACGCGGGGATTGACATGGCTCCCGTTGGTGAATTCTTTGAATGGAATCCGGGGCCGGACGACGGAGATCCGACTCTTCGGACCGACTTCAGCCTCAACCTGAAAGTGTCCAATCTCGTTGCTATATCGTCAGATGCCGACTGATCTCAAAAGACTGCGTAACAGATCAGAGGACACCCCCACAACTTACCGCACGCAACCGCGCAGACAGTTGTTTCAACTCGCATTCGTCATTAGCTTCGTGGCGTGATATCGAAGGGCTATATGCCGCGTGTACCTATCCAGAGCCAGGGTTGAGGCAATGACCTACCAGGATTACCGCTGAATTGTCATCAGTCGCGATCCGCCATCTGTTTGCGCCTGCTCGTGTGTGAGAAATTCTGATTCCTCCTCTGCACCCCTCCCACACAGTCGGCTAGATGCCATATGCTGCACCGATTTACAGGACGATCAATTCTGACCAGTTTTCCAAAGCTTGGAGTTCGATACTGGCGATTCACGAGGTGCTGCCAGTCTAGCGAACTTCGTGGACAACTTTGGTTTCATAACACTCTTGATGCAGGGAGGTTTATGAATCTGAATCTGCTGGATCCGAAGCTGATTGCGTTCGTCACCGCAGTGATTGTGATCATCGCAGTGCTTGCTTGGCTATCCCTTCGCAAGCGCAGGAGTACGACTGAAGACCTGCGGCAGAAGTTTGGTCCAGAGTACGACCGGGCGGTGCTGAAGCATGGATCAGAAAGAAAAGCACAATCGAAACTAGAGGATCGCGAGAAGAGGGTCGAAAAGCTCAACATTCGCGAGCTTGATCCGATGGAACACGAACGCTTTTCGAAACGGTGGGAAGCTGTACAGTCTCGTTTTGTCGATTCCCCGAAAGGAGCGGTCGCAGAAGCTGATGACCTAGTGTCTTCAGTCATGAAAGCGCGCGGCTATCCCGTATCCGATTTCGATCAACGCGCTGCCGACATTTCTGTCGACCATCCCCGGGTAGTGGAAAACTACCGCTCTGCACACGAGATTGCGCTGCGGGTTGGGAAAGACGCAGCAACCACGGAAGATCTGCGAACGGCGATGATTCACTACCGCTCTCTATTCGAGGAACTGGTGCAGGTACCGACGATGGTGGAAAGGAAAGAGGTGGCGTAAATGGCTGAACTGTAGAGAAAAGAAGGGGAGCCTACGACGGCCGAACTAGCGAGCTACGGCGTCGGGCAAAGGCTGCCCGACGGGCCCAAGCGGTGAAAGGCCAGGAACCGGAAACTCCAGATAACGCGGCAGTAGTCTCAAAGCCTGCCTGCAAAGTCGCCGGCTCCTCACGGCGACCCATGAATTGTCACCAAGTGGCCAAAATTGAACAGCTTCGACGGGGATAGTTCTGCCACACTGCGAGCATGACAACTAAGACGATTCCGGCATACCTTGAGGACGAGCGTCAAAAAGGTCGAGACAATCAGCTGCGGATAGAAGCAGAAGCTGCGCGCATCCAGCCGCTGCGCCATGGCCACCATCGCACTGGCAGACAGCCAAAGCAGGAATTGCTATCTCCGGTTGGAGCGGCAACCAAACGGAAAACAACTACAGCAACTGCTCGGAAAAAGCCAGGCGCCGCGCGAAAGACGTCGACGAAAGCGCGCAAGATGGCGCGACCCCCGTCCAAACAATCGCCAAAACGTTAGTCGAGGAGAGTGCGCGATTTTGACCATCTTTTTGGGGCACTTCGTTCCATGATCGAAATTGCGAGGGCACGATATGCATCGCTGGCTCAAAATGCTGCGCCCGGATGCCCCCATTGGCTATGAGACTGATACACAGCCCCGTAACCCCCATAGTGACCATCATTCTGCTCACGTCGACCGCTTTTCCCCAATCAGATTCTGAGAGATTCGGAATGTCGGCGAACGAACTGGCGCGGAAAGTCGTGACCAACGAACTGAAAGTCCAAAATGAGGATCTCGGACACTGGATGTGCCGACTCGAAAAGAAAGACGCCGGGAAGAAACAGGTCCAGGAAATCGTCGAGACGAAGGAAGGTTCTCTCAGTCGCCTCCTCTCCACTGACGGTCGCCCCCTTGACGCCAAACAGCAACAGAAAGAGAGCCGGCGCATTCAGACGCTTGGGAGCAATCCAGGTGAGCAACGGAAATTGCAGCAGGCGAGCATCAAGAAGGCGGAACAAGGGAAACAATTGTTCAAGATTCTTCCTGATGTATTTGTGTTCGGCTACGCTGGTTGCCAGGGGGACCTGATAAAGCTAAGCTACAGGCCAAACCCGAATTTCCGGCCACCTTCCATTGAAGCTCGCGTTTTCCATCGGGTGGAGTCCGTTTTTCGGCCCCAAGGCGCGTGCTCTCACGAACCGCACATTCGAGCGTACGCCGCAACGGCTCGAGAGAGGCCGCTATATCGCGACGGGCTTGAGCAGCTGCGTCTATTGTCACAGCCCGCACGACTGGAACAGCCCGGGCACACCCATGGTGGCTGGCAAAGAAGCTTCGGGCGAGGTGTGTCCGATGAGGATTTGGCATCCGTTGTGGTCTACCTGCGGTCCCTACCTGCTGCTGCCCTACGTCGGTCTGCCCGGACGCATCGTGGCCCCGAACCTTACGCCCGATCGGGAAACCGGAGCGGGCAGTTGGACCGATGATCAACTAGCCCGCGCCATACGCGAAGGCGTCGGCCACGAAATTGGGCGCCAGGCTGCCCACCGACGGCACGGAGGCGGCGAACAACGACAACGGCGTAGCTCCGATCGTCAGAATAAGAAGCGCGGTTATCAGTAGTCGATGCGTCATCAAGATCTCTCCTGCCACGCTGGTTGCATCTCAGGTTTATTCATTAGATGAACTTTACTCGTCACTTTGCTGACCACCAGTTGCACATCACTGATGTAGCGTTCGCGGAATCCTCCCTCGCAGTACGCCAGGTAGTAGTCCCACATGCGCACGAAGCGATCGTCGAATCCGAGTTGGCGTACTTCGGAGAGATGTTCGAGAAATCGGCGGCGCCATTCGTGAAGGGTCAGAGCGTAGTGCGTCCCGATGTCTTCCATATGAAAAAGCTGCATGCGGGTGGTTCGAGCCAGCGATCGTTGAATTTCGATGACCGAAGCCAGCTCAGCTCCGGGAAAGATGTGCTTCTTGATCCAATCGCTCTGCTTGCGGTATTGGTGAAACGCTTTTTCGTCGATAGTGATGGTCTGGAGGAGCATGCTGCCGTCCTGCTTCAGCATGCGATCGCATGCTTTGAAGTAGTCGTCGTAATGCTCATAGCCCACAGCCTCGGAGGCAGGTCAGAATTGCCGCTTTGATCTGCTCATCTCTTGGATAGGGCTGCTTCTTGAAGGTTACGTGGCACGATTTGTGAGGAATAGGGGAGCGGTGCGAGCCGCCTCGGGGATGGTCGGGAGAACCTGCCCGACCTTCCGCCCCTAGAATGTCCCGGGGTGCCCTTCGGCTGCGCGTCGCTGAACCACGTTCCCAATCGCGCCGATTCAGTGAAGACGCTGGTCAGATCGACACTGCCGCTGGGTTTCCCGGGGCGTTGCCTGAAACTCGCAGATCTGAAGGACAGTAGGCGCGCAGACTCAGGCCTTCCACGCAAGAGCGGACACTGAACCGCGGCTCTCAGTTGTTCGTCTGTGTCTACATCTTCGGGTTCATACTGGGGGCCTTGCCAACCGGCAGGGCTTCTGCAACGTATTATCAAGTCTTTGGAGCTGAATGGAATCATCAACTGACTCTCGTCGCCGATCGCTGGTCCTGCTGACTGGAGCCACAGGCTACATCGGAGGACGCCTTCTCAAAGGTCTTGAAAAAGCTGGGTGGACAGTTCGTTGTTTGGCCAGACACCCTGAATTCCTGCGGCCGCGCGTCGCTCCAAACACCGAGGTGGTGAAGGGCGACTGCCTCGACCCGGCTTCCCTCCCAGCGGCGCTGGCCGGAGTCCACACAGCCTTTTACCTGGTCCACTCGATGGGCTCCTCGGGTAAGTTCGAAGAAGAGGATCGTCAAGCGGCCAGAAATTTCGCTGCGTCCGCGCGCCAAGCGGGTGTGTGCCGCATCATCTATTTAGGCGGGCTCGGTGCTGAGGGACACGCGCTGTCCGCCCATTTGCGAAGTCGTCAAGAAGTAGCGGACATTCTGCGTTCTTCTGGAATTCCCACCGTCGAGTTTCGCGCTTCGATCGTGATCGGCTCCGGAAGCCTCTCCTTTGAAATGATTCGCGCTCTGGTCCAGCGCCTGCCGGTGATGATCTGCCCGCGCTGGGTTGCTGTGAAGGCCCAGCCGATCGCGGTCGAGGATGTAATCGCGTACCTCTTGCAGGCACTTGAGCTGCCGGAGGCGGAAGCAGCGGTATTCGAGATCGGCGGCACCGACCAAGTGAGTTACGGCGAAATCATGCAGGAATACGCGCGGCAATGCGGGCTCCGCAGATGGACCATCTCGGTGCCGGTTCTGACCCCTCACCTTTCCAGCTTGTGGCTGGGCCTGGTCACTCCCATTTATGCCCGCATTGGTCGCAAGCTCATCGACAGCCTGCGCAACCCGACATTAGTGCGGAATCCGTCGGCGCTGAAAGTATTTGATGTCAAGCCCATGGGGTTGAGAGAAGCAATTGAAAGAGCCCTGCACAATGAAGATCGAGAATTCGCCGAGACACGATGGTCGGACGCACTGTCGTCGGGTGGGAAAACCCGATCTTGGGGTGGTGTGCGCTTCGGTACCCGGCTCGTGGACTCTCGTACGCTAAGCGTCTCGGCTTCACCGGCGGCAGCCTTTGCTCCCATCCGGCAGCTTGGAGGAGCAAACGGTTGGTACTTTGCGGGTGTTCTGTGGTGGATGCGCGGTTTTCTGGATCTTTTGGTGGGGGGCGTCGGAATGCGGCGGGGGCGTCGCAATGCCCAGACTCTGGCGGTGGGGGATGCTTTGGATTTCTGGCGAGTGGAAGCGTTTGAGCCCGATCGTCGTCTGAGCCTGGTGGCCGAAATGAAAGTACCCGGACGTGCCTGGCTTCAATTCGAGGTCGAGCCGATCGGTGCGCATCCAAATTCCCAAGGTTCAACGATCCGCCAGACCGCCATCTTCGACCCCGCGGGACTAGGTGGGCTTGTCTACTGGTACGCGCTGTATCCCGTACATCGATGGATTTTTGCGGGAATGCTCCGTGCGATCGCTGTTCGGGCAGAGCTTGAAGCGGGCACGACGCGCAAGTGACTTCCTGCACAGCCGTTCGTGGCGCTTTCGGGATTATGCCAGGATGACGGGCCCAGAATGCTGAAGAAAGCCGGGCCGCCGTCCGTGAAATGCCGTGGGTGGCTCCCCCACGAAGATCATCTTTGTCTGAAGCCAAGGGGTCGACGATTCGTCACGATGCCGAGATTTTGTACTAGACCAAAGAACGGTGGCCCGATCACTGTGCTCTGGATCACAGTCTCCCTGCTGTCCAGATCGCAAAATGGGGAACGACGGAGGTCAATACCATGCACGGCAACGTCAGGCGCGCTAAACAGACGGCTTATTTAAGCGTCTTGCGTTCGAAACCTTGAATTCCCGGTGGCCTGTTGTTGCGCGTGGACGGTTTTGCGCAAGCGGCGAAACTGGTAGGAGTGATGCCACAGGTGAAGACGAAGAAAGAGCAGTGCACCGCCGGCAGTTGTCCAGCCGCCTGCCGGGTGCCGAAAGATTCCTAATTTCCGGTCGCCAACGGAAAGACCAGCGAGGAACTCAGCCAAAACACCACGATCGTCCCTCCACGAATCGCGGAGCGACAGCAGATCAGGTTCAATTTTGGAAGGGTTAAGTTGATTCACTGCATGGGGCACCCTCAAGCGGAGCGGCGATACCATCATTGCGAGTACCATGGCGCTCCGAAAGCGATCACTCATTCTTACCTCATGGCCCTCGCCCAAATGGCTGCGCATCATCTGAAGTACAGCCCGCTCTGTGAGCATGAGATGCTCGATCAACTCCAGGGCGGACCAAGACGTCGGCGAAGGACGAAACCGGAGTTGCTCCGACTCCAGGCGCAGAGCTCGCCTATCAGAGATTGCGTTCGCCTCTCGAGTCGGGAGAAACCCCGCAGAAGACGATTGGTCATGGCTGGTCCTCTCGGATCGGCGCTTGCTTTGCAAGCGGAGCTGGGGCGCTATGCGTCTGGTGTTTCGTCATGCTCCGCATGATCTGACCCATGACTTGTGTTCGTGCAGCCCGCGGCAACAATACGAGGGAGTAGGTGAGAACTTTCGAGAGCAGCCCCGGCACTACTGTACGGCTCCGTCCCAGAGCCGCTAGGGAGGCCTTGGCAATGTCTGCCGGTGTTGCCGCAGCGCCCATCCGCATGTTTGCTCTTGCCGCGAAGCCGCTGTTCACAGGTCCCGGCGCAGAAGCCAGAACATCTACTCCTCTGCCTTTGAGTTCGGCATGCATTGCCTCAGCCAGGGACTGTACATAGGCCTTGGTAGCCGCGTAGTGGGCAGCGAATGGGGTGCCCTGCCATCCCACCAGCGACGACTTACCTCTGACCAACATTTAATTCGCGCAACTCAATCTGAAACAGAGAGTCTGCGCATTTCAGCTGCATAATCCCGTACCGTGTTTTTCCAGGTTTGTAATGATGCATTGATGGATTGTGTTCGACGGTGTCGGTTGTCTATATAAAGATTGAAGACCGAGGAAGTGGGGATGCTCCATGAACGACTATTAGGTGAGGTTCAGTCCCAGGTCACGGGAGTGGGAAATCAGAGGAATGCGGAACGCGTATGCCATTTTCTCCGCGATTTGGTTATCCAATCCATACTTTCGGGGGATGCTAGCGACGCAACCTAGGCTGCCGAACCTCGGCGCTTTGGTCCGCCAGCAGGATCACGGGCTTAGGGAGTCAACGGCCGGTTTCTCGTCCATTTTTCCCAGCGTGCCCGCTCTGCGGCATTTCCCCTCTCACAAAAGGGAGATGGCGGACTAGCTCATTTGTAAAAGCGACAGATCTAATGCCCGAAGCAGGTTCGCTCAGCGCCCCCGCCCGGTCGCGCCCTACAGTGCATCGTGTGGATTAGTACAGCGTGGTGGGGATAGCCCCAGTGCGCTCTTCCCGATATCGTTATAGACAGCTTCCTTATCATTCTTCGCCGCGAGCGGCAGGAATCGACACTGACGTCGGTTGGCGATCCGCAACTCCCCAATCACTACGAGCTACCAGTCGCGTGAGTTCACCTCATTGCGACATTGAATAGCGCGATTTCGCGCAGAAGGATGTTTGCAATGCGATTGAAAAGAGGAATATTGGCCGTGCTGGCAGCTACGTTTTTGGCAAGCACTATGGCGGTCGCGGCGGAAGAACCGTCGGAGCAAGTGAAACGCATGGATGCCGCTGCAACGGTGTTGGAGGAAATCATGGGTACTCCCGACAAAGGGATTCCCGAGGAACTCCTTGACTCGGCAAAGTGCGTCGCAGTCATACCCTCGATGATCAAAATCGGTTTTGTGTTTGGGGGCCGGCACGGTAGGGGAATTGCCACCTGCCGCACCAGTTCCGGATGGAGCGCTCCGGCTCCTTTTTCTGTCACAGGGGGTAGTTGGGGATTGCAGATCGGCGGCGAAGCGATCGACGTGGTCATGCTGGTGATGAATGACAACGGAATGGAAAAAATGCTTTCCAGTAAATTCAAAATCGGCGCTGACGCCTCCGCTGCCGCAGGGCCCGTCGGACGGCATGTGCAGGGAGAAACAGATTGGAAGATGCGCGCCGAAGTGCTTACCTATTCTCGTGCGCGTGGCGCTTTCGCCGGCGCTACGGTGAATGGCGCATCCATTACGCAAGATAAAGATGGAACCCGCATTCTGTACGGGCGGATGATCCCATCAGCCCAAATCCTTAAGGGGCAAGTGAAAGCTCCCGAAGGTTCGCACAAATTCATGGCGACAGTAAGAAAGTATGGCACTGAGGCAAATGTTGCCGAAGCGTCGGGTCGCCGCACTGAATCGCAAAAAACGGGCACGGAGAATGGGACCTTGAGTTCCAGGGAAGTAAAGGGCGCAATTGAGGAGAAGCTCAAGAGTGAGCCCGGTCTGGAGAGTAAAGACATCCAAGTGACTCTGACGTCTGACGCGGTGAAACTGTCAGGATCTGTGGTCAGCACGGATGACCGTGACAAGGTAGTTCGGATCGCCAGATCGTATGCGGGTGATCGGGAAGTCCAAGACCATCTGACCGTTCAGACTCCCTAAACGAATTCCCTTCCCGGAGCGTTCGAGAGCAATCGAACGCTTTGGATTTCTCGAGATTCTCATTCAGGAGGAAACAACGATGAAAGCACTTTACAGAACTGCTGTTCGTAATCTTCTGTGCACCGGTCTGCTGCTCGGCAGTGGAGCGTTCGCACTTGCGCAAGAACCCACAACTCAGCCCACTGCTCCCGACAACACCAAGGTCAACGAACGGGATCGGAATCAGAATGAGCCAACCGCCGATCAGCAAAAGGACAACCGTTCTGATCGCGACATCACGCAGCAGATTCGACAATCCATCATGAAAGACAAATCGCTATCCACGTACGCACACAACATCAAGATCGTTACCGAGAATGGACAGGTCACGCTAAAGGGGCCAGTGCGATCGGAAGACGAGAAGAAAACGGTCGAGGCAAAGGCCGCTGAAGTGGCGGGTGAAAACAAAGTAAGCAGCCAACTAGACGTTAAACCCAAGAGTTAACAGACGAACGCAAAAGGAGAATCAAACATGGCAGGTAAAAATACAGCAGTATTTGGCATTTATCCGAATCGAACGAGTGCAGAGAACGCGGTCGACGCATTGAAAGCGGCCGATTTCCGCAACTCAGATATCTCAGTGCTTCTTCCCGAGGGCGCTGGCACGAAGGATTTTGCGCATGAGAAAAACACCAAGGCGCCTGAAGGTGCCACAACGGGCGCTGGAACCGGCGCACTGCTAGGCGGCGGTTTGGGATGGCTACTCGGTATTGGTGCTCTCGCCATTCCAGGCCTAGGGCCATTCATCGCCGCGGGGCCGATTATGGCTGCCCTGGCTGGAGCGGGAGTTGGTGGCGCGGTAGGTGGGCTTACGGGCGCTCTGATCGGCATGGGAATCCCGGAGTACGAGGCCAAGCGATACGAAGGCCGCGTGAAAGATGGCGGAATTCTGCTGTCGGTTCATTCTGACGATTCCGCCTGGACCAAGAGAGCGAAGGAAATCCTGCAGCGCACAGGCGCACAGGATGTGTCCTCCACCGGCGAAGCCGCGGCCGACAAAGACCAAACGGTTCGCGTTCGCGACGTAGCCTGATTCACGGTGAGCAGCGAATCTGGATCCCTGCAAAGGGATCTGGTTCGCTGCGCCGTATTTTTGATCCCCAGTGGAGCATCGCCTTTGCGCGTCCCACTGCACGAACTCATTTCCTGGAGGGAAATAATGCCAAACGAAAACCTGCAAAAACTATATGTGGACGAATTGAAAGACCTGTTTAGCGCCGAGAGCCAATTGCTCAAGGCTCTGCCAAAGATGGCGAAAGCTGCATCCTCCGACGAACTCCGTACCAGCTTCGAAAAGCATTTGGAACAGACGAAAGTGCACGTTCAACGTCTGGAAGAGATCTTCGCATCGCTCGACGAAAGCCCAAAGGGCAAGAAGTGCGTCGGCATGGAAGGCCTGGTTAAAGAAGGCGCCGAGGTGATGGAAGAAGGATTCGAAGATGCCGTGTTAGATGCGGGATTGATCGGTGCGGCCCGCCGTGTGGAGCACTACGAGATGGCAGCGTATAGCGCGGTCTGCGCATTCGCCAACGTACTAGGACAAACCAAGCACGCATCGATGCTGGAAAAGACTCTGGCGGAGGAAACGCAAACCGACCAGAAACTTGCCGAGCTCGCAACAGAGATCAACTCCCAAGCCAACGAAGAAGAAGGTTCGAAAGAACAACAGCACTCATCCACGGCGGGAAAGAAGACGCAAAAGAACGCCGCTTAATTACCACCATTACGGCGATCCATTAGGGCTGGCCATCACGAGGGCGAGCCATCTCCGACAAACGAAGACAACCTACCTATAAGAGGAGAAAACACGGATGTACCACCACATAAAGAAATTAATGTACACGGTGAACGTCGGGAGTCCCGATCCTCGCTTTGGCAACATGTTGCTCGAGCAATTCGGCGGTGCGAACGGCGAGCTTGCGGCTGCCATGCAGTACTCAATTCAAGGCCTGAATTGTGACGATCCAGACCGCAAAGACATGCTGATGGATATCGGAACAGAAGAATTGAGCCATCTGGAAATCGTGGGCACGCTGGCACGCATGCACCTTAAGCCAATGAAGAAAAGCCGGGACGCCGCCGAGGCCGATCCTCTCATCGCGATCGCAGGTGGAGGCGGAGTTGGCTTGTTCAACTCCATGGGCGACGCATGGACTGCCGACTATCTGAAGATAACTGGCGAACTGGATGTCGATCTGCGCAGCAATATCGCTGCCGAAGCCCGGGCGAAAATTGTTTACGAGCGTCTGATTAACTTCTCCGACGACCCGGGAACCAAGGACGCGCTTCAATTCCTGATGACGCGCGAAATCACTCACATGAAAGCATTCACCGCTGCGCTTGAGAGCCTGGGGAAAGACCAGTTTTCAATTGGCAACATTCCTCCGACGCCGGGCTTGGTGGACGAATACTTCAACGACTCTACGGGAGAGGGCGATGAAGGCGAAACCGATGCTCGCGGTCCGTGGAACACGGGCGGCAAGTGGAAGATCGTCGAATCCCCGGAACTGGAACAGGGAGCCGAGGCAAGTCACGGAAAAGCGGTTGCCAAAAGCAACAAACACGTTGACGAAGAGGGCGGAAAGACCAAAGTAAAGAAGTCGGCGTAAAAATCAACGAATTCATGAAAAGGAGTACTCATGCAAGATAAAGTTCGCAGTGGAGTTTCAGAAGATCGTTTTACGGGTGCCATTGAATCGCAAACCTCCAAGATTCCAAGTTCCGGCTATTTGGCGGCAGCATTTGGTGCCATCACCGCTTCCGCCATTCTGAAGATTGTGGGCAAGGATGACTGGGCGTTATTTGTGGGACAGTGGCCGGCGGCATTTCTGTTAATGGGTGTTTACAACAAAATGGTAAAGCAGCACGGCTCCGATGCATACAGCAAGGCTGCTGCTTAAGAGTCGCGTGGACCGGGCTGCCTCCGAAACCGGGGGCGCCTCGCGTCCGCGCGCAGAGTTTAAATGATTGCCTTCGGATAAAACCGAGGGAGCGTCAATAACCGATTACTAAGGAGAGAGATTATGTCGATTTTGGCTTGGATCGTGCTGGGATTGATCGCTGGGTTCATTGGCAGCAAACTGGTGAATAAGACCGGCGAAGGGATATTCCTGGATATCGTGCTGGGAATCGTTGGCGCGGTAGTCGGGGGCTGGGTGTTCAGCATGTTCGGAGCACACGGCGTCACGGGCGTGAACGTTTATAGCCTTATTGTTGCTGTGATTGGGGCTGTGCTGGTCTTGGTCGTGTATCACGCCGTGAGAGGCGGACGAGCGCGGGCGTGACAAAAGGCGGAATGCGTCTCCGAGTCAAACCTTCTACGATGCTGGCCTGACTAGGCCAGCACCACCATTTCTTGACCGCTCACTCGGTCGCAGCGCGAATGCATCCTCGAGGCCTGTTCTGTGCCGGGCTGCTGTTCGCTCACATTGGATCCATACTGTCGCGGCGATCTGCGTTACCGGAAAGCGACCGGATGATAACTGAAGTCACGAAACCAGAGATCGGACACGTTGGTCCGCTCGGCTCGTATAGGCGAAGCGCCGCGCTGGGCGGCGCGAATCGACGGCTGAGATGCTGGCGCTCGTGACGGATGCCTCCGACAACGATCCGAGCGGAATAGGTGATTATTCGCGGGTCGGCGCTCAGGCCGTTGGGCTGCTTAACCAGGTGGAAACCACCGTATTATTTTCTTTAGCGACCTCCCTCTATCTTTGGGGCGCATCCTATGGCAATCAAAGCGGCGTTTGGTAAGCAAAATGTGCCGAATACTTGTTGTTGACGATAATGAAACGGTTCGACGAAGCATTCGAACCCTACTCGGGTCGCGCGAGGGCTGGTTCGTTTGCGGTGAAGCGGCCGATGGGCTCCAGGCAGTTCAGGAAGCGAAATCATTGCGTCCCGACTTGATCATAATGGACGTCTCGATGCCCAAGATGAACGGTCTGGATGCGGCCGTAATCATACTTCGTGAAGTCCGCGAATCGCGTATTCTTATCATCAGCCAGAACGATCCGGATATCGCACGACGGCAAACGGTCGAAGCGAATGTTCACGGTTTTGTCGCAAAATTCAACATTCACAGTGAGCTGATTGAAACGATCGAAGGAATACTTTCAGCCGATGGCTGACCGAAATTGGAAAAGCGAGTTAAGGCACGGTTTGCACGGGCACACCCTCCAGCTCTGGAATCGCGGAAATTTGGCAAGCCGCCAGATCAGCTCGGACCCAATGAGCTGCGAAGTTATCAAGCTTACCTGCTCCGAGAGCGCAAGGTGACACCCGGCACTGCGGTCAACTGTGTAGCCGCTTTGCGATTCTTCTTTATAAAGACGCTCAAGCGATCCCAGTATC
>Ga0209168_10000254_pt1 | contig 58730 bp, 62 predicted proteins | sample Coa_R1_FD_187156 | JGI IMG/M metagenome (GOLD analysis project Ga0209168, IMG submission 187156) | Surface soil microbial communities from Centralia Pennsylvania, which are recovering from an underground coalmine fire - Coalmine... | ecosystem: Environmental > Terrestrial > Soil > Unclassified ...
GGTCGGGCTTCGTCGTGCTGCTCGGCGTGCGCGTGGGCGACACGCCGCAGGACGCGGAGACGCTGGCCGGTCGCGTCGCCGGGCTGCGCGTGTTCGCCGACGACGCGGGGCGAATGAACCGGTCCATCCTCGATGTGGGAGGAGAGGTGCTCAGCATTCCGCAGTTTACACTGTACGCCGACACGCGCCACGGCCGCCGGCCGAGTTTCGTCGACGCCGCACCGCCCGAGCAGGCGGAGCCCCTGTACCTGCGGTTCAATGCGTGCCTCGCCGCGGCCGGCGTGCCCGTTGTCACCGGGCGGTTTCGGGCGCACATGAACGTGGAGATTCACAACGACGGTCCGGTGACGATCCTGCTCGAGGCGCCAACCGGTCCATGACGCCGCCGGTCGCGTTCTGGGAACTCGCCGGCGCGGGCGCCGCGGTCGGGGGGGCGGGGGTGTGGGCTCTCGCCGCGGCGGCGAGGGTCGGCGCGCTCCGGCTGCTGCTCGACCTGTTCCCTCGGGCGACGTGGGACGCCGTGACGTGGGGGCTGATCCCGATGCTGTTGTTCGTCCCGTGCGCTGCGCAGGGCGCGCTCGTGGCGTGGCTCGCCGGCCCGCGGCCGGGTAGCGCGTGGCGCGCGGTGCTTTGGAGCGCGTGCGGCACGCTCGTCGCGCTGGGCGTGTTCGGCGCCGCGCTGCTCTACGGTGTGCGCCGCCTGCCGCCGCACACGATCGCGGTCGTGGCCAAGACCGCGCCGAACGTGCTCATCGCGACGTTTGCGTTCGCGCTGCTGGCGGGCTGGTTGCTTGTCGTCGCGCGGTGCACCCGCTGGTGGCGGCTCCGCGCATTTGCCGTGCCGATCGCCGCGGTGGCGGTCGGGCTCGCGGAATGGCGCGCTCACGGGCATCTCGTGGCGCTCAGCTACGTGCTGGATCGGACTGAGGCCGAGGGCTTTTTCGCCGCCGTCGCGGTCGGGGGGGCGCTCGGGGCGGCGTGGGGCGTGTGCCGGCCGTTCGCACGCCGGTCCGCGTCTGGAGAGGAGGCCGCCTAGCGCGATGGACGTCAAGGCGCCGCGGGGAATGCAGGACGTTCTGCCCGGCGAGACCGCCCGGTGGCAGCACGTCGAGGGCGTGCTGCGGGACATCGCCCGGCGCTACGGATATCGCGAGATCCGGACGCCCGTCGTGGAGCACACCGAGGTGTTCCAGCGTGGCGTGGGTGCGGGCACCGACATCGTCGAAAAGGAGATGTACACGTTCCTCGACCGCGGTGGGCGCAGTCTGTCGCTGCGGGCGGAAGGGACCGCTCCCGTCATGCGCGCGTTCCTCGAGCACAACCTGGGGGCCGGCGGCCTGCCGGTGCGCGTGTACTACATCTGCCCGATCTTCCGGTACGATCGGCCGCAGGCCGGCCGCTACCGCCAGCACACCCAGTTCGGCGCGGAGATTATTGGCAGCGCGGAGCCCGCAGCGGACGCCGAGGTGCTGAGCCTCGCGGTCCGGGGTCTGGAGACGCTCGGCCTCACCGACGTCGCGTTGCACCTGAACAGCGTGGGCGATCCCGTCTGCCGTCCGCGCTATCTGGAGGCGCTGCGGCACTACTTCCGGCCACATCTTGAGGAGCTGTGCGAGGACTGTCGGCGGCGCTTCGAGATCGCGCCGCTCCGCCTGCTCGACTGCAAAAAGGAGCACGACCGGCGGATCGCGGCGGGAGCGCCGAGGATGCTCGATTACCTCTGCGACGCGTGTCGCGCGCACTTCGACGGCGTGCAGGCGCATCTCGGCGCGATGGGTATCACGTACCGCGTGGACCCCGGGATCGTGCGTGGGCTGGACTACTACACGCGCACCGCCGCGGAGGTGTTTTCCGGCAAGATCGGCGCCCAGAACGCGATGTTCGGCGGCGGCCGCTACGATGGGCTGGCCGAACAACTCGGCGGACGGCCGAGTCCGGGCGTGGGGTTCGGCATGGGCGTGGAGCGCGTGCTCCTGGTGCTGGAGCAGGAGGGCGTCGGCGTGCCGGTCGACGCGGCGCCCGATCTGTTCATCGCGACGGGCGCGTCGGAGGATCCCGCGCGCGCGCTGAGCGTGGCGGCTCACGCGCTCGCCGATCGGCTGCGGCGGGCTGGGCTTGTCGCGGACGCAGACGCGATGGGACGCAGCCTGACCGCGCAGATGCGGCACGCAAACCGCGTCGGTGCCCGTTTCGTGCTGATCCTGGATGGAACGCGGCTGCCGCTGCGCGACATGGGCACAAAAGAAGAGGTGGCGCTCGCGGCCGACCCCGCGGAGGCCGGGGCCGTGGCGCACGGGGACGAGGCCGCGATGGAACGGATCGTGCGCGCGGTGACCGCGCGCGTCGGGCCTCGCGCGGCGGGGAAGGAGCGAGGATGAGCACCGAGCTGGGGACCTGGCGGCGGACGCACGACAACGGCGGGCTGCGCCCGGCCGATGTCGGCCGCGAGGTCACGTTGATGGGGTGGGTGCACAACCGGCGGGATCTCGGCGGGTTGATCTTCATCGACCTCCGGGACCGCGAGGGCATCACGCAGGTCGTCTGCAACCCGCAAGAGAGCGCCGACGCCGCGGCTGTCGCGTCCCAACTCCGGAGCGAGTACGTGGTCGCGGTGCGCGGCGTGGTCGCCGGCCGACCGGCGGGCACAGAGAACGCGAAGCTCGCCACCGGGCAGATCGAGGTGCGCGCGCGCGAGGTCCGCGTCCTCAACCCGTCGGAGACCCCGCCGTTTCCCATCGCGGACGACGGCGACGTCGACGAGGCGGTGCGGTTGCGGTATCGCTACCTCGACCTGCGTCGCCCTCGGATGCTCGAGCGGCTCCGCTTGCGCCACCGCGCCGCGAAGGCGATTCGGGATTTCCTCTCCGCCGAGGGGTTCCTCGAGGTCGAAACGCCGATGCTGATCAAGGGGACGCCGGAGGGCGCGCGCGACTTTCTCGTCCCGAGCCGGCTGCAACCTGGCAAGTTCTACGTCCTCCCCCAGTCGCCGCAGCTGTTCAAACAGATCCTGATGGTGGCGGGCGCCGAGCGCTACTTCCAGATCGTCCGCTGCTTCCGGGACGAAGACCTCCGGGCCGACCGGCAGCCCGAGTTCACCCAGGTGGACATCGAGATGTCGTTCGTGGACCGGGACGACGTGCTGTCGCTGGGGGAGCGGATGATCGCGTCGGTGATCCGGGAGACGCTCGGACGCGACGTCGTGCTCCCGCTGCCGCGCCTGACGTACGCGGAGGCGATGGACCGCTACGGCAGCGACAAGCCGGATCTGCGCTTCGGTATGGAGATCGTGGACTGCTCGTCCGTGTTCGAGGGGACGGGGTTCCAGGTGTTCGCGCAGGCGCTGGCGTCGGGCGGCGCCATCCGCGGCATCTGCGTGCCGGGCGCCTCCGGATGCAGCCGCCGCGAAATCCAGGAGCTCGAGGCGCTGGCGAAGGCCGCGGGCGCCCGCGGGCTCGTGCCGGTGCACCTCGACGCTGACGGGGTGCGCGGCGCGATCGCCAGGCATCTTCCGCCTGACACGGTGGCGGCGCTGCGGAAGGGCCTCGGCGGGTCGGCCGGCGATCTGCTGCTCCTGGTGGCCGGCGAGCCCATCGGCGCGAGCACGGCGCTCGGCCGACTGCGGCTGGACCTGGTGCGGCTGCGCCCCGAGCTGCACGAGCGCGTGGGATTCGACCCGAACCGTCTCGCCCTGCTGTGGGTGGTGGAGTTTCCGCTATTCGAGCGCGGCTCGGACCGCTCGATCGCCGCGGTGCACCATCCGTTCACGGCGCCGATCGACGCGGACCTGCCGAGGCTCGAGCACGACCCGCTCGGGGTGCGGGCCAAGGCGTACGATCTCGTGCTCAACGGCGTGGAACTGGGCGGCGGCAGCATCCGCATCCACCGGCGTGAGCTGCAGCAACGCATCTTCTCGGTGCTCGGCATCGCTCCCGAGATCGCCCGGGAGCGGTTCGGCTTCCTGCTGGACGCCTTCCAGTACGGGGCGCCGCCCCACGGCGGCATCGCCCTGGGGTTCGACCGGATGGTGATGCTGCTGACGGGCGACGAATCGATCCGGGAAGTCATCGCGTTTCCCAAAACCCAGAGTGCGACGGATCTCATGACGGGCGCGCCGTCGGAGGTCGACCCCGAGGCACTCGAGGAGGTCCACATCCAGATCCGCGACCGCGATCCTCGGTAGGTGCGGTCGGGCGCTTCGGTCACGCCGGTCGAGCGCTGGTGCGAGCGTGCGCCGAATTGAACCGCCGCGCGGCGCGATGCTATGATGGACGGCGGTGTGACGAAGGGAGCGGGAGACCGGATGCGGATGCGTGTCTCGTGGGGTCGCCGGTGGTGAAGAGCACCCCCGCAGACGTGGCGGCGCTGCACGACGACCCCTGGGAGATGGCGCTGCGGCAGTTTTCCTACGCCGCCGATCGCCTGACGCTGAAGCGGGGGATTCGGGACGTGCTGTGCCAACCCCATCGGGAGTTCACGGTGCACTTCCCGGTGCAGATGGACGACGGGTCGGTGCAGATGTTCACCGGATACCGCATCATCCACAACGGCACCCTGGGCCCGACGAAGGGCGGGCTTCGGTATAGCCCTCAGGTGCGGATCAGCGAGGTCCGCGCGCTCGCGATGTGGATGACGTGGAAGGCGGCGCTCAACCATCTGCCATACGGCGGCGCCAAAGGCGGCGTCACCTGTGATCCGGCGGCGCTGTCCGCGGCCGAGCTCGAGCGGCTGACGCGCCGATACGCAACGGAGATCAGCCCGTTGATCGGATCGCACGAAGACATCCCGGCGCCGGACGTAGGCACCAACGCCCAGGTCATGGCGTGGTTCATGGACACGTACAGCATGCACCGAGGCTATTCGGTGCCGACGGTGGTCACCGGCAAGCCCGTCGTGATCGGCGGTTCCGCCGGCCGCCTCGAAGCGACCGGCCGGGGCGTCATGATCGCCGCCCGGGAGGCAGCGCGGTATCTCGGCCGTCCGTTTGCGGGGAGCCGCGCGGTGGTGCAGGGAAGCGGCAACGTCGGCGGGGTCACCGCGCGCCTGCTGCACGCGCAGGGGTGCACCGTCGTCGGGATGAGCGACGTGCGCGGGGGGATCTACAATCCGAAGGGCCTCGATCCGAACGCGGCGCTCTCCTATCTGAAGGAGACGGGCGCCCTCGCCGGGTACCCCGAGGCGGAGGCCGTGTCCAACGCGGAGCTGCTCGAGTTGCCCTGTGACATGCTCGTGCCGGCCGCGATCGAGGGGCAGATCACCGGGGCGAACGCCGAGCGGATCCAGGCGCGGGTGATCGTCGAGGGGGCGAACGGGCCGACGACGCCCGAGGCCGACGAGATCCTGGGCACCCGCGGCGTCACGATCGTGCCCGACATCTTGGCCAACGCCGGCGGCGTGATCGTGTCGTATTTCGAGTGGGTGCAAGACCTCCAGTCCTACTTCTGGAGCGAAGAGGAGATCAACGCCAACCTCGAGCGGCTGATGGTGCACAGCTTCGGGCAGGTCACGCGGGTTGCGAGCGAGCAGGGCGTGTCGCTGCGCACCGGGGCGCTGATCTTCTCCGTGCAGCGCGTGGCCGAGGCGTTGATGGCGCGCGGGATCTATCCGTAGTCCGCGACCGACGTGAGGGCCACCGCGCGGCGCGCCGGCGCGAGCGCCATTCCTTGACACGGTCTTGAGGTGCGCGCATGATGGGGGCGTGGATCTGTTCACGCCGCCCGACGCGCGAGAGCGCGACCGCGGGGCTCCGCTGGCCGCTCGCATGCGTCCGCGCACGCTCGATGAAGTGGTGGGGCAGGTCCACTTGCTCGGTCCCGACCGTCTGCTCCGACGGGTGATCGAGGCCGACCTACTCACCTCTGCGATCCTCTTCGGGCCGCCCGGGACGGGGAAGACGTCGCTGGCGCACGTGATCGCGCAGGTCACCCGGGCGCACTTCGAGCCGGTGAACGCCGTGACGACCGGCGTTGCCGAGATCCGGCGGCTGATCGAGGAAGCGCGGGATCGCCGGCGGTTCCACGGCGTGCGTACGATCCTGTTCGTGGACGAGATCCACCGCCTGAACAAGGCGCAGCAGGACGTGCTCCTCCCGCATGTCGAGGACGGGACCGTCGTGCTGATCGGCGCCACGACGGGCAATCCGTTCCACGACGTCACGCCCACGCTTGTGTCGCGTTCACGGGTGTTCGCGCTCGAGCCGCTCGGCCTCGATGATCTCGAGACGATCCTCCGCCGCGCGCTCATCGACCCACGCGGCCTCGGCGAGGACCGCGTGGCGGCGTCCGACGACGCCCTCGCGTACATCGCCCGCGCCTCGAACGGCGACGCTCGGACGGCGCTCGGCGTCCTGGAACTTGCATGCGCGGCCACGACCCCGGACGCGTCGGGCGTGCGCCATATCACCGCGGCCGCCGCCGAGGAGGCGGGCAAGCGCACGCTGTTGTACGACCGCGCGGGCGACGCGCACTACGACATGATCTCGGCGTTCATCAAAAGCATGCGCGGGTCGGACCCGGACGCCGCGGTGTACTGGCTCGCCCGGATGTTGGAGGCGGGGGAGGATCCCCGCTACATCGCGCGCCGCATGGTGGTGCATGCCGCGGAGGACGTGGGCCTCGCCGACCCGCAGGCGCTGCTGATCGCCGTCGCGGCGGCCCAGGCGCTGGACCTCGTCGGGCTGCCCGAGGCCCGCATCCCGATGGCCGAGGCGGCGATCTACATCGCAGCGGCGCCGAAGAGCAACGCAACGGTCCGCGCGATCGACGGGGCGGCGGAGGACGTACGGCGCGAGGAGGCCCGGCCGGTACCCCGGGCGTTGCGCGACACGAGCGTGCCCGGCGTCCGCGCGCTTGGCCACGGAGAGGGGTATGTGTACCCCCACGACGATCCGGACGGGTTCGTGGCGCAGCAGTATGTTCCCGACAACGTGAAGGATCGGGTATACTATGACCCCACGGGGTTTGGCTACGAGGCGGAGGTGTCCCGCCGGCTCCGCGCGTGGTGGTCAGGCAGCAAACGGTATCGCCGGCCGTAGGGAGCGCGCGGCGACGTGAGGCGACGTCGCGGGACGCGGGGAGGCAGGCATGGTACGTGTGGCCGTCGCGATGAGCGGCGGGGTGGACAGCGCGGTCGCTGCGGCGCTGCTCGTCGCGGAGGGGCACGACGTCGTCGGGTTCACGATGAACCTGTGGCCGTCGTGGGTGCCCCAGACCGAGACCGGGGCCGGGTGTTGCGGCGTGGGCGCGATCGACGACGCCCGGGCGGCCGCCCGCGCACTGGGGGTGCGGCACTACGTCCTGAACCTCCGCGACGCGTTCGAGCGCGAGGTGATCGGCTACTTTGCCGACGAGTACGCGCGCGGCCGCACGCCCAACCCCTGCATCGCCTGCAACCGGGCGATCAAGTTCCGGCTGCTGCTCGAGCGGGTCCTCGGGTTCGAGATGGACGCGCTCGCCACGGGCCATTACGCGCGCGTGGCACGCGGGCCGGACGGACGGTATCGCCTATTGCGGGCGGTCGACGCGCGCAAGGACCAGTCCTACGTGCTCGCCGGCCTCACGCAGGAGCAACTCGCCCACGTGCGGTTCCCGGTCGGCGCGTATACGAAGCCGCAGATCCGGGAGATCGCGCGTCGGCACCGCCTCAACGTGGCGGAGAAGCCGGACAGTCAGGAGATCTGCTTCGTGCCACGCGGGGACTACAGCGAGGTGGTGGCGCGGCTGGAGCCAGCAGCGGCGCGGCCCGGGCCGATCTATGATCTGGAAGGGCACCAGGTCGGCGAGCATCGGGGACTGGCGCGGTACACCGTCGGCCAGCGCCGCGGACTGGGAGCGGCGGGCGCCGACCCTCGATACGTCGTCACCATCGATGCGGCGCGAAATGCGCTGGTCGTCGGCGACGAGGCATCCGTGCACTGCGATGAGCTGTTGGCGACCGAGGTCAACTGGATCGCGATCCCGCGGCTCGCGGGCGAGCGCCGGGTCACCGCCCGGATCCGTCACGCCGGCGCGGACATCGCGGCGGTGGTCCTGCCGACGCCGGACGGGCGGGTGCGCGTGCGGTTTCCCGAGCCGCCCCGTGCCGCGGCTCCCGGGCAGGCGATCGCATTTTACGACGGCGACGTGGTGTTGGGAGGCGGCGTGATCGACAGGGTAGAGTATAGTGGAGGGGGGCGCCGATGACCGGGGTGAGCGTGGCGGACTTGAGCCTGGCGGTGATCGCGTTGGCGTTCGCCGCGGCGGTGATCGCGTTGGTGCCAGCGCTGTTGCAGATTCGCCGGACCGCGATGCGCGCCGAGGCGGTGCTCGCGAGCGTGGACGGTGCGCTCCCGAGTCTGGTGCGCGACCTTGAGGGCTTGATCCAGCAGCTCAATCGGACGACCGACACGGTGGCCAGCCTTGCGGCGTCGGTGGAACGGCTCGAGAAACTGTCGACCTCGGCCGTTCGGAGAGTGGACGGCGTGCTGGATAGCATCGGTCACGCGGCGCGTGATGTGGTGTTGCCATCGCTCGCCAGCGTCGCGGGGCTCGTATCCGTCGTCCGCGAGGGGATGGAGTGGGTCCGGCCGAGACGGGACAGGAGGAGGGACGGGGAATGAACGAGCGTCGCGATTTGTTCACGGGATTGATGTTGGGTGCCCTGATCGGGGTGGCGCTGGGAATCCTGTTCGCACCCGCCGCCGGCGAAGAGACGCGGGAGCGTCTTCGCCGGGAGGGCGAGCAGATGCGCGACCGCGCGCGGGACCGCGCGGAGCGGGTGGCGGACCAGGTCCGCCGGACCGCCGATGAGGTCACGGGCCGAGTCCGAGCCAACGCCGACGAGATCGCGTCCCGCGTCCGTTCTACCGCGGGCGACGTGCTGGACCGCGGCCGCGGCGTGTTCGACGAGACGTCCGGGCGCATGCGGGACGCGTTCGAGTCGGGGCGCGAGTCGATCTTGCGGCGGGGAAGCGACGATCTGCCCGCCGACGACCGGGAGGCGTAGGGTGGAGCAGCCGCGGTCGGCCGACGTCGAGCAGGTCGAGGTCACGATCCCGGCCCGCGCCGAATTCGTCAGCGTCGTGCGACTCACGACCGCCGCAGTGGCGGCACGCCAGGGGCTGATGTACGACGAGATCGAGGACCTCAAGATCGCCGTGAGCGAGGCCTGTACGTCGCTGATCACCGCCGGTGTTGCGCCGGGGTCCTCCCTGGTCGTGCGGTTTGCGCTGCGCGGGGACGCGCTCGAGGTCAGCGTGGACGGGCGCGGCCCGGGGATCTCGTTGGCTCCCGGGGCGCCCGACGGCGACGCCGACCTAGACGAGGGGCGCCTGGGGGTGTTCCTGATGCAGTGCCTCGTGGACGAGGTCGAAGCGCGCCGGGATGTCGCGGCGGGCACGGCCGGGGTGCGGCTCGTCAAGCGGCGCGGAGGCTGATCGATGGCGTCGCGCCGTCCCGCGCGCCCGATTCCGACGAAAGCCGAGATCCGTGCGCTGTTTGCGCGGTACCACGCCGGGCGAGAGGCTGAGGCGCGAGACGAACTCGTGCTCGCGCACGAGAACCTGGCGATCTATCTCGCCCGGAAGTTCGCGGACCGGGGCGAGCCGCTCGAGGACGTGATCCAGGTCGCGCAGATCGGGCTGTTGAAGGCGATCGACCGCTACGACCCCATGCGCGGCATCGAGTTCACGACGTACGCCACGCCCACGATCGTCGGCGAGATCAAGCGGCACTTTCGGGACAAGCTGTGGGCGGTTCGCGTGCCCAGGCGGCTGCGCGAGCTGAACTACGCGCTGATGCGGGCCGTCGAGGAGCTTTCGCAAAAGCTGGGTCGGTCGCCCACGATTCCCGAGATCGCGGAGGCCGCCGGCATCCCGTTCGAGGACGTCCTCGAAGCGATGGAAGTCGGACGGGCGTACAGCCCGGCGTCGCTCGACGCGGAGATGCCGGACGGCGACGACGATCACGGGACGGCGCTGGCGGACACGGTCGGCACCGAGGATCCGGTGCTCGAGTCCCTGGAGGACCGCGCGACGCTCGACGCGGCGCTCGCCCGGCTGCCCGAACGCGCGCGCGAGGTGGTGCGGCTTCGATTCTACGAAGACCTCTCTCAGGCCGAGATCGCCCGTCGGTTGGGGATCTCGCAGATGCACGTGTCGCGGGTGCTGCGCGATGCGCTCGCGCGCCTGCGCGGCATGATCGCGGGGCGGCCGCCGGCGGCGCGCGACTGACCGCGGCGACCGAGGCCAACCTCGCTTTCTTCACGATGCCCTCGCTGACCACTGCGTCGGAGGTCGTGGTGCGCCTGCGCGCGGCCGGATTCGAGAGCTATCTCGCGGGCGGGTGCGTGCGGGACATGCTGCTCCGCCGCCGGGCGGCGGACTACGACATCGCGACGGCGGCGACGCCGGCCGAGGTGGCTGCGCTGTTTCCGAAGACCGTGCCTGTCGGCGCCGCGTTCGGCGTCGTCCAGGTGATCGTCGGCGCCGAGGCCTACGAGGTGGCGACGTTCCGCACGGAGGGTCCCTACCGCGACGGGCGGCACCCGTCGTCGGTCCGCTACGCCACCCCGCGCGAGGACGCGCTCCGGCGCGACTTCACCGTCAACGGGCTGTTCTGGGACCCCCAGGGCGGGCGTCTGCTGGACTTCGTGGGAGGGCAGGCGGACCTCGAGGCCCGGGTGCTGCGGACGATTGGAGATCCGGAGGCTCGGTTCGCGGAGGACGGACTGCGGATGCTTCGCGCAATCCGCCAGGCCGCCGAGCTCGGGTTCGAGATCGCGCCGGACACGCTCACGGCCCTCCGACGGATGCGCGACGGGCTCCGCCAGATCAGTCCGGAGCGCGTGCGGGACGAACTCCTGCGTCTCGCGACCGGCCCGGCCCCGGCGCGGGCGCTCGGGTTGCTGCACGCCACCGGGCTGCTCGGGGTCGTGCTGCCGGAGGTGGCCGCGGAGGCCGGTGTTCCGCAGCCCGAGGAGTTCCACCCTGAGGGCGACGTCTTCGAGCACACCCGGTTGGTGATGGGTGCGCTCGCGGCGCCGACGCCCGCGCTCGCGATGGCCGCGTTGCTCCACGACGTCGGGAAGCCGCCGACGCTGGTGCGGGCGGACCGCATCCGGTTCGACCGTCACGACGAGGTCGGCGCGGCGCTCGCGCACGGGGTGATGGAACGTCTACGCTTCCCCCGGCGTGACGTGGAGCGCGTGACGTCGCTCGTGCAGCAGCATATGATCTTCAAGGATGTGCCCCGGATGCGGGAGGCGCGGCTCAGGCGACTGCTCGCCTCCCCGGAATTCCCGGAGTTGCTGGAACTGCACCGCGCCGACTGCGTGGCGAGTCACGGGGATCTGTCCACGTACGACTGGGTGCGCCAGCGTCAGGGCGAGATCGAGGCCGAGCCGCCGCTTCCCCCGCGGCTCGTCACGGGAGACGATCTGCTGGCGCTCGGCGTGCGCCCGGGCCCGCGGGTGGGGACGATCCTCCGGTCGCTGGACGATGCCCGACTCGAAGGGCGCGTCCGGACGCGGGACGAAGCGCTCGCGCTCGCCCGCGAGCTCGCCGGCCGCTGACCCCGCCGGCGCGCGCGGCCGGCCGCGCGGCCGCAGCGTCGGTGGCCTTTTCCGCGCGGACGGATGTTCCCCGCGCCACGCGTGCCGGAGGAGATCGCGCGCGTATGGTCGAACCCGTGTGCGTAACACGCGGACCGCGACGGGTGTCGTGTCGGTGTTCGACGCCAGGTCCCGACGCGGTTCGGATGTGGGAGGCGGCGTCCTGCAGGGACCATCGGGCACCACGGGGCGCGTGATCGCGCTCGTCAACCAAAAGGGCGGGTGCGGCAAGACGACCACCTCGGTGAACTTGGCCGCGTGCCTCGCCGTCAACAAGCGCCGCGTGCTGTTGATCGACCTCGATCCCCAGGCGAACGCGACCGTGAGCCTCGGTGTGGACCCGGGGAGCCTGTCCCGCACGATCTACCAGGTTCTCGTGGACGATGCCGGCGACGACGGCAACGGCGTGGAGATGGCCAGCGTCATCCTGCCGTCCAACGTCGAGCACCTGGATCTCGTTCCCTCGTCGATCGATCTGGCGGCGGCGGAACTCGAGCTGTCCGCGCGCATCGGCCGCGAGAACATGCTGCGCAAGAAGATCGCGCCGGTCCGCGACCGGTACGACTACGTGCTGATCGATACGCCGCCGTCCCTCGGCCTCCTGACGCTCAACGCCCTCGTCGCCTGTCGCGAGGTGATCATTCCGATCCAGACCCACTACTACGCGCTGCTCGGGATGCGCCAGCTGCTCCGCACGATCAAGGTGGTGCGGGAAGAGGTTGGGCACGAGATTGAAATCGCCGGGGTCGTCCCGACAATGTACGATGCCCGAACCAGCATCAGCAAGGAGATCCTGCAGGGGATCAAGGACTACTTCGGGGACAAGATGTTCCGGAGTGTCGTGCACCACAACATCAAGCTCGTTGAGTCGAGCATGGTCGGCGTGCCGGTCTTTGTGCACAATCGCACCTCGCGCGGGGCCCAGGAGTACATGAGTCTCGCCAAGGAGGTGATGGCGCTTGAGCAAGCACCGCGAGGCGCTCCGGCGGGGGATTAGGTCGCTCATCCAGGAGACGTCCCGCGAGCTGGCCGATCTCGAGGGGCGCGACGCGACCGTGGAGGCGCCGGCGCAGGACACAGATAGCGCCCCCGCGGCGCCCCAGGACGCGCCCCATCCCCGCGCGGAGTGGGGCGACGTGCAGAGCGCCGTCGTGGCGGACACGGGAGAGCGGGACGCCGAGGACGCAGCCGCGTCGGACGCCGGGAGTGACGTCGACGAACGGGTGATATTGGACGCCGAGGTGCTCGCCGTCGAGGTGCGGGAAGTCGGTCCCGCCCGCGTCGGACCGGCGTCGCCCGCCCCGCACGCAACCGACGGCGGCACGGGCTGGAGGGATGGGTACGCGCCGCCTGCGGGACGGGTACCCGCGACGGATGCGCCACACGACGGCCATGACGCCCCGGAGCACGCCAAGGAGCATCGTGAACCCGACGGGCGCGATGAGAGTCTCGTCGAGCCGCGGTGGGGTCCGAGGCGTCTTGAGAGTCCACCGGAGCCGCGGACCGCGGCGGAGCGTGAGGCGGCGGCACCACGCGAGGAGGCCGCTCAGGCGGACGCGGCGGTGCGGCAGAGCGCTCCGGCGTCCAAGGCTCATCGGGTCGCCGGGGCGCCGTCAGCCCCGGGGCGCGAGCGGCGGGGGGGTGAGGGAGCGGCCCGGGCGAAGGCGCGGGCACGAAAGACCCGGCCGCGGACGTCCGCCAAGAAGGCGGCCGCGTCGCGTCGGCGTGCCCCGCGCGAGCACCGGCCGGCCGGCGATCACATGCTGCTCAACGGCGTCGAGCCGCGTCAGGTGCAGTCGCGCAAGGGCGTGTGTTCGGCCTATTTCGTGAACAACGAATGCTGGCGTGTATCCGACGCGTACTGCAACACCGCGTTGCACGTGTGCGCGATGCGAGACTGTCCGGTGTACCACCTCCACCAGGAGGCCCTTGAGCGGCGGTTCGCGGCGAAATACAAGCACCTCTGGTGACCGGCGGCACCACGCCCGGCGCGCCGCGGGCGATGCGGTCGGAGGTCAGGTCTCGGGCCCGCGGACGTCAGTCGGTCAGGTTGAGCTCGAGCATCTCGCTGAGATGGTGGATCGTCTGCCACGGCAAGACCCCGCGGTGGCGCAGGTCTTCGAGCGGCCGCCTGTAGGCGATGAACCGCGCCCCGGTCGCTGCGGCCGCGGCACCGTCGACCCACGAATCCCCGATCACGTAGGCGCGGTCGACTCCGCCGAGCCGCCGGATCACCTCACGCACGCCGTCTCCGGCGGGCTTGAGCGTCGCTACGTCGCCGCGAGCGACGACCGTCTCCGCGCAGTGCGCGAGGTCGGCCGCGCGGATTGCTTCGGTCGCGGCGGCGCGCGCGTTGTTGGTCAGAATTGCGATTCGGTACCCTCGGGACGCGAGAGTGCGGAGGACTGCGGGAGCGTCGTCGAGCGCGGCGGCGTCCCGCAGTCCGTCGAGTTCATGTGCCTCGATGATCCGCCACATCTCGGGGGCGACCACGGTGCCGTGTACGCCATCGTGCGCGCTGCCGCACGCGACGAGCTCGGGGATCGCGCGCCGCAGTAGCGCCTCGTCGGAGTCGTCGGTGGCGCCCGCGGCCCGCAACAACGCAATGAGGCTGCGCCGGATGCCCGCGAAATCGATCCGGGAGCCGATCAGCGTGTTGTCCATGTCGAAGATCAGGGCGACTCGCGTCGGCGGCACCATGTGCGCATTGTACGACGCACCGCCCCGCCGCCGCAACCGCAATTGCGCGCGAGGGCGGAGGAGAAGCACGCGCACCCGGCGTACCCGTTACCCATGACGGTTCGGCGGACGCCGGATGCGTGTCCGCAGATTTCCCCGAGGCACCGCCCGGGAGTCACACGCGTTCGCATCGTGTCGGCGATTGTGCGTGGCGGGATCATATGGGCGCTCGCGGCGACCGTCGTGGCGACGGGGTGCGTGGGTCCATTGAGGCTCACGCGCGGTCCCGCCCCGACCCCGCGCCACGCCACCGAGCCGGTGCAGACATCCGGCGGCTTCACCACGTCGAACGCGTTCGTCACCGTCGTGCGCGGGAAGACGGTCCGCCTCTCGCCCGATGCCGCGGCGCCGGTCCTCGATGCGGTATGGCAGGTGCTCGGAGCCGTCCCGGCGATCGCCCCGGAACCCGGGGGGCCGCGCCTGCTGGCGAACCTCCGCATGAACGAGCACCTGGTCGACGTGACGATCTGGCGGACCCAGGCGCTGGATGTGGCAGGGCAGCGGCTCGGCGGTGTGTCCGGCGTCGTCATCCCCTTCACGGGGCTGTGGCGGCACCGCGTCCTGATCGTCCGCGAGGGACAGGTGGACGCGTCGCCGCCGTTGACGGACAGCGCGGAGCTGGCGACGATCGAGCACGCGGTGGACGCGGCGGGCAATCATTCATGATGGACGGGAGCGGTCGCATGGTCGGGACCACGATCGGGCGCATCGGCGAGTACGTGGGCGAGGACGTCGAGATTCGCGGATGGGTCTACAACCTGCGCAGCAGCGGCGCGCTGCGGTTCCTGCTCGTGCGCGACGGCAGCGGGATTCTCCAGGCCGTGGCGGTGCGGGCCGAGCTTCCGGCGGACGTGTTCGAGGCCGTGGGTGCCCTGACGCAGGAGTCTGCCGTCATCGTGGAAGGGCTCGTGCGCGAGGACAAGCGGGCGCCCGGCGGGTACGAGATGGCGCTTCGTCGGCTACAGGTGGTGCACGTCGCGGAGCCGTACCCGATCACGCCGAAGGAGCACGGCGTGGAGTTCCTCATGGATCACCGGCACCTCTGGCTCCGCAGCCAGCGGCAGTGGGCGATCATGCGTATCCGCGCCGAGGTCGAGCGGGCAATGTGCGACCATCTCGACGAGCTCGGTTATCTCCGGATGGATACCCCGATCCTCACGCCGTCCGCGTGTGAGGGCACGACGACGCTGTTCGAGACGCCGTACTTCGAGCGGCGCGCGTACCTCACGCAGAGCGGCCAGCTGTACAATGAGGCCACGGCCGCCGCGTTTGGGCGCGTCTACTGCTTCGGCCCGACGTTTCGCGCCGAAAAGTCAAAGACGCGCCGTCACCTCACGGAGTTCTGGATGTTGGAACCCGAGGCCGCGTACCTCGACCTCGACGGCTATATGGACCTGGCGGAAGGCTTGGTCACGGCCGTGGTGCGGCGGGTGCTGGAGCGGCGGCGCCGCGAGTTGGAGCTCGTGCAGCGCGATCCCGCCGCGCTGGAGGCCGTGCGGCCGCCGTTTCCGCGCATCACGTACGACGAGGCGGTGGAGCGGTTGCGCGCGCAGGGCGCCGCGATCACGTGGGGCGAGGACTTCGGGGGCGACGAGGAGACGGTGCTGAGCCGACAGTTCGACCGGCCGGTGTTCGTGCATCGGTATCCGGCGCGGTGCAAGGCGTTCTACATGCAGCCCGACCCGCAACGCCCCGAGGTCGTGCTGGGCGCCGATCTCCTGGCCCCCGAGGGGTACGGCGAGATCGTCGGCGGAGGCGAGCGCATTCACGACCACGCGCTGCTTGCACGGCGTCTCGACGAGATGAAGCTGCCGCGCGAGGAGTACCAATGGTACTTGGACGTCCGGCGCTACGGCGCGGTCCCCCACAGTGGATTCGGGATCGGAATCGAACGGACGGTGACCTGGATCTGCGGGCTCGAGCACGTGCGGGAGACGATACCCTTTCCGAGGCTGATCAACCGGTTGTATCCGTAGGACCGGGCCGCGGCGGGCCGGAGCGTGCGCGCCCGGCTACTGGACCGGTACGACCTGACCGTTTCCGCTCACGTGTTGGGTGATATCCGCGGGATGGCCCGCGTAGCGCACCCGGCCGGTGCCCGACACGTCGACGGTGAGGCGGTCCCGGGCGGTCACGGTGACGTCCCCGACCCCGCTGATCGCCACGACCGCAGCGTCGGCCGAGAGGTTCCGGGCGTCCACGGCGGCCGTGCCGCTCACCCGGATACGGAGCGCGCGGACCGCGCCGGCGAGCGTGCCGCGCCCGTCGCCGGTGATCTGTACCTCCAGGCCGTCGCCGGTGAGGTGCTCGGCGAGGAGGTCCGCGGTGCCGGTGACGGCGATCGCGGTCACGTCCCGCGTGAAGACATCGAGGCGCGGAGTGCGGGTGGGACGAAGCACCGCGCCGCGCGTGGTGCCGATGGACAGGGTGTCCCCTTTGATCGAGGTCTCGATGTAGGGCAGTAGGCTCGCGTCGGCGTGAATTGTGACGTCGGGAGTCGCGCCGGCAACCACGTGGACATCGTAGGCGCCGGCGACGCGGACGGCGGTGAAGTACGGCATTGCGCGGGCCTGCTCGACGACGCCCCCGGTGCCCTCGATCACGGCGCCCGGCGTTGCGCACCCGACGGCAAGCAGTCCGCAGACCGCGGTCACCGCAGTCCGTCCCGCGCGCCGCGGCCGCCCGGACAGCTTCCGCCCCATCGCCCGCACGCTCCCCCGCGGCCGGCCATCGTCGCGACCGCGTGAGGGGGGGTTCGCCGGGGCCCCGGCGGCGCCTGCCGCCGCCAGGGTGCGATCTCACCCTGCGCCTCCCGCCGGGGCGGTCCTTGTCAGTCGAGCAAGCGCTATGCTATACTCACAGTCGAATCACTAGCGGCGCTAGCGCAAGACGGTGCCCCAATCTTGGCGCGTTCGGGGGAGTGGGTCGTTTGAAACCCACTCTTTCGCTTCTTCAGGAGGCGCCGAAGGCTGGGGCGCGTGTGTGTGAAGGGGAGTCGATGAGACGCCAGGAAGTCGCCGGACAGGTGGTGGCGCTGGCTGCGCCGATCGGGGCTCGGATGGGGCTCGAGATCGTGGACGTCGAGTTGCACGGCGCGGGGCGTCATCAGGTGCTGCAGGTGTTGGTGGATCGGGACGGCGGGGTCGGCGTTGAGGACTGCGCCCGCCTGAGCGAGGCGCTGAGCCGGGAACTGGACCTGTACGATCTCCCGTTGGGAGCGTACACGCTGGAGGTGTCGTCGCCGGGGCTCGACCGGCCGTTGCGGAAACCAGAGGACTTCGTGCGGTTCTCGGGACGCAACGTGGCGGTCACGACGTACGCACCGGTGGACGGCCAGCGGCGGTTTCGGGGACGGCTGCTCGGGTTAGTGGACGGCCGCGTGGCCGTGCGGCTCGACGACGGGCGCGAGGTCCGCTTCGCACCGACCGAGATCGCGCAGGCACGGCTCGTCGTCCACATGGAAGAGTTGCGGCAGGACCTGAGGCGGTCGTAGACGCGCCGGGTGCGCCGCTTCACGACGATCCGGGTGGAGGGTGGGGCGACCGCGGGTTTGGCGGCCGCCGGGGGATGTTGGGGGTGACGCCGGAATGAACAACACGGAGCTGATCAAAGCGATCAAGCAGCTTGAAGAGGAGAAGGGGCTCGGGACCGATGTGCTCGTCGAGGCCATCGAGGCGGCCCTGTTGTCCGCCTACAAGAAGAACTTCGGCGCCGCCGCGCAGAACATCCGCGTCGAGGTGGATCGGACGACCGGCGAACAGCACGTCTACAGCGTCCGGACGATCGTTGAGACCGTGACGGACCCGAACACCGAGGTCCCGCTGGCCGAGGCGCAGACGTGGGACCCGGAGAGCCGGGTCGGCGACATCGTCGAGGTCGAGGTGACGCCGAAGGACTTCGGGCGGATCGCCGCGCAGACCGCGAAGCAGGTGATCGTGCAGCGGATCCGCGAGGCCGAGCGTGACATGGTGTACAAGGAGTTCCGCGACCGCGAGGGCGATATCGTCACCGGAACGGTGCAGCGGGTCGAGCGGCGGAACGTCTACATGGACCTGGGGCGGATCGAAGCGGTGCTGCCGCCGACCGAGCAGGTGCCGCGCGAGGGGTACCGTCAGAACGATCGGGTGAAGGCGTATGTCGTCGAGGTCAAACAGGGGACGCGGGGGCCACAGATCGTGGTCAGCCGCACGCACCCCGGCTTGCTGAAGCGACTGTTCGAGCTCGAGGTTCCGGAGATCTACGAGGGAATCGTGGAGATCAAGGCGATCGCCCGCGAGGCCGGCGCTCGCAGCAAAGTGGCCGTGGTGTCGCGGGATCGGAACGTGGACGCGGTGGGATCCTGCGTCGGCCCGAAGGGTTCCCGCGTGCAGTCGATCGTGGATGAACTGCGTGGCGAGAAGATCGATATCGTCCCCTGGGCGGCCGACTCCGTCACGTTCGTCGCCAGCGCCCTCAGCCCGGCGAAGGTGATTCGGGTCCAGGTGACGGAGGAGACGAAGACCGCGCTCGTGATCGTGCCCGACAATCAGCTCTCGCTGGCGATCGGCAAGGAGGGGCAGAACGCTCGCCTGGCGGCGAAGCTGACCGGGTGGCGGATCGATATCAAGAGCGAGTCGCAGATCAAGGAGTTGGAGGCCCGCAAGATCTTCGCCGACCTTCCCGCGGAGGAGACGGTGCAGTTGCCCGCGGAGGGCGAGCCCGCACCCCTTCCGGAGGAGGCGAGCGTCGGCGGAGGGGAGCCCGCCGTGGCGGCCGTCGTGGACGAGGTCGCCGGGCGCGTCGAGGAGAAGACCGCGGCGGAGTAGCGATGCCCAGGGTGCGCAAGGTTCCTCAACGGCAGTGCGTGGCGTGCGGGCGGACTCGGGGCAAGCGTGACCTGGTACGCGTCGTCCGCACGCCCGCCGGGGACGTGCGCGTGGACGTCACAGGGAGGCTGGCCGGGCGAGGCGCCTATGTGTGTCCGGAGCCCGACTGCGTGGACCGGGCGGTGCGCGACGGCCGCCTCGCGGGAGTGTTGGAGCAGCCCCTGCCGGACGGGTTGCTCGATGCCCTGCGAGAGGCGGCGGCCCGGGACGCGACGCCTCGTGCCCCGGTCGTGCGTCGGGTTTCCCTGAGGCAAGTGCAGGAGGCCGGGCGCGGAAACGCGGCACCGCGGGGTATCCGGGACGCGGCGGCGCAGGCTCCGATAGGTCTGAACAGGCGTGAAACGGAGGGATCGTCGTGAAGGTCCATGAGCTGGCCAGAGAGCTGGGGCTGACCAGCAGAGAGCTAATTGAGCGGCTGGAGGCCATGAAGGTTCCGGTCCGCAACCACATGAGCGTGCTCGAGGACGATACCGTCGCCCGGCTGCGCAAGGGCGGCGTGTCCTCGGATGCCCCGTCACCGGCCGGCTCACCTGTTTCCGCCGCGGCGCCTGAGGTGCCACGGGGTCCGGCGAAGCCCGTCGACGAAGAGAAGATCAAGCAGAGCGCGTTTCTCCAGCAGAAGTATGGCTCGGAGATCAAGGGCGTTCGCGTGATCCGGGCGCAGCGCGTCGAGACCCCACCGCCTCCGCCGGAGGCGCCGGAACTGCCCGCGGACGCCGCGATCGCAAAACCGGCCGCCAAGGCGCCGACGCGCCCCGACGACCGGCCCGTCACGCGGAAGCCCGACGTGAAGAAACCGGTCGCCGCCGAGGGGCGTCTTCCGGCCAAGGATCGGGCGGCCGCGCACGCGCCGGCTCCCGCGCAGGCCGCAGCCCCATCGCCGGCGGGGCCGGTGAAGGACAAGCCGACCGTGCGGTTCGCGGACGTCCGCAAAGCCCCGCGCTACGCCTCCGGGACGGCGGAAGCCGCTCCGCGGCCGGCGCAGGAGGCTCCGGCGCCGCTGCCGCCGGCTGAGACGGCGAAGCCTGTCGAACCCCCGAAGCCGGTTGAGGCGCCTCGTCCACAGCCGGCGCCGGTGCCGACGCCGCAGCCCTCGGCCCCGGCTCCAGTGCGATACCTGGAGCTGGACGGACCGATTCAGGTCGGCGAGTTGGCCGCCCGAATGGGCGTGAGCGTCAATGAGCTCGTGAAGCGGCTCGTCGAGGCGGGCGTGATGGCCGGCGTGAACCACATGATCCCACTCGAGGTCGCCGGCAAGGTCGTGGCGGCGTTCAACTTTGCCGTCAAGGCGCCTGAGGTCGTGCAGGTCCAGGAAGTGGCGGCGACGCTCGAGGTGCCGGAGGCCTCTCCGCAGGAGAAGGGCCGCGATCCGCGTCCGCCGGTCGTGACCGTGATGGGGCACGTCGATCACGGCAAGACGAGCCTGCTCGACGCGATCCGCAAGACCTCGGTCGCCGCGCAGGAGTTCGGCGGCATCACGCAGCACATCGGCGCCTACACCGTCCAGGTGAACGGGAAGCAGATCACGTTCCTTGACACGCCCGGTCACGAGGCGTTCACTGCGCTCCGCGCGCGGGGCGCGCAGGTGACCGACATTGCGGTGCTCGTGGTCGCCGCCGACGACGGCGTGATGCCGCAGACCATCGAGGCGATCAACCACGCGAAGGCGGCCCGGGTGCCGATCATCGTGGCGATCAACAAGATCGATCTGCCCCAGGCCAACCCGGACCGCGTGAAACAGGGGCTGTCCGACCTCGGCCTCGTGCCCGAGGACTGGGGCGGCGACACGATCACGGTCCCGGTGTCGGCGCGCCAGAGCACGGGCATCGACACCCTGCTCGAGATGATCCTGCTCGTGGCGGAACTGCGCGACTTCCGGGCGACCCCGGACCGGCCGGCGCGGGGCACCGTGATCGAAGCGCGGTTGGACAAGGGGCGCGGGCCGGTGGCCACGGTGCTCGTGCAGGACGGTACGCTGCACAGCGGCCACGCGGTCGTGGTCGGCGAGACGTACGGGCGCCTCCGGGCGATGACCGACGCCGCCGGCGCCCGCCGGACCGAAGCCGGGCCGAGCGTGCCGGTCGAGATCACCGGGTTGAGCGAGGTGCCGGCGGCGGGCGACCTCCTCGAGGTCGTCACGAACGAGCGGATCGCGAAAGCCGTGGCCGAGGAGCGCCGCGAACGGCGCCGGGCGACGGAGCAGGTGCGCATCCGGCAGTTGAGCGTGGAGGAGATCTCCAAGGAGACCGGCACCGCCACCGAGCGGAAAGAGCTGCGGCTGATCATCAAAGGCGACGTGCAAGGGTCTGTGGAGGCGCTCGTCGGGGCGCTGGAGCGCGTGACCACGCGCGAGGTCGTGATCACGATCCTCCACGCCGCGGTCGGGAACGTCACCGAGTCCGACGTCATGCTGGCCGCGGCCAGTCACGCGACGGTGATCGGCTTCAACGTGCGTCCGGAACCCGCGGTGCGGCGCCTCGCCGAGACCGAAGGGGCCGACGTCCGTCTGTACCGGGTGATCTACGAGGTGCTCGACGACGTGAAGAAGCTTGCGAGCGGCCTGATCACGCCGGAGGAGGTCGAGGTGGTGATCGGGCGCGCCGAGGTGCGACGCGTGTTCTCGATCAGCCGCGTCGGTGTGATCGCGGGATCGTACGTCACGTCCGGACGGATCACCCGCGGCGCCAAAGCGCGCGTCATCCGCGACGGCGTCGTGGTGCACGAGGGTGTGATCGGCTCCCTGCGGCGGTTCAAGGAAGACGTGCGTGAGGTCGCCGCCGACTTCGAGTGCGGCATCGGCCTCGAGCGGTTCGCCGACATCAAGGAAAAGGACGTCATCGAAGTGTTCGCCATGGAGGCGAAACCCGCCTGACCTGGTCCCCCCCAAAAAGGGGCTGGCGCTGATGGTCGTCGGCGTGCTGCATGTCGAGTGCAGCCTTCCCGGGACGCAGAGCATCAAGGACAAGCGACGGATTGTGCGTTCGCTGCTGGACCGCCTGCACCACCGGTTTCACGTCGCGGCGGCGGAGGTTGCCCACCAGGACTCGTGGCGTCGCGCGGGGATCGCGGTGGCGTACATCAGCACGGATACCAGGCACGCGGACGAGGTGCTGGCCCATGTCGCCGGCGTAATCGAGCGGCACGGTGAGTTGGTGCTTCTGGATTACCACGTCGAGATGCGGTGAGATCCGATGACGTCATCTTCGCGGATCGCCCGGTTGCGGGAGCTCTTCAAGGTGGAGACAAGCATCATCCTACAGCGGCAGATGAAGGACCCCAGGATCGGGTTCGTATCGGTCACAGACGTCGAGTTGAGCGCGGACCTGCGCCATGCGAAGATCTTTGTCAGCGTGCTCGGGGACGCCGAGGCAAAGACGCGTACAATGGCCGGCCTCGCAAGCGCGCAGGGGTTCATGCGGACCGAGCTCGCGCGGCGCATCCGCCTGCGCCACTTCCCGCAGGTGCACTTTCGCATGGACGAGTCGATCGAGCGCGGTGCCCGCGTGGAGCGGCTGCTCCGGCAGGTGACCGCCCCGAAGGACCCGGAGACGCCGTGACGCCGGCCGAACGCATCGCCGAGGCGCTTCTGGGCCGACGGCACGTCCTGTTGCTGAACCACGTCTCGCCGGACGGCGACTGCCTCGGGTCGACGCTCGCGCTCGCCCGCACGCTGTGGGGACGCGGGCAGGAGGCGACGGTCGGCAGCGCCGACGGCGTGCCCGGGACCTACCGGTTTCTCCCGGGGATCGACCGCATCCGGCAGGAGCTGCCGGACGACGCGACCTACGATGCGGTCGTGTTTATGGAGTGCAGCACGCCCGATCGCGCAGGCGCGCTGGCGGCCAGGGCCGCCGGTATCCCGCTATGGGTGAACATCGACCACCACCTCAGCAACGCCGGATACGGCAATATCATCTACTACGACGCCACGGCCGCGGCGGTCGCCGAGCTCGTGCACCCGATCGTCCAGGCGCTCGCGGCGCCCCCTGACTTGGGCACGGCGACCTGCCTGCTCACGGCACTCGTGACCGATACCGGAAGTTTCCGCTACGCGGCCGTGACCGCGCGGACGCTCACGATCGCCGCGGATCTCGTCGCCCAGGGGGCCAGCCCCGCCGAGGTGTACGCTCAAGTGTACGAGAACCGGCCGGCGACCACGCTGCGCCTGCTCGGGATGGCGCTCAGCCGGCTCCAGGTGTCGGCGGACGGGCGCGTGGCGTGGACGGTGGTGACCCAGCAGATGCTGCAAGAGTCCGGCGCGACGATGGAGGAGTCCGAAGGCATCGTCGGGACGCTGCGGGAGATGGCCGGCGTCGATGTTGCTGCGCTCTTCAAGGAAGAGGCGGACGGGGTTCGGGTCAGCCTGCGGGCGCGGGGCGCCGTCCGGGCGCACGTGGTCGCCGAGGCGCTCGGCGGGGGCGGACACGCCGCGGCCGCCGGTTTCACCGGCCGGGGTCCCCTCGACGACGTGATCCGGCAGACCCTCGAGGTCGTGCGCCGGGAACTCGGCGCCGCCGCGGCGAGCTAGGCACGGGCATCGATGGACGGCGTCCTCTGCGTGCTCAAGCCGCCCGGGATGACCTCCCACGACGTCGTCGACGTCGTGCGGCGGCTCGTCGGGCTTCGCCGCGTGGGGCACACCGGTACGCTCGACCCGGGCGCGGCCGGCGTGCTAGTGTGTTGTCTCGGCCGCGCGACCCGCCTCAGTGAATTTCTCACGGACGCGGACAAGGAGTACCGCGTGGAGCTGCGGCTCGGCATGAGCACCGACTCCGGAGACGCGTATGGGGCGCCGCTGCCGCCTCCGGATCTTGCCGCCGCGGCGCGGGCCGTGCCGCGGGCGGAGCTGGATGCCGTCCTGCGCCGGTTCACGGGAGAGATCCAGCAGGTGCCGCCGATGGTGTCGGCGATCCACCACGAGGGCACGCGCTTGTATCGGCTCGCGCGCAAGGGCGAGGTGGTGGACCGCGAGGCGCGCCAGGTCTCGATCTACCGCATCGACGTGCTTGACGCATCTCCGGACGGGCGCACCGTGCTGCTGCACGTGTCGTGCGGCAAGGGCACCTACATCCGGAAGCTGTGCGCCGACATCGGGGAGGCGCTCGGCGTCGGCGGCTACGCCCACTTCATGGTCCGGACCCGTGCGGGGCAGTTCGAGTTGGAAGACGCCGTGACACTCGACGAACTCGCGGCGCTGGCCGCGCGGGGGGCCCTCGCGGATGTCGTCCATCCGATGGACCGGGCCGTGTCGCACCTTCCCGCGGTCGATCTGCCGGACCGGAGCGTGTCGGACGTGCTTCACGGTCATCCCGTGCCGGTATGGAAGCTCGGCGATGTGCGGGTCTCGGAGGACAGCCCCGTGCGTCTGCGCAGCCGGCGAGGCGCGCTGATCGCACTGGCGCGGGTCGAGGAGGGGGTGCTCCGCCCGTTCAAGGTGCTCGGCGGACCGGAGGGAGGAGCGGTTGCGCACCGCGCGCGGCCTCGCTGAGGTTCCCGTCGATCTTGCGTCCCCGGTGCTCGCGCTCGGCACCTTCGACGGGATCCACCTCGGGCACCGCCAGGTGATCGGCGCCGCCGTCGCCCGCGCTCGGGCGATTGGGGGGACCGCGGTTGCCGTGACCTTCGATCCGCACCCGGTTGAGGTGCTGCGCCCCAGCAGCGACCCGGTGCTGCTGACGACGTTGGATGAGCGGCTGGCGTTGCTCGCGGAGGCCGGGGCGGACACGACCGTGGTGTTGCCGTTCAACCTCGAATTCTCCCGCATCTCCGCACAGGCGTGGCTCGACGAGATCCTCGCGGAGCGACTGCGGGCACGGGAGATCGTCGCTGGGTCGTCGTACACGTTCGGCTATCGCCGTGAGGGGACGGCGGCACGCCTCGCCGCGTGGGGGTCCGCCACGGGAGTAGCGGTCCATCTCGTCCCGGCGGTGTTGGTCAGTGGCGAGCCGGTGAGCAGCAGCCGTGTCCGGAGCGCGCTGCGGGAGGGCCTGGTGGACGAGGCCACCCGCCTGCTTGGCCGCTGGTACAGTCTGCGTGGTCCCGTGGTCAGGGGCGACGGGCGCGGGCGGACGATCGGGGTTCCCACCGCGAACCTGCTGCCGCCCGCGAGAAAGGTGTTGCCCGGGCTCGGTGTGTACGCCACGGTCGTCGATGCCGGAGGGCGCCGCTACGGCGGCGCGACAAACGTGGGCCGTCGGCCCACGTTCGGCGGCGGCGCGGTCGCCGTCGAGACGCATCTGCTGGGGTTTGACGGAGATCTGTGCGGACAGGAGATCACGCTGTCGTTCGTCCAGCAGATCCGAGAAGAGCGCACGTTTCCCGGGGGCGACGCGTTGGTGCGGCAGATTCGGGCCGACGTGGATCGCGTGCGGGAGTTGCTTGCCGCGGTGGGACCGGGTATAATACGATAGTGCTAGAGGGCAACTCGGGAGCGTGGGCGGCAGCGGTGCGCCGTGCGGATCTCCCGGCAACAAATCTGACCACCGTTGCGGTGGTCAATTTGTTTGGAACGCCCTCTCTGGATTGGTGACGATGCGGCGGCGGGCACGGGAGGCGGCGCTCGGGGTCCTGTTCCAGATGGATCTCGGGAAGCTGTCGCTCGAAGAGGCGCTCGCGTCGGCCCGTGGCCAGGAGTGGCCGCCCGACGACTGGAGCCTGATCGTGACCCTGGCCCGGGGCACCCGCGCGCACCTCACGGCGATCGATGCGCTGATCGCGCTTGTGGCCGAGCACTGGACGCTGGAGCGCATGGCGACGGTCGACCGAAACATTCTCCGCATGGCGATCTTCGAGCTCGAAACCTCCGGCACACCCGTCGGCGTCGTGATCAACGAGGCCGTCGAACTGGCGAAGCGGTACAGCACCGAGGAGTCCGGCCGCTTCGTGAACGGGTTGCTTGGCAAGGTTGTGCGGTCCGGTCTGCCCCCGCTGGTGGAACAGGCGGCCGACGTGTGAATCGGGAATTCCGGCGATGCATGTCCGCGCGTTCGTCTCGGGACGGGTACAGGGCGTGGGGTTTCGGTATTTCACGCAGCACGCAGCCCGGCGTCTCGGGCTCGATGGCTACGTCCGCAACCTGCCGGACGGTCGCGTGGAAGTATTCGCGGAGGGCGGTCGGCGCGCGCTGGAGTCCCTGGTGTCCACGTTGCGCCAAGGGCCCGCGGGTGCGTGGGTGCGCGACGTCCAAGCGGAGTGGACCGACGCGTCGGACGGCGCAAGCGTCGTCCCGGGCACGCGGGAGTTTTGTATCCGTTAGGTGAGAATGAAAGGAACGTCACGCCGCCCGGCCGATATTGAAACGTACCTCGCCGAGCACGGCCGGCTCGTCGAGGACGCGCTGGATCGGTGTCTCCCTTCGGCCGACACCTCCCCCGAAACCGTGCACCGAGCGATGCGCCACAGCGTGTTCGCCGGAGGCAAGCGACTGCGGCCCATTCTCGTCATCGCCGGCGCCGGCGTGGCCGGGGCGCCCCCCGATGACGTCATGCCGTCGGCGTGTGCGGTCGAGCTGATTCACACCTACTCCCTGATCCACGACGATCTCCCCGCGATGGACAACTCGCCGACCCGCCGCGGTCGGCCAACGTGCCACGTGCTGTTCGGGGAAGCGATGGCGGTGCTGGCGGGCGACGCGCTGCACGCGCTTGCGTTCGAGTTGCTCGTGCGCAACGCCGAGGTACCGGGGTGCGCGCCGGACCGCGTCCTCCGCGCGATCGGGGAGGTGACGCAGGGGATTGGGACCGCCGGGATGGTGGGCGGCCAGGTCCTGGATTTGCTCGCGGTCGGCGGGCCCCTCGACGAGGCCGCAGTGCGACGGATTCACCGGCTCAAAACCGGCTCGCTGATCCGCGCGTGCGTCCGGATCGGCGGCATCCTCGGCGGCGCCGACCAGGACACGCTGGATGTGTTGGACCGCTACGGGGAGCACGTGGGGCTCGCGTTCCAGATCGTCGACGACATCCTGGACGTCGTCGGGGAGCAGGTGAAGCTCGGCAAGGAGACCGGCAGCGACGCATCGCTCGCCAAGGTGACGTTCCCGTCGGTCTTCGGGTTGGAGCGGTCGCGGACGCTCGCCGAGGACGCAACCCGCCGCGCGGTCGACTCGCTCGCGCCCGTCGGCGCGCGGGGCGATCGCCTGCGGGATCTCGCGTTGTTCCTGTTGTCCCGGGAGCGATGAGCGCGCGCGCCGTGGCGGTGTCGGGAAGCCGGCTCGACCAGTGGCTCGTCGCGCACGGGCACGCGGCGAGCCGAGAAGAGGCGCAGGCCGTGATCATGGCCGGCGCGGTGACCGTGGATGGCCAGCGCGTGGACAAACCGGGGCGGCGCGTGGGAGCGGCGGCCCGCGTGGTCCTGCACGGACCGGGGCGCGAGTACGCGAGCCGTGGCGGGCTCAAGCTCGTCCACGCGTTGACGACGTTTGGGGTGGGCGTGGACGGACGAACGGCCGTGGATCTCGGGGCGAGCACCGGCGGATTCACCGACTGCCTGTTGCGGCACGGCGCCGCACACGTCTACGCGGTGGACGTCGGCCGCGGCCAGCTGGCGTGGCGCCTCAGGACCGATCCCCGCGTGACCGTCCTCGACGAGGTCAACGCCCGCTACCTCGAGCCCCACCAGGTCGGCGGTCCGTGCGATCTCGTGACCGTGGACCTGGCGTTCATCAGCCTGCGGCTCGTGTGGGGGGCGATCGCGCGGCTCCTCCGCCCCGGCGCCGACGTAATCGCGCTCGTGAAGCCCCAGTTCGAGGCCGGACGGGCGCAGGTCGGACGTGGAGGCGTCGTGCGCGATCCGGCGGTGCACGCATCCGTCTTGCGCGACGTACTCGAGGCCGCGCAGGGACACGGGCTCGTAGCCGTCGACGCGACGCCGTCGCCGGTGACCGGCCCGGCCGGCAACATCGAGTACCTGGTGCACCTGCGCGCCGCCCAGCCGTCGGCGCCGGTCGACATCGACGCGGTGGTGGCCGACGCCCACGCGCGGCTCGGCCGGCCGAGCTCGGCCGGCCGTCGTACGCCCGCAACACCGGCGGACCGGGGGCGGGGATGACGACGATCGGGCTCCTCGTCAATCCGCAGAAGCTCGCTGCCAACCGCGAGGTGGCCCGACTCGCGCGCGAGGCGGTGGCCGTGCTCGAAGCGCGGCGCGTCGCCGTCGTGGTGAACGAGGAGAGCGCCACCGGGCTGGAGTGCCCGGCGCTCGGCGTGCCCGAAGGCGAGCTCGCCGCCCGCGTGGACGTCCTCGTGGTGTTCGGCGGCGATGGGACGATTCTCAGCGCGGCGCGCCAGGCGGGGCCGCGCGGGATCCCGATCCTCGGCGTGAACCTCGGGGGGTTCGGCTTTCTCGCCGAGGTCAACGACGCGGATGTCGAGGAGGCGCTCCACCGGCTGCTCGCGGGCGACTACCACCTGGACGAGCGCATGATGCTGCGCGCGGAAGTGCTGCGCGCGGGGCACGCCGTCCACGAGGTGTTGGCGCTCAACGACATCGTGGTGACGAAGAGCGGATACGCGCGCGTGCTGCGCCTCAGGACGTTTGTGAACAACGAGCTCCTGGCGACGCATCTCGCCGATGGGCTGATCGTGGCGACGCCCACGGGGTCGACCGCCTACTCTCTCTCCGCGGGAGGCCCCATCGTCCACCCAGCGGTGGACGTGATGGTGCTCACGCCGATCTGCGCGCACACCCTCAACGCGCGCCCTGTCGTGATCTCCGCCAGCGACACCGTCGTCGTGCGCGTGGATCCCGTCGGCGCGCCGCCCCCTCCTGCGATGCTCACCGTGGATGGACAGAAGGGGTTTCCGCTCGAGGCCGACGACGAGGTCCGCGCCGCGCGGTCGCCGCACCGGACGCGGTTGATCCGGCTCGGGCGGGAGGGCTTCTACACGGTGCTTCGGACGAAGCTGTTGTGGGGCGAGCGATGATGCGCAACCCGCGCCGGCGGGGGGGGAGGGGACGCAGCCGATGACGCAGCAGGCGACCAAGTACATCTTCGTGACTGGAGGCGTGACGTCCGCACTGGGCAAGGGCATCACCTCGGCGTCGCTCGGGCGACTGCTCAAGAGCCGGGGCTGGCGCGTGACGCTCCTCAAGTTCGACCCCTACGTGAACGTGGACGCCGGGACGATGAACCCGTTCCAGCACGGCGAGGTGTTCGTCACCGACGACGGTGCGGAGACGGACATGGACCTGGGTCACTACGAGCGCTACATCGACCAGAACCTGTGCCGGGACAACAACACCACGACGGGAAAGATCTACGGCACGGTGATCGCGCGGGAGCGCCGGGGCGAGTACCTTGGGGGCACCGTGCAGGTGATCCCGCACGTGACGAACGAGATCCGCGACGAGATCACGCGCGTCGCCCGCGAAGCGACCGCGGAGATCATCATCGTCGAGGTGGGCGGGACCGTCGGTGACATCGAGAGCCTGCCGTTTCTCGAGGCGATCCGGCAGTTCCGTCGGCAGATGGGGGAAGGGAACGTCATGTACATCCACGTCTCGCTGATCCCGTACCTGCGCGGCGCGGGTGAGTTGAAGACGAAGCCGACGCAGCACAGTGTCAAGGAACTGCGGAGCATCGGCATCCACCCCGACGTGATCGTCTGCCGGACCGAGCGTCCGCTCGGCCGCGGCGTGCGCGAGAAACTCGCGCTGTTCTGCGACGTCGAACCCGACGCGGTGATCCAGGCGATCGACGCGCCGAGCATCTATGAGGTCCCGCTCATCCTCGAAGAGGAAGGGCTGGCCCGGCAGGCCGAGCGGTGCCTCCACCTTCCGGTCCGTCCGCCCGACCTTTCGGAGTGGCGCCGAATGGTGGACCGGCTCCTGCACCCGGAGGCGACGATCCGGATCGCCCTGGTCGGTAAGTACATGGGGAACGAGGACTCGTATGTCAGCATCGAAGAGGCGCTGCGGCACGGCGGGATCGCCGCCGGCTGCCGCGTGCGGATCGTGAAGCTGGACTCCGAGGAACTCGAGGGGCTCGACGCGTCCGTGGTCGCCGCCCGGCTCCAGGAATGCGACGGGGTGCTCGTGTGCCCCGGGTTCGGCGCGCGCGGGGTCGAGGGGAAGGTCAAGGCGGTTCGCTACGCCCGTGAGCAGCGCGTGCCGTTTTTCGGCGTCTGCTACGGCATGCAGTGGGCGGTCGTCGAGTTCGCGCGGCACGTCTGCGGGTTGGACGGCGCCAACACGACCGAGGTGGATCCCGGCACGCCGCACCCGGTGATCCACCTCCTGCCGGAACAACAGGCGGTCACCGACAAGGGCGGCACGATGCGGCTCGGCCTGTACCCGTGCCGGCTCGCGCCGGGCTCACTCGCGCACCGCGCGTACGGCGTCGACGACGTGCAGGAACGCCACCGGCACCGGTTCGAGGTCAACAACGACTATCTCGCCGTGTTGACGCGCCACGGGCTCAGGGTCACGGGGTTGTACCCGGAGCGGAATCTCGTGGAGATCGTGGAGCTTGCGGATCATCCGTGGTTCCTCGGCACACAGTTCCACGCGGAGTATCGGTCCCGGCCAAACCGGCCGCATCCCCTGTACCGGGACTTCGTCGCCGCGGCGCTGCGGCACGCCCGCGCGGTCGCGGATGACGCGCGGCGGGACGAGCCGGCGGCCGCGTCCGCCGATCCCCTCGGCGCCGCCGCCGGTTCACCGGGCCCCGAGGAGGAGCGCGTGTCCGGAGGGACCTAGCGGCGCGGCCGGGCGAGAGGAGGCCGTCTGAAAGGCCGCGAAGCACGGCACATACAGGTACGCAGATGCCGCGGCGAGGCCGCGGGGTGGGAGGGGATCGGGGATGGCCATCGAGGCCTACGTAGACGGCCGGTTTGTGCCCAAGGACCAGGCGACCGTGTCCGTGTATGATCACGGATTTCTGTACGGGGACGGCGTCTTCGAGGGGATCCGGGTATACCACGGCCGCATCTTCAAGCTCCAGGAGCACGTGGACCGGCTGTTCGAGTCGGCGCACACGCTGCAGTTGAAGATCCCGATGACCCGCGAGGCGATGGCGGAGGCGATCCTCGACACCGTCCGCCGTAGCGGCCTGCGCGACGCGTACATCCGGCCGGTGATCTCGCGCGGCCGGGGTGACCTCGGGATCGACCCGCGCAAGTGTCCGGTCCCGACGGTCGTGATCATCGTCGACACGATCCAGCTCTACCCCGAGGCCGCCTATCAGAACGGCCTCAAGTTGGTCACAACGTCCACCCGGATGCGGCCGCTCGATGTGCTGAACCCGCGGATCAAGACGTGCAACTACCTGAGCAACATCATGGGGCGGCTCGAGGCGAACCTGGCGGGGGCGGACGAAGGGTTGATGCTGACGACCCACGGGCACGTCGCCGAGTGCACGGCCGACAATATCTTCGTGGTCCGGCGCGGCCGCGTGCTTACGCCGCCGGTGCACCTCGGGATCCTGCAGGGCGTGACGCGGCAGACCGTGCTCGATCTGTGCCTGGAGATGCACATCCCGGCTGCGGAGCACGTCATGTCGCTCCACGACGTGTACACGGCGGACGAGTGCTTCCTGACCGGGACCGGCGCCGAGCTCGGGCCGGTCGTCCAGGTCGACGGCCGCACGATCGGCACGGGCAAACCCGGCCCGATCACCCACCGCATCCTCAAGGCGTTCCGCGAGCTGGCGGCGCGCGAGGGCACGCCCGTGTACGCGACATCGGGCGCTCCCGCGGGGGAGTGACGCTTCGCCTCGTCGGAAGCCGCCGGGTGTTCGACGGTCAGGTGATCGGAGTCCGGCTGGACGAGATCGAATTGCCAAGCGGCCGCCGGATGGTGGCCGAGATCGTGGAGCACCGGGGCGCGGTCGCGATCGTCCCGGTGACGGCGTCCGGCGACGTGCTGCTGGTGCGGCAGTTCCGGCACGCCGTTGGCCGGGAGCTGCTGGAGGTGCCCGCCGGCACGATCGAACCCGGGGAGCCGGCGGACGTGTGCGCCCGGCGCGAGCTGGCCGAGGAGGTCGGCTGCGCGGCCGCACAGTGGGACCGGCTGTTGTCGTTCTATCCGTCGCCGGGCGTGATGACCGAGGAACTGTATGTCTATCTTGCGCGCGAGCTGAGCCCGCGTCCGACGGATCGGGAAGAAGAGGACCTGCGCGTCGAGCCGCATCCGCTCGCGGATGCGCGTCGCCTCGTCTCCTCCGGGGAGGTGTGCGACGCCAAGTCGATCATCGGGCTCCAGGCCGCGTGCGACCGGTTGGGTATCCCGCGATAGGAGGCGTGTGGCCGGTTCCGAGCCCGCATGCGCCCGCGCGGCAGCGCCGGGAGCGCTGACCTGGGATGCCGCCGTTTGACCGCGCGATCGTCATCGTCCTCGACGGCTGCGGGGTCGGCGCGCTGCCGGACGCGGACCGGTATGGCGACGCCGGCTCGAGCACGCTCTCCCACACCGCGGCGGCCTGCGGAGGGCTTCGGCTCCCTGCGATGGGCCGCCTCGGCCTCGGGAGGATCGTGCCGGTCGAGGGGGTGCCGCCAGACCCCGCGCCGGCCGGCGCGTTCGGCAAGATGGTCGAGACGGCCGCGGGCAAGGACAGCACGACGGGACACTGGGAGCTGATGGGCGTCCCGCTCGTTCGCCCCTTTCCGACGTACCCCCACGGGTTTCCGCGCGACGTGATCGCGGCGTTCGAGGCTCGTATCGGCCGGCGCGTCCTCGGGAACCGACCGGCGTCCGGCACGGCGATCATCGCGGAGCTCGGCGAGGCGCACCTCCGGACGGGCTGCCCCATCGTCTACACCTCCGCCGACAGCGTCTTCCAGATCGCCGCGCACGAGACCGTGGTCCCGGTCGACGATTTGTATCGCTACTGCCACATCGCGCGGGACGAGGTGCTGGTCGGGCCGCACGCGGTGAGCCGGGTGATCGCCCGGCCGTTCGTCGGCGAACCGGGGCGGTTTGTGCGGACGGACCGGCGGCGGGACTTTTCGGTGCCGCCGCCCGAGCCGACCGTGCTGGACCGGCTCCACGACGCCGGCGCGCCGGTGGTCGGGATTGGCAAGATCGCGGACCTGTTCACCGGGCGCGGCATCACCGAGGCCGTGCACACTCACGACGACGCGGATGGCCTGGCGCAGACGCGACGCGCGCTGGCGACGGTGTCGAAGGGGTTGATCTTCACGAACCTGGTGGACCTGGACACGCTGTACGGCCACCGCAATGATCCCCGCGGTTACGGAGCCGACCTCGAGCGGATCGACGTCGGCCTGACACCCATCGTCGAGGGTCTCGGCGGTCGCGATCTGTTGATCCTGACCGCCGACCACGGCAACGACCCCACCACGCCCAGCACCGACCATTCGCGCGAACACGCGCCGCTGCTTGTCGCCGGGCCGCGCGTGCAGGGCGGCGTCGACCTCGGCGTGCGACCGACGTTCGCGGACGTGGGCGCGACCGTCGCAGACGCCCTCGGCGCGCCGGCGCCGCGTGCGGGCACGAGCGTACTCGGTGAGGTGCTCGGCGCGTGAGTCTGCGTGACCGGATCGGCGAGGCGGTGGCTGCGGTGCGCACGCACCCGGGCGGCGGCCGGTTCGTTCCGGAAGTCGGGATTGTGCTCGGCAGCGGCCTCGGCGGTCTGGCCGACGTCGTGGATGCAGAGGCCACGGTCTCCTACGATGCGATCCCGCACTTCCCCGTCCCGACCGCGGAAGGGCACCGTGGCCGGCTGATCCTGGGGCGCCTCGAGGGGCGCCGCGTCGCCGCGCTGCAAGGTCGGGCGCACCTCTACGAGGGTCACACGGCGGAGGGGGTAACGTTCCCTGTGCGCGTGCTCCACGCGCTCGGCGTTCACACGCTCATCGTCACGAACGCCGCGGGCGGCCTGAACCCGTCCTTCCGCGCCGGCGACCTCATGCTGATCACCGATCACATCAACTTCACCGGCACGAATCCCCTGGTCGGCCCGAACGACGCGGCGCTCGGACCTCGGTTCCCCGATATGTCGCGGGCGTACCATCCCGCGCTCCGGGAGAGCGCCGTCGCCGGCGCACGGGCCGAACAGGTCACGCTTCGCGAGGGCGTGTACGTCGGCGTGCTCGGGCCGTCGTACGAGACGCCGGCGGAGGTGGAGATGCTCGCGCGGTGGGGCGCCGACGCGGTCGGTATGTCGACGGTGGCCGAGGTGATCGTCGCGCGGCACATCGGGCTGCGCGTGCTGGGACTCGCCGCGATCACGAACGCCCTCGCGCGGGGCGGAGCGTCCGCCGGTCCGGTAACTCACGCGGAGGTCCTCGCCGTCGCCGGCGAACTCGGTCCCCGGTTCGTACGGCTCGTGTGCCGGATCGTGCGCGAGCTTCCCGGGCCGCCGGCTGAACCGCGCACGGATTGAGCTCCTTGCCGGAGCGGCAAACGGCGCGGGCAGTACGGCAGTCGCGCCGCGCGAGGTGTCTGAGAGATCGGCCGCCGGTCCGGCCGATGCGGTGTTGGCGTTTTCGAGAAGGATAGCCCGCAGCACGGCCTCGTCCGGTGCCCGGGTTGGAGGAAACCGGTGGGGCCCTCCAATATCACGAGACGTTGAGACGGAGATTCCGGTGAGTGCCCGACCGACGTGGCCGGACGCTCCGGTGGGACCGGTCGAGCGGATGCTGGGAGTAGGCTGAGCGGGAGCTGGCGGAGCGTTCTCCGGCGCGACAAGCGTCGGCTCACGGGGAAGGAGGCGGCGATGCCGGAAGCGTGCGTCGAAGGAGTGCGGCTCCACTACACGATGACCGGCGAAGGATTTCCGCTCATCTTCGTCCATGAATTCGCGGGCGACGGCCGCAGTTGGGATCCCCAGGTGCGATTCTTCGCGCGGCGCTACCGGGTCGTCACGTACTGCGCCCGCGGCTACCCTCCGTCCGGCGTCCCGGAGGACCCGGCGGCGTACTCGCAGGACATCGCGGTCGCCGATCTCCACGGGTTGCTTCGCCATCTGGGGATCGCCCAGGCGCACTTGTGCGGGCTCTCGATGGGCGGCTCCGCGGTACTGCATTTCGGCCTTCGTCATCCGGAAGCGGCGCGCTCGCTCGTGGTCGCCGGATGCGGATCCGGGTCGGACGATCCGGATGGGTTCCGGCGCGACTCCGAAGCCCGCGCTCACAAGATCGAGCAGGACGGCATGGCGGCGTTCGCTGCCGAGTATGCGCAAGGGCCGACGCGCGTACCCTTTCTAAAAAAAGACCCGCGGGGCTGGCAGGAGTTTCGCGATGCCTTTGTGGGGCACTCTGGGTCCGGCAGCGTCCGGACCCTCCGCGGCGTGATGGCGCGCCGTCCGCCGCTCTACGCGTCCGAGGAGGCGCTCCGGCGTCTCGCGGTCCCCACCCTGATCGTGAACGGCGACGAAGACGAACCGTGTCTTAAGCCTGGGTTCTTCCTCAAGCGGACGATCCCGGGCGCGCGCCTGCTGGTGCTCCCGGACACCGGGCACACCATCAATCTCGAGGAACCCGAGGCGTTCAACCGCGCGGTGCTAGATTTTCTCACGTTCGTCGACTCCGGTCGGCGACCGGGGCCGGACTCGGCGCGGGACAGCGGACGCTGACATGGTGCGGGATGGAGGATCTCGTCCGCCCCAACGCGGCGTCACCAGACGGCTGCTCGTTTCCGGCAGTCTCGTCTTCGTCGCGGTCGTCCTTCGGGCGGTCCTGATCCGTGCCGGTGGCCCGACCGGAGTGGCCGCGGAGTGGCTGCCGATCGCCGTCGTCGCCGCGACGCTTGGATGGAACGCGCTCCGCATCGCGCGCAACGTCCCAGGTCTCTGGCGCCGTCCGCTGCCCAGGGTCGCGCGCGTGCGGAATACGCCCGCCCGCGCGGTCGCGCTGAATGGGATGCTGACTGGCATGGCGGTGCTGCTGTCGCTCGTCGGGAGCAGGTTGCCGGGCCTGGGATGGTTGGTCTACTGGCTCGGTGGCCTTCCTATCATGCTCGCCGTGAGCCTCGACCGCCGGTGGGGCATCCTCGCGTACCTGGCCGCCACGTTCGTGATCGCGGAGACGTTCGCGCCACGGAGAGGGCTCGTGTTTGCCTTGTTCACGGGGCTGCTCGGGGTGGTCAGCGGGGTCGCCGCGGCCTCCGGGCGATCGTGGTCGGCCACAGGGTTGTTGTGTGCCGCCGCCCAGGTGCCTGCGCTGGCGGTACTGGTGGCGGCGGTGCCAGGCTTTCAGGTGTTCTGGTTCCGACCGAATCCGCGCGCGCAGGACGGTCTTCTGTACCTCGTGTTGGCCGCCGGACTGCTGGGCGTGTCGTGGACGATGACCGCGATGCTGCTCTACACGCGCATCGTCAGGGCTCTCCGCCAGCAGCTTGCGTTCTCGTGATCCAGGGTCCTGCTCAGCGACGCGCCCCGGGGTCAGCACAGACCCGGACGACGGCCATTTTGTTGCCGCCGCACCGGCGCGGCGCGCGACCACGGTCATCACGGCAACCAGCGACACGTCCTCCCGAGCCCTCCGCGCGGTAGGCTCATCGTCACCCGCGGCGCCTCTCGGGTGGGTCCCCTCGTCAGACGAGGGGTGACGGGCGCACTCACCTGGGCCCGCTCTCTTGGCACGGCGCGACGCTGAAGGTCCCGGCAGGCGCAGGCGGCAGGGTTTGTTGCGGGCCTGGGTAAACACAGCGACGGGATGGAGCCGAGCGGGTTGAGACCCTACGATGTCATCAAGGCGAAGCGGGACGGCGTCGAGTTGGCGCCGGAGGCGATCGCCGGGTTCGTGGCGGGCTATCTGCACGACGACGTGTCGGACGCGCAGATGGCGGCGCTGCTGATGGCCGTGTGCCTCCGCGGGATGAGCGAGCGGGAGACCGCCGCGCTCACGACGGCCATGGTCGAGAGCGGCGAGACCCTCGATCTCAGCGGGATTCGGGGCCGGACGGTGGACAAGCACAGCACGGGCGGCGTGGGGGACAAGACGTCGCTCGTCGTAGTACCGCTGGTCGCGAGTGCGGGCGTGCGCGTCGCCAAGCTCTCCGGCCGCGCGCTCGGACACACCGGCGGGACGATCGACAAACTCGAGGCGATCCCCGGTTTTCGCGCGGAACGGTCCCCGGCCGATCTGATCGCCCAGGTCAATCGCGTCGGCTGCGCGATCGTGAGCCAATCGGCCCGCCTGGTGCCGGCCGACAAGCGCCTCTATGCGCTGCGGGACCTCACGGCGACGGTCGACAGTGTACCGTTGATCGCGTCGAGCGTCATGAGCAAGAAGATCGCCGCGGGGAGCAGTGCGATCGTGCTCGACGTCAAGGTGGGTAGCGGTGCGTTCATGAAGGCGCTCGAGGACGCCCGCGCCCTCGGCCGCGCGATGGTCGCGATCGGGCGCGCCGCAGGCCGGCACACCGTCGCCGTGCTGACCCGCATGGACCAGCCCCTCGGCCGGGCGATCGGGAACGCGCTCGAAGTCGCGGAGGCCGTGCACGCCCTGCGGAACGAGGGCCCCGAGGATCTGCGGGAGCTGTGCCTGTCGCTGGGGGCGCAGATGGCGGTGCTGGGGGGGATCACAGCCGACTCGGCGCAGGCGCGGGCGCTGCTCGCGGAGCGGGTCGCATCCGGGGATGCCGCGCGGACATTCGCCGAGATGGTCGCCGCGCAGGGCGGCGACGCCGCCGCGGTGGAGGACCCAGGGCGGCTCCCGCGTGCGCCGGTTGCCGAGGCGGTGCCGGCACCTGGCGACGGCGTGGTCGAGGGGATCGATGCCGAGATGCTGGGCAACGCGGCGATCGCGCTCGGCGCCGGGCGGGCGAGGGCGGGCGACCGGATCGACCCCGCGGCCGGCCTCGTGCTGGAGCGGAAGGTGGGGAATCCGGTGCGCCGCGGCGAACCGCTCGCGGTGCTCCACACATCGGACCGCGGGCGGCTGGACCGGGCCGCGCCGATGGTCGCGGCCGCGTACCGGATCGGGGTCGGGACGTTCGCGGCCGGGCCGCTCGTCATCGAGACGATCGGGTGAGGAGGATGGCATGACGTTTCGGACCGTGGGCGTGGTCGGGTGCGGCCTGATGGGCTCGGGCATTGCGGAGGTCGCGGCGCGCGCCGGCCTGTCGGTGCTCGTGCGCGAGGTATCCGACGAGGCGCTTGGAACCGGCCTGGGGCGGATCGATCGGTCGATGGCGCGCGGCGTGGAGCGCGGCAAGCTGAGCGCGGCCGACCGCGACACGGCTCGCGGCCGCATTCGCGGGACGACCCGGCTCGCCGATCTCGCGGAGTGCGATATCGTCTGCGAGGCGATCATCGAGAACATGGACGAGAAGAAGGCGCTGTACCGGGAACTCGACGGCATCTGCCCGGCGTCCACGGTGTTCGCGAGCAACACCAGTTCCCTCAGCATCACGGAGATGGCGTCCGTGACGCGACGGCCGGGGCGCTTTCTGGGCCTCCACTTTTTCAACCCCGTGCCGGTCATGAAGCCGGTGGAGATGGTGCGGGGGCTGCGCACGGCCGACGAGACGCTTGTGGCCGCCCGCGCGTTCGCAGAGCGGCTCGGGAAGACGGTCGTGGCGTGCAAGGACTACCCCGGGTTCATCGTCAACCTGCTCCTCGTGCCGTACCTGCTCGATGCGATCCGGGCCCTGGAGTTGGGCGTGGCCAGCAAGGAGGACATCGATACCGCGGTCACGCTCGGCCTGAACCATCCGATGGGGCCGCTTACGCTGCTGGACTTCGTCGGCATCGACACGACCTACTACATTGCCGAGGCGATGTTTGCCGAGTTCAAAGACGGACGGTACGCTGCCCCGCCGCTCATGCGCAAGATGGTGCTCGCCGGCCTGCACGGGCGGAAGGCAGGCCGGGGGTTCTACGACTACACGAAGGCGTAGGGCCTGTCGGCGAGCCCTGTGGCGGATCCGCACCTCGATCTCCTCGACTGGAAACGCCGGATCGTCGACATGTATCGTGAGGTGCGTGCGGCCCGCGACGTGCGGGCGGCCTGGCGGCGCTGGTGCGCGGTCCGCGACGCGCTGTTCGCCGCGCATCCCCAAACGCCGCTGCCGCCGGGGGCCCGCCGGCGGTTCGCCGGCCTGTCCTACTTTCCGTACGACCCGCAGGCGCGCGTGCTCGCCGCGGTTCGTCGCCGCGCGCCGGCGCCGGTCGAGCTCGCGGATGCCGACGGCCGCGCGTTTTCGATGACCCGGTTTGCCGCGGCGTCGTTCACGCTGCGCGGCCGGATCTTCACGCTTGACCTGTACTGGGTGGAGGGATACGGCGGCGGGGTGCTGCTGCCGTTCCGAGACGCGACGAGCGGCCGGGAGAGCTACGGCGCCGGCCGCTACGTGCTGGATACGGTCAAGGGCGCGGACCTCGGATCCCGGGGCGACCGGCTCGTGCTCGACTTCAACTTCGCGTACAACCCGTCGTGCGCGTACGACCCGCGGTGGAGCTGTCCGTTACCGCCTGCGGCCAACTGGCTCGGCGTGCCGGTGCGCGCGGGAGAACGGATGTCGACCGACCCGCCGTTGCATGGGGCGGTGCGCCGCGCGCAGGACCGCTCCCGGCCGCGGACGAATACCCGTTCGAGGTGATTGCGTGGAGTTCGACCTCGGCGAGGAGCACCGTCTCGTCCAGTCCACGGTGCGCGAATGGGCGACGTCGCGGTTGCTGCCGCTCGCGGCGGATCTCGATCGCGCCGGCCGGTACCCTCCTGAACTGATCCGGGAACTGGGCGACCTCGGGCTGACGGGCGTGTTCGTCCCGGAGACCTACGGCGGCGGCGGGATGGACACGATCTCGTACGCGATCGTGATCGAGGAGATTGCCCGCGCGGAGGCCGCGCTTGCCGCGGTGCTCTCGGTGCAAAACTCGCTCGACTGCTACCCGATCCTCGCGTTCGGCTCCGAGGCGCAGAAGCGACGGTACCTGCCCGATCTTGCGCGCGGCCGCCGGCTGGGATGCTACTGCCTGACCGAGCCGACGGCCGGGTCCGACGCGGGCGCGCTGCGGACGGCCGCGCGCGCCGACGGGGACACGTGGGTCCTTAACGGGACCAAGATCTTCGTGACGAACGGCGTCGAGGCCGAGGTGCTGATCGTCTATGCTAGGACCGGCGAGGAGGCCCGCAGCCGCGGCATCAGCGCGTTCATCGCGGAGAAGGGCGATCCTGGGTTGTCGGTCGGCAAGATCGAGCACAAGTTGGGGATTCACGCCAGCAGTACGTGCGAAATCGTGCTGCAAGACTGCCGCCTGCCGAAGGACCGCCTCCTCGGCGAACGCGACCGGGGCTTCCGGGTGGCGATGGCGACCCTCGACGGCGGCCGGATCGGCATTGCGGCTCAGGCGCTCGGGATCGCGCGCGCCGCGCTCGAGGACTCGGTCGCGTACGCGAAGGAGCGCCGGCAGTTTGACCGGCCGATTGCGGAGTTCCAGGCAACCCAGTTTAAGCTTGCGGACATGGCGACCCGGATCCAGGCCGGCCGACTGCTGACGTACCGGGCCGCGTGGGTCCGGGATCAGGGGCGCCGGCACACGAGCGAGGCCTCGATGGCCAAGCTGTTCGCGTCGGAGACGGCGATGTGGGCGGCGACGCAGGCGGTGCAGATCTACGGCGGCTACGGCTACATTCAGGACTACCCGGTGGAGCGGCACATGCGCGACGCCAAGATCACGGAGATCTATGAAGGCACGTCGGAGATCCAGCGCATGGTGATCGCCCGGCATCTCCTCGGCGACCAGTAACCCGCGGCGCGCCCGCGGGTATCCACGGCACGAAGAAGGAGCGTCGAACCGATGGACGTCGTCGTGTGCGTGAAACACGTCCCGGACACCGAAGCCCCGATCCGCATCCGGGGCGACGGACGCGGCGTCGAGGAGTCCGGCCTCAACTTCGTCATGAACTACTACGATGAACACGCGGTCGAGGAGGCGCTCCGCATCAAGGAGCGGGCGGGGGGGACCGTCACGGTGGTGACCGCCGGCCCGGCCCGCGCCGTCGAGGCCCTGCGGGCCGCGCTCGCGATGGGCGCGGATCACGCGATCCACGTGCAGGATCCGGCGCTCGGCGGGCTCGACCACCTCGGGGTGGCCCGTGTGCTTGCGGCGGCGATCGCGCCACTGCCCCACGATCTCGTGTTGTGCGGCAAACTCGCCACCGACGATAACGCCTCGGTCGTGGGGTCGGCGCTCGCGGAGTATCTCGGCCTGCCGCAGGCGACCGCGGTCACCACGTTGGAATTGGGCGACGGGCGGGCCACCGCGCACCGCGAGGTCGAGGGCGCCGTCGAGGTGCTGGAGGTCGCGCTGCCCGCGGTGGTGACCGTGGAGCGCAACATCAACGAGCCGCGGTACCCGTCGCTGCCGGGGATTATGAAGGCGAAGCGGACGCCGGTTACGGCGAAGACGCTCGCGGACCTCGGCCTCACGGCGGACTCGGCCGGCGGCTCCCGAGTCGAGGTGCTCGGGCTCACGCCGCCTCCGAAGCGGCAGGCCGGCCGCATCATCGAGGGCGAGCCCGGGCCAGCCGTCAAGGAGCTCGTCCGCGTGTTGCACGAGGAGGCCAAGGTCCTGTGAGCGCGGACACGGCGGGCCGCGACATCTGGGTCCTGGCGGAGTACGCCGACGACCGGTCTCCCACGGGAGGCGGGCTGCTGCTCCGCAAGATGACCTACGAGCTCCTCGGGAAGGCGCGGCAGCTCGCGGACGCGCTCGGCGGCCGGGTCGTCGCGGTGGCGCTCGGCAGCGGCATCGGCGGGATCGCCGGCGACCTCGCGGTACACGGCGCCGATCGAGTCCTGCTTGCGGACGCGGCGGTGCTGGAACGCTACACGACCGACGCGTACACGGCGGTCGTGGCGCCGATGCTGACGGATGCGCACCCGGCGCTGTTGCTGATCGGGAGCAGCGCGTGGGGCCGGGATCTCGCGCCGCGCCTCGCCGCGCGGACCGGCGCCGGCATCGTGAGCGACTGTGGGACGGTCGATCTTGAAGACGGGCGGATCGTCGCGACGCGCCCAGTGATGACGCGCAAAGCGATCGCGCGCGTGGGGTTCCGCGCCGAGGGGCTTCGGATCGCGGTGGTGCTCCCGAACGTCATGACCCCGGTGCCAGTCGATCCGGCGCGGAGCGCCGAGGTCGTGTCCGTGCCCGTGGCGGTCGACCCCGCGACCGTGCGGACGCGGGTCGTGGAGGTCCGCACGGTCGCGCGCGAGACCGTGCCGCTGACCGAGGCGGACATCATCGTCTCCGGGGGGCGCGGGCTCAAGGGCCCCGAACACTTCGCGCTGCTCGGCGCACTGGCGGCCGCGCTCGGGGCGGCCGTGGGGTCGAGCCGGCCACCCGTGGACTCGGGATGGGTGCCGCACGACTACGAGATCGGTCAGACCGGGAAGACCGTGAACCCCCAGCTCTACATCGCGTGCGGCATCTCCGGCGCCCCGCAGCACCAAGCCGGGATGTCGGGAGCACGCTGCATCGTGGCGATCAACCGGGATCCGCAGGCACCGATCTTCCAAATCGCGTCGTACGGGCTCGTCGGCGATCTGTTCCAGATCGTGCCGCTGCTCACCGAGGAGGTGCGCCGGCTCAAGGCCGGCACCCCGGGGTAGAGCGGCCCACAGGCTCGGGCCGCGCCGGCGTGCTCCGGCGGCCCAGTTCGTGCTACGCTGTCAGGGATGGATGGCAGGGACGCGGGGAGGACGTGATGGACCGGTCGGAGCTGGCACGGTTTCGGGCCGCGCGGGAGCGGTGGGAGCGGGGGCCGCTGCGCGAGGTCTTGGCGCGGCAACCCGAGCGCGCCGAGCGGTTCAGCACAGTCTCCGATCTCGAGATCGGGCGTCTGTACGGGCCGGAGGACCTCGCGTCCCACGATCCGGCGCGCGACGTCGGTTTTCCCGGCGAGTACCCCTTTACCCGCGGGATTCACCCCGCGATGTACCGCAGCCGCCTATGGACGATGCGGATGTTCGCGGGGTACGGCGCCGCCGAGGACACCAACGCGCGCTTTCGCTACCTCCTTGCGCAGGGCCAGACCGGGCTGTCGGTCGCGTTCGACATGCCGACGCTCATGGGATACGATTCCGACCACCCGAGGTCCCTCGGCGAGGTGGGCCGCGAGGGGGTCGCGGTGGACACGGTCGAGGACATGGACGCGCTGCTGCGCGACCTGCCGCTCGACCGCATCACCACCTCCATGACGATCAACGCGCCGGCGAACGTGCTCCTGGCGATGTACGTCGCGGTCGCGGCGTCGCGCGGCATCCCGCTCGATACGATCGGCGGCACGATTCAAGCCGACATGCTCAAGGAGTTCATCGCCCAGAAAGAGTGGATCGTCCCGCCGCGACCGAGCATGAAACTGATCCAGGACATCCTGGTCTACTGCACGCGCGAGGTCCCTCGGTGGAACACGATCAGCATCAGCGGGTACCACATCCGCGAGGCGGGGGCGACCGCGGTCCAGGAGTTGGCGTTCACGCTCGCGGACGGGATCGCGTACGTCGACGCGGGGATCGCGGCGGGGCTGGACGTCGACGCGTTCGCGCCGCGGTTGTCGTTCTTCTTCGACGTGCACAACGACTTCTTCGAGGAAGTGGCCAAGTTCCGGGCGGCACGGCGCATGTGGGCGCGGATCATGCGGGAGCGGTTCGGTGCCCGCAACCCCCGGTCGTGGATGCTCCGGACGCACGCCCAGACCGCCGGCGTCAGCCTGACCGCGCAACAACCGCTGAACAACATCGCGCGCACCGCGCTGCAGGCACTCGCCGCGGTGCTCGGCGGGTGCCAGTCGTTGCATACCAACTCGATGGACGAGACGTACGCGCTGCCCACCGAGGAGGCCGCCACGGTCGCGCTGCGCACGCAACAGATCATCGCGCACGAGAGCGGGGTGACCGACACCGTTGACCCGCTCGGTGGCGCGTACTTCGTCGAGGCGCTGACCGATCGGGTCGAGGCCGAGGCGGATGCGTACATTCGCAAGATCGACGAGATGGGCGGGATGCTGGTCGCGATTGAGCGCGGGTACCCGATGCGGGAGATCGCGGACGCGAGCTATCGGTACCAGCAGCAGCTCGAACGCGGCGAGAAGGTCGTGGTCGGCGTCAACGCGTTCGTGCAAGACGAACCGTCCCCGATCCCGATCCTGACCATGGACCCCGAGGTCGAGCGCCGCCAGGTCGAGCGCGTGCGGTGTGCGCGGGCCCGGCGAGACAGCGCCGCGGCCGGGCGCGCCCTGGACGCGCTCCGGCGCGTCACGGAGTCCGGCGGCACTACGATGCCGGCGATCGTGGACGCCGTGCGCGCCTGCGTCACCCTCGGAGAGGTCTGCGACGTCTTCCGCCAGGTGTATGGCGAGTACCGCGAGCAGGCCGTGTTGTAGGGTTGCCGCGGACCCGACACCGTCTCCGGGTGGCGGCGCCGCCCCTTGCCGGGACCGCGCCGCGGCCGTGTCTTGTCCGTCCCGCGCGCCCTGTGGGATAATGACAGTATGACTGCATCGAAGATCAGGATTCTGGTGGCCAAACCGGGCCTCGATGGGCACGACCGCGGCGCGAAGATCGTCGCCCGCGCACTTCGGGACGCCGGGTTCGAGGTGATCTACACCGGGCTGCACCAGACGCCCGAGATGATCGCCTCGGCCGCGATCCAGGAGGACGTGGACGCGATCGGGTTGAGTATCCTATCGGGCGCCCACAACGTGCTGTTGCCCAGAATCATCGGGTTGCTTCAGGCGCAGGGGGGAACGGACGTCAAGGTCTTCGCCGGCGGCATCATCCCCGATGCCGACATCCCGGGTCTCCACGCCGCGGGCATCGCCGCCGTCTTCACGCCCGGGACGTCACTCGAGCAGATCGTGACCTGGGTGCGCAACAACGTCAAGCCGAGGGGCGTGACCGCGTGAAGGTGTTGATCCGGCACCAGAAGCGCGAGGTGGAGGTCGCCGGACGCCGTCGGGTCCGGGAGGTGCTCCTCGAGCTCGGCGTCAATCCCGAGTCGGTCCTGGTGATCCGCGGCGCGCAGCTCCTGACGCACGACGCGCAGGTCTCGGACGACGATACGATCGAGCTGCGCCCCGTCGTGTCCGGGGGAGCCGCCTGATGCGCTGTCAGCGTTGCCGGGGCGACGCGTCCGTGGAGGTGCGCCGGCACCACACCGCGTTCTGCAACGAGCACTTCATCGAGTTCTTCGACCGTCAGGTGGAGCGGGCGATCGAGGGCGAGCGGATGTTCACGCGCGACGACCGGGTGCTGGTGGCGGTGTCGGGCGGGAAGGACAGCCTCGCGCTTTGGGACGTGCTCCGCCGGTTGGGCTACACGGCGACCGGGCTCTACATCAACCTCGGCATCGGGGACTACTCCCAGGAGTCGTATCGTAAGACGGTGGCCTACGCCGACGCCCAGGGCGCGGAGCTGCTCGTCGCGGACATCCCCCAGGACTATGGCATGAGCGTCGAGGAGTTTGCCCGGGCGACCCGGCGCGTCAGCTGCTCCGCGTGCGGGCTCAGCAAACGGTATCTCTTCAACCGCGTGGCCGTGGATCGTGGCTTCACCGTGGTCGCGACCGGCCACAATCTCGACGACGAGGCGGCGGTGCTGTTTGGGAACCTGCTGCACTGGCAGACCGAGTACCTGGCCCGTCAGGCGCCCGTGCTGCCGAGCACGCACCCGCGGCTGGCCCGCAAGGTGAAGCCGCTGTACCGGATCGCCGAGCGCGAGGCGGCGGCCTACGCGATCATCCGGGGCATCGACTACATCGTCGACGAGTGCCCGAACAGTGTCGGCGCAAAGAGCCTCCTGTACAAGGAGGCGCTGAACCTGCTTGAGCAGGCGGCGCCCGGCACGAAGCAGAGCCTGTACTGGGGCTTTCTCGAGCGCGGCAGACCCCTGGTCGCCGCTCAGGACACCGCGGTCCTCCGGGATTGCATCCACTGCGGCCAGCCGACCACCGCCGAAGTGTGCGCGTTCTGCCGGATGACGGAGCGGGCGGCCGAACGGATGCGCGTTCGCCGCGCGGCCGCCTCGGTTCCCCCGCAGGACGCGCCCGCAACGGATCCTCTCCAGCCCGCGGTCCCCGCGCCTCCGGCGGGGGAGTAGCGAGACCCTCGACCGTGCCGTCCGGCGCCCTGCGCGACGGGGACCCCATCGTCCTGATCGACCGCCGTGGGCGGCGCTATATGATCACGCTCAAGGCGGGCGGCGCGAGCGATATGCGCGGCGGCAAAATCGCCCACGATGAACTGCTGGGCGGGGACGAGGGCGGGACGGTGAGGTCCACGCGGGGGGAGCGGTTCCTCGTCATCCGCCCGACGCTTGCCGAGTTCGTGCTCGAGATGCCGCGTGGCGCGCAGGTCATCTACCCGAAGGACCTCGGTGCCATCCTGATGCTCGCGGACGTCTTCCCCGGTGCCCGCGTGCTCGAGGCGGGCACGGGCTCGGGGGCGCTGACGATGGCGTTGCTGCGCGCCGTGGGACCGGTGGGGCGCGTGGTGTCCTACGAGATCCGTGACGACTTCGCCCGCACGGCGGAACGGAACATCCACCGGTACCTCGGGGCGGCCGACACGCTCATCACGCGGCACCAGGATGTGTACGAAGCGATCCTGCCCGACGACCGGCCGCTCGATCGGATCGTGCTCGACGTACCGGAGCCGTGGCGCGTCGTGCCCCAGGCGGCCGAGGCACTCGTGCCCGGCGGGATCCTGCTCGCGTACGTCCCGACGATCCTCCAGGGCGCGCGCACGGTCGAGGTGTTGCGGGCATCCGGCGCGTTCGCGCTCGTCGAGGTGGTCGAGGTCTTGCTGCGCCCGTGGAACATCGACGGCCGCAGCGTGCGCCCGGCGCATCGCATGGTGGCACACACGGCCTTCTTGATCGTGGCACGCCGCGTCCAGTCGATGGCGGCCGCCGACGTGCTCGATACCCCGGTTGGGTCCGAGCCGGTCGATGGCCCCGATGTCGGGGCCGGGTCCGAACGCGTGGACGCGTCCGACGATCCGGACAACGCGGCGACGTAGCGCCGCGCCAACTCAGGCGACGGTTCCACCTGCTCCTGCGCCGGCGGCGCCGATTCCGGCGGCTATGCGGCGTCCTTGCTCGATCCGTCGCCCCCAGGATGACGGGGTGGGCCGTCTCGGCGCAGGCGCGCGGGTCCGGGCAACTCCGACCGCCCCGGGGCCCGTGGCTCCGCCGCCGCGCGCAGATCCCCGGGTGGCGCGAGACTCGAGAGCGGCCAGGGATGATCGTCGTCGCTGATCCACATGCCCGCGTCCGAGTCGAGGAGATCGTAGGGCATGCGAAGTCGACCAGACGCGACAAGCCAGAACTGGAGCGCGAGCACGACCGCCAACGCCGCGACGAACAGGATCACCGCGGCCCACTCTTGGTCGGGATGGATCGACCACATGTCGCCGCCTCCGCGTCCGTCTAGGTTCGGCCGGAGCGTACCACGGCAACGTTAACCCGGGGTGATGCGCAGTCAAAAACTCGGCGCAGGGGCACCAGCCCGCGGCACCCGTTCCACCGCCAGGCTGACCGCTTCTCCGCCGCCGAGGCAGACCGCGGCGATTCCGCGGCGTGCGTCCCGCTCCTCCATCGCGTGCAGGAGGGTGGTCAGGATCCGCGCGCCGCTCGCGCCGACCGGATGCCCGAGCGCCACGGCGCCGCCGCGGACGTTCACGCGGTCCAAGTCGATGCCGACCTTGTGCGCGACCGCGAGCACGACTGCGGCGTACGCCTCGTTGATCTCGTACAGGTCCACGTCGTCCTTCGTCCACCCGATCTTCGCGAGGAGTTTCTCGATCGCCGCCGCCGGCGCGATCGTGAACCACTCCGGCGCGGTGGCGGAAACCGCCTGACCGACGATGCGGGCGATCGGGCGGGCTCCGAGGCGCCGCGCCGCGTCCGCGGACGCCACGACCACCGCGGCGGCGCCATCGCTGATCGACGAGGCGTTTCCGACGGTGACCGTGCCGCCTTCCTCAAACGCCGGGCGCAGCGCGCGCATCTTGTCGGGCGCGAACCGACGCGGCTCCTCGTCCTCGACCACACGTGCGGCCGGACCGCGTCCGTTCGAGACCTCGACCGGCGCGATCTCCCGCGCGAACTCCCCGGCGTCCATCGCGGCGAGCGCCCGCGTGTATGAGCGCTCCGCGAAGGCGTCCTGATCGCTACGCGAGATGTGGTACTCGCGCGCGAGCAACTCCGCGCAGTTCCCCATGTGCTGGTCCGTAAACGCGTCCCACAGGCCGTCGCGGATCATCGAGTCGACGAGCGTTCCGTGTCCGAGCCGATATCCGCTCCGCGCGCGGTCGAGCAAGTGGGGCGCCGCGCTCATGTTCTCCATGCCGCCGGCGGCGATGATCTCCGCGTCGCCGGCCTGGATGGCCTGCGCGCTCAGCATCACCGCCTTGAGCCCGGAGCCGCACATCTTGTTGATTGTCGTCGCCGGTACCGTGTTCGGCAGTCCCGCATAGATCGCCGCCTGTCGGGCCGGGGCCTGCCCCAGGCCGGCGGTGAGAATGATCCCCATATAGACCTCGTCCACCTGGTCGGCGGGCACCCGCGCGCGGCGGACGGCCTCCGCGACGGCGACGCTACCCAGCCGCGGCGCGGGGACGGACGAAAGTCCACCCTGGAACCGTCCGATCGGCGTCCGCGCCGCACTAAGGATCACGGTCTCGCGCATCATCATCGCCTCCCTTGCGACGTACGTTGGACGGGCCGAAAGAAATTCCCTGTGCGCCGCGCCGGAGCGGCGCCGCGAGGTATCGCCGCGGCCGCGGGCCCCGCCGGGCGCAGTTGCACCGGGCCCCCCGCCGTGCTATCGTGGCACTGCCGGCCCGGGGTCTCCTGGCCGGCGCGCTCGTATCTCCGGGGGGTGGCGGCGGGTGGACACGAGACCGGCGGTCGATGAACGGCAGCAGGTGCTCCTCGGCGAGGCGCGAGGAGGCAAGCTCCACATCGGCGGCGTTCCCGCGTCCCAGCTCGCCAGCGAGTTCGGGACTCCGTTGTACGTCATGGACGAAGACCGGATTCGCGAGCGGTGCCGGGCCTACGTCGACGCGGCCCGGGCGCACTACCCGAACCCGCAGGTCGTGTACGCAAGCAAGGCGTTTTGCTGCATGGCGATGTGTCGGCTGGCCTACGACGAGGCGCTTTACCTGGACGTGGTGTCCTCTGGGGAGTTGGCCACGGCCCTCCGCGCCGGTGTCCCCGCTTCGCACCTCCTGGTGCACGGGAACAACAAGACGTCCGAGGAGATGCGGGACGCGCTCGACACGGGGGTCGGTCGGATCGTGGTGGACAACTTCTACGATCTGGAACTGCTCGACGCGCTGACGCGGGAGACGGGGCGGACCGCCGACGTGCTCCTGCGCCTTACGCCGGGGATCGAGCCACATACCCACGAGGCGATCCAGACGGGCGGCGTGGACAGCAAATTTGGGTTCGGGATGCTGGACGGGACCGCGCGCGATGCCGTGGCGCGGACCCTCGACATAGCGGGGGTGCGTCTGCGCGGCATTCACTGTCACATCGGGTCGCAGATCTTTGACCTCGATCCGTTCGTGCAGGCGGCCCAGGCGATGGTCGAGTTTGCCGCGTGGATGGCGCGAGACCGCAAGGTCGTGGTCGAGGATCTCGACCTCGGCGGCGGGCCGGGCGTGCGCTACCTGCCCGAGGACCATCCGCTCGCGGTTCCGACGTTTGTCGAGGCGGTGACGGCGGTCGTGCGGCGGGGCGCGAAGCAGCACGGGCTCCCGCTGCCGCGGCTGCTCATCGAGCCGGGACGTTCGATCGTCGGCGACATGGGCCTGACGCTGTACACGGTCGGCGCAATCAAGCCGATCCGCGGGGTGCGCACGTACGTGTCGGTCGACGGAGGGATGTACGAAAACCCGCGCCAGGCGCTCTACCAGGCGCGGTATCATAGCGTACTTGCCGAGCGTCTCGACGAACCCCGCGCGGCGACCGTGACGATCGCCGGCCGCTGCTGCGAGTCGGGCGACGTGTTGATCTGGGACGCCCGGCTGCCGGAACCCCGCGCCGGCGATCTGCTCGCGGTGTTCAGCACGGGCGCGTACAATTTTTCGATGGCCAGCAACTACAATCGCTATCCGCGTCCCGCGGTGGTGTTCGTGCGCGGCGGCCGCGCGCGCGTGGTCGTGGCGCGGGAAACGATCGACGACGTGCTGGCGCGGGACGTTCCGCCCGCATAGCGCCCCCCGCGTCGATGCTCACCGGATTGGCGACACACCCGCTCGTGCTCGCGATGACCCTCGGGGCGGTCATCGTAGCGACGACGTGCCACGAATTCGCCCATGCCTTCGTCGCCGACCGCCTCGGCGATCCGACCGCCCGTCACCTGGGGCGGTTGAGCCTCAACCCGTTGGTGCACCTGGATATTCTGGGGACGCTGTTCTTCGTGTTGTTCGGGTTCGGCTGGGCCAAGCCCGTGCCGGTTAACGCCGCGAATTTTCAGAACCCGCGGCAGGGGATGCTCCAAGTGGCGCTTGCGGGGCCCCTGGCCAACATCACGGTGGCGTTTCTCGTCGGCGTGCTCGGCCGGATGGTCGTGCCCGCCGACTCGACGCTGCTGCTGGAGGTGCTGGCGCTCGTAGCGTGGATCAACGTGATCCTGGCGATCTTCAACCTCATCCCGATCCCCCCGCTGGACGGGTCGCGCATCCTGGCGGCGGTGCTGCCGGCGCAGCAGGCCTACGCGTATGCGCAGTTTCAACAGTACGGGGTGATCGTGCTGATGCTCCTGCTATACACCGGCGTCGTGGGGCGGGTGATGTTGCCCGCGGCGCGGTGGTTGTACGCGGTTAGCACCGGGGGCTTCGCGGGGCCGTAGTGCCATCCGGGAGGCACGGTCCCCGCGGCGCGCTCGCGGTCGAAAGAACCCGCGCGAGGGAGCAGGAACCCCGAGGGAGACGGAGAAGAGAGCGCGAGCACCGTGAGGGGCCGTAGACGTAGCAGCATCGGAGCATCTTAGTCGCAGCAGCGGTCGGAGGATGGTCGTGGTCTATCAGGTGCAGTGCGCCGCGTTTGAAGGCCCCCTGGATCTCCTTGTCAGCTTGGCCTATCGCGGTCAGGTAGATCTGCAGAGGGTGCCACTGCGTGAGATCGCCGAGGAGTTTTTGGCTCGTGTCCGCGCCCACCACGACCTGGACGACGCGTCCGAGACGCTCGTCCATCTCGCGGTCTTGACCGACTTGAAGGCCCGCACGCTGGTCCCGAAGGCGCCCCCCGCCGATACGCCCCCCGCCGTCGAGGAAACCGGAGCCTCCGACCTTGGAGAACGGCTCGGCGCGCAGATGGCGGAATATCTCCAGTTTCGCGATGCCGCCCAGGCGCTTCGGGTACTGGAGGATCTCCAGAGCCGCGTGTTCGCACGGCCCGCGGATGCGCGCGAGCCGGACGGCGACGTCCTGCTCGAAGGCGTCACCCTTCGCGACCTGTTCACCGCGTTTGCGCAGGTGTTGGAACGCGCCGTCAACCTCCCCGGCGAGATCGCCGGCGAGCGCTTCACGGTCGGGGAGAAGATGGACGCCGTCGTGCAGATGCTCCGGCTGGCGGGCGGCGCATTGGGCTTCGGGCGGTTCTTCCGGGCAGGCGCGAGCCGCCTCGAGGTGATCGTGACGTTCCTTGCCCTGTTAGAACTGATTAAGCAGCGGCGCATTCGTGCCCGGCAGGCCCAGGCGTTCGCGGAGATCGAAGTCATGCTGGTGGTGGAGGAGTCATGAGCGACGGAGAATCGTGGGACAACGGCACCGCGATACCCCGCGGTGGAGACGGGCGCGTGGCGCTCGATACGGCGCGGCCGGAAGCGCGGAATGAGGTGTTGCGGCCGAGCCGCGAGGGCAACACGGAGGTCCGCAACGCGATCGAGTGCCTGCTGCTGACGAAGGGCGGACCGGCACGGGTCGGGGAACTCCGCAAGGTCTTGGACGTTGGCGAGGACGAGATCCGCGCCACCCTCGCGGCGCTGCAGGTCGAGTACGGAGGGCGGGGGCTGCAGATCCAGGAGGTCGCCGGCGGCTATCAGTTGTGCACCCGTCCGGAATACGGCCCCTACGTGCAGCGGATGCTCCGCATGAGCGAACTGGAGCCGCTCACCCGCGCGACCCTCGAGGTGCTGGCGATCGTTGCGTACCGGCAGCCGGTCACGCGCGCCGAGATCGATGCAGTCCGCGGCGTGCACTCAGCGTATCACCTGACGAAGCTGCAAGATCGGCGGTTGATCCGCGAGGTCGGGCGCCGCCCCGGCCCGGGCCGACCGATTCTGTACGGCAGCACCGAAGGGTTTCTACGGTACTTCGGACTGAAGGATCTCGGAGCGCTTCCGTCGCTTTCCGCCAATGATCGCCAGCCGTCGCTTCCCGATCCTGCGTCCTAGGGGCCTCGCGGCGCTGTGCGCCGGGTTGCTCGTGCTCCCGCTAGCGCTCAGCGGGACCGCGCGGGCGATCCCGGGGAGGACGGTGCACGCGACCCGAGGCGGGACCGTGCGGGCGATCCCGGGGAGGACGGCGCATGCGACCCCAGGCGGGACCGTGCGGGCGACTGCGGCCGGGACCCCGCGACCCGTCGGCGGCGCGGCCGCGACAATCGCGGCGAAGCCGTGGCTGATGGCGCAGTACCGTCGGGAGGCTCCGGTAGTTGCGCCGGTTCGCGTCACCGCGACCGCCGCGTTGCTGATGGACGCCCGGACCGGTGAGGTGCTGTACAGCCGGAATCCGCACCTCGTGTGGCCCCCGGCCAGTACGACGAAGGTGCTGACGGCGCTCGTTGCACTGGAGAGCATGCCGCTCGACTCGATGATCACGATCAGCCCGGAGGTGGCCAAGTTCCGTGTCGGGTCCGTCGTCGGGCTGCCGCAGGGGGCTAAGATCTCGCTGCACGATCTCTTGTACGGCCTGATGCTCCAGTCCGGCAACGACGTCGCCCTCGCGGTCGCAGAAGGGGTCGCAGGGTCCGTGCCCGCGTTTGTTGCCCGCATGAACGCGGAGGCGAAGCGCCTGGGGGCGCGGCAAACCCATTTCACTTCGCCACACGGTCTCTACGATCCGAACCACTACACGACCGCGTACGACCTCGCGCTGATCACGCGCGTTGCGATGCAGAACCCAACGTTCGAAGACATCGTCCGGACTCGCGAGTGGAGATTTCAGCCGCCGATCGGGCCCGCACACGTCCTCTGGAACCACAACCGGCTGCTCTCGCGGTATGCGGGTGCGGACGGCGTGAAGACCGGGTACGTGGACATGTCCGGCGAGACGCTGGTGGCGTCCGCGACTCGAAACGGCTGGCGGCTCATCGCCGTGCTCCTGCATAGCGGGGACATGTGGGGGGACGCGCAGCGGTTGCTGTCGTACGGATTTGACCACTACCGTTCGATCGAACTCGCGCGCGCTGGGGAGGAAATGGCGGCGATCCAAGTGCGCGGAGGGGACGGCCTCCTCCTGGGAGTTGTGCCCGCGCCCGTGTACGGCGTTGTGAGCGGGGAGACGGAACCGGTACGACGGGTGGTCGTCGATCGACACCTCACGCTGCCGATCCGCCGCGGCGCCCGCGTGGGCGAGGTCGACTTCTACGAGGAGGGCCGGTTGCTGCAGTCCGCGCCGCTCGTCGCGGCCCGTAGCTTGTCGGCGCGCACGGATCTCGAGGATGTGCTCCACTGGATGGGTGTCGTGGTTCAGCACGTCGTCGGTGCGGCGGCGGTGCTCTAAGGGTGGAGTAGCCGCACGGGTTCGGCTCCGCTCCAGCCGTGCGCTTCGCAGAGGTCGTCGGGCCGGGCGGTGGACGAGTGGGGCGGAAGCTCTACCGGTCGCGTGAGGACTACTGGATCGCCGGGGTCTGTGGCGGGCTCGGGCGGTACTTCGCAGTGGACAGCAACCCGATCCGGTTGGGATTTGTGCTGCTGGCGGCCTGGAACGGTCTCGGGGTGTTGCTGTACCTCGTGACGGTGCTGATCGTCCCGGAGGCGCCGCTGCCAGAACGTCCGGACGTCCCCGGCGCGGCCCCACCCCCGAGCGAGCGGGGGGACGACCGGCGGCTCCGCATGCTCGGCTGGCTGCTCGTGTTGGGCGGCGTCTATCTGCTGCTTCGAAACCTGCGGCTCTTCCTTCCCATCGTCCAGGATCAGGTGTTCCCGGTGGTGCTCATCCTCGGCGGTCTGGTGCTCCTGCTGCTGCGATCGGGTTCTCGGCGGGACTGAGCACTCGAGGTTGGCGTCGCGACCGCTAGCGCGTGCGTAGGTGGAGCGGCGGGATGGGGTGCCCGAGAAATCCGCGGCACCACACCAACCCGAGGGTGCGCACGACGGTTCCGCCTCGACTCACCGGTACCGGCGGCGCAGGTTCGAGCGCGCGACACCCCTCTCGCAGGTCCACCTGGATCGCGTACCGTCCGTCGGTGACGAACAGGCCGTCTTGTCCGCGAAGCGCCGGCCACGCCGCCCAGACGCCGTACTGATCTTCGCCAGTGATGGTGGTGGTCGTGTATCGGTCGTTCGTGTAGAGATCGAACTGCGCCATCACTTGATAGCGGTCGCTGGTGATAAAGTAGGGACCGCGGGCGCCGCGGGCACCGGCCGCGACGATCTCACGGCTGGCCGCCGGCCATCCCACGTAGTCCACGGTGGGATCCAGGTGAGGCGGCAGGAGGGCCGGACCGATCGCCGGGATCGCATAGATCAACGCGGTGATCAGTAGCGTGGAGACGAGCACGGCGACGGCGGTGCCGCGCCATGCCGCGCGCCGGACCCGCCACGGCCGTTCCGTCGCGAGGCCCGCAAGCGCGATCGTCGCGGTTACGTATCCGGGGGCCGCCCAGTGCCCCTTCGCCTCGCCGAACACGCTGACCGCGAACATGGTGACAATGACCGGGATGCCTGCCGCGGCCAGAAACAGCCACGCGTCGTCTCCGGCGAGGCCACGCCGCGCGGCCACCGCGAGTGCCCAAAGCAGCGCGGGGAGCATGAGCGGTCCGAGGTAAACGAGCTCCAACCCGACGAACGTCGGGAAGTTGCCGCGACCCGACCAGCCTGGCCGGCCGACGTCGATCGCAAACGAGATCCAGTGGTGCGCGGCGTTCCACCACACGACCGGGGCGAAAACGGCGACCGCGAGCGCTAGCGCCCCGTATGGCTCCCAGTGCCGCCACCAGCGGCGATGGGTGGGGTGGAGGGCGAGCCACGCCCCGATGGACAGGGGAAGGAACACGGCCGTGTACTTGCTCTGCAGGGCGAGCCCCGTCCACAAGCCGGCCGCGGCCCACACCGCCCGCCCAGGCCGATGCACGGCCCGCCACGCCCAGAGCAACGCAAGCACCCAGCACAGCCCGAGTGGCGCGTCGGGTGCCGCGAGCACCGCACCGCCGGCGAAGACGGGCACGACGTTGAACACAACGACTGCCCAGGCGGCCGCCTCCGGCCGGCCGAGCACATCGCGCGCCAGGGCGTACACGGCCAGTGACGTGACGAACGATAGCACCGCCGCGACCCCGTGGACCGCGAGGCCTGGGTTCGCGGTCAAGTGTCGTGCGGCCCAGATCAGCAGCGCGATCGCTGGCGGGTGGTCGACGTAACCTGGGGCGAGGTGTCGGGACCAGTCCCAGTAATACGCTTCGTCGTCGCCAAGCGGGAGTGCGGCAGCGATCACCAGGCGGAGGGCGAGCAGCGCCAGGAGACCGACGAGCACAGGGCGGGGCAGGCGGGGCATCCTGTACGATCGTAACGGAATGCGCCGGCACGCGTCAACGTCGCGCATTCTGTAGGAGCGATCCGCGCCGACCCCGAATTCGACAATCCGTGGCGACGAGCTCCGAGATCGCGGTGGCGATCGACGGCCCGATGGGATCTGGCAAGAGCACCGTGGCGCGCGAGGTGGCGCGGCGCCTCGGCTTTCGATACGTGGACACCGGAGCGATGTACCGCGCAGTGGCGGTTGCGGCCCTCCGCCGCGGCGTTTCTATGGACGACCCCGCGGCGCTCGCCACCGTGGCCCGTGAGATCGGCCTCGGCGTCGAGACCGGGTCCGATGGGAGCACCCAAGTCACCGTGGACGGTGAGGACGTCACCGACGATCTTCGGACCGTGGCGGTGAACCGGGTCGTCGGAAAGGTCGCCGGCGTTCCGGAGGTGCGCGCCGTGCTAGGGGACCTCCAGCGCGCGCTCGGCACGTCCGGGGGAGTGGTCATGGATGGACGCGACATCGGATCGGTGATTCTCCCGGGTGCGCAGGTCAAAGTGTATCTCACCGCCTCGCTCGATGCCCGGGCGCGCCGCCGGCAGGCGGAGATGGCGGCGGCCGGAGAGATGGTCTCGATTGAGGACGTCCGCCGGATCGCGCACGAGGACGACCGGGCGGCGACCACGCGCACGGTGGGGCCGTTGCGGGTGGCGCCGGACGCCGTCGTGATCGACAGCACTGATCTGAGCGTCGAGCAGGTCGTGGACCGCATCTTCGCACTCGCGGAGCGCGTTCGTGGTCTATAGCCTGTCCAGGATGATTACCCGCGCCGTGCTGCGGTGGTGGTTCGGGTTCCGCGTGGACGGGCGGGAACACGAGCCCGCGATGGGTCCGGTGATCGTCGTCAGCAACCACCGCAGCGATCTGGACCCCCTCGTCGTCGGCTCGGCGCTGCGCCGCCGCGTCACGTTCATGGCAAAGCAGGAGCTGTTCCGGGTGCCCGGTGTGCGCTGGTGGATCAGCGCGTGCGGCGCGTTTCCCGTGCGCCGGGGGGAGGCCGATCGACAGGCCCTACGCACGGCGCTCAAGATTCTCGCCGACGGGGGGGTCCTGGTGATGTTCCCGGAGGGCACCCGCGCGTTTGGCCGGGAGCTTCGCCCGCCCGAACCCGGTGCCGCGCTGCTCGCGCTCCGCACGGGCGCAGCCCTGTTGCCGGTCGCCATCACCGGCACGGACGAGGTGCTCCCCCGCGGGGCACACCGGCTTCGACGCGGCACGATCCGGGTGCGGATCGGCGAGCACATCCCGGTCGCCGGCGTCGACGGCAACGGGGCGAAGGCGGGACGGGAGGAGATTAATTTGTTGGGGCGCCGCTACATGTCGGCGCTCGCCGCGCTCCTCGCGTGAGTGGTACCCTCAGGGAGTCACCGCGAGCTTCTCGCGGCGCCTCGCGGAGCACCCGTTGTCACTGCGTGTCTTCAACCATACGGAGAAATACGTCCACGATGTGCGGGTCGAAGTGTGTGCCGGTCTGCTCCCGGAGGTACTGCCGGGTTTGCTCAAGGGTCCAAGCGGAGCGGTACCACCGATCCCAGCGAAGCGCGTCCCACACGTCCACGACGGCGAAGATCCTTGCGGCAAGCGGGATCTGCTCGCCCTTGAGACCTCGGGGGTATCCTGTTCCGTCCCACTTTTCGTGGTGACCGTAGGGAACGTCGAGCGCCGGCCGCAAGTACTCGATCGGGGCGAGAAGTTCGTACGCATACACCGGGTGATGGCGCATCACGGCCGTCTCATGCTCCGTCAAGGGGCCCGGTTTGTGGAGGATGGCATCGGGGATACCCATCTTGCCGATGTCGTGGAGGAGCGCTCCTCGCCACAGTTGCACAAGATCGGGTTTGGATAGTCCCAGGGTGCGGCCCAGGCGAAGCGTGAGTTCGGCAACGCGGCGGGTATGGCCCTCCGTTTCTTCGTCCCGGAGGTCGAGCGCGCGGGACCATCCCTCTAACGTCGTGTCATAGGCACGCGCGAGTCGCGCCGACGTACGGCCTTCCTGAATGAGCGTGCCGAAGTACAGCGCCAGAAAGAAGCCACCTCCGACAAACGCGCCGATGTGGACCCCGTTCGGACCAAGAGGGCTCCCCTGTCCCATCCAGGTCCACAGCAGGGCGATCGTCGCCGCCGTGGCTGTCGCCGCGGCGAAAGCCTGTTTGAGGTCCATCCGAGCCGCCGCTTCGAGGATGGCGAGATAGTAGAGGTAGAGGAACGGGCTCCCGAGATCTCCGGACATCATGACGATGAACGTAATCACAACGATGTCCAGCACGATGATGAGATCTGGCTTGCGCAGTGCGGGCACCATTTGTGGCGCGACGGTGAGAAGGACGACGTATGCCACGAGGAACGGCGGTAGCCACGCAATCACGGAACCGGTAACGGGGATTGTCCCCATTTCGATGGCTACGGTCAGTGCGAAGCACACGAGGAGCCGTACGAAGCCACCCCATTCACCGGTTGAGTTCGACGGGAGCACGCGCTCGGCCGCGACATCTGGGGGCGCGACGCGGCTCTCGTTACGGGGCGTGGCGCGTGGACCCCTCCCGATCCCCCAGGCTTCCGCGACGCTTCGCGACGGCGTCTGTGACGTCTTGCCGAACCCCCAAGCGGGTGCTACAGCCATTGGACCGCCTCCGCTCCTTGGTGGGACGCTGGCCGCACTTAGCTCCGGCCACCCGAGTTGCCGCCACCCTGACCGTTCCCAGAGTTGCCACCCTGGCCGTTTCCAGAGTTACCGCCCTGGCTGCCGTTACCCGACTTGCCGCTACCGGACTTGCCACCCGAGTTGCCGCTGCCGGATTTGCCACCCGAGTTGCCGCTACCGGACTTGCCGCCTGAGTTGCCGCCGCCGTTGCCGCCCTGGTTCCCGCTACCGGACTTGCCACCC
>Ga0209168_10000255_pt1 | contig 58487 bp, 48 predicted proteins | sample Coa_R1_FD_187156 | JGI IMG/M metagenome (GOLD analysis project Ga0209168, IMG submission 187156) | Surface soil microbial communities from Centralia Pennsylvania, which are recovering from an underground coalmine fire - Coalmine... | ecosystem: Environmental > Terrestrial > Soil > Unclassified ...
AAAAATCAGCCGGAAAGGTTTCGTCTCGCCCGGATACAAGGGCGCAGCCACGAGATCGACCGTGTCAGGATAAGGTCCGCTGGTCTGCAGAAGCTTGATGGGAACGACTTCGATCTGCGCAACTTGACCATATGCATCTTTGAAGGTGACCCGCACGGCCGCGTGGGTAACAGTCTTGTCGCCGACGTTGCGGATGTTGCCATCGATGTAGGTTACGCTGGCACCCACGAAATTTTGTGCCTGGCTCATCTTAATGTCTGAGATTTGTAGCTTGACCGCGTAGGGCGGAATTTTCGGTACGGTTTTTACCGGTTCACGAAGCAGCAGCGCAGCGACAAGTACCAGGCCTACGACAACAATAATGGCAACTATGATGAATCGTCGACTATGGTCCGGCTCCTGCGTCCCCGGCGATGGCTGGATTAAATCGAGACCGCCCATGTCAGGATTGTATTGCTTGGAGCAGCTTCGGGCTATTTTTTGATCAGGCTGGTATGGCTGGCCACACACAGCCATGCATTTTTTTCCAAGACCCAGGTGTCCGTGAATCGTCCCCAGTGTTCGAACGGACGGCCTTTATATGTTCCCTTGGTGTGATAAGTTCCGATCACTATGGCAGCACCCTCGTAGGTGAACACTCTCACGTTCTCATTGACAACCATGGTTGCCTGATAAGAAGTGTCCATCAGATCCGCGAGAAATTGGGTCTTATTCATCACCGTGCCGTCGTAGTCGGTATAGACAAAGGTGTCCGGCAACATGCTCGCGACGACGGTGGAATTGTGGTGCACCTGGGCTTGGTTCCACTCGTTTTCCAAAGCCAAGATCTTGCTTTCGTCTGCCTGTTCGGCAGCTCGCGCCAGCGGAGCGAGAAGCAGCGCAATTATTCCAGCAGTAACTGCAAGCCGCACGGGACGCCTTCCTTGCAAGCGTAACTAGGTAATGTTACGCGGCAGGCGCGAAGATTGAGGTACCTGAGAAGATGCCTGATTGCGGCTATTCTCCGCCGACAGTCAGGCCGTCAATGCGGATCGTGGGTGATGCAACCGAGCCGCGAAATTCCAGGTCATTGGCGATCTCTGAAATATTCAGGAACATATCTTTCAGATTGCCGGCGACTGTAATTTCCTCAACCGGGTAAGTGAGCTCGCCGCCTGAGATCCAAATACCGGATGCGCCGCGGGAGTAATCTCCGGTGACCAGGTTCACGCCCATGCCGAGAAATTCGGTGATGTAGAGTCCTTCTTTAACATCGCCGATAAGTTGCTGAGGAGTTCGAGCGCCAGGCTGAAGGAAATAATTCCCCGGCGCGATGCCGGGAGTGCCCGCCAGTCCGCGCGATGCATTGGCAGTGGTTTGCAGGCCAAGCTTTTTGGCAGTGTAGGTGTTGAGCAGATATGACTTCAGGACACCGTTTTCGATCACCACCGTCCGGCGGGTCGGAATACCCTCGCCGTCGAAGGGACTTGTACCGAAGCCGCCGACCAAGGTGCCGTCGTCAATAACGGTGACTTGCGAGGCCGCGACTTTCTGACCGAGTTTTCCGGCCAGGAAAGATGCCCCGCGATAAACGGAATCCCCGTTCACGCCTTCGAAAATATGGCCGAGGATTGAGTTTGCGACCAGCGGATCGAAAATGATCGGGACCTCTTGCGTTTTCACTTTTCGCGCGCCTAGCCGGCGAAGCGTGCGCTGGGCTGCGACTTTGCCGACATGCTCGGGAGACTCCAAACGGTCCAAGGTGCGCGCCACGGAGAACCAATAATCACGCTGCATGCCGCCTTTTTCGTCTTGCGCGATCGGGATTGCAGCGACCGAGCAATACGACCGGCGGAATTCGCCCACGAAGCCGTGCGAGTTCGCGAGAATTTTATGGCCGGTGGCGGCATCGAATGATCCGCCTTCGGAATTCTTGATGCGTGCATCGAAGTCGAGCGCAGCTTTCTCGGCGCGGCGTGCGTACGCGATGCGTTCTTCTCCGGGAAGCGAATACACGTCGGCCGAGTACAGATCGAGGTTGCCGGAGAGCGAGCCGAGCTGTGATGCTTCGGGAATGCCCGCGAAAGGATCTTCCGAAGTAATCTTCGCCAGTTCGATTGCCGATTTCAGCATTCGGTCGAGCCCGGAGGAAGTGAAATCGCTCGAGTGGGTGCTGGCGGCGCGCTTGCCATTAAATACGCGAACGCCAATCGACTTCGATCCGGACTCTTTTAGTGTCTCGACCTCGCCTAGGCGTACGAGCGTAGAGAATTCATCGCCCTCGCGTATCACGCACTCGGCGGCTGTGGCGCCTGCACGCATCGCGCGCTCGACAATATCCTGGGCTAATTCCTTCAGGTCAGTTTCGGATTGAGTGCTGTGATTTTCTAGTTGAATGGAAGCCATGGATTAAAAACCAAGATCATGAACCACGAAGGACACGAAGTTTCACGAAGGAAATCTTAGTCAAACACGAACGAGTTTCAAGCAAGGAAACTCACCTCGTAAATGGGTCTACTTCGTGAACCTTCGTGTCCTTCGTGGTTCATGCTTCTAATTAGTACTACTGCATGAATCCGCCGGCTTCTTTCCTTGCTGTTCCGCCAACCGTCAGCCGATCGAGCTTCGTAGTCGGCATACCGACGCCGACCGGCACGGCTTGTCCATCTTTGCCGCAGGTACCAATGCCCTCATCGAGCTTTAAATCGTTTCCGACCATCGAAACTCGAGTCAGCGCATCTGGACCGTTACCGATCAAGGTTGCGCCACGAATGGGCGCGGTCACGTGGCCGTCTTCGATCATGTAGGCTTCAGACGCCGAGAAGACGAACTTGCCATTGGTAATGTCCACCTGGCCGCCGCCGAAATTTACGGCGTAAATTCCGCGCTTCACTGAACGAATAATGTCTTCGGGCTCATCTTCCCCGGCAAGCAGATAGGTATTGGTCATGCGCGGCATGGGAATGTGCTCGTAGCTTTCACGACGACCGTTGCCGGTATCCGCCATGCCCATCAGACGCGCAGAAAGCTTGTCGCTCAGGTAACCTTTGAGAATTCCCTTCTCGATTAGGACGGTTTCTTGCGTCGCATGACCCTCGTCATCCACGTTCAACGAACCGCGTCGCCAGGGCATGACGCCGTTGTCGACCACCGTGCACTTTTCACTGGCTACTTTTTTGCCGATGAGTCCGGCAAAGGCTGATGTCTGCTTGCGATTGAAATCGGCTTCGAGACCATGTCCGACAGCTTCATGAATCAGCACTCCCGGCCAGCCGGGGCCGAGCACAACTTCCATGTCTCCCGCCGGGGCTTCACGCGCGTCGAGTTGCAGAATTGACTGCCGCGCAGCCTCTTTCGCGAAATATTCCGGCGTTTTCTCTCCGAAGAAGAAGTCCAAGGCAACGCGACCGCCGCCGCCGGAGCTGCCACGTGCGGAATTGGCTTCGGTCTTCGCGATGCAGGAAACATTCATCCGTGCAAGCGGCTGAGAGTCTTCAGCAAAGGTGCCATCCGATCCGACTACGAGAATCGTGCGCAGTTCGTCAGCGTAATTGGCGCGTACTTCTTTAATCCGCGGATCATATCCCCGGGCCGCAGCATCCGCCCGCATGACCAGTTCGACCTTGGCGGTGATTTCGGCGTCAACTGATGGTAGGGTCACGGGATACAGACTGCGCGCGGGCTTTTGCTGAAATCCTGCGCTTGGTGTCTTGGCGGGGCCTTTGGCGATCAACGCCGCAGTGCGGGCTGCGTGCAGGATTCGCGACGACGAAAGATCATCGGTATAAGCGTATCCGGTGCGCTCGCCGGATATGACGCGAATACCGCATCCCGCGGATATCCCCTGAGACGCCGACTTAACCATCGACTCATCCACGCTCAACGATGTCGAGGAAAGATACTCAAAATAAAGATCGGCGTAGTCACCGCCAGCCGAAAGCGCCGCCGCCAGATAGTGCTCAAGGTCGCGGTCGCTCAGTCCGTAATGCTGGAAAAAGAAATGATTGTTGTCCACGTTTATTGGATGACCTCACGCCAGGAAGGGACTCCGAATGCAGGAAACCCCGTTGAATTGATTATCCCACAGCGGCTTGCGGGAACGGGGCGGGGCTAATGGCGGTAGTGTCTTCGCTCTGCGCGGATCAATCGGGCAGTTTAATGCTGCCGTCGGCGGCGATTTGGAAGAATGGATTCCACGCCACTTCCCATAAATAACCGTCTGGGTCGGCGAAATATCCCGAGTATCCGCCCCAGAATGCCTCGGTCGCAGGTTTGAGCAGCTTGGCGCCGGCAGCCTTGGCCTCAGCCAGAATGCGATCGACCTCCTCTTTGCTGCGGGTGTTGTACGCCAGCGTCATCCCGCTGAATCCACTGCCGTCGCCCGGAACATTGGCATCTTTTGCGAGCTCTTTTCGCAGGTATAGGGCCAGGGCCATTCCTCCGAGCTGAAAGAAAACAATGTCTTCGTTGTTGGCCATCGACCGGCGCCATCCCAGGCGCTCATAGAATTCGCGGCCACGCTGCAAGTCCTTAACTCCGAGCGTGACAATACTGATGCGCTGCTCCATGTGGCTCCTTTTGCGAGGACAACAAAATCCTTCCTCATCAAATGTATTGCAAACCATGTTCATTCGTCACAGACGCGCTTCTAAGCTTCTGCCAGACTCCTTCGGATGACCTCTCAAACTCTGGCCGCCACCCTCGAAGGTTTCTTGTCGGGCAGCAACAATGCCGTTGTAATTGAAGACGGGGCTGTCACCTTTGATCTTGGACAGGCCAAGTACTCAATTTCCGGTGAGACCAATAAATGCCTGCTGCACCTGTGGTCGCAAGAGAGAAATGTCGTTCGACGGGTGCTGGACCTCGAAACCAAAGGCGAGACGCTGCGAGTCACGGTGCAACGAATGGGGCAGGCGAAACCCACAAAGCTGGACTTTTGTCGTGAGCGCGACGCGCGGACGAGTTCTGCGAAACGCGCCGCTCGGGTGTCTTATCAGCGCGTGCTGGATAGAGTGCTGCGAAAACATTTTCCTGAATTGACCGTGTCACAGCTCAGCACCGCGATGGACCTGGAGAACTCTTTTGGACCTGTATATACGCGTGGGTTATTGCGGCGCGGATTGACCGGGTTCGCGGTGCTCGGGGTCAACCGGCAGGAGCTGCAATCGTCGATTGACGCAGCATTGACATTCGGGATTCTGTGGCTCGACGTTTGCCGAGTGGCCCATGCAGGGAAATTGGTCATCGAGGGCCTCAAGCTGCTTGTGCCCGATGGATGTTCAGCGCTGGTGCGTGAGCGCATGGCACACCTGAATTTCAATGCAGCCAAGTGGCAACTTTACGAATTGGAGGAGCGCGCCGACGAACTCAAGCGAGTCGAACTCTCGGATCGCGGCAACATCTCGACCCGTCTGGTCCGTTGTCCGGAGGAAACTGAGATCGTCGCGCGCTTCGCGTCCCCGGTGGCGCTGGTCAAAGGGTTGATGCCTGAAACGGAAGTTGGAATGGTTTCTATGGCGGAAGTTTCATTTCGTTGTCATGGGCTGGAATTTGCGAGGGCGAGATTATCGGCGAAACCAGGGAGTTTTCGCAGCGAGCCGGAAATCGTATTCGGGACCGGTCCCGGGGAACGAGTTCTCGATGGCGACAACTTTGCGCATTTCGAGCGGCTAATTCGCAGCATTGGCGAAGTCCGCCATGCGGAAGGCCCCAGCGAAAGCAAGTGGTGGCGACTGCATCCCGAGCGCTGGCTGGAATCGCTGGTGATAAAAAATATTTGCAAATTGGATGACCAGCTCGATCCTCGATGGTGTTACTCGCAAGTGCCCGCATTTTCAGCATCAGACCGAGCTATGATCGACGTGCTGGTCTTGAATCGCGAAGGCAGGCTGGCGGTCGTCGAGTTAAAGGCTGACGAGGATATTCATCTGCCGCTGCAGGGGATCGATTACTGGTCACGGGTGGCATGGCACCATGCCAGGGGAGAGTTCCAGAAATATGCCTACTTTGCGGGGCGCGAACTTTCGCCACAGCCACCGCTGTTGATGATGGTAGCCCCGGCTTTGCGAGTGCATCCCGCTACTGACACTTTGTTGCGCTACGTTTCGCCAGAAATCGACTGGCTATTATTGGGAATAGATGAGCGCTGGAGAAAAGACCTGCGGGTCGTGTTTCGGAAGCGCCCGGGAAAGGCTGCGCTAAAAATGGCGGGATAATTGGATCCTCTTGTCGTAGGGTTGCTTTTTCCTTTTCGTTCTGCGTGCTACGAACTGAGGAAAATCATTAACCACGAAGGACACGAAGTTTCACGAAGGAAGCGCGAACTGGAGGTTATTTCCAAATCCCCAATAACCTGCGCACATCGATCAACTGCCCCAAATGATGCGCAGTGTGATCGGCAACCAGCATGGCCTCGCGCAAGATGGTCTGGCCTTCTCCCCATTCAATTTGCGCGAACAGATCGGTTTTGGGATCGTTGACTAGCTTCTTCATGGCATCCAGATCTTCGCGGAACGACTTGACACTCCCATCCCAGGCGATGGGGCTTGGCGGCGCGGGCTTCTTCGGCCAATATGCGTCCGGCCACTTCATTGCTCTGTAATTAGGATTGCGGCTGAAATCGAGGATGTCTTGTTGGGTAATGCGCATGTGTTCGATCAGCATCCACGCGGAGTGAGGCAATCCCTTGGGGACCTCGCCGTAAAATTTGTCTGGGAAGTCTGCAATGACGTCATCGAATGCTGCATGCGCGTGGCCACCATTGAGAAGTTCGATGAGATGCTTGCGTAGAGCTTGGTCAGTGTTCATAAATGCTAGTGTTTATCAGAAAAATCTTCGTCTAAGATGGTGGAAGTAACGGCTGCGTCGCAGAAAATATTGCTGCCTCCTGAGGTTTTTCTCCGCTGTATATTCGCCCAATCCCCCGCACGATGCGCCGCAAAGGCCAAGTCCCTCTTTGGTCTGCGAAGAATACCTCTCCGACGCGGTGCGACCGATAATACCAGCGCTTCAGGATCGCAAGATGCTCGGTGCTTTCGGTTGTCGATGGCGCGCACCCCTCAGAAATTTTCTGGATTACCTCTTGCACCCGGGATTCCATTGAAAGGTGCTTGGGTAATGCGGCAGGAAGCCTTTCTCCATCGGCGCCGTCACTGGAATTTGTTGCCGTGAGCGATCGCGCAACCTCGAACGCCGCCGGCCCATGCAGAATTCCCCTTGAAAAGCAAAACAGAGACACCGTTCCTCCCTCAGCGCTCGGCTGCACAACGATCGCTTGCAGTCTGTCGAGGGGCTGAACGATTTCCGGCAATTGCGAAATCAGGTGCTTGAGTTTGTCGATCTTGCCGTGGATTGCCGCGGCCTCTTCAAATGCCAGCCGTGACGATGCCTGCTCACGCTGTTCTATTAATTCGCGGGTAAGCGACTCGCCGCCAGTATCGAAAAAGGCCTGCACGCGCGACACTTCGGCGTGATATTCCTCGTCGGTGCAGCCCTTGTAACATGGCGCAATACACATCTTCATTTCGGAATAGACACAGCCAGGAAACGAAGGATCGGGGCGCAGATCGTCCACGCAGCGCCGCATCTTGAAAAAATCCAACGCGTCGCTGGCGAATTTTTCCGCAGCCAGCCGCGACGAAAATGGCCCGTAATACAAATTTTGACCATGCGGGGACAGCCGCCCCCGGCTGTCCTCGGGTGGCACTGTTGTTTCGCTTATGAGATCGTCAGATTTTCGAGCTTCGCTCGAGCGGACAGCCGGCGGCTGCTCCCCCCACGTAGTCTTGCCCAGGCGAGTCGTCACTGATGCTCGTGGATATTCGTTTTCCAGATGCAATTTGACCAGAGGGGCTGGACGAAGCCGTAAGCGGGCCGCATAAGTTTTCGGAAAGTTTTCACGGAGCAGCTTGTAAAGAAGGAATTGCGATTCAAAATCCGAACCAGTGGGGGTGAACTGGATGTCGCGAACCAGCAGGCGAAGATTGAGCCGCTTCGTCTGTTCATTCGGCTTGCCCAACAGCCGCTGCAGCCGCCGCCGAAGGTTGGCTGTCTTGCTGACGTAAGGCTCGCCATTACCACTGAGCAGGAACACTGCCGGCGCGGCTGGAACCTCAGCGAAAAAGTTTTCGTCGCAATCCGGCGAGAATGTCAGCTTGTGCGCGAGCACAAGTTCATTGTAATAACGGCGGGCGTAGTTCCTGGTTACTTGAAGAACTCATTCATTGGCGCGGCCGTGGCGCTGGCTCCAGGATAGTTCTTCAACCCTAGTAGCTGCATGATGGTTCGGAGCGTGTTCTCATGCCGGAAAGGCGTGTTCACCTTCACTCCAGGAACCACGTTTTGACCGACCACCGCGGTAAATACCTGGCCTTGCTCATCGTTCTCTCCGTTATCGAAGGTGATGAACATCACCGTGTTTTCCCCGGATTGAAAGTACTGGCTATTAAGCAGCGGGCCAATGTTCGTTTTAAGCCACTGGTCAGCAGCTTCGGGCGTACCGTTATGCGCATCATCTTCCAGATCAGGGATGACGATCGAATAGTCGAGCAAATTGTCCGCGGCTACGTCTACCGGAAATTGCGTAAACGGCACCACATTCTGCTGTTGTTCCGGATTGTGTGCCACATCGCTATACCAGACAGCAGGATCGTGGCGCTTGGCATAATTCCCGGCAAACATGCCCATGAAGCCAAACTTCGGCAACGCGTCGGCATACACGTTCCATGACATACCGGCTTTGTTGAGCTCCCGAAAAATATTGCCGTCAGTTATTGCGCTAGAGCATTGATTTCCGTCGCAACCAAAACGTGACTCGTTGTTTCCCGAAGACAGCCATAAATAATCGAGAAGCGAACCCTTCTCGTCGGAGTAGTAATTTGTTGCAACACCGTATTTGTCGCCGAGCGCCTTCAGCCAAGGCATTCGGTTCTGATAAACGACGGTGGAATAACCGTGGTTCTCCTCAACAATAAGGATGACGTGCGCGGCGGGTCCTTTTGACGGAGCGTTCGCGGCGCGCGGAGTTGGATTGATACCGTTGCCGCAGGCCGCACATAAACCGATTAGCACTAGGACTGACAATAGTTTGAGTTTCATCTCAACCTCCCTTTACAAATCGCGCAACTAGGCAAGGTTGGCCCATAGCCATTCCCTCGAGACTGGAAGCTGGACACAACAAGGACACAAGCGAGGGTCCTGCTATGCAGGAATGAAGCGTTTTGTTTGAGCTAAGAGCTAATAGCTGTTTTTGCCCGGTGCACCAATTGAACGCGAAGTACGACGAATGACGCGGTGGAACTTCATTAAAAGCAGAGTACGGCAGAGCTGGATGCCTGCCAATCGGCGAAACACCCTAGGCGATGTACTAACAACTGTTAGCTTTAAAACGCGTTTAGTCTGGTTTCTTCGCCGCCCGTTGCTTGCGCAGCTCTTCCAGTCGCTTCTTTAAATACTCCTGGTATTCCTGGCGTAATTTGGGGTCTTTGGGCGTGCTGTAAATCTCGCTGGATTTGTATTTGCCTTCGGCGAACTTTTTCTTAGTCCACTCATCGTGGATGTGAGTTTCATCAGCGCGGTCGAGCACTTCCTGGACATATTGCGGAGGAACAAAGTAAACGCCTTCGCGGTCGCCAACTACCAAATCGCCGGGCATCACGGTGGCGTTGCCGATGCGAATTGGAACGTTAATCCCAGTCATCATTACATTGTCGATGGGTGTTGGATCGACGGAGCGAAAATACGCGGGCATATCGATCTGCGCGATGCCTTCGAGATCGCGGACGCTGCCGTCCACCACCAAACCTCCGCCGCGCGTAGCCTGCATCACGTAATAGAAAAGATTGTCGCCCACGATGGTGCCGTCAACTTTTTTGCCGAAGAGATCCACAACCAGCACATCTCCCGGTTGCAGCATGTCGATAGCGGTCTGATTTTCCAGGCGACCAATGCCATGTTCTTTAGCTTTGGATTCTGCGACCCCATCTACATCGCCACGCATTGGCATGAACTGGACCGTGAAGGCGCGACCAACCATCGTTTTACCCGGATGCAAGACCTGAAAGCCATCCGCGTATTGATTGTCGAAGTGCTTGCTTTGCAAGACTTCCCAGACTTCTTCGGATGACAATCCTTTGGCGCGCTCGATCAAATCATCCGGCACCTTTGGCCTGCCATCGGGAAGGCGGCCAAAAGGATTTTGCGCGGTGTAGTCAATGAGATCCTGCTTTGAAAAGCTGATGAGTTGGGCAGAGGCGGTGGAAACCATCGCAAAGTAGGCCCATGCACAGATGCTAATGACGATCAGGATACGAAAGTTCAGAGTTTTCAATTTTCCCTCCAGAATGGATGGCGGTGAAGTTTCAGCTTACATTCTTTTTCTTGAGTTTAGCGAGCGGACTGAGGAATCACTGGAGGGGCGTGGACGGGCCTGGACGCCCGTCTTTACATGGTCAGCGATACTTTGATTCGAGCTTCGCTCGGCGGACAGCCGAGGGCGGCTGTCCCGACGTGGCTCGGTTAAGCGCTACGCAATGGCGGGTTGAGGTTCTTTTACCGCGGCGTCGAGGTGCTGCAGGGTTTGCTGCACAGTGAGGGAGTACATCTCGCGACCGACGCCTTCCCCAGATTCAAGTGCATTCTTCAGAAAATGACCGGCAATCGCTATGGCGAGTGGATCTGTGATAGTTTTCCCGTGACTCTTCCGATATTCGCTCCACGCCGTCAAAGGTAGAGCAACCCACACTGGGCGTCCGTCGACCAGGAATTTGATATCCACAGCATCAGCGTGGCGAGTCGCGACAGCAACAATCAGCGCCTGATAAATGCAGTGAACCTGCTTCTTGGTCCAGCGGTCGAAGGCATGAAACTCTCGATACATGGAAATAAAACTATATCAAATCGCGGGTCGGACACCGCAATTCGGTTGGCGCCAGGTTGGGTAGCAGAAACTTCCAAAGTTAAATTTTCGCCGATTGCATGGCAAACTGGCGGGCGGCACGTAGTTCGGCGATCGGATCACCGATGGGCAGAAACTCCATCGCGGCAATGCGGCGGTACTTAAGCTCCGCCAGCTTCCGGAAGATGTTTTTGTAATTGATTTCGCCGGTGCCAGGCTGGTGACGACCGGGTACGTCGGCTATGTGTACCAAGCCGACATGTTGAATGTTTTTCTCAAGCTTCTCGATCAGGTTGCCTTCTGCGATCTGCTCGTGAAAGAAGTCGTACAAGAACTGAACTTGAGAATGATTGACCGCTTTCACGATCTCAAAGCCCATTGCTACCGAAGTCAGAAAATATTTTGGATTTTCTTCGGGGTCGATATTTTCAAGCAGCACTCGAATTGGCTCCCCATTGATCTTTTCGCCGTCGATCAACTTGGCCGCCGATTTCAGACCATCAATGCAGCTCTGTTGCTGGGCCTGCACCGACATGCCCGGAACTGAGTTGCCGGAAAGGAAAATCATTGCCGGGCAATCCAACTTTTGCATGATTGGAAGGGTCTGGCGAAATTCCGCCAGCAATGAATCGCGCTCATTTGGATTGCATAGGTTGTGCTTCAGTCCGGCGGTGCAGTCAAAAGTGATGCCGAGCTCTTTGCGCTTGGCATTCGCGCGAGCAAAGTCCGGCTCGCTCCATTTCTCGTATTCACCAACCAGTTCAACATTCGTGTAGCCGGCTGCAGCGACTTTCTCCAGTCGCTGCTCGAACGGCAGGTCGCGAAAAACTGTCCACAGCATCACCGACAGGCCGAACGGCGCTTCCGCCCCGGACGCAACCGGCGCTGAGGGTACTTCCGCCATAACCGCCCGAGCAGGAAACATCGAGCCTGCCAGAATCCCGCCGGCCGCACGTGTAAAAGTTCGCCGATTCATTTTTTCTCCGCCATTTCTGATTTGACCTGGATATCGAGTTGCGCCGGCGCGAGACCCTCACTGGTTGCGTCCACATGAATTTCCCCGGCCTCATTATGCGAGCGCAGGATCAGCAGCGCCATGCCGTTGAAAGCTTTGCGATGATCGGCGTGAAATGGCTCAGTAGTCGCAGCGTTGCCATTATCAACTCCAGCGATTTCGCCCGCGCCGCTCACGTCGAAATGAAGCAGGTTATCCGCCAGTGGGCAGAGGTTTCCGTCTTTGTCCTCGACACGAACAGTGAGGTAAGAAAGATCATCGCCGTCGGCGTGGATCACGCTGCGATCGGCGATTAACTTGATGCGCGCGGGCGCGCCGGCAGTGCGAACTTCCTGCTCTGCCACTTGCTTTCCGCCCGAGTAGGCCACCGCCTTCAAAGTGCCCGGCTGATACGGCACCTCCCAGATTCGTCGGTACTTGCTGAGGAATTTCCCCGTGTCACTCACGTTGTGCCCGACCGGCATTTCCCATTCATCGCTGAACCGCTTCTTTCTGCCCAAGGATTTTCCGTTTAGAAATAATTCCACTTCCTCCGCATTGCTATAGGCCATTACGGGGATCGCCTGTCCCTCTTGGCCTTCCCAATTCCAATGCGGCAAAAGGTGAACCATGGGTTGGGTCGTCCACTCGCTCTGATAAAGGTAATAGTTGTCCTTGGGAAAACCGGCGAGATCGACAAAGCCGAAATATGAACTACGCGCCGGCCAGTCATTCTTTGTATCGCCGCCGTTTCCATCCCAGTAGGGCGTGGGCTCCCCTAGGTAATCAAAGCCGGTCCAAACAAATTCGCCGAGCACGTTCGGTAATTTGTCCTGGTAAGTGAATTCAACATCCGGACAATACGCCCAGAAGGGGGCAACCGTGTCGTAGCTGCTGATCTGGTGCGAAGGCGGTTTTTCGTATGCCACAATCGGCAGGTGATAAACCCCGCGCGAGCTTACGCAAGATTCGGTTTCTGAACCGTAAACCACCCAATCCGGGTGATCGTGCATGATCTGCTCGTAATGCATGGGCTGGTAGTTGAAACCTTTGACGTCGACATTGTCGGCGAAATGATTGCGAATGGCGTCTGCCCACTCATTCATAGCGGAAGTGGTGGGGCGGGTAGGGTCCTCTTCGTGAAAAAAGTCGGTGAGACGCTTGGCTTCTTTCCAACCGTCGGGTGATTTTTGCTCAGGAATTTCGTTGCCGATACTCCATAGAATAATGCTGGGATGATTGCGATCGCGCCGCGCCATGTCGCGCAGGTCGCGCTCTGACCACTGATCAAAATACTTGCTGTACCCATTGGGGACCTTCGGGATGTGCCACATGTCAAAAGCCTCGTCCATCACGACCAGGCCCATGCGATCAGCCAACTCAAGCAATTCGGGCGAAGGCGGATTATGGCTGGTGCGGATTGCGTTTACACCCGCAGCTTTCATGATCTGCAACTCCCGTTCGGTGGCACGCCGATTCACCGCGGCGCCTAGCGCACCTAAGTCGTGGTGCAGACAGACTCCGTGAAGCTTGTGCCTCTTGCCGTTCAACAGAAAACCCTTGTCGCGATCAAACGCGATGGTGCGAATTCCGAAAGTGGTGGAGTACTTATCGATCACACGATCGCCATCAAAGATTTCCGTGACCAGCGTATAGAGGTAGGGGCGGTCCATGTCCCAGCGCTGCGGATTTTCAACTGTGAGGGTAGCAGGAACTGTGCGCGTTGCGTCGGCTGAAACCGCGACGCTGGGGGCCCTGCCTTGGCTCACCGCTTTCCCGGATGCGTCCACGATGCTGTGACGAATTTCGATCGTGGATTCATTGGCTGAATCGTTTCGGACTTCCGTCTTAACCGACACGGTGGCTTTTTCGTCCGTGACTTGCGGCGTGATGACATACGTACCCCACTCCGCTACGTGCACGGGCGCGGTCACATCCAACCATACATTGCGATAAATTCCCGCGCCTGGATACCAGCGGGATGAATCAGGTTCGGGCGCAAGGCGGACAGCGAGAACGTTCGCTTCCGATCCGAAGTGCAGGTGCGGCGTCAAATTAAAAAAGAAACTTGAATACCCATACGGACGGCCACCTAGTTCTTCACCGTTCAGCCAGACGGTGGAATTTGACATAGCCCCATCGAAAACGATGGTAAAGATGCGGCCTTGAGCGCTCTCTGTCAGAAGAAATGACTTGCGATACCATCCGATACCGGACACCGGCAAGCCACCAGTCTCAGGATTGAACTTTTCGTCAAAGGGACCTTCAATCGCCCAGTCATGTGGCAGGCGAAGCAGCTTCCAGTTGGAGTCATCGAAATCTGGTTTTTGCGCGCCCTCGACGGCGCCTTTATAGAACCGCCAGTTCGCATCGAAGTTGACCCGGCGCTCTCCCGAAATTCGCACGGGTGCCAGTTGCGGCATGGTTGCGGTTGCGGCGGATGTCGCGAGCGCAGACAAGGTGAGCACGGACACCGCCATGATTTCAATTCGCCGCACAAAGGTGCCGATCATGTTGTCTCCACATATTCACTCTCGCGCATACGAATGATGGATCACGACCTGAGCGAGAGTCATTTCAGACACAGGGGACTATATAAGAAAAAACCGTTTGGTGAAAAGCCAGAGCTGCGCTGCGGCGGTTGGTTCAAGGCTCGAAGGATCCTGACGGCTACCCGGAGCACTAATTGAGATTGCATGGAGAGTTCGCTATGAATGTTAGCAGCGAAATCCATTGATCTATTTAAGGAAGGCATTTCATTTTGGATTTTTCCTGAGCAATGCCGCTCGGCGGGGACAAATAAAAGTTGACACCATTATCAGCGGCACAGATAATTCGATGAATTGCTTTTGTCTTCTTCCCCTGCGTTTTGGGTTCTCTAAGTATTCGGCCAAAAAAAACGAGCTAGAAGCTATCTGACGCCACCACTAGCGATATGGCTGGCGGATATCTGTACAACCGCGGAGTAAGCCCGGGGGCAAACCGTAAGGAGACCCGTGTGGAAAATTGCCCGATCGGTATACGGTGCCGCGCAGCGCACCTACTTTCCTTGCCAATTAAAAGCTTATTCGGGTTCAGCGGCGAATCTGCAGCGGAGTGTACGCCAGCTCCTTTACGGGTACATGGATGAATGATCAATTGAGTGTTTTTCTGCTTTGCGAGAACCGGCTTCTGCGCGAAGCTCTGCTTCGAATTCTGGGAAAGCGGACTGACTTAGCCATGGCGGGAGCCTGCGGTTATTCTTCTTCCGCAATGAGCGCATTAGTGGCCAGCCAACCGCGGGTTGTGGTATTGGATTCGCTGCGCCTGGCACTGGGCCCGCCGTTATTGCTGCGGCACATCCAGCAAAGCTTGCCCCATGCGCGAACAGTAATGATCGGTATGGAGCCGCGGGAAGAAGATTTTCTGAACGCCGTGCGCGAGGGGGTTGCAGGATACGTCTTTCGCGAAGCTTCTGCCGCAGAGGTTTCGAATGCATTGCATGCAGTGGCTGTGGGGCAGTCGGTGTGTCCGCCATGCTTCATGGCGAGGCTATTTCAGCATGCGGCGCAGCACCTCGCCATGCGGCAGAATTTGCACGCGCGAAACTGTTCTCAACTAAGCCGGCGTGAGCAACAGCTGCTGACGCAGCTATGTGCTGGACTCACGAACAAAGAAATTGCCAACCAGTTGCACCTTTCCGAACACACGGTGAAGAACCATGTCCATCGCATTCTCCGCAAAACCGGGACCGCTGATCGAGTGGAGCTCATTGATCTGTATCGTTCTGCGGGCGAACTGGGGTCAAGGCGCGACGATTCTTTCGCGCTCTCAGCAACAGCTTAAGCCGGCGGCTTAAGTCTCTACGTAGTCGCCGCTTCTTTTGCCGGGATCCAATATACTTCTTCTTTCAAGTGCTGCTTGGTAAATCCGATGCGCTTAAGAATGCTCTTCCCGTTTTCAATCATGTCGGGATGGCCGCACAAATACGCAACCGCGTTGGTACCGTCGAGTCCCCACAGGTCTGAATACTTGCGCATAACATCATCGACGCGGCCCATTTCTCCATTCCACTTCTCGTCCTCCCAGGGACGGCTCACCGTTGGCACGTATTTGAACCAGGGGACTTCCTCTGCAAACTTACACAGCTCGTCGGTGTAGCCAAATTCCCATGATCGACTGGCGCCGTTCAGCAAGAAGAGTTTTTGCTCGCCTTTGAACGTGCCTTCCTTCCATCCCCGATACAGTGTGCGCACATAACTTACAAAAGGAGCAACGCCGGTAACCGTGCTGACGAGAAAATGGTTCGTCCGTCCGCTCTTCTGATCGAGCGTGAACAGGCCCTTGGGGGACTTTCGCATTAAAACTTCATCGCCGACCTGAAGTGTATACAGCTTAGGAGTAAGTTCGCCTTGCGGGACCAGTTCGAAGAAAAATTCCACTTCGTTCTCGAGTGGAGATGAGGCGATCGAATAAGCCCGCTCGCTCCGCTTTTCCGGCGTCTGCACTCCGAGGGTGGCGTATTGCCCGGGCTTGAAGGTAAATGGCCCGCCGGGGTTGACGCGAATCATCCACAGGTCCGAAGCAAAGTCAGCGCGCTTCATTATTTTTGCGCGATAAAACTTATCATCTTGCGTATCCATTGAACCTCCGCAATCACGCCACTCAGTTTACAAGAATTACCCATCGATTCCTGTGATGCAGGTCACTCGGTGCCAACTGGCACAGGCCGGTTTTGCATCGGAGGCGGCTGCCACTTCTTCAGTTGTTCGAGCGCCAGCATGCTCTTTTCCCAGGACTGGTGGCTCTTTTTGTCGTGATAGGGCGCGTTCAGGTCGGAATAGAACTCTAAAATATTGCTGCGCAGCTCAGGCGTCATCAGGGCAAATTGTTTCTTACTTTGGTCCTGCAGCAGCTTCGAATAGGTCACATCAGCCAGCGGATATTCTGCGGCAGTGGTCTTGCGTCCAGTATCGCAGTCAGTGTCCGTGAGATCCATTCCATTGTCACGCAACTTGTGCAGCAAAGAATAATAATTATCTGTGGTCTGGTTCACGCTCTTTATGTATACGTCCTCGGTTTTGGTGGTGGGGACTTTGAAATCGAGAGCGCTGGCAGGCCCGATCTTGGGAATTATTCGCAAAATAAACGCCAGCACGTGCGAGCCAAATCCGGGGCGGCGATATCCGCGGCCCCATTGTTTCTCATAATTCGCACGTGAGAGATGGTACAGGAATTTTCTTTTATCAAAATTCGGCGTGTCGCGCACCAGATCAGCACGGCGGTTCAGCAGGGCAACCCGCGTCATCTCGGGAATAATCGTACTGATGGCACGGCGGAAGGTTCCAATCGACATGTCCTCATTGCCAAGGACGTCGTTCAACTGCAAGCCGTAAGTCTGAACGAAGGCACGGTCAAGTACTGGTCTCGAAACTTCGAATCCGATGAAGTCATGGAAGCGATCCGAGGTGTAGCGGTTTTTTGCAACCTGCACCATGTCGAAACCGAATTCAGTGCGAATGTGGGCCTTGTGATCGTCGGCATAAGTGACCTCGTTGCCATATTTCTTTCGGAGCTTCGGGAATTCAATGGCGACAACCTGATTTATTGCCGGGTGGCCCATATTGTCTGACGAGTAGTGGGCGAGCGCTCCCAGCGCGAACGCATATTCGTTGATGTTGGTGGAATCTGCGATCAGGGCAGAAACGAAATCGCCGGTGCGGACATAGTGCACTAGATCGCTAAAATATTTATTACCAAATGGATAATAGCCCATATCCTGCACCACACTTCCGCCGTAGGCGTAGGCATGCGCTTGCTTGATCTCGTCGGGCGTAGCCTGCGGAAAACGCTTCAGAAGCAATGGGCGAATCTCGTCTTTCCACGCCAGGTCAATTATTTGTTCGTGAGTCAGAACGGAGTAGGAGCGGCTGGGCAGCGCGCATCCCACCACACAGGAAAGTAACGCGATCAGACAGAGAGATCTCATTGGCAAGTTTAGAACAGAGCAGGCCAGCTATTTGCCCACAACCAGCACTTCAAAACTGTCGGGCAGAATAGTCGGCCGGGGATGAGGCTGCTCCGCTGTGGCTGCCGGCGGAGGTCCAAACTTCGCGGTGACGAGATAAATGCGGTGCGTTTTGGAATCGAGTTCCATGGTACGCGCGCCGCGTTGGGTTTTTACGTTTTGCACCACGCTGAACTTGTCTGGCGAATCTTCCTTTACCACAGTCAGCACGCCTTCGCCGCAAGAGGCAAACGCGAGCTTATTGTCCGGATCAAAGCGGTCGGCATCAACCCCATCGCCGATCGGAAGAGTGGTAATCACTTTGCCCGAGTCGGCATTCACCACTGCCATCATTTTGTTGTCACAGCCGACGAAAAGACGGCGGTTTTTTATGTCCATTGCCAGTCCGCTGGGCGATTCACAGGGAGCAAGCGGCCAGCGGGATTTTACTTTCAACTCTTTTGGATCAATTGCAACTAGCTCGCTCTTGTCTTCGATATTCACGAAAAGCTCGCCTTTGCCGGTGCTCACGCCGAATTCGGGTTTACCGCCGAGTTCAATCTTGCCCACGATATTTCCATTCGCGGCATCAATGGCGGTCGAATTGTGGCTTCTGCCGTTGAACGTGAACACGCGATTGGTGGCGGGATCGAATAGAATCGCATCAGGGTTCTCGCCAACTGACTGCACTTTGCTGATCGGCTTCAGCGTCTTGAGATCGAAGATGCTGACCGTGCCTTCGCGGCCGTTACTGGTAAACCCGCGGCCAAGATCTTTTGCCAGCGCAATGCCGTGAACACCAGGAGTGTCAGGAATATCGCCGACCGACTTGCCGGAATCAGTGTCGATGACCATCACGTGCGTCGAGCGGGAGATAAAAAGATGGTGAGAATCGGGGTCCACCGTCAAGTAGTCCCATCCGCCGTCGCCGCCCAGCTTGTAACTTTTTATGACGCGCAGGTCCTGACCAGCGGACGTCAATTGCGGGCCGAATATCGAAAAAGCAAACAGGAGAACGAAGGCAAGCGGTTTCATCGCTGGATCTCGCTTTCGAAGATGGGGGTTGAGTGCCGATAGAATTCTACTCGCAGAGCTGAATTCCTGTTAAGTCGGCAGGCCGCTTTCGTAAATGCGGTGAAAAGTACCGAGTGCAGTTTGTCTGCCCTCATACCAAGCCGAATTGGATTTCGCGAATTTAGTGACTATCGTGATCACGATCCGGGTCATCAGTGTCCCGGTTGGCATTGGCCGGGGATCGTGATCATAGGCATTCGCGTTCGGCGCGGCGGCAAAAACCAGCACGCCACCCATCGCGATGGCCACCCAGCGCGTTACCTACGTTCTCAATTTTCATGCTTGCGCCTGTCCGTGAACGCAGTCGTCCCAGTTTGGGGACAGAGGTCGTGGGGTGCTCCTAAAATCACCCCAGGAATCTGTAGATTCATGAGGATTTAGAATCGGCTTGTGAAGACAATGAGTTCCGGTGCCTTGGATCGGCAGGTTGATTTTCGTCCGCGAAAATTTCTCAGCGGAGGACATGTTCAGACTATTGCAAGTTTTCTTTTGCCGCGACGGATTACGCTGCCGAAATCCGAAGAAAGATTGATTGAAGTTGAGCCTGCTATTCACGTGCTTTGTCATTGTCACTGGCAAATGGATCGTCATGCGCTGACGATAATCGTGGTCCACGGACTTGAAGGATCCACAGAATCGAATTACATGTTGGGCATCGCCGAAAAAGGGCTGGCTGCGGGCATGAATGTCGTGCTCATGAACCAGCGCACGTGCGGCGGCACAGATCATTTGGCGCCAACGCTTTACCACTCCGGGCGCTCAGACGACGTGATGGCGGTTGCAAGTGCGTTAATTGAGAATGACGGTATTTCGCGATTCGCGCTGTGCGGGTTTTCAATGGGCGGCAACATCGTTTTGAAGACTGCAGGCGAGTGGGGAAACGCCGGCCCACGGGAATTCTGTGCAGTTGCGGCGGTTTGCCCGGCGATGGATTTAGCAGCTTCGGCGGACGCGCTTCATCATCCGGTGAACCGTCTTTACGAGCAGTATTTTCTATGGAAGCTCAAGGCCCGCATGCGAAACAAAGCCCGATGCTTCCCCGGACAATATGATCTTTCGCGATTGCATGGCTTGAAAAGCTTACGCGACTTCGATGACAAGGTCACGGCTTACTACTCCGGCTTCGACGGGGCCTCGGATTACTATGCACGGGCCGCTGCCGCAAATGTTGTGGATAAAATTACAGTCCCCACTTACATCCTTTATGCGCGGAATGATCCCTTTATTCGCGTGACTCCAGAGAGCAGGCGGAAAGTGGAAGGCAATCCCAACATTACATTCGTTGAAACCGAAGATGGAGGGCATTGCGCTTTTGTCGGAGAACCGGCTGGATACGATGGACACTTCGCCGAACGGGCCGTCGTGGATTTTTTCGCATCCGTGGCATGAAGAGGAAAACCTGCGGTTTCCGCAACGACACTGTTAATCCAAAAGCGATTGCAACCATAGCGTACGCGGAGGTGCACAGAAAAAGAACACGGAAGCACCCAAGGGGCTCACCAAGTTTTATTCCTGTAGAATCAGCGACAATGAAACGCGTTCGCGGCGTGACACTCAGAATCGCATCGGTGATTGCAATTCTGTCGGCCTGCGCCTTTGCCGAGCCGATTTCTCAGCTTCATCCCACTAATTACGTCAATGATTTTGCGCACGTGCTCAGTCCGCAGACTGAATCCAATCTAAACGATTTGGCTCGACAGGTTGATGAAAAGGCGAAAGCGCAGATCGCGATCGTCACTATCAACTCCCTAGATGGGCAAGATATTGAAAGCTACGCCGTGGATCTGTTTAAGCAGTGGGGAATCGGAAACAAGACGACGAATCACGGCGTGCTGATTTTGATCGCGGTGAAGGACCATCGCTATCGCACTGAGGTCGGTTACGGGCTGGAGCCAATTCTTCCCGATGGCAAAGTCGGAGGTTTCTGGCGGAGCGTGGTTCCATTACTCAAGCAGAATGATTATGATGCCGCGATCAAACAAAATGCGCAGCAGATCGCTGCAGTGATCGCGCAGGATGCTGGCGTTCAACTCACAGGAGTCAGTTCGACTCCCGAAGAACGCGCGCCGCCATCGAGGGGAATTTCCCTGGGCGGCGTTATTTTCATCATTTTTCTCATAATCATCGTCCTTGCGACTCCGCTCCGAAGCATATTGTTCTGGATGCTGCTCTCAGGCGGCGGGCGCGGCGGCGGGTGGGGTGGTGGCGGTTTCGGTGGCGGAGGCGGATTTGGCGGAGGGGGCGGTGGCTTTGGAGGATTCGGCGGCGGAATGTCTGGTGGCGGGGGTGCCAGTGGAAGCTGGTAAGGAGGGACTTTATGGCCCACGATTCAAAAGCTGACGAACAATTGCTGGGAGAGTTCGTGCACATGCTGCGTGCCGCAGCCGGCGAAAATTTGACCAGCGTCATTCTGTACGGTTCGGCCGCCGACGGCGAATTTCATCCCGAGTATTCGGATGTAAATCTGCTTTGCGTGGCGCGTGACACATCTTTCGCGTCTTTAAACAAGATTGCCGGCGCCGTTGAATGGTGGCGCAAAAAGAAGCATCATCCGCCATTGGTGATAACTGAAAAAGAATTAAAAGATACGGCCGACGTGTTCTCGATTGAATTCATTGACATGAAGCAGCGGCACCGGATTCTTTATGGCAGCGACGTTTTACGCGATTTGAATGTTCCGATGCACCTGCATCGGTCCCAAGTGGAATATGAGTTAAGGGAAAAGTTATTTCTGCTGCGACAGCACATTTTGCTCGCTGGCTCCGACCAGAAGGCCCTATGGGAAGCCATGCTGAATTCCCTGTCATCGTTCACCACCTTGTTTCGGCACGCGCTGGCAGAGTTGGGCGACGTGGTCCGCAAACACTCGCGGGAGGCGGTGCAGGAACTGGCGTCGCGGCTGAACTTCGACGCTTCCGCATTCGTACAATTAATGGACGTTCGCGGGCACAAGTCCGACCGGAAACAGCTTCAGGCAGGGGACGTCGCGACCCGCTACCTTGCCGCCATTGAACAAGTAGCCGCCGCAGTAGATACAATGCAGAGTTCCCCGCCGCGATCTTGAGTTTGTTGCGGGCAGAAAATCTTCGCGGACTAAAAGGAGCGGTCATGAGCAAAACTGCAATCGTGTTGATTACGATCCTGGTTCTGATTCTGCTGTCGATCGGCAAATTCGTCAGCGTTAAAAACACGCTGGTGGCGAAGAACGAGGCCGTTAAAACTTCGTGGTCGCAGGTCGATATAGTTTTGCAGCGGCGCGCGGATTTGATTCCCAACCTGGTGGAAACTGTCAAAGGATATGCTAAGCAGGAGCAGACTGTGTTTGGCGATATCGCGAAAGCTCGCAGCCAGTTGCTCAATGCCGGCACCCCGGAGCAGAAAATTTCCGCCAACACCCAGCTAGATGGCGCATTAGGCAGACTCTTGTTGATTGTTGAAAATTATCCGGAGTTGAAATCAAACGAGAATTTCCTTCGCTTGCAGGACGAACTGGCGGGCACTGAGAACCGCATCGCGGTCGAGCGGCAGCGCTATAACGACACGTTAAAGGATTACAACGTTTACGTGCAGCAGTTCCCCAATAACGTGTTCGCTTCAAGCCTGGGCTATAAGCCGAACACTGCTTACTTCGCGGCCACTGAAGGCTCACGCGAGGTCCCGAAGGTTAATTTCGGGACCCCAACACCACAGCCTGCTCCGGCCCATTAAATCCCGACGGAAGTCAGTTCGCGGCCGAGTGGGGAAACCCTTCGTTCTTCGCTTCGCGGTCGGCGAAGTTGAGAACTCCGTCAATCGGTGCGGTATTGCTTTGCTTTTTCCATAATGACAGACGGTCAAACCATAGACATACCCGAATAAACGTGTGACCAACCACTCCAGTGATCGGACTATAAAGGTCCGGGTTTGCGGACCGACTCGAGGCAATCGGATTAAGAGTTGGAACATTATTACAAGATGACGGCAATTCTGGTTGAGCGGGCAAAGCAGCGGACATTCGGACCCCCAAGTGCCACTCCGGGCGGCAACTTCGATGCAAGTTCCAGGTTCTGAGATGCCGGGCAGCATCTCCGTTCAGGAAAATAATATTCTACTCGCAATCGTGGAACTCGGCTACTGGCAAGGCATAGAAGGGGCGGAAATTTATTATCCGTAACCATGCTCAGCTGAGAGTTGCGGGTCCGATATACTCATCTGCTCGGAATTTCATATGCAGAGCTTGATATGACGCGAGCAGTGCTGGTCGCAGTGTTGCTGACTGCCATTTGCCTGCGCGCACAAACTGCGCCGCGGACTGCGCTCGCGAATGTGAGCGGCCGTACCAGCATCAGTCTCGACGGAACCTGGAACACAATCATCGATCCTTATGAAATCGGCTTAGGGAGTCACTTTTATGAGAACTCGAAGCCGAAAACCAAAAGCGATCTGTTTGAGTTCGACTTCGAGCACTCGCCCAAGCTGCACGTTCCTGGGGACTGGAACACGCAGCGCGAATCGCTTCTCTTTTACGAAGGGCCGATCTGGTATCAGCGGAGCTTCTCCTACTACAAGCAGCCTGAGACGCGGGCCTTCCTGTATTTCGGCGCCGCGAACTATTTCGCTCGCGCATGGCTGAACGGCAAAAAACTGGGCGAACACCTTGGCGGATTTACTCCATTCGACTTCGACGCGACCGATCAATTGATCGATGGCGATAACAATGTGGTCGTGGAAGTGGATAATACCCGGCACCCGGATGGCGTTCCTGGCTTGAAAACCGACTGGTGGAATTATGGCGGGCTGACCCGGGAAGTCCGGTTGGTGGAAGTTCCGCAGACTCATATTCACGACTATGAAGTTCAGCTCGCCAAGGGCAAAGCCGATGTAGTCGACGGATGGGTGCGGCTCATGGGGGCACGCGGTGCAGCCGAGGTGTCGATTGAAATTCCTGAAGTTGGCTTAAAACAGTCCGCGCAAGTAGATGCTTCGGGGCGCGCGCTGTTCCGGTTTCCTGCTCATGTGCAGCTCTGGTCGCCTGACAATCCTAAGCTCTATCAGGTCGTAATTTCCAGCGCGGGCGACAAGATCACCGATGAGATTGGATTTCGCACCATCGACACCCACGGGTCGCAGATCCTGTTAAACGGGAAACCGATTTTTCTGCGCGGGATTTCCATGCACGAAGAAGCGCCATTCCGCAGTGGGCGGGCGTTTTCAGAGCAAGATGATCGTACCCTGCTCAGCTGGGCCAAAGAACTGGGATGCAATTTCATTCGGATGGCTCACTATCCGTACAACGAAGAAATGTTGCGGCTGGCGGACCAAATGGGCCTGCTGGTCTGGGAAGAAATTCCGGTTTATTGGGACATTCAGTGGCAGAACCCCGCGACACTTGAAAATGCCAAATCGCAATTGCGTGAGGTCATTTCGCGGGACCACAATCGTGCTGCGGTTGCGCTCTGGTCAATGTCGAACGAAACGCCCATCTCCCCCGAGCGCACAGAGTTCCTGAAATCGCTCGCAGCCTATGCCCGACAGCTTGACTCCACTCGGCTGATTACCTCCGCCCTGAATCACTGGGAACAGAATGATTCGGATGTGCGCACAATTTCTGACCCGGTCGGCGAATTTCTGGATGTGCTGGGGGTGAACGAATACATGGGCTGGTACGAGGCAAAAATCGAGGACACCGACCACGCACAATGGAAATTTTCCTACGACAAGCCGGTGATCGTCAGCGAATTCGGCGCCGGCGCGCAATACAATCTCCATGGCGATGATCAGACTCGTTTCACGGAGGAATACCAGGCGAATGTATTTAGCCACCAACTGGCAATGTGGCAGCGGGTTCCAGAAATGGCTGGAATGTCGCCGTGGGTTTTGATGGATTTTCGTTCTCCGCGGCGGCCGTTGCCCGGTATTCAGGATTATTTCAATCGTAAGGGATTGATTTCGGACCAGGGCCAGCGCAAGCAGGCGTTTTATGTGCTGCAGCGGTTCTATAAAGACAAGGCTGCTCTGGGACATTAAGTTCGGACGTATCCTGTGGGGACAGCTGCCCTCGGCTGTACGGAGCCGTTACCCTCAACCGATCAGATCGTGTAGCCGCGGCCGTCCACGCCCGCGTTAAGAACTGGACAGCCGAGGGCGCTTGTCCCCACAGGACCTGATTTCTTCTTAGGAGACGACATGCAATATCGCAAGTTTGGCCGCACCGGAGTTCAAGTCAGCGACATCGCCCACGGGCTTTGGGGCATGAGTGGCTGGAGCGGCTCCGCAGACCGCGAATCTCTACAGGCCCTGCAGCTGGCAGTCGACCTGGGTTGCAACTTCTTTGATAGCGCGTGGGCTTATGGCGATGGGAAGAGTGACGGACTGCTCGGGCAGACGCTCGCCAAGAATAAAGGAAAGCGGCTGTTTGCCGCGTCCAAGATTCCACCCAAGAATGACCGCTGGCCAGCGCTGCCGAAATACAAATATAAGGACGTGTTTCCGCCCGACCACGTTTTCAACTACGCTGATTTGATCCGCAAACAACTCGGCACTGACTCCATCGACCTGCTGCAATTTCACGTATGGACCGATAAATGGACGGAGGAGCCTGATTTCCGCAAGACGATCGAAAAGCTGAAGAAGGACGGCACCATCCGTTATTTCGGTCTGAGCCTGAACCGCTGGGAGCCGGAGAACGGGATCAAGGCCATTCGTACCGGCCTGGTCGATGCAGTGCAGGTGATTTACAGCATCTTCGATCAATCGCCCGAAGATAAACTTTTCCCGCTTTGCAAAGAAATGAACATCGGCGTGATCGTCCGGGTCGCACTTGATGAAGGCAGTCTTGGCGGAAAAATGACCAAGGATACAACCTTTCCCAAAGACGATTGGCGTTCTGGATATTTCAATCCTAAGAATCTGGCCGAGACCATGAAACGGGTGGACAAACTAAAAGCGATTCTTCCAGTGGGAATGTCACTGCCGGAGATGGCGTTGCGGTTTGTGCTGTCGCATCCGGCTGTGAGCACCACAATCGTGGGCATGAGAAAGCTGGTGCACGTGCGGGAGAACATCGCATTTAGCGACAAAGGTCCGCTGAGTCCAGAGTTGCTGAAGCAATTGAAGAAACATCGTTGGAACCGGAAGCCGGCGCCCTGGTCGGATTAGGCTGGACGATGCGGAAAACATTTCGGACTGTTGGAATCGTCTTCTTAGTGCTTGCAGGGCTGGTTCTTGGTTGCAAAGTCGCGTGGGAATATGCGAACCGACGTAGCGCTGCTACCTTGCGCGAAGCGCGGGCCTCCTTTGAAACGGATATCGAACGGAATTTACCGCTGGGGACCGACGAGAGTCGGGCAATTGAATTCCTAAGCACGCACGGGATGAGGTATGACAAAATCGAAGCCAAGGATGCGTGGTGGCATCATGAGCCCTCGTACCACGATGCAGCCGAGACCGTAGAAGCCATAACAACAACCAAAATTAGCACGTCACTTTACGATTGCAATATGTTCTTGGAGCTCAAGTTTGACAAAGATAAGAAGTTAATCGGGTACAGAGACAAAATGCCCTGCGCTGGACCTTGGGGATAATCCATTGCCACTGATTGGCTGACGGCAGCGCCCGCGCCTCCACCATCATTTCAAAAATTGAAACGACTAAAACGTTATTAGGAATGCGACGAAGCGTTATTGCGCTCTGCGCCTGGCTTTGGGCGTGTCGCCGCTTACGCTGCCTTCGGTGGTGATGCGCGAGGCCTTGCAGACCTCTTTGGCCACTTTCAGTGCGGTTTCGCGGAGTGGCGCCCCGTCGGCGATGATGGAACTGGCAGCGAGCGTGAATTGTACCGCGTCTTCCTGTCTGTCGAAGTAGAGCACAACCTGACTTGCTGCCATGGCAGGATCAACCTCCGGGAATTCGTTAGGGACATAATAGGGTGGAATCATAGCCTTAGGGTGTACTGAGTAGGTGCCTGTTTGCTCGAGTTAAGTACTCAGAAGTACATCGGGGACCTCCCTGGCCTTGCCGACCTTAGGCGGGCTACAGCATCCGCCGGAGGGTAGTTTGCCGCGAACAGGTGTAAAAAATCATTGAAACCTTGGCTCTGAGCCTTCTGCTCAGATAGACCCGGAACCGGGTTCCCTCGTTCCTGCTTTTGCCATCTCAAGACCGGCAAGGAGCTGTTTATGAAAAGCTGGTCCGTCATCATTGCTGGATTCGTATTCTGCAGCACAATAGCGTTTGCGCAAGAACCTGCGCACCCAGGGCAGGTGTTCTCATCAGACTTAGTGTTGTGGTCGTCTGTGCAGGAGCCGCACCAGCCCGAGCAAGACCACCCCCACCAACAGCCCACGCCTGAGCCGAATCCAGAGACCCAGCCCGCGCCGAATCCCACACCACCGCACCCGGGACAGCAGAGTCCTCCATCGACCCCGGCGTCGCAGGACAAGAGCGCGACCGCACAGATTTTTACAGGAACGATCAGTAAAGAAGCCGATAACTACGTTCTGAAGGTCTCGGATTCAACTTCGTACAAGCTGGACAGTCAGCAGCAGATCCAGCCATTTGAAGGCAAGCGCGTCCAGGTCACCGGAACGCTCGATTCATCCATCAATCTTATTCATGTGGATAAGGTTGAGCCGATCTCATAGACGCGAGCTAACGGACACAACCTCCTTCACTGCCCACTGCTCTGCTACATTTAATTCTTCATGTCAGCGCCTGATTCCCGCTTTGTTCGTGCCTGCAAAGCCCTGCCCGCGGATCGAACTCCCGTATGGTTCATGCGGCAGGCGGGACGCTACATGCCCGAATATCGCGCGGTGCGCAAGCAGCATTCGCTAATCGAGATTTGTAAGACGCCGCAACTAGCAGCCGATGTCACGATAACTGCGGCCGAATTTCTGAAGGTAGATGCGGCAATTATTTTTGCCGACCTGCTATTGCCTTTGGAAGTCATGGGCCTGCCGTTTCATTTTTCTGCCGGCGAAGGGCCGGTGATCGAAAGCCCGGTGCGAAGCGGCGGTGATATTCGTCGCCTGCGGACTGACTCTGCGGGTGACCTAGGCTATGTGGCTGCAGCCGTGAACCTGGTCGCGAAGCACTTCGGCGCGAAGTTACCAGTGATCGGCTTTTGCGGCGCGCCCTTTACGCTGGCTAGTTACATGATTGAAGGCGGCAGCTCGCGCCACTACATCAAAACCAAGAACCTGATGTATTCGCAGCCGCAAGCCTGGGACGAGCTGCTGGGCAAACTGGTCGCGGTCACGTCGGCATATGCGCGCGCTCAAGTTGAAGCTGGAGCTGACGTAATTCAAGTTTTCGATAGCTGGGTAGGGTGCCTGTCGGTCGAAGACTACAGGCACTATGTTCTGCCGCGAACGACGGAATTGATAAAGACCTTGAAAGTTTCGGGCACGCCGGTCATTTATTTTGGAACAGACACTTCGACGCTGCTGGCTTCGCTAAAGGAAACCGGAGCCGACGTGATTGGACTGGACTGGCGAATTCCGCTCGATGAAGGATGGAAGAGGCTGGGAAATGATGTCGCAGTGCAGGGCAATCTCGATCCGGTGATGCTGTTCGCGGACTGGAAGCAAGTGAAGGCAGGCGCGGCGCGAATTCTGGATCAGGCCGGTGGCAAGCCAGGGCACATCTTTAATCTCGGCCACGGCATTCTTCCCGAGACGCCGGTCGAAAATGTAAAAGCACTGGCCGAGTACGTTCAGGAGCAGACTACGAAGCAGCGGTGACTTCATAATGCGTAGTTCCGGCAAAATTGCGGTGCTGCTGCTGGCGCACGGCAGTCCTGCGTCCGTCGAAGACGTGCCGGAATTTCTATTGCATGTGACCGGTGGCCGACAACTCCCGCACGAAGTTGTGGAAGATGTAAGCCATCGTTATGGCGCAATTGGCCGATCGCCTCTCACCGATCTGACTCTGCAACAAGCCGAACTGCTGGCACAGGAAATCGGCATGCCAGTCTATGTCGGCATGAGGAACTGGCATCCATTCGTTGCGCAAGCACTCGCTCAAATGCAGGCGGATGGAATCAGCCGTGCGGTCGTGATCTGCCTTGCGCCGCACAATTCGCGCACCAGCGTTGGGTTGTATCGCAAGTCGCTCGCGCAGTGCGCTGATCCTGAGCTGACTTTTGATTTTGTCGAATCCTGGCACGACCAGCCGCAATTAATTCAAGCCTTCGTGCAAAAACTCACATCTGGACTAGAAGAGGCGCGAAGGGAATCCGGAAAGCAACCGCCGGTGATCTTCACCGCGCATAGCGTGCCAGAGCGCACTGTGCTCGACGGCGATCCCTACGAAGTTCAGGCAAGGCAAACCGCAGCGCTGGTGGCGAAGGCTGCGGGTCTAAACGAGAATGGCTGGAGTTTTGCTTTCCAGAGCCAGGGAGTGTCGGGAGGGCCGTGGCTTGGACCGACTGTTCAAGACACCATCACTCGCCTGAAGCAAAGCGGGCACGATCAGGTGTTTGTGCAGCCAATCGGCTTTCTGTGCGATCACGTCGAAATTCTTTATGACATAGACATTGCGTTTGCGGAGTTCGCACAAAAAAAAGGAATGCGGCTGTCGCGGGCGGAATCGCTGAACGATTCTCCGCTGCTCACGTCTGCTCTGGCGCAAATTGTTCGTTCTCGAACCGCGGCGGTCGCCGAAGCACGCTGATCTCCCATGAAGAGAATTGCAATCATTGGCGGAGGTGTTTCCGGACTTTCGGCGGCGTACGCTCTGGAGAAGCAAAAGAAAAAGGGCGCTGAACTGAACTACGTTTTATTCGAGGCGGGCTCGCGACTGGGCGGAGTAATTGCCACCGAGCGCGTCGACGGCTTTGTGATCGAAGCCGGACCCGATTCTTTTCTTACGGAGAAACCCTGGGCGACCGATCTTTGCCGCGAACTCGGTTTGGGTGATCAACTGATCGCGTCAAATGATGCTGCGCGACGGACCTACATCCTGCTAAATGGCCGACTGGTGCCGATTCCGGATGGCCTGATGTTCATGGTTCCGGGCGATTTTTCGGCTGCATTCTTCTCCTCTCTGTTCTCCTGGCCGACGAAATTACATTTTATTCGAGAATGGTTTTATCGACCCACGCCGGATCTGCCGGAGAGTACTGCGGCTGAGTTCATTGAACGCCACTTCGGACGCGAGATGGTGGAGCGTATTGCCGATCCGCTGTTGTCGGGAGTTTACGGGGGTGCCGCGGATGAGCTGAGCGCGTCGTCGGTGTTGGCGCGTTTTGTGGAGATTGAAGCAAGGCAAGGCAGTCTGGGGCGAGCGATGGTGGTTGCGCGGAAGCTACAGAGGCTTTCTGCGGAACAAGGCTCCGCCGGAGAGCCGAGGGCGGCTGCCCCCACACAATCACTTTTTACTTCTTTGAAGAATGGTATGCAGGCAATTACCGACGCACTTGCGGCGCAAATTGCGGACGCTGAGCGGCGACTTGATACGCAGGTGCAAACAGTCAATCCGGAATTCGGCAAGTGGCTCGTGGCGAGCAACGGTCGCACGGAAGAGTTCGACAGCGTGATCATCGCTGCGCCGGCTTATGTTGCGGCTGAACTGCTGCGAAATCCGATTCCGCAGATAGCGTCGGAGCTCGAACAGATCAGGTATAGCTCGTCAATTACAGTGGCGCTTGGTTACGACCATCAGACCCGCGTAGCTTTGCCACCTGGATTCGGTTTCCTCGTACCTCGGAGAGAAGGTAAACGCATCCTGGCGTGCACATTCGTTCACCGTAAATTTCCACACCGTGCGCCGCAAGATAGTGCGCTGATCCGTTGCTTTCTGGGTGGCAGCCGTGATGAGGAAATCATGCAGATGCCGGATGCCGGCATCACTTCGATAGTTCAACGTGAATTGCAGGAAATACTAGGCATCGCAGCGCAACCTGATTTCGCCAAGGTATTCAAATGGCCGCGCGCAATGGCGCAATATACCGTCGGTCACAAAGCCAGAGTAGACCGCATTCGACAGATTGTCTCCTCCACACCGGGTCTGGCCGTGGCAGGAAACGCGTACGGCGGGATTGGCGTGCCGGATTGCATCCGCTCAGGATCGGAAGCAGCGACGAAAGTACTAGCCGATCTCGGCGTTTCGACGCTAACACCGCACTAGTCAGTCTCGCTGTGACAATATTTAATACCCAGCAGATAACCCTCGCGGGAGAAATGTCCCGAGTATCTTTACGGTTCGATCTGACCGCAACCATCACGGTCAATCACTCCGGTAATCTTGGCACCGCACCTCCGAGGCATTCCACTGGTCGCAGCGCTTTCTTTTCTAACGGAGGTTTCACATGCGCGGGTCTTTTCTGATTTCAATAGTTTTGTTCGTTTCATCGGCCTTCGCCCAAAACCAAACTGGCGGCATGCCTGGCATGGATATGTCTCACACCTCGGAACAAGGTATGCATGACATGTCCGGCAGCGACGGCAACAGCCTGGCGATGCATTCCATGGAGGGGCACCACATGGACATGGGCCCTCATATGAAGATGACTGCGTTGCGTGAGCCGCAGCCCGGCGACCAGGCGAAGGCCGATCAGATCGTGCAAGCCGCGCGCGCCGCTGCCGAGAAATATAAAGACTACAAAGTCGCACTGGCCGACGGGTACAAGATCTTCCTGCCGAATGTTGAGCAAAAGCAATATCACTTCACTAATTATTGGAACGCATTCCGCGCACGGAACAATTTTGATCCCTCTCTCCCGACGTCATTGCTTTACGAAAAGAATAGTGAAGGTTACAAGCTGATTGGCATCATGTATACCGCGCCGAAAGATGCGACGGAAGACGAATTGAATTCTCGTGTTCCGTTGAGCATTGCGCAGTGGCACGCCCACGTGAATTTGTGCATGCCTCCGAAAGACCGCAGGCAGGAAGCAATTCCGCCTAATGCAAAGTTCGGGCTGGCCGGATCAATCGCGACCAAAGATGAATGCGATGCAGCCGGCGGCAAGTTCATGCCCCAGATTTTCGGGTGGATGGTCCACGTCTATCCCTTCGAGCAGAAGCCGGAAGACATCTGGTCGGTTCAACGGCAGCACAATCACACGGACTAATCGCCGGAAGCAGCCGCCGGGAACAATAACTCGATGCAAGAAGATAAAATCACAGGGGCGCGGCTGGCCGACGCGCTAAATACCCCTCACATCAGCCAGAGCGCATCCACATCCACAATCACGTTCGTTCGTGGAATCTTTTCCTTTTCGGCTTCGACCAGCATGGCACGCAATACTGTGTTCAGTTTCTGGCGGCTCGGCGATTTCAAAATAAAGTGATAGCGGTAGTCGCGTTTCAGGCGCTCAATGGGAGCGGCTGCCGGACCCAACACTCGCACGCCTTCATGACGATTTCTTTCGAACCAGCGGCCAAGGACGCCTGACCATCGGAGCGTTTCATCAAGCTTTGTGCTGCGCACCATGACGTTGGCAAGCGAACTGTAGGGGGGATAATGCATCCAGCTGCGGAAACGCAATTCCTTCTCGTAGAAGCCGGCGAAGTCGTGATGTGCCGCATATTGCACCGAGTAATGATCAGGGAAATAAGTCTGCAATAAGACTTTGCCGGGGATCTCGCCACGTCCGGCACGGCCCGCAACCTGTGTCAGCAATTGAAAAGTTCTTTCGGCGGCGCGGAAGTCAGGCAGGCCAAGCGCCATGTCCGCGCCGACTACACCAACCAGGGTCACTCCGTGAATGTCATGCCCTTTTGCGATCATCTGGGTACCGACCAATAGATCGAGTTCACCGGCGTTGAGGGCGTTGAGCACGCGCTCGAAATCAGCGTGGCTGCGGACGGTGTCGCGATCCAGACGCGCTATGCGCGCTTGCGGAAAATATCCGTGCAGCAGCTCTTCTAATTTCTCTGATCCCGTACCAAGAAAATATACATACTCGCTGCCACATGAAGCGCAATGCTTCGGCACCGGCGACATGAATCCGCAGTAGTGGCATTCCATCCTGCGCCGCGATTTGTGATGAGTCAGCGCAATCGCGCAATTGCTGCACTCAAGCTTTTTGCCGCAGGTACGGCACAGGACGACGGGTGAATATCCGCGGCGATTTAGAAGGACCATGGCCTGTTCTTTGCGTTCAAGCCGCAGCCGGATCTCTTCCATCACCTTGCGCGAGATCACCTGCTCGTTGCCGGTCTCCTGAAATTCCTGGCGCATATCAATCACTTCAACTACCGGCAGCGGGCGCTTCTCGACTCGGTCCGGCATTTCAACCAGTGCATAGCGATGCTTCTTGGCATTGAAATACGATTCAAGCGACGGTGTCGCCGACCCCAGCACCACCACTGCATCGGAAACTTTCGCCCGCATGACCGCAACGTCGCGTGCGTGGTAACGTGGAGTCTCTTCCTGCTTGTAAGAAGAATCCTGCTCTTCGTCGATAATAATCAGCGCCAGGTTTGAAACCGGAGCAAACACCGCTGAGCGCGTGCCTACGATTGCCCGAGCTTCTCCGCGCCGAATGCGGTGCCATTGTTCGGCGCGCTCTTTGTCCGAAAGGCCGGAGTGCAGGATCGCGACTTCATCTCCGAAAATTTCATGAACGTCGGCGGCAACCGCTGGCGTGAGGCCGATTTCGGGGACCAGCAGAATTGCGGTGCGGCCGGCGTCGAGTACTGATTTCATCGCCGCGAGATAGACCGCAGTTTTTCCTGATCCGGTGACGCCGTGCAGCAGAATACCGGCGAACTTCTTTGCATCCACCAGCACGCGAATTCGATCCAGGGCTGCTTGCTGCGCGGAATGAAATTCCATTCCCTTCCCCAACCCACGCGGTGTAACCGTGGATTTAGAAAACGGGACCGATTCATTGATCAGTTCGACGAAGCCGCCCCTGACCAGCGTGGCCAGCGTGCTGCGCGGGACGTCGAGTTCGCGCAGAGTTTTGAGTTCCAGCTTGCCACCAGCGGTGGTAAGCGCGCCTAAAATCAGTCGCTGATTGGCATTCAGTCTTGATTGCAAGGGCGCTTCAGGTGCCTTGACGCCCGCCGCTACATTGACCTGATCGTGTAGAGGCGGGCGTCCACGCCCGTCCAGCGAACCCCCATCAGCCTTCAGCGGACATCCGCCGCTGGACGGCCTGTTTAAGAGCACCGCCACTTTTCGGGTACGCGCCGCGTCCGTCACGTGCGAAGCGTCCTCGCGCTCAATCCACTTCTTTCGTATCATGCCCGCAAGCAGCTGGGGAGGAATGCCAGTCGCCGAACGGAGAGTTCCTTCTCGAACTTCATCGCGCATGGCCAGATAGTTCAACGCGCGGTACTCGATGTCCTGCTCTTCAGGGTTTTTGTGGGATCGCAACGAAGATCCCCCGCTGCCCGCCAGATGTAACGCCATGCGGCCTTCTTCGCTAATCCGGTACACGATGGCGCGGCGAAATTCCGCATTCAGCGGCAGCATGGAGCGGAAAACTTCGCCAATCGGGGCGAGATAGTAGTCGCTGATCCATTTCCCCAGCCACAACAATTCTTCCGAGAGCGCCGGAGTCTCATCCAGGACCTGGAGAACAGTCTTTGTCTTTACTTTCGGGGCACGGTCGTGCAGCTCGGTGATCACGCCGGGCAATCGCTGCCGACGGAACGGCACAATAACACGGCTGCCAACAACCGCAATCGCCTCCTCCGGCACACGGTATGTAAGCACCATATGCAGGGGAACGGGTAGGGCGACGTCGCAAAATTCAGGCATGAGCAGGGAAATTGAATCCTAGCATTCAGCTGCCACTGAGGTATCCTGACTGGGTTTGTACGCTAGCGCACCTTATCCCTCTTACAGCATTTTCTGAGCTGAATATTGGTTGAGAGTACAGAGTGTAAGGACGGCATGGCACGAAAGTGTAATTAGTTCCATAAGGATGCGAGACCTCGGTAAAATTTGTCCTAAGGTGTTTTCCCTAAGGAACCCAAGAATCCACAGGTTTGATGATCACACCCTGAGCGAAATAAACTCACATACCCAGTAACCGTTAATCGACTGCTCCCGGTTGAGCTACCCGAAATGACCTTCAGTGCGACGGATGATGCTAATATTTAGTTCATTTTGTGCTGCTTACAGGTATAAATCGCCGCTTCCGATCCGCGAAAATAGCTGTACTTACCACCCACGCATAAAGCTAATTGTGTGGCAAAAAAGCCGCAATCCAACGAATTCCGCGCGTTCATTTTTCTGTAATTTGCCCCTGCGCTGGCACACCATGTGCAAAGAAAGTTACAGCCCCGCAAGGCTGGCTTCTTCCGACTAGGCACCAAGGTGAGGTCATTCCAAGTAAAAAAGGTGACTTGATGAAGGAAAAAGAACTGCGGCCACGGGAGCAGCAGGTAGTGGAACTGCTCCTACAAGGCTGTGATAACGATGAAATTTCCAAGCAATTGAATATGGCGCGACGGACAGTAAAGGCGCATTTCAACCGTCTGTTCTCACGCTTTGGAATTAGTGGCGGAGTCAAACGAGTAAAACTCGCAACACTTTTATATAGGAGGCAACTATGGTCCGAGGAGAAAACGGCAGAACCTACCCAAGCGAGCGAGAGCAGCGAGTCATCGCCCTTGTCGCACAGGGACTCAAGAACAAAGAAGTCGCAAGCGAAATCGGAACAACAGAACACGTCATCAAGAATTATCTCCGGACCATCTACGACAAACTGGGGCTCTGGAACCGTGTAGAGTTGGCGTTGTGGTATGAGGCACGGCGATTTGAAGGCATGTTCCTGGCACCCGCGAACTAGATAATCCCAATCTGCACCCGATGGCTCGCGCTTCCAAACATCGCAGAAGATGTTCTGGGAGCGCGGCGCTTGGGTCTCAAGCAGTCCCGCTCGGCTTTCCGAAGTTATTTTACTGAAGTAGTCAGTGATCCCACGAGCTATTGCCCCATAGCTCGTGCGCGAAAGCGCGACTTCAAAACCGCCAACACACGGCTAGGATTTCGTTTGCTTTCCGACGAAGTTTCGATATCGTCTGATCGGCTTTGTGTGAGTGAGTCGATGCGCGCGTTAGCATTTTGCGAGTTTTCTGCATTAAGGGGCCAGAGGCGCTCGCCTCGAGCTTCTTCGGTCTCCACGGTTTTTTGGGCTTGCTGCATAAACCACATGGATGCCCATTTGCCCTGCAAGTCATTCTCTGGCGAGGAAGAAAGCATGCCGCAGTTCACGCAAAAATTCAGATCGGCATTAAGGGATTTGCCGCAAACTCGGCAAATCAGATCGGACCCCGCCACTTGAGTGTCCGCGATTGCTGGGCTCGAAGACAGTTCTCGATCACGGGTCTCGGGCTGCGAGACCGATGCAGTCGTCTCAGGAATCTGCTTACAAGCCGCAGTCGCTTGAACCGGATGAGTTACTCGGGCGTTTACCCTACCATCTTCACCTTCCAGTACCTCGCGCATAAGGTCAGCCATAAGCTGGCAGATGCGTTCATCGCCATCATTAAATGCATTGTCCTTGGTCCATCGCACCTCGATCAATCCGGCTATCTCGTTTTGCCGCTCGATAGGAAAGGCCAGCAGTGATCCGACCTGCTGATTGATGCACAAAGACGGCCCGAGGCGAATGTCGCTGCACGCATTCGCAGACTGGAAAGCGCGCCCATTGCGCAGCCGCTCGGTCGCTACCAGTGAGTTCGACGCCACGGAGCCGCCCGATACCTTGGCAGCCCGTCCCGAATATGCGGTTGGTCTCAGATAGCCGCCTCCGATAAGGCAGACACTGGCGCCATCCGCTTTGGTCAGGCGCCTCAGACAGTGGGCGATCAAGACTGCAGCCTCGGCAGGTGCCTTAGGGCCAGCATTGTGAGGGTGCTCGGCTGAATCACTAGAAGCCAGAATTTGCCATCGCAGGGCAGCAATCTCAGAGAAAACCGCCACTGAACCCTGTTCAGAATTGCCCGCCTGAAGAACGGTCTTATTCTCCTGCAGAGTGTAGGCGGCGGCCAGCAACTTCTGGAGAGACTCTTGATCGAGCGCCAGCTTCTTGGAACTTGCGGGAGAAACGGTCACAGACTAGAAGACCCCGTTGGGACATTCTAAAGCACCTGTCTAGGTTCTCACACACAGAAGTGCACGGGGCGTAAGTCATTGATTTAAATGCTTGGGAGATTCTCATCCCGGCTCTAACAACAGACGTAAGCTGTCATTGATGAACCAGCCGGGAGGGTCCATCACGGCGTTGGCCATCTCAGCAGAGCAAATGGATTATCTCGCTGCGAATTTCGCCATTCTCTACGATCAGCTTGCCTACGGTGACCGGCAGTTGAAAGCGGCGCGGGCCGGCGCTGCCGGGATTGAAATACAGCACCCCGGATTTTGTCTCTTGCTTGGGAATGTGGCTGTGGCCGTAAATCACGGCGCGCATTCCGGCGGCTTGCGGCTTCAGATCGAGACTTTTAAGGATATGGAGGATGTAAATAGAAATGCCATCAGCTTCGGCAATATTGGTTTCAGGAATATTTCTCGCCCAGGATCCCCGATCGACGTTGCCGCGCACTGCTGTAACCGGGGCAACCTCAGATAATCGATTGAGAATTTCGGGATCGCCAATATCTCCCGCGTGAATGATACGGTTCGATCCCTGTAATGCCGCCAGAGCTTCGGGGCGCAGCAGGCCGTGTGTGTCCGAGATGACGCCGATCAGCACTAGTGACAGTGTAACGGTGTGATCGAATATCTAGTGATCGGTAACGATCGGCAAAATCAGCGCGGACGGATGCTCCGCATCGTGATAGATGACATTGGTTGCCGGTTTGAAGGGCTGTTCAGTGTTGACCTCTTCACTCGCTTTCAGATAACGGTTGCGCCCGGTGTTCAGATTGCGGTCAAATCGCGGAAAGTTGCTGCTGGAAATTTCCAGCCGTAACACGTGTCCTTTTTTGAAGACATTACTTGTCGCCCAGGCATCAATATTGAATTTATAAATTTGGCCGGGCGTGATGAGTGATGGCGTTTCCTGTGATTCACGATAGCGGGCCCGCAGAATTCCTTCCGTCAGATTTTGCGCAAACCCATTCGGCCACACGTCAACTAATTTGGCCGTAAAGTCGGTATCAACGGCCGAAGATTTAGCATAGAGTTCGACAGTTACCGGACCGGTGATTTCCGTATCCTGCGACATTGGCGGGGTGGAATAGACCAGAACGTCTTCGCGAGCCTCAACCCCGCGCTGGTCGTGCGGTCCGGGAGCCAGGTGTTTGGAATCGCAGCATAGCGGTCCTCCAACAGTTGGGACTGGATCCCCCGGATCGTAAACATATTGGTCGGATGGCTCCCTTGCAGGCGCGGTAGGCGAGAGACCGCCACTTCCGCTCAGCGAATTCGCCTTGCCCGAGGAGTGCAGAAAATATTTTGTGTTTCGCGCCCGTGCCAGCGGCCAGTCATCTTCGTCGCGCCATTGGTTTGCGCCCATTACAAAAATTCGCGCCCGCTTGCCGGATGCGAATTCGTTGTGCGCACCCTTAAACAGGTATTCATACCAGTGCAGAGTGATTTCATCCTCATCGATTTTGGATGCGTCGCCGAACTCGACATCGCCAATTTTTGGCCCATTACCGGCATGGCCACCGACAACAACCAATAAGCGCTGACCACTCCGTGCCTCCTCTGTGGCCGCGTGGGCTTCAAGTCCTTCATAATTCCGCAACGAGCCCCCGAGAAACAGATCGTACCAGGCCGCGACGTGCAGGGCGGGAACGTTGATATCGCCGAAGTGATCTTCGATCGAAATTGCCCTCCAGTAATCGTCGTAATTCGGATGCGCCAGCCAGTCGAGATAGTAAGGCGCGAGCGCGGCGCTCGAAGCGGGATGGGAATGTTTATCAAGATTGAATAGCGGATAATTGGCAAGCGGGAAAATCGAAATACCCTGTAGCGCGTTGGTGTCGTTTGCCACCTCACGATCGAAAGTGTTTTGCGCCAAGCCGGAAGTCCAGTTCTGGTCAAACCATTGCTCGAATGCGCCGCCCTGATAAACCCAGTTCGAGTGATAGTTGCTGGCGGTAACGATGGGGCAAATTCCCGCGAGATGCGGCGGGTGCGCAATTGCGGCCAGCATCTGCGTGGCGCCCACGTAAGACCCGCCGAACATGCCGACCCGTCCGTCGGAATAAGGAAGAACGGCGGCCCACTCGATGGTGTCATATCCGTCATTGGGCTCGTTCTTGAACGTGTACCACTCGCCCTCGGAGGCGTAGCGGCCGCGCACGTCCTCGACGACGACGACGAATCCACGCGCGGCGCTTTTGAAGCCGAAATCAACGTCATTGTCCTTGTTATACGGTGTGCGCTGCAGCAGAACGGGAAACTTGCCGTCGGCAGCGGGACGATAAATGTCGGCGCGCAGGATGATGCCGTCGCGCATTGTGACGGGTACGTTGCGTTCGTAGGTGACGCTGTATTGGTCGGCAGTTCGGGCGAAAGGGGCGAAGAAACACAGGGTGGCTAGAACAATGAGCACCCGCGATCGGGTCATGGATCAAAACCTCCAGCGTAGATTGACGTCAGAAAGAGTAACAGATTGCGGTACAGTTGGAACCGTACCCCTTCAAAGTGGATGTGTCTGACAGAAATGCTATAATGTCTGACATGTCTTCCAATCGTATAACAGTTCGTGTTCCTCCGGCATTGACCTCGCGCCTGCGTAGCCGCTCCCGGGCCAACGATAAGACTGAATCAGACGTCGTGCGCGAGGCCTTGGAAAGCTATCTCGGAAGTGAACCAGCGGGCAAGACCGCTTATGAAGTGGCCAAGGAGGCCGGAATTATCGGCGCTGCACGAAACGCGCCCAGGGACCTTAGCACCAACCGCCGTCATTTCAACGCATTCGGCAAGAACAAATGAAGCGGGTCCTCGCGGATACAGGCCCGATAGTTGCCATCCTTAGCCGCCGCGACCAATATCACAAGGCTTGCGTAGAGGCCCTGCACGACATGCCCGGCCCGCTATTCACTTGCTGGCCGGTAATCACCGAAGTCGCGTGGCTTTTGCGGCGAGACTCAAATGCGATTCAGCAGCTTCTTGGCAGCATCGATATCGGACTGTTCGAAATGCTGACGCTGACCACAGCTGACGCCAAGCCGATTTCGTTAATCATGAAAAAGTATCGCGATATTCGAATCCAGCTGGCGGATGCATCATTGGTTCATCTGGCGGCGCGCGACGGAGTGGATAGGGTGTTCACGCTGGATCGGCGAGATTTTTCGGTGTACCGGCTGCCGAGGGGAAAGGCGTTTCGGATATTGCCGGTCCGCGACTGATTTTGTAAGGGGTAGGGTCGGGGCTTACGCGCAGGATTTTTGTGACTGTGTACTTATTGTGGAGTTTACTCAACATATGGAAGTAATTCAGATTGTGTTGGACAAGCGGCTCTTGCAAGCTGCCGATCAGGCCGCAAAGCGGACCAGGAAAAACCGTTCCGCCTTGGTGCGGGATGCGCTCCGGGAACACCTCCAAAGATTGGAACTGCGAGCTAAGGAAGACCGCGACCGCCAGGGCTATTCGCGAAAGCCAAACACGCGAGAAGAGACACTTGCCTGGGAAGCAGAGGCCGCATGGCCGCAGGAATAAGACGAGGCGATGTCCGGTTCTATCAGTTTGCTCCGCCAGATAAGAAAAGGCCGGTGCTAGTGCTTACTCGCGGCAGCGCCATCGCGTATCTTTCCACGGTCACCGTCGCGCCCATAATCTCCACCATTCGAGGCGTGCCCTCCGAAATAGTTCTTGATGAAGAGGATGGCATGAAAGTGCATTGCGCCGTGAACCTGCACAATGCAGTTACTGTGTCTCAGGAGCGATTGGGTAAACGGGTTGCCCAGCTGAGGCCCTCACGAATGAACGAAATCTGCGCCGCACTAAGATTTTCGTTGGGATGCGATGCCGGTTAAAGACAACCGCCGCCTTGAAGGGGCACGGCTTCACCCGTGCCGTTCAACGCTCCCACCCCTTATCATTCCGAGTGGAATACGAATCGAGGACCTGCTGTTTTCTTTTGGCACGAATTGAGCTACTCTGACCGCGTGTTCCGCCTCATCGCATTCATGATCCTTGCCTTTGCTGCTATCGCGGCCGGCCAAACAAGCCGTACGAGCATCACAATGGAGCGAAAGGGCTGCCCTATGGATCTCAGCTGTCCCGTCTACAAAATTACTCTTGAAGATGACGGGGCTGTCGTATTCGAAGGCAAGCAGCGCGTAAGCGCCATGGGAGTACACACAAGAAAGATTCAACCCGCGGCCGTTGAAGAACTGGCGCACGGGTTTGACGCCATCGATTATTTTGATCTTCCGGAGCACTTGGGCTCGTGTACAGACGCACCAATGGTGCTGACATCCGTCAGCATCGGAGGTAGAAGCCACCAGGTATCTGATTGAGAATGCGGAACTGCTGCCTCTCTCAAAACGCTGGAAGACGAGATTGATCAAGTCTCGAATTCGAGAATTTGGATTCGTGGGCGTCTTCGACTCTGGCTACATTGGCCATGGCGGCATTCATAAACTCGGGCTCCTGGCCGCAATCAACCCCCGGACCCTCTCCCCAAACTCCTCCGCTCGCATATCCTCCGTCTTCTCTTTCCCCCGCGTGCGCACGTTCACCTTGCCAGCTTCGGCTTCTTTGTCTCCGACTACCAGCATGAATGGGACTTTCTGCATTGCGTGCTCGCGGATTTTCGCGTTCATCTTTTCATTGCGGGCGTCGACTTCAACGCGGACCCTTTGACTTCCTCCCGCTGGGCGGTCGCTTACAGGAGGCTCGTCTCTTCGCAGCATTGCCGCCACTTTATTTGCATACTCCACATGCCGCTCCGCGATTGGGACCAGCACCACCTGCACCGGCGAGAGCCACACCGGAAATGCCCCGGCATAGTGCTCGATCAGCACGCCGAAGAAGCGCTCAATTGACCCGTACAGCGCGCGGTGCACCATGACCGGCTGCTTGCGGGTACCGTCTTCGGCGACATACTCCAATCCGAAGCGCGCGGGAAGGTTGAAGTCGAACTGCACGGTCGATAGTTGCCACAGGCGACCGATGGCATCGACTAATTTGATATCAATCTTCGGACCGTAGAAGGCTCCTTCCCCGGGCACGGTCGTGTACTCGATGTTCAGCCGCTTCAGGACGTTTTCCAAAGAGGCAGTCGCCAAACTCCATTGCTCCGCCGAGCCCACAAAGCTCGCACCCTGCGCCGGGTCCCACGTGGAAAGTTCGGTCAGGAATTTATCGAAGCCAAAATCGTGCAGCGTGTCACGTGCGAATTCCAGGCACGCGGCCATTTCATCTTCAATCTGCTCGGGCGTGCAAAAAATGTGCGCGTCGTCTTGCGTGAAGCCGCGCACCCGCAACAGGCCGTGCATCACTCCCGACCGCTCATACCGATACACCGTGCCCAGCTCACCCAGCCGCACCGGCAGATCGCGATACGACTTCAGCGAGTCCTTATATATGAGAATGTGGCCGGGACAATTCATCGGCTTCAGGCGATACTCGGCGTCGTCGAGTTCCATCACGTCAAACATGTTCTGCGCATAGTGGGCCTCATGCCCCGAGGTCTGCCAAAGTTGCTTGCGCATTACGTGCGGCGTGTACACCAGCGAGTAGCCGCGCTTGAGGTACTGGTTGCGCATCCAGTCTTCCATCTCTTTGCGGATGATGCCGCCCTTGGGATGCCAGAAGATCAGCCCCGGCCCGGCCAGCTCCTGAATCGAAAACAGGTCGAGTTGCTTGCCGAGCACGCGATGGTCGCGCTTCTTGGCCTCTTCGATCTGATTGAGGTACGCATCGAGGTCCTTCTTCGAAAAGAATGACGTGCCATAAATGCGCTGCAGTTGCGGGTTCTTCTCGTCGCCCAGCCAGTACGCTCCAGCGATGTTCAGCAGCTTGAATGCTTTGATTTTCCCGGTCGAAGGAATGTGCGGCCCGCGGCAGAAGTCGAGAAACTTGCCGGTCTTGTAAATCGAAATTTTTTCATCTGGCTTGGTGAACTGCTCGATGAAGTGGCACTTCATGAAGTCGCCTTCACTCCTGAAGCGCTCTAAGCCTTCATCGCGCGGCAGAAATTCGCGCGCATAGGGCAGGTTCTGCTGCACCAGCTCCTGCATCTTCTTTTCGATTTTTTCCAGGTCCTCGGGCGTGAACGGCGTCGGGCGGTAGAAGTCGTAAAAGAATCCGCTCTCCGTCGCCGGCCCATGCCCCAGCTTGGTCTCCGGAAAAAGCTCGAGCACCGCCGCCGCCAGCAAATGCGCCGACGAATGCCGGTAAACTCCCAGCGCCTCCGGATCTTTGTCAGTGAGGATACGGAGTTCGGTGTCTTTTTCTAAGGGACGCGTGAGGTCGATCAGATTGCCATTAGTTTTGGCTGCTATGGCCGCATCGGCCAGCCGCGGACTGATCGACTTCGCGACATCGAGCGCCGTCGTGCCTTTAGGCATTTCCTTCTCACTCCCATCAGGGAGTTTGATGTGAATGTTGTCTGACATGGAAAGTTCAGTTTATGGGAGCGAGGAAAGAGGGTCAAACCCGCTAAGTGGTATGACAATTCTTTACACCGTATATCTCTTTAAATTACTGGTCCTGTGTGGCTCAAGAGTGGGCGAATCAAATGAATTCCACCAACTGCTGGCTTCCCGAATACCGTAAATCCTGTAGCACTCCTACCATGCTCCGCTGAGAATCACAGGAATTGGGAGCAAAATCAAACCCTCACCAGTCATCCGGGTTGGATATTGCGCGCGGGTACGCTGCCTATCAACCTGATTCACTCCTGCGTGGTGCGCGCACAACAACTCGCGTGCGGGATGCGAGCACTCGCCGGCTCCAAGTTTATGACCCGCCATTTTTTTCGCGAACCGCATCTTAAAACCGGCGAGCAGTATGCGAATGAGGGCATGAAAAATATCAGGCTATGTCTCTGTAAGGGATTTTTGGCGTGCATCTTTCTGCTGTCGCAGTACCCGAGGTGTGCCGCCGATCCAATTCCCGTTCGCCATCTTGAAGGTGTTTCCTTCGGGTTCCTGACGCTTCGCAATCTGGACGGCGAAATCCTCGCTCACGGCTATTTGCAGCAGGTCGCAACTCCGGGTCGTGCAGTGATCACCGACGATCTTCAATTCCATTTTAAAGACGGCTCGTTTTACCGGGACATCACGAAATTTACTCAACGTGGAACCTTTCGTCTGATTAGCGATCAGGTCACGCAAAAGGGTCCATCATTTAAGCAACAGAGCGAATCCTGGATCGATGCTGCGTCAGGAAAGATCACAGTTCGCACCGTAGACAAAGGCAAAGAGAAGCGGACCACGGAGCAGATGAGCTTGCCTGCCGATATTTCAAATGGTTTGCTATTCACCTTGGCCAAAAACATGGACCCCGCTGCTCCTGAAACCACGGTCTCGATGGTCGCGCCATCCGACAAACCGCGCCTTGTCAAGCTGAAGTTCACGCCGGCAGCGGAGAAGGAAGTGAAGTTCGGCGCATTCACCTTTAAGGCGCAGCATTATGTCATGAAGGTTAAAATCGAAGGCGTGACTGGCAAGATAGCGCCTTTGGTGGGTAAACAGCCTCCTGACTCCAATTTCTGGATCATAAAAAGCGAGTCGCCAACCTTTATTGAATTCGAGGGCCCTTTATCGGCAAATGGTCCGGTGTGGCGCATCGAGTTTGCCGCACCGGATCTGGAGCGGGCTGAAGATAAAGCAGATGCGGCTTCAAAAACAAAGTAAGCGAAAGCGCATTCATCGATGGAATTATTAGGTAGTACCAAGCGCCACAGCGCGTGCAGCTGGATTCATACGCATCGCCATCTCTGGAGTGATGCTGACCTTTTCCAGGTTCGTCGGTCCTAGCTGCACGGTAGCTTTGATTTTTTTGCTCATCCATTTTTCGCCGTGCGCTGTAAGCAACACTTGGTTTCGCGCCACGAAGCTGACTCCCTGCAGCTGCAGTGAGCGAAATTGCGCTTTGTACTCAGCAATCAGATACAGGTCATCGATTGGCTTGAGACGGAAGACCCTGCGGGCCTGCCCGAAGCCGGGGTTCATTTCAAATTCAATCAAATCCAAGCTCTCTCCGGGTTTGGCTTTCTTCAACTGATTGATGTACTCGCGGACTTCTTCCACGGTTAAAGGATCGGACGTTTCACGAAGCGTCTTATATGTGTGATATGTCTTCCAGGTGGTGTAGGAGCCCCATGCTTGCGCGATGCCCCAGTAGAGAGTCCTGCCACCGAGCGCCAGATGCGCCTTGCCGGCCGCTGCGAGCCCAATTAGAGCAAACTCCCAAAGGGCCAATACTCCCAGAGTCGCTGCGGAGATGATGATCACCTTCGGGTCCCGGACCTTTCGCTCGTATAATCCGGCGGCGATCAAGCCCAGGCCCAGAAGTAAGCTGACAAATCCCCAGCGATTGTTGGCGTTAAGGATTAAAGCGCCAATGAGCGCGTTGAGCGCGCCCCAGATGATACTCGAATTCCCGCTGGAGCTGAGTTTTTTGTCAAAAAGGCAAAACGCGCCGGCCACTGAAAGTTTGTTTACTCTTTCCGGTCCGCTCGACATATCAGCATCCCTCATGATCGAAAAGTCGCATTGCCGATGCGCGGAATTGTACGCTAACTTCTGCCCTCCACCACGTGCAATCTCAGAAAATTAGTCGAGCCCGCCGACATCTGTCTTCCCGCCACGACGCCCAGAATGTCTCCGGCTGCAAGCTTTCCTGAGCGCACCAGTTCCTGTTCTGCCGTGGCCAGCATCTCTTCGGCATTCCTGGCATGCTCCCGCCTCACTGGCTGCACACCCCAAAATAAGTTCATGCGATTGCAAACCGTTGCCAGGTGGCTGAAGGCGTAAATCCTTGATTTCGGCCGAAACTTCGATACCATGCGGGCGCTGCTGCCGGTTTCGGTAAAGACCGCAATAGCCGCAATATTCAGGTCTTCGGCGGCATGCGCGATTGCTTCGCAGATGGTTTCTGAAATCGAAAGCCCGCGGCGGGTGCGGCGGCGCGGCTGCATGTAGTCCGCCATATTGCTTTCGGCTTCGACTACGATTTTGGCCATCATGCAAACCGCTTCTTTCGGATATCTTCCGCTGGCGGTTTCCGCTGAAAGCATCACCGCGTCGGTACCGTCAAAAATTGCGTTGGCAACGTCGCTGGCCTCCGCGCGTGTCGGCCGCGGGTTCTCGATCATTGATTCCAGCATCTGCGTGGCAATGATCACAGGTTTGCGCCACTCGGTTGCCCGCCGGATCACATGCTTCTGGATGACTGGAACTTTTTCCGGCGGCATTTCCACGCCGAGGTCGCCCCGTGCAACCATGACTCCATCACACGCTTCAAGGATGGCTTCCAGTTGATCGAGTGCCTGCGGTTTTTCCAGCTTGGCGATGACAGGAACATCTTTTTTATGGGCAGCGATGATCTGTTTTGCCTCCATCACGTCAGCCGCCGAGCGCACGAATGATAGCGCAATCGCGTCAACTCCATGCTGGAGGCCGAATTCGAGGTCTTTGCGATCTTTCTCAGTCAGCGCTGGAATCGACAGCGCCGCCCCGGGCAGGTTGATTCCCTGGTGCTCGCCCAGCGTGCCGCCGTTCATCACCTGGCATTCAACATCGTCGCCGATGAAATTCGTCACGCGCAGTTCAATCCGGCCGTCGGACAGCAAAATGCAGGTTCCCAGCTTCACTTCGTCAGCCAGGCCGTTGAATGTCGTCGAGATCAGTTCCGCCGTACCTTCAATGTCGCGGGTTGTGATCGTGACCTGCCCACCAGTCTCCAGCGTCACCGGCTGATGGTTTTTAAGGCTACCCGTGCGGATCTTAGGACCCTGCAGGTCCTGAAGAATGCAAATGCTTCTACCCTCGTTTGCGGCGGCGCGGCGGAGCGTTTCGATATGCCGCGCGTGGTCCTGGTGCGAGCCGTGGGAAAAATTCAGCCGGGCAACATCCATCCCGACCTGCACCAATTCCCGCAACGCCGCTTCCGTGCTGCAGGATGGGCCGATGGTGCAAATGATCTTTGCCCTGCGATTTTGTTGCGGATCGGCAGGGCAGGCAGATTGAGCTTCAGACCGATTCTTGTGCATACGTTAAGCTGTCGCTATTGTAATCAGTTCTGACAATCCCACTAAGTCGCAGAATGAAATGCGAACCAAGTAAAATCAGCAGTGGTCTTGCGATGACACACAGTTTCAGAAGAGGTCCAGGTGGACATTTTCAAAATTGACCCGTTTGAGTCGCTGGCCGGCAAAGTGATATGGGTAATCGCCACAGGATGCGCTTTGATTGTATGGATTTTGTTTTATATAAAGAATTCCGGGCCGGACGAGTGAACGCGGTTGTCATCTCCATTTGATCTTTCATGCACTTGTCAACTCGCTGCCCAACGTCGACCTCGGGAACAGTATCGCATTGAACTCCGCGCCAATGAGGATCACCAGCGAGATGAGATACATCCACACCAGCAGGGCAATGGCCACGCCCAGCGATCCGTAGATCACGCTGTAATCGGCATAATTCTGCAAATACCAACCGAAGATCATCGTGACCACGAACCACATTGCAGTCGCAAGTGTCGCACCCGGTAGAACGCTGTGCCAGGGCTGGGTTCGCGGCACCGCGTTGTGGTAGATCAGAGAAATAACGGCGACGCTGGTCAATATAGCAATCAGCCAGCGAACAATTTTCCACATGAGTAGAACGTAGTAGCCAATTTCGTGGTTGATATTGAGCAGGACTGTAGTTTCAATTTCGCTGCCGAAGGCGACAAGAATTGTGGAGAACGCGAGCGGTACTCCCGCCAGAATGACCAGCGAAAATGCAATAAACCGCTCTTTGACGAGGCCCCAAATTTTAGGCAACTCGTAACAGCGGCGGAAGCCATCCATCCATGAAACCATTACGCCCGATGCGAGCCACAATGTCAGCAGAGAGGTTGTCAGCAGCAGCCCCACTGACCGTCCGACGTTTCCCCGCAAGTAAGCCTGCACGGTGCTGAACCCCGCGGGCAAGATTCTTTGTAGAGCATAAGAGATTTCTCGCGAATACAGCCGCATCGTGCGGCTGCCATTGCCGAGCACCGAGCCAATTACCAGTAAAGTGGGGAAAAAAGTCAGAATCGACGAATAAGCAGACGCCTTGGCGATGGCGAACGCGTCATGCTGAAACGCGCGCCAGATTGACTTCCACAATAGATGGAAGAAGCGGATGATCAACGGTGCCAGAGTAGATTGGCGCGGCCTCGCAATCAAGCGAAGACTGCTCGCAGGTTCCTCAGCTGGCAATCGGTGTGAGTTAGCGTGCATCGGGTATTGGGCGAAGTATTTCTCCGCGATCTCTGCGGATTTTCTTTGCGTACTCTGCGGTTAAAGGCTCTTAAGCCATACTTTTGAAGAAAAAGCCTTTAACCGCAGAGCGCGCAGAGAAAATCCGGAGAACGCAGAGTTTAAGTACTAGATAAAACAAAAGGGGCGGATCGCTCCGCCCCTTTCGTTGCGTGAATTACTCCGCCGTAAGCTCCTCGGTTTCGCCTTCGGTACGCATGAGTTCGAGCGCGCGCTCGGCCTCCTCGTACGCCTGCGAAACTTCCTCCTGCACCTTGGCCGCGGCCTCTTCCATCTCTGGCGAGAGCCGCACGTTGCGATAATACTCCATGCCAGTGCCGGCAGGGATGAGGCGTCCCACGATGACGTTCTCTTTGAGTCCACGAAGGTGGTCCACCTTGCCCTGAATTGAGGCTTCGGTGAGCACTCGTGTGGTCTCCTGGAACGACGCCGCCGAGATGAACGAGTCGGTCGCAAGCGATGCCTTGGTGATACCGAGCAGCAATGGCCTGCCGGTTGCCGGCTTGCCGCCTTCGCGGATCACGCGATCGTTCTCCTCGCGGAAGCGGAACTTATCCACCTGTTCCTCAAGAAGGAACGTGGTGTCGCCCACGTCTTCGACCTTCACCCAGCGCATCATCTGACGAACGATCACTTCAATGTGCTTGTCCGAGATGTTGACGCCCTGCAACCGGTAAACTTCCTGGATCTCATTCACCAGGTATGACTGCAGTTCTTTTTCGCCAAGCACCGCCAGAATGTCGTGCGGGTTGAGCGGCCCGTCCATCAGCGGTTCGCCCGCTTTCACGCGCTCGCCTTCCTGCACGTTGATGTGGACACCGCGCGGCACCGAGTATTCCTTCTCCGTGCCGTTATCGGCCACCACGTAGAGTTTGCGCTGTCCTTTTGAGACCTCGCCGAATTTAACCGTGCCATCGATTTCGCTGATGACCGCAGTCTCATGCGGCTTGCGGGCCTCGAACAATTCAACCACGCGTGGCAGACCTCCGGTGATGTCCTTGGTGCGAGTGGTTTCACGGGGAATCTTGGCGAGAATGTCGCCCGGATAAACCGTGTCTCCCTCCTGCACCATCAAGTGCGAACGTGACGGCATGAGGTAGCGCTTGCTGCTCTTGCCTTTGATCACAATCGCCGGCTGGCGCTTTTCATCAGGCGAGTCGCCAACCACGTGACGCGACAGGCCGGTAACCTCGTCGACTTCTTCGTGCAGCGTGACCCCTTCCTGCAGGTCTTTGAACTGCACTGTGCCGCCGATTTCGGTGACGATGGCGAAAGTGTACGGGTCCCACTCGACCATAACGTGGCCGAGCTGAACCGGATCGCCTTCGTTGACCTTCACCTTGGCGCCATAGATCACCGAATAGCGCTCACGCTCGCGGCCTTTGTCGTCCATGACCGCAATCGAGCCCTGGCGGTTCATCACCACCAGATCCCCGGCCTTCGACTTCACCGTCTGCAATCCAATGAAGCGGACGGTTCCAGAGGTCTTGGCTTCGAGTCGTGACTGCTCCGAAACTCGCGATGCGGTACCGCCGATGTGGAAGGTACGCATGGTGAGCTGGGTCCCGGGTTCGCCGATCGACTGCGCCGCAATGACGCCGGTTGCTTCGCCGAGTTCCACCAGGCGTCCAGATGCCAGGTTTCGGCCGTAGCACATCACGCAAACTCCGCGCTTCGATTCGCAGGTCAGCACGGAACGGATTTTCACCCGCTCGATGCCTGCCGCTTGAATCGCACCTGCCAGGTCTTCAGTGATTTCCTGGTTGATGTCGACAATTACGTTGCCGTCGTAGTCTTTGATCTTCTCGAGCGAAACGCGGCCCACAATGCGGTCGCGCAACGGCTCGATAATTTCACCGGCTTCAACGATTCCAGCCACGTAGATGCCATCCACCGTGCCGCAATCGTACTCGCTGATGATCACGTCTTGAGCTACGTCAACCAATCGCCGAGTCAGATAGCCTGAATCAGCGGTCTTAAGCGCCGTGTCGGCCAGCCCTTTACGCGCGCCGTGCGTCGAAATGAAATATTGCAACACTGTCAATCCCTCGCGGAAGTTGGCGGTGATCGGCGTCTCGATAATTTCACCCGACGGTTTTGCCATCAAGCCGCGCATTCCGGAGAGCTGGCGAATCTGCTGTTTCGATCCTCGAGCGCCGGAGTCAGCCATGATGTAAATCGGGTTGATGTTGCCTTCTTTATCGCGCTGCTGCATTTGACCGAACATTTCATCGGAAACTTTTTCCGTGATGCCCGACCAGATTTCGATGACTTTGTTCTTACGCTCGCCGTCGGTGATGGCGCCGTCCAGGTATTGCTGCTGAACGCTGACCACCTGCTTTTCGGCATCACGTACGAGCGTCTTCTTATTATCGGGAATGACGAGATCGTCAATACCGATTGACAAGCCGGCGCGAGTCGCGTAGTTGAAGCCCAGTTGCTTGACTTCGTCGAGCATCTTGACCGTCAGTTCGAGACCATATTTCAGGTAGCAGAAGCTGACCAGTTGCCCAATTCCCTTCTTCTTAAGCAACCCATTGACGTAAGGCATGCCCGGGGGAAGGTGATCGTTCAAGATCGCGCGCCCCACAGTCGTGTTCAGGAAAGCCCGATCGTACGGGATGGCATCGGTGTGAACGATGTCCTGATCGTCGTATGCCGTCGTCAGGTCGATCACTTCGCCGGTGTAACGCAAACGAATCGGTGAAAGTGTTTCAACTTCTCCCGCATGAAGCGCGAGCAGCACTTCGTCAATGTTGGCAAATGCCCGGCCTTCGCCCTTGGCTCCTGGCTTGCCTTTCGTCAGATAGTAGAGACCGAGCACCATGTCCTGCGTAGGAACGGTGATCGGCTGACCCGATGCGGGTGACAGAATGTTGTGCGATGACAACATCAGCACGCTGGCCTCAACCTGCGCTTCCGGAGACAGCGGAATGTGCACTGCCATCTGGTCGCCGTCAAAGTCAGCATTGAACGCCGTGCAAACCAGCGGGTGGATCTTGATCGCCTTACCTTCCACCAATACCGGTTCGAATGCCTGAATACCCAGCCGGTGAAGCGTAGGAGCGCGGTTCAAGAGCACTGGATGGTCTTTGATGACCTCTTCCAAAATGTCCCAAACAATCGATTCCTGCTGCTCAACCATTTCTTTCGCCTGCTTAATGGTCGTGCAGTGACCGGTCTGCTCCAGCCGGTGATAGATAAACGGCTTGAAAAGTTCAAGCGCCATCTTCTTCGGCAACCCGCACTGATGCAGCTTCAACTCGGGGCCGACCACGATGACCGAACGTCCCGAGTAGTCAACGCGCTTGCCCAGCAGGTTCTGGCGGAAGCGTCCCTGCTTGCCTTTCAGCGTGTCAGACAGTGACTTCAGCGGACGGTTGTTCGCACCACGCAGCACGCGGCCACGGCGGCCGTTATCGAATAATGCATCGACCGCTTCCTGCAACATACGCTTTTCATTGCGCACGATGACTTCGGGAGCGTGCAGGTCCATCAGCTTCTTCAGACGGTTGTTGCGGTTGATCACGCGCCGATAGAGATCGTTCAAATCAGACGTCGCGAAACGGCCTCCGTCTAATGGAACCAATGGGCGCAGCTCCGGCGGGATCACCGGGATGACGTCGAGAATCATCCACTGCGGCTTATTACCGCTCTTGCGGAATGCCTCGACAACTTTCAGCCGCTTGGCAAATTTGAGCTTCTTCTGCAGCGAAGTTTCGTGCCGCATCTTCTCGCGCAGCTCAGTGCCGAGCGTTTCCACTTCCACTCGCTTCAGCAATTCTTTAATCGCTTCCGCGCCCATCATTGCCTTGAAGCCGGCTGGGCGGTATTGCTGATCGAGTTCGCGGAATTTCGCTTCGTCCTTGATTACTTCGCGCTCTTTCACCGGAGCGTCGCCAGGTTCAACCACGACGTACGCTTCAAAGTAGAGAATGGCTTCGAGGTCACGCAAAGAAATATCCAGCAAGTGGCCGATGCGGCTAGGCAATCCCTTGAAGAACCACACGTGGGAGCAAGGCGACGCCAGCTCGATATGGCCGAGCCGTTCGCGCCGCACCTTCGAAAGCGTGACTTCGACGCCGCACTTGTCGCAGATCACGCCGCGGTGCTTCATGCGTTTGTACTTGCCGCAGAGACACTCCCAATCGGTGACCGGCCCAAAGATGCGCGCGCAGAACAGGCCATCGCGTTCGGGTTTAAAAGTTCGGTAGTTGATAGTTTCGGGCTTCGTCACCTCGCCATGCGACCAGCTCCGGATCTTCTCTGGAGAGGCCAGGCTGATGCGAATCGCGTCGAAATCTGCAATAGGATTTGCCAGGTCAAATGGGCTCGAACGGAACAAGATTTCCTCCACTTCCTGCGGCCTAATCGCTGCCGCCAGCGGCTCCATTTTTCAAGCGGTCAAAATCACTTCGGGTGCCCCATCCTTCTCGCGTTTTTTGCGAGAGGGTGGGGATTTTGACCCCTTTAACTTTGGCCGAAAGCGCGGGAGCTTATCGCGATCAGCCCTTTCTTCAAAACTCTTCCCTCTTCGAACCATGTAGCCCCGGACCTTCACGTCCAGGGTTGCCCCGCACCCCGCGCGGCTGGACGGGCGTGAACGCCCGTCCCACACGGCACTAATCCGCATCCAGCAGCACACCGCGTGTACGCGCCCCCGCGAATCCGTCTGCACCGGGCGCCGCACTGACTACCGGCTTCTTCTCGCCGGCTTTGATCAGCTCGACATCCAGGCAAAGTGACTGCAACTCGCGAATCAGCACGTTGAAAGACTCGGGTACGCCTGGCTCCATGGCCGCTTCGCCCTTGACGATGGCCTCGTAAATCTTGGTTCGGCCATAAACATCATCAGACTTCGCAGTGAGCAGCTCCTGCAGAATGAAAGCTGCGCCATAAGCTTCCAAGGCCCAGACTTCCATTTCTCCAAATCGCTGCCCGCCGAACTGCGCTTTTCCACCCAGCGGCTGCTGAGTGATAAGCGAGTACGGCCCGATCGAGCGCGCGTGGATCTTGTCGTCGACCAGGTGCGACAGTTTGAGCATGTAGATGTAACCGACCGTGACAGGCTGTTCGAACTTCTCGCCTGACATACCGTCATACAAGTAAGTCTTGCCCGACTCCGGCAAGCCCGCGCTCTTGAGCAGCGCCTTGATTTCCGTTTCGCGCGAACCGTCGAACACCGGCGACCCCGTGAACACGCCGCGGGTCAGGCTTTCCGCGACTCCGGCCAATTCATCGTCAGGGACCTCGGCAATTTCTTGCTCCAGCGTCGTGCCTTTAAATAGAGTCTTCAGTTCCCGGCGAATTGTTTCTTCGCGCGAGTTCTCTTTGAGCATCTGGGCAATCTTTCCGCCCAACTCATGGCCCGCCCACCCCAGGTGGGTTTCGAGAATCTGCCCGACGTTCATACGGCTGGGAACGCCGAGAGGATTCAGCACGATTTCGACCGGCGTCCCGTCTTCGAGGTAAGGCATGTCCTCTTCCGGCAGAATGCGGGCAATCACGCCCTTATTTCCGTGACGGCCGGCCATCTTGTCGCCAACACTCAGCTTGCGCTTCATGGCGATATAGCACTTCACCAGCTTGATCACGCCCGGCGGCAGTTCGTCGCCTTTGGTCAGCTTCTCTTTCTTCTCGTTAACGATCTTCTTGAGGACGTCGATCTGACGCGAAGTCATCTCTTCGATCTCATCGATCTGCTCATTTACGCGCGGGTCTTTATCGGCGTACTTGATACGCTTCAGGTTCCGCGTGGAAATGCGCTCGATGGCGTCGCGATCAAGCACCGCGCCCTTGGTCAGCAAACGCTTGTTGGTGCGCTCGTCGTGCAGGTCGGCCTGCACTTCCTTGCCGCCTAGAATGTTCTCCAAACGCTTCAAGCGCTCGTCGGTAAGAATTCGAATCTCGTCAGAAAGGTTCTTTTCGAGCTTCGCAATCTGCGTGGCCTCAATCGCCTTCGCCCGCTCGTCTTTTTCCTGGCCTTTGCGGGAGAAGATCTTCACGTCTACAATCACGCCTTCGATTCCGGGTGGGCAGTAGAGTGAAGCATCGCGAACGTCTCCGGCTTTCTCGCCGAAGATGGCGCGCAGTAGCTTCTCTTCCGGCGTCAGCTGGGTCTCGCCTTTAGGCGTGACCTTGCCCACCAGAATGTCTCCCTGCTTAACGGTTGCGCCGATGCGGATCACGCCCGCTTCATCCAGATTGCGCAGCGTTGATTCGCTGACGTTTGGAATGTCGCGTGTGACTTCTTCCGGCCCCAGCTTGGTATCGCGAGACTCGATTTCGAACTCCTCGATGTGCACCGAGGTGTAGTAGTCGTCGCGCACCAGTTTTTCTGAAACCAGGATTGCGTCTTCGAAGTTGTACCCGCGCCACGGCATGAACGCGACCAGGACGTTTCGTCCCAGCGCCAGCTCACCATGATCGGTGCAAGGCCCGTCGGCGATGACCTGCCCCTTCACCACGCGCTGACCTTTAACTGCAACCGGCTTCTGATTGATGCAAGTGTTCTGGTTGGAACGCTTGAACTTCGTCAGCTGGTAAATGTCGCTGCCGACTTCGCGAGACAACTGTCCGGGATGATGCTCGCCTTCGACGCGAACGATGATGCGCTCGGAATCGACAGAGTCGATAATCCCGTTACGACGCGCCAGCACCACGGCACCGGAATCGCGGGCGGTTACGCCCTCCATTCCAGTTCCCACAATCGGAGCCTCTGCGCGAAGCAGTGGCACCGACTGCCGTTGCATGTTCGCGCCCATCAGCGCGCGGTTAGCATCGTCGTGTTCGAGGAACGGAACCAATGACGCGGCCACTGAAACCAACTGCTTCGGGCTGACGTCGACGTAATCGACTTCGTCTTTACTGACCAGCACGAAGTTCCCGGCCTTGCGGGCATTCACCAGATCGCCCACCAGTCGGCCCTTTTCATCGAGCTCGATGTTGGCCTGCGCGATTACGTGCTTGTCCTCTTCCCACGCTGAGAGATAGAACGAGAACGGCTCCAACTCTGCGGGACGCTTGCGGCGTTCCTTGAGTTCGGCATTCACCTTCTCGGCTTCGGACTTTTCTACGTGGTCGCCAGCTTTATATTCGCTGTCGCCTGCGTTCACCACGGACACGTAATCAACCACTCGCGCGTTCTTCACTCGCCGGTATGGCGATTCGATGAATCCATAGTCATTAATACGCGCGTAGCAGCTCAGCGACGAAATAAGCCCGATGTTCGGACCTTCAGGCGTTTCAATCGGGCAGATACGTCCGTAGTGAGTGGGGTGAACGTCGCGGACTTCGAATCCCGCGCGCTCACGCGACAGACCGCCCGGCCCAAGCGCTGAGAGACGCCGCTTGTGCGTAATCTCCGACAGCGGATTGGTCTGGTCCATGAACTGCGAAAGCTGCGATGAACCGAAGAACTCGCGGATCGCCGCCATCACCGGTTTAGCGTTGACCAGGTCATGCGGCATCGCTGTCGACATTTCCTGGTATACCGACATCTTTTCTTTGATCGCCCGTTCCATACGGACCAGGCCGATGCGGAACTGGTTCTCCAGCAACTCGCCAACCGCGCGAACGCGACGATTGCCGAGGTGATCGATGTCATCCACATTGCCGATGTTCTTGCGAAGCTTCAGCAGGTAACCGATGGTCGCGTAAAAATCCTCGGGATCGAGAGTGCGCTTATCCAGGCTGCTGGCATCGCTGTTTTCGAACAACTTGATGTTGAACTTCAATCGACCCACGCGAGAGAAGTCATATTTCCTGGCGTCGAAAAACATGCCGTGGAAGAGCGCAGTCGCGGTATCAAGCGTCGGCGGGTCACCTGGCCGTAGCTTGCGATAGATTTCAATCAGCGCTTCCTGCGGAGTCTTGACCGAATCGCGCTTCAGCGTCTGGCTGATGACCGTGCCCACATCGTCGCGCTCGGGGAAGAACAGGTTCATCTCTACCACGCCCGATTCGAGGATCTTGGCGACCTTGTCGGCAGTGAGTTCGGTGTTAGCTTCGAGCATTACTTCGCCGGAAGTAGTGTCCACGATGTCGCCAGCTGCCCATGCGCCTTCGAGATCACTGACGTCAACCTCGATCTCATTGATCTTCGCTTTGTGAATTTCCTTCAGAATCGCGGCATTGATCTTGCGACCTGAATGCGCGATCTCATCGCCCGATTTCGACTTGATGCTGTGCGCCAGCTTCATGCCGATCAGGTTTGTGCCCTTCTCCCCGGATGGATCGAGCGTCCAGAAAAGCTTCTTGTCGCGGACCACCAAACGATCCACGGTGTAGAAGGTGCGCAGAATATCTTCGCTGGAACGTAGACCCAACGCGCGAAGGAAAATCGTGCCCAGAAATTTACGCTTACGATCAATTCGCACATAGAGCACATTCTTCTGGTCGTACTCGAACTCAACCCACGATCCGCGGTAAGGAATGATCTTGCCGAGGAAATAAGTGCGATTGTTTGCCGACTCAAAGAAGACCCCAGGCGAACGATGCAACTGGCTGACGATCACGCGCTCGGTCCCGTTCACGATGAAGGTACCGTTCTGCGTCATCAGCGGAACATCGCCAAAGAAAACTTCCTGCTCTTTAATGTCGCGAATAGAACGGTTCCCCGTCTCCGCGTCCTTATCAAAGATGGTCAGGCGCATCGTCACTTTCAACGGCGCAGAGTACGTCATGCCGCGCTCTTCGCACTCCGGCACGTCGTATTTCAACTGCAACCCAACCGGGTCGCCGCACTTGTTGCAGAAATCCGGAGTGTTCGCGTTGTAGGTGCCGCATTTATGGCAGAGAACATCGCCGGGATGAAATGGATCGGTGATGACCGTCGAACCGCAATTCTTACAAGTGGTGCGCAGGTGATGCAGCCCTTTCAGGTGGCCGCATTTGCACTCCCAGTTACCGATCGCGTAATCGACGAATTCAAGTTGCGAGATGTTACGAAAATCGCTGATCGGGAACACAGACTGAAATACCGACTGCAAGCCGGCGTCGTCGCGCTCGCTGGGCAGGCGGTCCATCTGCAGGAAACGCTCGTACGAACGCTTCTGGACTTCGATCAGGTTAGGAATCTGGATGGTGGCTGGAATCTTGGAAAAATCAAAACGATGACGGAAGCCGTTCTTTTTCGACATTCGGAATACTCCCAAACTTTTATGCGCAGCGCGGGGGCTGCGTCACAGCGGATACGTGGGCAGAGGAACTGCAGTTAGCAATTTGCATCTGGCACTTTGCCGGCGAGGTTGACCGCCGAAAGCTGAGTGCCCCGAGCTGATTTCAAAAGACACACAAATGCGCCCTCGGGGACAATGCGTCCCTCAGGCGCCGCGCACAGCGCATGGCCAAATGAATTTTGTCGTTTTCGCGCCAGTATGCCTGTTTCCCGTCCTGCCGCCCGCAAGACAGTTTGCCAATCCGTGTTCGCAACCTCGCTCCGCTTCCCTGGATACTAATTGCGGAGGTCGCTCACCTGGATGAAGTAGGAAGCGGTAGCTATTGTTAACAATAATAGCACTGCTTTACGATTTCGCCAAGTAGTGGTCAAAAAATTGCAAGCCGAAGCAGTTCGGGTCGTAGAATGAAGCACTTAGATTCCGCGCTTAGCATTTGGCCCGAAGGCTAAATGCTAAGCGCCAAATGCCAAGTGCCCCACGTAACGTCACTTCACTTCACTTCGACAGTCGCGCCGGCATCCGCAAACTTCTTCTTAATGGTCTCAGCCTCTTCCTTGGAAACGCCGTCTTTCACCGTCTTAGGCGCGCTGTCGACCAGGTCCTTGGCTTCTTTCAAGCCCAGGCTGGTGACTTCACGGACAGCCTTAATGACGTTGATCTTATTTGCGCCCACTTCCTTAAGGACGACGGCGAATTCCGTCTTTTCCTCAGCCGGGGCCGCTGCCGCACCAGCACCAGCTCCGCCGCCCGCCATCATGACTGGGGCCGCTGCCGCCGCCGAAACGCCAAGCTTTTCTTCAAGACGCTTCACCAGCTGCGCCGCATCAAGCAACGACAATCCAACGATCTGTTCTTCCAATTGCTGTAAGTCTGCCATTTCAGTTCTCCAGTATTTTTAAATTCGCCTTCGTAGAGACGTAGCTTGCTACGTCTCGCTTTTCGTTATCCACGAACCAGGTTTCCAGTGCGCTTTCATTCTTTTCCAGCACGCCAGACAACGCGCCGGAACCAGAAACGCGCAACCCTTGGTTGGGATAACTAAACTCGGTGTTGCTGAT